>Ga0247825_10002490_pt1 | contig 12128 bp, 12 predicted proteins | sample 13C_Vanillin_Day_FD_194413 | JGI IMG/M metagenome (GOLD analysis project Ga0247825, IMG submission 194413) | Soil microbial communities from agricultural site in Penn Yan, New York, United States - 13C_Vanillin_Day48 | ecosystem: Environmental > Terrestrial > Soil > Agricultural land | place...
TAGATATGGTCACCTTTGAGTCTGACCCCCGCTTCGGACACCTTGTGGAGGAGATCTCTGCTTCTCCCTGGCTAGACCTGCCTCCGTCCGAAGCCCTCCAGCCCTTTATCCGCTGCGAGATGGTGGATGGGGCGATGGTGCTTGTCGACCACTCACCGGGTGGCGTGATGAGCCGCGTCTTTTGCCTTGGCCTTGAAAAACCTGCCACCGCAAAGACGGTCGAGCGAATCTTCGAGGTGTACCACGAGGAGGGCATTGCGTCCTTCCTCATCCACCTCAGCCCCATGGCTCGGCCCACAATCTTACCGCGCATGCTCGAAGAGCACGGTCTAAAGCTTGGAGGGAGGGAGGCCGTTGCCGTGCGGGAAGCGACGCGTGTACGCCGCCCCGATCCCTTCTTCAAGATCCAGCGCGCCGAATCCTCCGACAGGGAGGCGATCGTCTCCATCCTCGAAGGAATCGGCGGTCTCCCAACGTCGTTTATCGAACTCATCAGCAAGAGTGCCGGCCAGCCCAAGTGGAACCAGTTCATTGCCCTGGATGGCACGAAGCCATATGCATTGTCCGGCATCTACATCCGAGACGGCCGCGCGTGGATGGCGCCAGGATGGACCCTGCCCGACTACCGCAATCGGGGCGCGCACGCGGCATTGATTGCCCAGTGCATTAACACCGCCGCGGACGCCGGCTGTTCGTGGATCACGACCTCGTACCCTGCCCGGACCGAGGACCGGACGCGCTCGTTTGAGCGCGCTGGATTCAACCTCCTGTACCTGCGTTCCCTGTTCCGGCCCGACGCTGCGCCACTAATGCCCGTGGGCGTAGCGGCCGCCGAACCCCAGCGAGTCAAGTAGCGCATCCTCGCGCGCCTGCATCGCCTCGGACTCAGCCTCCCCCTCCTCGTGGTCATATCCGATGAGATGAAGCAGTCCGTGCACCAGCAGGTGCGCAATCTCGGCTTCGACGCTGCGCTCTGTCTCGCCCCTCGATCTCGCCTGCTCGACTTGAGCCTCAGCGACGGCAACGCAGATGACGATTTCGCCGAGGGACGGCGCCTCTCCCGGCGCCTCGAGGAATGCCTCGCCCTCACTTGCTGCGAATGAGAGCACATCCGTGGGTTCGTCCCGTCCGCGGTAGAGCCTGTTCAGATCCCGCGATGATGCGCTGTCTGCCAGGACAATTTCGACCTCTACGGACGGCGCGACGTCCTCCGCGTCGAGGACTCGACGGGCAATCCGCCTCAGCTCGGGCGCGCTGGTACGCCCGCGAGTACCCGTCATCATCGTGATCGCTACCGTCCGGGGCATATCGTGCGGTTCCGACCGGCCTACTGGACGAAGACCGAGGCGGCATCCTTCGCTGCGTTCATCAACAACGAAGGCGCGACGCCAACGAAGAGGATGCCTACGACCGCGGCCGTCAGCGCCAGCTTCAGCGCATTCGATGTCGGCACGCCCTCCGTAGAGGTTGAGGCGCCGGCAAACATGATTCCCGTCACGCGCAGGTAGTAGAAGGCGCTCGCGACGCTGTTCAGTACAGCCACGATGACGAGCCAGGTCAATCCAGCCTCAATCGCTGTGTTGAAGACGTAGAGCTTGGCGATGAAGCCGGCCGTCGGCGGAATGCCGGTGAGCGAGATCAAAGCGAACGCCAGAGCAGCCGCAAGCACGGGGGCCCTGTGGAAGAGGCCGGTGTAAGAGGATATCTCGTCGCTTCCGGTGCGGGCTGAAATTGCGATGATCACGATGAAGGCGCCAAGGTTCGTCACCGCATACGAGCCGAGAAAGAACATGACGCTGCTCGCACTGGTGCTCAGCCCGCCCTCGGCGCCGCTAAAGGCTGCGAGCCCGACCATGAGATAGCCCGCCTGGGCAATCGAGCTGTAGCCCAGCAAGCGCTTGATGTTCGACTGCACCAGAGCGAACAGGTTGCCCACGGTCATCGAAACCGCCGCAATGCACGCGAAGATGTCCGTCCAGCTGTTGCTTGCGACCTCCGCGGGCAGGCCCTCGAAGAAGATGCGCAGCACGACGGCGAAAGCAGCGGCCTTGCTGGCGACACTGAGGAAGGCCGCTACTGGTGTAGGCGCGCCGGTGTAAACGTCCGGCACCCACATCTGGAACGGCACGACAGCCATCTTGAACCCCAGGCCGGCGATCAGCATGACGCAGGCGAAGAGCAGGCCTGCGCGCATGTCCTCCCCGTTCGCAGCAATGGCGGTAGCGATACTGAGCTCGCCCTCGGGCGCGACAAGGCGCGTGGTGCCCGTCATGCCGAACAGATAGACCATGCCGTAGAGGATGACCGCGGACGAGACCGCACCCATGAGCAGGTACTTGATGCCGGCCTCGGTGGAGCGCTCGTCGCGCTGCATCGACGCCATGATGTATTGAGAAATGCTGGTCAGCTCCAGCGCCACGAAGATCAGGATCAAGTCGCGGCTGGAGGCAAGCAGGATCATCGCCCCCGAGGCGAACAAGATGAGCGCGTAAAACTCAGCTTCGTAGTCGCCGAAGCGCTTGGCGTAGTCCTGTGTCGCCAGGATGACCGCAGCGGCAATGCCCGAGAACAAGAAGGCAAAGAAAAGCGAGAAGTCATCCAGGACGACGGAATTCGCAAACCCGAATCCTGTCTCGTCCCTTGTCAGCAAGGAGAATGCCCACGCGGCGGAGAGGACTGGTCCTACGAGTGCGACGAGCATCGCCGCCCGCCCCCTGGAAGCAGGGAAGGGCTTTCCGGTGGGTAGAAGGTCCCAGATCAGGATCACGCCGGCCACTGCCGCCATTGCCAGAACCGGGCCTATACGGTCGAGGTCGTCCAGCATCTCCTACCCTTAACCCAGCGTCCTGCGCACACCGTTCTCGAGGACATCCACGATCGTCGACGGATAGACGCCGACGCCGATGATGACGCCCACGAGCGCGGCCATGCAGGCCTGTTCCCAAATTGAAGTCGTGTCTTCCAGTTCGGCCCAACGCTCGTTCTTCGGCCCGAAGAAGACGCGCTGCACCGTCCAGAGGATGTAGCCCGCCGACAGCAGAATGCCGATCACCGCGAGGGCGGTCGGTATCTTAAAGGCGTCGACGCTGCCCAGGAAAACCAGCAGTTCAGCCACGAAGCCGGACATCGTCGGCAGGCCCAACGACGCAAACCCCGCGACGATGAATACCGTCGACGCGACCGGCATGTAGTGCGCAAGACCGGAAAGGTCTGAAATCTGACGCGTGTGTGTGCGGTCGTAGATCAGGCCCACCATAACGAAGAGGAGCGCGGTAATCGTGCCGTGCGTGAACATCTGCAGAGACGCGCCTGTCAGGCCGACTTCGCCCAACGCCGCAACACCGAGGAGTACGTAGCCCATATGGCTAACGGACGAGTAGGCGATCAGGCGCTTCAGGTCGGTCTGACGCACCGTCAGGATGGCGCCGTAGATCACGCTGAAGGCCGCTAGGCACGCGAGATAGATGTCGTAGCGCTCGAACTGCTCCGGCAGGATGCCTACGAGTATCCGGATCAGCCCGTACCCGCCCATCTTCAGCAGCACGCCTGCGAGGATCACGCTAACCGCAGTCGGCGCGTCCGTGTGGGCGTCCGGGAGCCAGGTGTGCAGCGGGAACACGGGCAGTTTGATCGCAAAGGCGGCGAGGATGAGGAAGAAGACAGCGTTTAGCGAAATCGCGGCGTCGGTGATCTGAGTGTCGGCGAGCACTTCCATGTCGAAGGTGTTCGCCGAGAAGCCGAGCACGAGAAAACCGACCAGCATTAGCGCACTGCCTGCAAGGGTGTACAGCACGAACTTCATCGCCGAGTACTCGCGGCGTCCCGTTCCCCAGATCGAGATCAGCAGGTACATCGGGATCAGCTCCAGCTCCCAGAACAGGAAGAAGAGCAGGAGGTCTTGCGCTGCGAAGACGCCCATGATCGCGGTCTCGAGCAGCAGCATCCACGCGAAGTACTCGCGAGGTCGCAGATCGATGCGCCAGGAAACGAGAACACCGATGACGAAGAGGAAGGCGTTGAGCAGGATCATCGTGGCGCTGAGGCCATCGACGCCGATGAAGTACTGGACGTCGAAGCCGGCGTCATCGGCGTCGATCCACGTCAGGCGTTCCGTGTACTGCAGCAGCGGGTCGATCTGGTCGAAGCCCACGTACATCGCGCCTGCCAGTACGAGGCTCGCGGCGGCCACGGCGAGCGCCAGCCACTTCGCGTTGCTCTCCTGCGACTTCGGCAGGACGAACAGCGCGATGGCGCCGGCGGCTGGTAGGAAGATGAGCGCTGAAAGCAACGGCAACTCCTAGAGCGGACTCAGTACGAGGACTGCTATCGCGGTAAAGACGAGCCCCCCAAACGCCAGCGCGCCGTAGGTCTGGAACTGCCCGTTCTGGGCGTATCGGACGACGGAGGCGGTGCCCCGTGAGCCCCTACCGACACCGTTGACGACACCATCGACGACCACGCGGTCAAACGCAACGAGAGCGCCGCCGATCACCTGGTAGAACACGAACCCGACGATCGCGCGCTCATACAGCACGTCCGCGTAGTACTTGTTTTCGAGCAAGGTGTGCACCGGCTTGAACACGCGCATGAACACCGACGAGGGCACGATCTTCGCGCCGTACACCACCCACGCCAGGACAATGCCGGCCAGCGCCACGCCCGTGGACGCCAGCGCCACCCCTGTGCGGAAAACGCTCTCCTCGACCAGCTCCTCGTCCGGCAGCGCCCCTACGAGCAGGTGCTCAAGGTCCTTGTCGACGTTGATTAGCCCGGCAAGAACAGCCGGGATCGCCAGAATGACCAGAGGCAGCGCCATCGACATCGGCGATTCGTGCGGAGCACCGTGGTGCTCATTACCGCCATCAGCAGCGGTGTTGTCCGAATGCTCTTCGTGCGCCGCCGCACCGTGCCCTTCGGCGGCCACGCCCCCTCGGTACTCGCCGAGAAAGGTTAGGAATATCACCCTGAACATATAGAACGCGGTCAGGCCGGCGGTCACGAGAGCGATCCAGAACAGGTACTTCTCGTGCGCCCAAGCGTCGCTGAGGATTTCGTCCTTGCTCCAGAATCCCGCGAGAGGGAACACGCCGGAGAGGCTGAGTGTGCCGATCACAAACGTGATGAACGTGATGCGCATCGGCTTCGCCAGGCCTCCCATGAGGCGCATGTCGAAGGTGTTCGTCGCGTGGTTCACGGAGCCGGACCCGAGGAACAGCAGGGCCTTGAAGAAGGCGTGCGTGACGAGATGAAAGATCGCCGCCACATAGGCGCCGATGCCGAGGGCCAGCATCATGTAGCCAAGCTGGCTAATCGTTGAATACGCCAGCACGCGCTTAATGTCTGTCATCACCAGCGCCAGTAACGCCGCACTGATAGCCGTGATGCCGCCGATGGAGCCGACGACCGTCATCGCGTCGTGCGACTCGTGGAACACCGGGAAGAAGCGCGCGACGAGGTAAACGCCCGCCGCGACCATCGTCGCCGAGTGCACCAGGGCGGAGACCGGCGTCGGGCCCTCCATCGCGTCCGGCAACCACACCTGGAACGGTACCTGGGCGCTCTTGCCCGCGGCGCCGGCGAATATGCCGAGGGCGAAGAACGTGAGTGTGGTACTGCCGATAGCACCGGCGAGAGCCAGCTCCTGGATACCGGCGACGTCGAAAGTCCCCGTCTGCTGGTAGATCAGCAGGATGGCGCCGAGGAACCCCAGGTCGCCCAGGCGCGTGACGAGGAAGGCCTTCTTCGCCGCGGCAGCTGCCGCCGGTCTATCGAACCAGAAGCCAATGAGCAGGTAGGACGAGACGCCGACCATCTCCCAGAACACGTAAATAAGCACGATGCTGTCCATGAGGACGAGACCGAGCATCGACGCGGTGAACAGGGACATGCAGGCGAAGAAGCGGTAATAACCGGGATCGCCCTTCATGTAGCCCATCGAGTAGACCTGCACGAGGAACGACACTGCCGTGACCACCACAAGCATCACGGCCGCGAGGCCATCGACGTTGAGGCCGACGTTGATCGTCACGTCGGCGACACGCAACCACTCCTCGCCCGCGAAGGGGAGCCGATGACCGTCCGCTTCGAGGGAGCTATCGAGCACCCATAGCGAGAGCAGGAAGGCGATGCCGATGGCGGTAGCGGCAACGTAGCCCGCGTAGTGACCCCAGCTGCGCGGCATGAACAGGATCAAGACCAGCGAAAGCAGGGGCAGGAAGAAGATCAGCCAGACAGCGGATTCAGAGACCTGGTCCAGCACTAAACCTTCCTCATGATTTCGACGGCGACGTGGGTCTTGGAGTCAGGCACCCAGATATCGCGCGGGTCTTCCAGGGAATAGGGACCGGTGAGCGGCGGCACGACACGGCAAGCGACACCCTCGGAATCATAGAGGCTCTTCCAGATGCGAGCGACGTGCCCGTTCTTGACCGTCATCAACTTAGCCCACATGCGTCATCGTCACCACTTCAGTAGCGTCAACTTGTCGACATCGACAGACTGGCGAAGCCGGTAGATAGAAACGGCCAGCGCGAGCGCCACGGCGGCCTCCGCGGCGGCGATCGTGATCACGAACACCGCGAACACCTGGCCGTCGATCGGCCGAGGCGAATCGACAAAGCGCGCAAAGCCGATGAGATTGAGGTTGATTGAGTTCAGCATCAGCTCGATGCCCATGAGGATGCCGATGGCGTTCCGCCGCGAAAGGGCGATGAATAGCCCGATGCTGAACAGCAGCGCCGCGACGACGAGGACGTGCTCCAGCTGGATCATCAGGCCTCCTCCTCATTCCCGGGCCGCACCAGAATGATCGCACCGATCATCGCCACCACCAGCACGATGGACGCAACCTCGAAGGGCAGCGCGTAGGGATCGAGCAGGGCCTGGCCAATCTCGGCGGCGGTCTGGCCAAAGCGGTCGCCTTCGACCTGGCGCCAGTCAGTGTCGAGGCCGACGAAGATGATCACCGCTCCCAGCAGGCCCGCCAGCACGCTTAGCGGCGCCGCGTACGATACCGCCGCATTGTCGCGGTCCGAGCGAGGGGTCAGGAGCACGGCGAAGATCATCAGCACCGAGATTGCCCCGGCGTAAATCAGCACCTGTACGACGGCGACGAAGTCGGCTGAAAGCGTTATGTAGAGTCCGGCCACACCGATGAACGACAGGATGAGAAACAGCACCGCGTGGATGAGGTCGCGCACTACCGCCACCATGAGGGCGCTGATCAGCGTAATCGCCGCCAGCACGTAGAACGCGACAACGACTGCCGTGTCGTCCATTACGCGTTCCCTCCCTGTGTGAAGGTGGGCGCCGGTAGCGATGGCACCGACACGTCGTGGATCAGCGTCGCCCTGCGCGGCAGGCGGTAGTAGTTCTTCGTCAGCATCGTGAAGAAGAACTGCAGCAACACAAACATCATCACGATGTTCATCAGCGCGTATACCCAGAAGATCCAGCTATCGAATTCGTTCAGGCGCCAGATCAGCACCTCTGCCGAGACGACAGCGATGTTGATCAGAGCAAGCGGAATCAGCATCTTCCACGAGAACGCCATGAGCTGGTCGATGCGCAGGCGGGGCCAGGTGCCTCGCAGCCAGATCAGGCCGAAGTAGAAGAAGTAAATCTTACCGATAAAGATAATCCACGGCGGGATGTACTCATCAATGCCGAACAGGGAGTAGCCACCGAAGAACAGGCTCGCAAGGATTCCCGACACAGCGAGCGAGTTGATCAGCTCCACAGCGTAGAAGAGGCCGAATTTCATGCCGGAGTACTCGGTGTGGAAACCGGCCACAATCTCGGATTCTGCTTCGGCAATATCGGCAGGCGTGCGGTTCAGCTCCGCAGTCGCGGAGATGGCATAGATGAACACTGGCAGGGGCAGCATGAAGGCGAGCCAGATGTCGTTGGTGCGCTGGAAGTCGACGATGCCCGGGATGGACATCGTGCCCGTAAATAGCACCGGCGCCAGTAGGGCCAGAACCATCGGGATCTCGTAGCTCACGGCCATTGCGATCACGCGCATGGCGCCCAGCAAGGCGTACTTGTTGTTCGATGCCCAGCCCGCCATGAAGATCGCCAGTGATGTCACCGACGACAGCGCCAGCAGGTACAGGACGCCGACGTTGAGGTCAGCGTAGACCATGTCCGGCGCCCAGGCGAAGACGGCGAAGGTGAGCATCGCCGGGATGAAGACGAGAATCGGCGGCAGGTTGTAGAGCTTGCCGTCGGAAGCGCGCGGCTGCAGCACTTCCTTCTGAATCAGCTTGATGGCGTCGGCGACCGGCTGCAGCAGGCCTCCCGGGCCGACGCGGTTGGGTCCACGGCGCACCTGGATACGGCCGATAATCTTGCGCTCCAGCCACACGTTTGCCAACGCTCCGAGACCGACGAAGCTCAGGATGCCCGTAGCGCCGACCACCGCGATGATCACATAGACCAGCTCTTCGGATGAGGTCACATCGCCGATCCACTCGTAAAGCTCGTGGAAGGGGTCGAAGTCGTACCACGCCGCGACCACGGCCCTCATCGGTCGATCTCTCCCACGTTGATGTCGAGGCTACCGAGGGTCACGATGGCGTCCGCAATCGAAAGCCCGACGCTCAGTTCTTTGAGGACGCTGAGGTTGATGAACGAGGGCGAGCGCACGTGCCAGCGGTACGGAGCCGGGCCGCCGTCACTGGCCAGGTAGAAGCCCAGCTCACCTTTTGGCGACTCGATGCGTACATAGGCTTCGCCGGGATCCGGCCTCAACGCGAGCGGTACCGGCGTGGTTACGGGGCCGCCGGGAAGCTGTTCGAGGGCTTGCTTGATGATCCTGACGCTCTGACGCATCTCTTCGAGGCGGACCAGGAAGCGGTCGAAGCAATCGCCGTTATGACCGACGGGAATGTCGAAGTCCATGCGGTCGTATACGCAGTACGGGTCGGCCTTGCGAATGTCCCAGGCGATTCCGCACCCTCGCAGGACGGGACCGCTTACGGACGCGTTGATCGCCACGTCCGGCTTGAGCACGCCCACGTCGCGAGACCGGGCGAGAAGAATCTCGTTGTCGTGCAGCATCTCCTCATATTCGGAGATGCGGTCGGGCATTTCGGCCATCAGCTTGTTGATGGACGGGTACCACTCGTCCGGCACGTCGAAGGCGACACCACCGATGCGCATGTAGTTTGTCGTGAGCCTGGCGCCGCAGGTCATCTCGAAGAGGTCGAGGATCTTCTCGCGCTCTCGGAACATGTACATCAACGGCGTCTGCCAGGCGCCGCAGTCGTTCACAAAGGTGCCGTTGGCCATGCAGTGGGAGGCAATGCGCTGCAGCTCGGCGAAGATCACGCGCAGGTATGACGCGCGCTCCGGCACCTCAACGCCCGCCAGCTTCTCCGCGCTGAGGCAGTAGCCGAGGTTGCCCGTCATCGCCGCCAGGTAGTCCATGCGGTCGGTAAACGGGATGTTCTGGGTGTATGTGCGCTCTTCCGCCAGCTTTTCCATGCTGCGGTGGAGGTAGCCCAGCACCATCTCGGCATCGATGATCCGTTCGCCGTCCAAGGTCACCTTGAGACGAAAGACCCCGTGCGTAGAGGGATGCTGCGGTCCGATGTTGACGACGTAGGGAGGGGTGCCGATGTCGCTCACGGCGATTCCGCCTCGTCGTCGGAGTTGAGGTCAACGTTCTCGACCACGATCTCGCCTTCGACCGGCGTAACCGGAGGCGGCGCTGGCGGCCGTTGCTCGAAGCGTCCAAATCGCGTCTCGTTGCTGCCGCCGCCACCGGTGCCGAGCTGCCCGCCGCCCAGGTCCTGCGCGGCAGCCTGACCCGGCAGGGGCGCGCGTAGTCGTGGCACGGAAGGGGCGCGGGGTCCCTCGGGAGAGGCGAGGCTTTCGTAGGAGCGCTCGCCGGCAGGGAACTCGTACGGGAAGCGCTGTAGACCTGGCTTGTGCCCCTGGGGCAGCGCGAGGAAGTCTTTGCGCAGCGGATGACCGGGGAAGCCGTCCCAGAGGAAGATGCGCTTCATGTTCGGGTGGCCCGAGAACACGATGCCCATGAGGTCGTAGATCTCGCGTTCTTGAAGATTGGCGCCCATCCAGACGGTGTTCACGGTCGGCACCACCGGGTCGTCATGGCTCGCGCGCGCCTCGAAGACCAGCGTGTGGTTCTTAGCCAGCGACGAGACGACGTAAACGACGTCGAAGTGCTCCATCCAGTCGATGCCGGTGATGCAGTTGAGAAACTTGCAGTCGTACTCTTCGTCATCACGCAGCCACAGGGCGACCTCAGCCGCGCGCTCGGCCGGCACAGTGACAGAGTGTGCCGTCGCCTCGATGACAGCGCCGGGAAAGGCTTCGTCGAGGCGGGCGGCCACTTGCGTACCGGGGATTGTGACGGTGCTCACGCCGGCTGCCCCTTCTCTACCGCGAAGGCTGCGGCCCGAAAGCCGCAGCGCAGGGACTGAAATCGTCGCAAGCCTAACGCCATTCCAGCGCCTTCTTGCGCCAGGCGTAGACGTATCCGAGGACAAGAATGCCGATGAAGGTCAGAGCCTCAATAAAGCCGATCCAGAGCTGCTCCGGGAAGGCCACCGCCCACGAGTAAAGGAAGACCACCTCGACATCGAACACGACGAAGATGAGGGCGACGAGGTAGTAGCGGAAGTTGAACTGCACCCAGCTATCACCCTCGGTCTCGACGCCGCACTCGTAGGTGTCGCTCTTGACCGGGTCGGGTGCTTCCGGGCGAATGTTCAGCAGCCGGAAGGCGAAGGAGACCATGAGTGGGAGGGCCGGAAAGAGGACGGCGAATACGAGGAGAATCGCGATGTAACCGTACTCGTTTAGCACATCGACCTCCCCTGTCTAGCGCTGATTGTGAATTGCGTCCCTAATCGTCGCGACTATAGCACCGGCCCCTTATAGGAACAAGGCAAACTGGGACGTGTTCAGCTTCAATACGCCGGGTCAATGCGAGCCACTTACCCCCATGGATCGAGGCGATCAATCAGTCCTCGGCGCGCTGGTCGAGCCAGCATTGCCCAAGCTCAGACAGCATGTAGCCGGTCCCCAGACTGATTGTGAGGCCCAGGCCCTTGAGCTTTCGCACGTCGATCTTGAAATCATCGCGAGGCCGGTCAAGGTCCGCCGCCAGGAAGCGAGCCGCCACCGCCGGCGAGGCCTCGATCGCGCGCAGGGTATCGACCGTCCAGGGACCGTGCGTCGACGCCTTGTCGAGGCGGTCCAGGCGCTTCGTCACCTCTTCGAGCGAAAGCCGAGGGTTCCTCGGTTCCTCGTCGAGATAGTGGAACCTAACGCAATAGAGCAGCTTGTCTGGCGATACTTCGGCGCCAGTGTGGCTGTGCGCGTACTCAACCAGCACCCTGGCATCAGCGAAGCCAGCCTCGTGGGCATCCGCGTCCGTAACGTCGGCCACGCGCACGATGGTGACCTCGTCGATATGGAGTGCGCCACCATAGCCGGTCTTGTAAACCTTGCCGGCCTTAACGTGGGCGTACTTCCACAGCCGCCACGTCACGGTCAGCTGACCTGCGCGGATCAGGGGATAGGCGTCCTCAGTGAAGAGCAGCACCCGCCGAGAATAGCAGGCAGATCAGCGTATTGGCCTCAGACTCAGCCAGTCCGGCAGGAGCTGAGAACACAAGGAATAGTCACGTCGCCCACGGCCACCAGCACTACGAACTACAAACTGTGAACTGTGAACCTTGAACCGTGAACTCCGTCATTCTGGTACAATAGTTCTGGTCAGCAGGACGGACGGCCGCCCTTCCGGTTCGCCGGCGGGGAGGAAAGTCCGGGCTCCACCGGGCCAGGGTGCTGGGTAACTCCCAGGCGTTGCGAGACGACGGAAAGTGCCACAGAGACAGACCGCCCTGAGGGCCGGAGGTTTCCTAGAACTGCCTGAGGGACACGAAGAGCAAGCGAGAGCTCCGAGTGGCCTCTTTAGCGGGTCCCGGGTGCCCCCGGTCTTCAGAGTAAGGGTGAAACGGTGCGGTAAGAGCGCACCGGCGTGCGGGTGACCGTCCGGCCGGGCAAACCCCACTCGGAGCAAGACCATGTAGGAGGGCAATGGACGCCCGGTCCGCCCTCGGGTTGGTCGCACGAGGTCCTGAGCAATTGGGACC
>Ga0247825_10002491_pt1 | contig 12127 bp, 11 predicted proteins | sample 13C_Vanillin_Day_FD_194413 | JGI IMG/M metagenome (GOLD analysis project Ga0247825, IMG submission 194413) | Soil microbial communities from agricultural site in Penn Yan, New York, United States - 13C_Vanillin_Day48 | ecosystem: Environmental > Terrestrial > Soil > Agricultural land | place...
TGGGGCCTACGCGACGGGCCGCCAGGTCGCGTTCGCCCGCGTGATCACCGACCGGGCGGTGTTTGCCTACCTGTCCGACGTCTTCGTCGTACCCGAATACCGCGGACAGGGCGTGGGCAAGGCCCTCCTGCGCGCGATTCTCGAGCATCAGGATCTGCAGGGATTGACGGTATTCCTGCTGCGAACGCGCGATGCGCATGGACTCTACGAGCCGTTCGGTTTCGGGCGGGTGAGCAGGCCGGAGGAATTGATGGTTCGGCTCGGGCCCGGGGCTGACGTTTAGCGCCGGCCGCGCGCGAACAGGCTGATGTAAGCGCGCACGAGGGGCACCCACGCCGGATGGTGCTTCTGGTAGAAGGCCAGATAGCTTTGCCGGTAGGCAGTCGCGCGAGCGGCAGGCTCCGCACTGGCCCCTCGACGGTGCACGACTTCGACGTCGGCGACGAACAGCACGCGCCGCCCCCGGGCGCGGATGGACGCGCACACATCGACGTCCTCCATGTAGAGAAAGAACCGTTCGTCCATGAACCCGACGGCTTCGAGATCGGTGCGATAGGTCAACAGACAGGCGCCGGTGACCCAGTCGACATACCGGCTGCGGCGGGTCATGCGCCCGGTGACGCCGTCCAGCAGGGGCAGGCGCCTCTGGTTGCCGATCATCAGCAGCTTCTGCACCGGTTCCGTCAGCGGCGAAACCATGCGCCCGAATGACAGCTCTGCGTGCCCGTCGGCGGCGACGATGCGCGGCCCCACGACGGCGGTCTGGGTGTCGCGCTCGAGCGCGGCGACGAGGCCGTCGATCGCGCCGGCGCGGACGACGCTATCGGGATTGAGCAGCAGAACCAGCTCGCCGAACGTCTGCTGGATCCCGATATTCGTCGCGCGCGCGAAGCCGAGGTTCGCGCCCAGGCTCACCAGACGGACGCCGGGCCAGCGCTCGCGGATGTGTGCCGCGGTACCGTCCGTCGACGCGTTGTCGACGACGACGATTTCACGATCGATGTGCAGCCCTTCGGTCAGCGAGCGCAGACACGCATCGATGTCGGCCCGCGAGTTGAACGTGACGATGATGATCGACAGTCGCGGCATCAGCGTTTCCGCGCGCAGGCGACGAGGATCTGCAGCGTCCGGTGGGCGCATTCGCGCCACGAATAGCGTTCGAGCTGCGCGCCGGCAGCCGCGAGGACCCGCGCGCGCTCTGTGTCGTCGAACAACGCGCGCTCCAGCCCGTCAGCGATGAGTGCAGGGTCCGGTCGATCGACGTATGTCGCTGCCGGCCCGTAGATTTCCCGCGCCACCTCGGTGGCCAGCAGGACGATGGGAATACCGGCGCCGAGCGCTTCGAGCGGCGTCAGGGCAAATCCCTCGTAGTCGGACAGAAACACGAAAGCCCGCGCCCTCCGGTACAACGACGCCAGCTCATCGTCCGCGACGTAGGCACGGGCCTGGATCCGATCGCGCGCGCTGCTTCCAGCGATGAGCTGGTCCACGTCGATGTAGGGGCGCGTGCGGTTGTCGCCGACCAGATCGAGCCGGGCAGACGGGTGCCTGGCGGCAACCTGTTCGAATCCGGCGATCAGCTCCGGAATATGGCGCCGGTTGAAGAGTGATCCGACGAACAGCACCGGGCTCTCACCGCCGGAAGGCGAACGCTGGGGTGCTGCTGGCATTGCCGTGACGCCGCAGTAGATCACCTCGACGTTCGGACGGCGAATGCCGAGGTGGCGGACGATCTCCTCCTTCGAGAAGCGGGAGATGGTGATGACCTTCGCCGCCCTCCGGGCTGCCAGCTTCGTGATGAGACGGCGCCGGAAACCCTCGCGCCAGGAAAACCACTCCGGGTGTGCCGCGAACGAGACGTCATGCACGGCCACGACCATGGGCGTCCGGCTGACGAGAGGCCCGGTGTAGCCCGGAGCGAAGAAGACATCGGCATCGGCATCCGCCACGAGGCGCGGCAGCGTGAGTTGCTCCCAGAGGGTCCCTTCGCCAGCCGACGTGATGACGGACGCGTTCAGCGTGTCAGGCACCGGCACGGCGCCTGGCGCACAGAGGACGAACTCGTGCGCTCGCGCGCCGGGGAGATCTCCCCACGCCCGCAGGATCTCGGCGAGGTAACGGCCAACGCCGGTGGGCCGCCCGGCGAGCTCGCGCGCGTCGATGGCGATGCGCATCAGGCTGGCTGGCGTCCGCCCTCCCGCCGGGCCACGGCGTCGGTGTAGGCCTGGCGCAGGCGCACGGCGGACGCGTGCCAGGTGAAGGTCGCGGCCCGCGTCAGTCCCGCCGTCCCCTGAGCTACGGCCCACTCGCGGTCGCGCGCGACCAGCAGCATGGCCGAGGCGAATCCTTCGACGTCAAGTGGATCGAGCAGGATCCCGGCGGATCCGATCACTTCGGGCAGCGCCCCGCGGTTGGAGGCGATCACCGGAACGCCGGCGGCCATCGCTTCGAGCGCCGGAACGCCAAAACCCTCGTCGAATGAGGGCATCACCAGGGCCCGTGCCCCCGCATACAGACGCTCCCGGCCCGCCTCGGACACATAGCCAACGTGATCGACGTGGCCGGCAAGCGGGGTCTCCTGGAGCCTCCGCAGCCACGGCGAGGAGTCCGCTGTCGGCGCTCCGGCAATGAGCAGACGCGGAGCGCCGGGCATCGCCGCCAGGACGCGTGCGTACGCGTCAAGCAAGCCCGGCACATTCTTGCGCGGGACGAGCGTACCAACGAAGAGGAAGTAACCGTCGTCCGGAATATTGGGTTGCCGTCCGAGGTTGCGCCACGCCGGGGCGCCGAACCGGCACGCATACACGCGATCCGCCGGGACGCCAAGGCGCGACACGACGAGGTCCCTGGTGTATTGCGACGGCGTGATGATCGCCTCGGCCGCCCGCGCGTGCCGCGCCGTCAACGCGGGGTAGTCGCGTCGAATCTCGGCGGTGGTGCCTTCCGGATGGTCGAGAAAGTACAGGTCGTGCACCGTGACCACACGCGCCGCACGCCGGCTCGGAATCATTAGCGGGTGAGCGGCGTGCACGACGTCGACGGGGCCGGCCAGCGCTTCGACAGGCGGCCACTGCAGGCGATGCCACATGAAGTTCAGCACGCTCACCGGCACGCGCCGATCGACGACCCGTGCGCCGAGGCGTCCCGCGGTGTCCGGCGCCGGCCGATCGCGCCATGAGCTCGTGAACGCAGCGACGTCATCGTCGTGCGCCGCCGCATAGGCGCGGATGATTTCGTGCATGTACTCGCCGACGCCGGTACGCGCGCGCAGCGCGGGACGGTAATCGACGAGAATCTGCACGGCTCCATGAGATGATAGCTTCAACGTTTCGTCAAAAAATACCGGGGAGACCGATTGAAAATTGCCGTCGTCGGAACAGGATATGTAGGCCTCGTCGCGGGTGCCTGCTTTGCTGAAAGCGGTAATGACGTTGTTTGCGTCGACAACAACAGTGCCAAGGTCCGGATGCTCCAGAAAGGGAAGATCCCGATCTACGAACCAGGGCTCGAGGAGCTCGTTCGGCGGAACGCGGCCGAAGGGCGATTGACGTTTTCGTCGGCGCTGGCACGCGCCGTCCGTGATTCCCAGGTCATCTTCATCGCGGTCGGCACACCTCAGGATGAAGACGGATCGGCCGACCTGAAGCACGTGCTGGGGGTCGCGCGCGATATCGCGAAGGCGATGAACGGGTACAAGGTCATCGTCGACAAGAGCACCGTGCCGGTCGGGACGTCGCGCAAGGTAGAGGAAGTGGTGCGGCGCGAAACGACACACCCCTTCAGCGTGGTGAGCAATCCTGAATTCCTGAAGCAGGGCGCCGCCATCGAGGACTTCATGAAGCCGGATCGCGTCATCATCGGCGCCGAGGACGAGCGCGCGATCGAGGTGATGCTCGAGCTCTACTCGCCGTTCACGCGAACCGGTGCGCCGATCATGGTGATGGACTGCGCCAGCGCGGAGCTGTCGAAATACGCGGCGAACTCCATGCTGGCGACTCGTATTTCGTTCATGAACGAGGTGGCGAACCTGTGCGAGGTGGTCGGCGGCGACGTCGATCACGTGCGCAAAGCGATCGGCGCCGACCGGCGCATCGGAACGTCGTTTCTGTTTCCGGGCTGCGGCTACGGTGGCAGCTGCTTCCCGAAAGACGTGCAGGCGATGATCCGGTTCGCCGCCGCCGCCGGCTACAAGTTCAAGATCCTGCAGTCCGTCGAGGACGTGAACAAGACGCAGAAGACGGTTCTGTTCCGGAAGATGGAAAAACAGCTCGGATCGCTGAAGGGGAAGACTATCGCGGTGTGGGGACTCTCGTTCAAACCCCGGACCGACGATATGCGCGAGGCGCCGTCGATCCCGATGATCGAAAAGCTGCTGGCCGCGGGCGCGAAGGTACGCGCTTACGATCCGGAGGCGACCGAGGTGGCGAAGGGCATCTTCGGGAACCGGATTACGTATGCCCCCAGTAATTACGACGCGCTCAAGAACGCCGACGCGCTGGTCATCGTGACGGAATGGAACGAGTTCCGCCGGCCGGACTTCAGCCGCATGCGCGAGCTGATGCGAGCCCCGATCGTCTTCGACGGCCGCAATCTCTTTACCGCAGGCCAGATGAAGCAGAACGGGTTCAGCTACTACTCCATTGGTCGGAGCTGATCGGCACGTCATCCTCGTGACCGGAGGCGCCGGCTATGTCGGCAGCCATGCCGTCAAGGCGTTGCGGCAGGCCGGCCACGAGGTGGTGGTGTATGACGATCTCTCCGCGGGCCATCGCGCCGCCGTCCTCGGCGCGAAGCTGATCGAAGGCGCGATCGGCGACGTCGCGGCGGTGCGACAGGCACTGCGCGACACCAGCGCGACCGCCGTGATGCATTTCGCCGCGTGGCTGGTTGTTCCGGACTCCGTGGCGGATCCGGCCGGATACTACCGCAACAATGTGATCGGAACCCTGGGCACGCTCGAAGCGATGGCCACAGAGGGCTGCCGCCATTTTGTGTTCTCGTCAACCTGCGCGGTTTACGGCGAGCCGACCGAAACACCTCTTCGCGAGACGCACCCGACCAAACCGATTAACGCCTACGGACAATCGAAGCTGGCGATCGAGCATGCGCTGCCGCATTTCGAACGGGCGTACGGGATCCGCTCGGTGCGCCTGCGCTATTTCAACGCTGCCGGCGCCGACCCCGACGGCGAACTGGGCGAAGATCATGCGCCGGAAATCCACGTCATTCCGCGGGCGCTCGAGGCGGCGATTGGCGGCCGTCCGCTCGAGGTCTTTGGCGAGGATTACCCGACGCCTGACGGCACGTGCCTGCGCGACTACGTGCACGTCACCGACCTCGCCGACGCGCACGTGCGTGCCTTGGACTGGCTGGCTGCCGGGGGCGCCTCCGGCACATACAACGTCGGCACCGAGCGTCCCTCGTCCGTGCGGCAGGTGATCGCGGCGGTAGAACAGGCCGCCGGGAAGAAAGTGGCATGGCGGTCCGCCCCGCGGCGACCGGGCGATCCGGCGGTGCTGTACGCGTCAGCCGAGCGCATCCGCGCCGATTTCGGATGGGTGCCCCGGCGGCCCGACCTCACGACTATCGTCGCCGACGCCTGGCGCTGGCACGCGGCGCACCCTCACGGATATGGACCGTAGAGGCCGACGTTAGCGTCGGCCGTGCAGAACACGTGAGCGTTTTCTTCCGCCTTCTTGAATTCAGCCGGCCCTACCGCGGCCGCCTGTCTATCGCCGTCGTGGCGATGATCGTGTATGGCGCCGCATCGGCCGGTCTCGTCCGGCAGATTCAGCGCATTCTCGATGCGGTACTGCCCAGACGCGAGGAGCTCGTTGCGACGATCGTGACGATTCTGGCGTTGTATTTCGCCAAAGGCGTGGGTGCTTACATCTCCGGCTATCTGATGACCGACGTCGGCCAGCGGATCGTCCGCGATATCCGCGACCGGCTGTTCCGTCACATCCTTGGCCAGTCCGCGGCGTTCTTCTCGGTGAACACCAGCGGCCGGCTGATGTCGCGGATCACCAACGACGTCGCCCAGGTCCAGCGAGCCGTATCGGAGACGATCGGCGACCTCCTCCGCGAATCGTTCGCGCTCCTCTTCTTCGCCGGGGCGCTCTTCTACTACGACGCGCGGCTGGCTCTCGTCTGCCTCACGGGGGCGCCGTTGATCGTCTACCCGCTGGTCCGGCTGGGCCAGCGCGTGCGCCGGACGACGCGCCGGAGCCAGGAAGCGCTCGAGCAGATGTCGCATGTGAGCGCCGAGGCCTTCACCGGCCACCGTATCGTCAAGGCCTTCGGCGCCGAGGATCGTGAGACGGCGAAGTTCGAGCGCGCGTCCGACCACTACTACCGGACGAGCATCAAGGTCAGCAGTGCCTTGTCGGTCCTGCCGCCGCTGATGGAATTCATCGGCGGAATCGCGTTCGTGACGGCGTTGTGGTACGGCAGCGAATCCATTGCCGCCAAGCGTCTCTCGACCGGCGAGTTCGTGGCGTTCATCACGGCGCTGTTCATGATGTACGGACCGGCAAAAAAGCTGAGCCGGGTGAATGCGGATCTGCAGCAGGCGAGGGCAGCCGGCGAGCGTATCTTCGAGATCCTCGAGACGCACAGCGAGGTGACGGAAGCCCCGACGGCCGCGACGCTGCCGCCATTCACGGGGGCCGTGGCGTTCAGCAACGTCTGCTTTTCGTATGGGAACGCGGATGCCGCAACGCTGCGGGGAGTCACGTTCACCGTGCGCGCCGGGCAGACGCTGGCAATTGTTGGCCGCAGCGGCGCCGGAAAGACGACGCTGGTGAACCTGATTCCGCGCTTTTATGACGTGACCGACGGCGCGATTACGATCGACGGCCATGACGTCCGCGAGGTCACGCTCGCGTCGCTGCGGTCGCAGATCGGGATCGTGACGCAGGAAACGGTGCTCTTCGACGACAGCGTGTCGGCGAACATCGCGTTCGGGCGTCCGACAGCGACGCAGGAGGAGATCGAAGCCGCGGCCCGGGCCGCGCATGCGCACGAGTTCATCGTGACGCTCGATCGCGGCTACGAAACGCTCATCGGCGAACGCGGTCAGCGGCTGTCTGGCGGTCAGCGGCAGCGGCTTGCCATCGCCCGCGCCCTGCTGCGCGACTCGCCGATTCTGATTCTGGACGAGGCGACCTCGTCGCTGGATGCGGAATCGGAGATGCTGGTCCAGGACGCCCTGACCACTCTGATGTTGAACCGGACGTCATTCGTCATCGCCCATCGTCTGTCCACCGTACGCCGCGCCGATGCGATCATCGTCCTGGAGAAGGGCGTCGTCGTTGAAACAGGGACACACGACGACTTGATGGCGCGCGGCGGCGCCTATGCCAAACTCTATGATTTGCAGTTGCTGGACGAGCCCGACGCCACATGATTAAGTCCATGACCGGCTTCGCATCCCTGACCCATGAGGACGAGCGGGCGACGCTTGGGGTGACCCTGCGCTCGGTGAACCACCGGTTTCTCGATCTCCAGCTGCGGGTGCCGCAGTCGCTGGCCGACCTGGAGCCTCGAGTCCGCGCACTGCTGCAGAAGCGACTGGCGCGCGGTCGAGTGGAGCTGGCGATCTCGGTCCAGCTGAGGCATCCCTCGGCTCCGTCCGTCGAGCTGAACGAGGACTTTGCCAACGCCCTGGCTGCGGCAATCGAGCGGGCGCGCGAGCGCGGGCTGGTCAGTGGAACGTTGACGCCCGGAGACCTGCTGCGGCATCCGCAGGCGATCGCGGTACGCGATCGACCGAGCGAAGCCGATCCGGCGGTCGAGGCGCAGCTTGGCTCGAGTGTCGAGGCCTCCATCGAGCAGGCGCTGGCGGATCTCGACGCGATGCGCGTCCGGGAAGGCGATCATCTACGCGCCGACCTCGACGCGAGGAGGCAGATGCTCGCGGAGCTGATCGAAGGCCTGCGCGGGGCCGCCGAGGAGGGACGCACCGCCGTCGAGGCGCGCCTGCGCGATCGCGTGGCTGAAATCAGCGCCGAGCTGCCCGTCGATCAGGCGATGCTGGCGCAGGAGATCGTCCGCGCGGCGGCGCGATCCGACATCTCGGAAGAGGTCACACGGTTTCGCGCGCATCTGGCGCACTGGACGGCGCTTGCCGACGGCGTGGAGCCGTGCGGCCGGAAGCTCGACTTCCTGCTGCAGGAGATGAACCGCGAGATCAACACCATCGGATCGAAGGCGGACGGCGTGCGCATCTCCGAGCTGATCATCACGGCGAAGGCGGAGCTCGAGAAGATGCGCGAGCAGGTGCAGAATGTCGAGTAGCCCGCCAGCGGAGCCCGCACTTCGACGCGGGCTGCTGTTTATCGTGTCGGCGGCCTCGGGCACCGGCAAGACCACCCTCGTCGAGCGGCTCGTGCAGGCCGTTCCCGGCCTGAAAATGTCGCGCTCCTACACCTCGCGATCCGCCCGCGCCGGGGAACACGACGGCGTTGACTATAATTTCATTACACGGGACCGCTTCGAGCAGATGGCCCGGGAGGGTGAATTCCTCGAGTGGGCCGACGTGTTCGGCAACTATTACGGAACCTGCGCGGCGGACACGGAAGCCTGTCTGGCCAGCGGTGAAGACGTCGTGCTGGTCATCGACGTCCAGGGTGCGCGGCAGGTCCGGACCCGCGGAATCGAGACGGTCGGGGTATTCGTTCTGCCGCCGTCGGCTGCCGTGCTCGAACAGCGCCTCCGCGGGCGCAGCAAGGACAGCGAGGATCAGATCCGCCGGCGGCTCGACGTGGCGAGCCGGGAAATTGCCGAATACGCGCAGTACGAATACGTCGTCATCAACGATGAAGTCGAGACGGCGGTCGAGCGGCTCAAGGCGATCGTGCTGGCGGAGCGGGCGCGCGTCAGGGTGATGCGCCCCGTCGCGGAAGGTATCAAGGACACGTTTTAATAGTCAGGTAGTTTTAACAATCACGTAGGGCACCCCTTCAGGGGTGCCGGCATAGAGGACTGATTCATGGAACGACCCCCGAAGGAAAACCGTTTCGAGTTCGTGGTGATTGCCGGCAAGCGCGCGCGGCAGCTTCTCGCCGGCGCGGAACCGCGCGAGACGGGCGGGAAAAAGATCTCCATCGCCCAGCGTGAAGTGCTGCGGCGGAAGGTGGAGAAGATCGAGGAGGAGTAAAGAAATCCCATTCCGGGGTTTGGGATTTCCCGATGGCACTCATCGCGCTCGGCGTAAGCGGCGGCATTGGCGCATACAAGGCCGTCGAAGTGTGCCGCGGGCTCCAGCAGCGCGGCCACGACGTCGTCGTCGTCATGACGCGATCGGCGGCGCGATTCGTTGGCCCCGTGACCTTCGAGGCGATTACGCGCCGCCCGGTGATCACCTCGCAGTGGCGTCCCGGGATGAACGCGGATATCGAGCACATCGCGATTGCCGATCAGATCGCCCTGCTCGTGGTCGCGCCGTGTACCGCGAACGTCATCGGGAAGTTCGCCAACGGAATCGCCGACGATTTCCTCTCGACGCTGTATCTCGCCACGAAGGCCCCTGTGCTCCTGGCGCCGTCGATGAACACCAATATGCTGGCGCACGCGGCCGTCCAGCGGAACCTCGAGGCGCTCGTCGCGCGCGGTGTCGGCTTCGTAGAGCCGGGCGAGGGGTATCTGGCGTGCGGGTGGGTTGGCAAGGGACGCCTGGCCGAACCCGCGGATATCGTCACCGCAGCAGACCGCCTCCTCGCGCAGCGTGTCGAAGGCACGATGGCCGGGAGAAAGGTGCTGGTGACGGCGGGTCCCACCTACGAGGACATCGACGCCGTCCGGTACGTTGGCAACCGATCGAGCGGGCGTATGGGGTTTGCGCTGGCCGCAGAGGCGCGACGCCGCGGAGCGGAGGTCACGCTGGTGGCCGGGCCGACGCTGCTCGAGCCGCCGCCTGTGGGCCAACTGGTTCGCGTCCGTAGCGCCGCGGAAATGCACGAGGCGGTCATGCGCGCGGCGGCGGGCGCCGACGTCGTCATCATGGCCGCGGCAGTTGCGGATTACACGCCGGCGCAGCGCGCCGGCGGCAAGATCGCCAAGACGGACCGCCCGCTGACGCTGACGCTCGAACGAACGAAAGACATCCTCGCCGACCTTGGCGCGATGAGGGATGCGCTGGGGGGCGCCGCTCCGGTCCTGGTCGGGTTCGCAGCGGAAACGGCTGACGTGGTCGAACGTGCCCGCGCCAAACGTGCCCGCAAGAATCTGGACATGATCGTCGCCAACGACGTGTCGGCGGATGACCGCGGTTTCGACGCTCCGGCCAATGAGGTGACGATCATCACGCCGCACGACGAGGAAGCCGTGCCGCTGCAGAGCAAGGAGCGCGTGGCCGCGCGGATCCTGGACCGCGTGGAATCCATCCTGAGCGCCAAACCCGTGGCGCCCGCGCGGCGCTGAGGCCTGTGCCGCCACCCGGGCCGCGCGACGCGATTCGCGCTCATCTCGAATATTTCGGTGAACTTGGTGTCGATGGCGTACGCCTCGATTCCGAGTGGCGGGCGCGCGCGGACCGTGGAGTCGGCCTTCAGGCGGATTCAACTCGCAGTGGGGCCGATTCCAATCCGGCTGAAGGCGATTCTAATCCGGCTGAAGCCGGACTCTACGTCCCCGTCACAGAAGTCGACCCGCTCAAAGCACTACGAATCGACCTCGGGCCGGACTGCAGCCGCTGCAAGCTGCATACGCTCGGGCGCAAGCAGGTCGTCTTCGGTGTTGGCAACCCGAACGCCGATTTGATGTTCGTGGGGGAGGCGCCGGGCGCCGACGAAGACATCCAGGGCGAGCCGTTCGTCGGCCGGGCGGGTCAGCTGCTGACGAAGATCATCGAAGCCATCGATCTGAAGCGCGAGGACGTCTACATCGCGAATGTCATCAAGTGCCGCCCGCCGGGCAACCGCAACCCCGAGCCCGACGAAGTGGAGCAGTGCGAGCCGTTCCTCTTCCGCCAGATCGACATCATCAAGCCGCGCGTCATCGTCGCGCTCGGCAAGTTTGCCGCGCAGTGTCTGCTCAAGACCGACGCGCCGATCACCCGCATCCGCGGCCGCGAGTTCACCTACCGCGATGCGGTGCTGATTCCCACCTATCATCCGGCCTACCTGCTGCGGAATCCGTCGGCGAAACGCGACGTATGGGAAGACATGAAGAAGGTCCGCGCGATCCTTTCGCAAAGCGCGGACGAGTAATGCAGAATTCTGAATTCTGAATTCTGCATTGCGCCTAATCTCCGTCGCAGTCCCCGTTCCTTTCCTCGATCTCCTGACCTACGCCGTTCCGCCGTCGCGTGCGATGCCGGCGGTCGGCGCGCGCGTGCGGGTGCCGATCGGGAATCGCACCGTGACCGGATGCGTGGTCGAATCCCCGGCCCGTAGTGTGACGCCGGACGACCAGCGTGGAGTCCGGCTTCAGCCGGATGGGCGTGGAGTCCGGCCTCAGCCGGATGGGCGTGGAGTCCGGCTTCAGCCGGATATCCGGGACATCCTCGAGGTGCTCGACGCCGAGCCGTTCCTCCCGCCGGCGGTTGTCGAGCTGTGTCAGTGGGTCGCTGATTACTACCTCGCCGGGATCGGCGACGCGATTGCGGTGGCGCTCCCGCCCGGGGCGCGCGAGAAGACCTCCGGTTTCCGCACGCGGCGGACGGCAGCGCTCACCGCTCATGGCCGTTCGGCAGCAGCCGGCACCGTCTCGGACTCAGATTTGCGCCTCACGGTCAGGCAGCGCGAGGCAGTGGCCGCGCTGTCGGCAGCCACGGCGCCGCTGCCGCTGTCGGAACTTCGGGAGCGTGGCATCACCGCCGATCTCGTTGGGCGGCTGGCCAAACATGGCCTGGTGGCCATCTCCGAGGAGACGCACGAGCGAGACCCCTTCGAAGACGCGTTGATGGCCGGCGTCGCCCGTGATCCTGCCCGGCAGCTGACCGTCGAGCAGGCTTCCGCACTCGAACAGCTCGAGGCCCTTGCCGGCCTGCGCGATTTTCGTGTCGCCCTGCTGCACGGCGTCACGGGCAGCGGCAAGACCGAGCTGTATTTGCGGCTGGCTCAGCGCGTGTGTAACCCCGCCGAACCCGGACAGCATGGACGGCAGGTGCTCATGCTCGTTCCGG
>Ga0247825_10002492_pt1 | contig 12126 bp, 9 predicted proteins | sample 13C_Vanillin_Day_FD_194413 | JGI IMG/M metagenome (GOLD analysis project Ga0247825, IMG submission 194413) | Soil microbial communities from agricultural site in Penn Yan, New York, United States - 13C_Vanillin_Day48 | ecosystem: Environmental > Terrestrial > Soil > Agricultural land | place...
CCACGAGGAGTTCCTCTTCTTGCTTGCCTGCTACCTGAGCCATCGTGGGAAGCATGGGTCCTACCTCCTATGTTGGCTCAACACAGGGCTACCCATGGGGTCTTCCCATCTACTTCTGTAGTACTAGCTTCTCCAGGTAATTGATGTCCGCCTGGAGTTGCGCATTTTGCCTGGGGCTGGGGCTGATGGGACGGTCCGTCGGGCGTAGGCCTGGCACGTCCGGTTTGACGGTGAGGTCCTGACGCAGGCGCGGGCCGACGGGCACCTGTGGTGTTGGGTTCTTGCCCGTGAGGGCTTGGACCAGTTCCGGAGAGGGCGCGAGGGTGCCCGGCGCCGGAGGGGGCGGTGCTCGCGCTGGAGCGGGCTCTGGAGCAGGTGCCGCAGCTCTCGCCGGAGCGGGCGGAGCCTCCACCTTGCCAGGGCGCACCGGCTCCACCGGCTCTGGGACACCCCACCCGGGCACCGGCCGCGTGGCGGTCATCAACTTCCCAGCGGCCACTCCCACCGCCAGCGCCGTGAAGAACTCCTGGGCCGCGCCGAGCTGGGACACCTCCCGTTCGGTGAACATCTCCTGGCCACTGCCCATCTGCCACCCGCGCTCCAGCGCGAAGTGCAGCGGGTTGACATCCCTGACCAACCCATACAGCCCCAGCGAGAGCTGAAGGGTGGCTGGGTGCGTCCACACGTAGTGGTTGACGATGCGCCGTCGGTTCTCCCAGTGCGCATACCCCTCGGCGGCGGCGGCGCCTGTGCCCAGCCGCCGCTCCATGTCCTCAGTCTGCTCCGGGGTGAGGCGCTCCGGCGTCACCAGCGGCCACATGCGCAGGGGCTCGGGCACCGTCTCCGCGCTCATGTCCACGGCGTATTTGAGTTCCCACTCGGACAGCGGGTGGGTCCAGTGCTGGAGGTTCACCCCGGGGCCCGCCTCCCACCAGAGCGCGACGTCCCTGGGTAATCGCAAGAGCAGAATCTGCTGAATCACATCCCGCTCGCCGGAGGGCAGGTGTACCCCCTCCGAAGGAGCGGGCGAGAGCCCAGCCGTCCTCACCTCTGCTGCGGACGAGGAGCCCGGGCCCTGCGGCTGGAAGGCGCCTGCTGGACTCAGGGCGGACTGCTGCGCCCATGGGCGCTGAGGCGGGGCGAGGGCAGGCGCACGGGATGGGGGGCCGAAGCCGAAGAGGATACCCACCCCGAGGGAGACCACTCCTTCGCCTTGCGCGAGCCTGGAGGGTGGGAACGAGTACACGCCAGCAAGGCCCACCTCCAGCCCAATGCTCCCCCGGATGGCATGCACCCCGACTTCGCCGCCCGCGCGCAGCCGGGGAGGCCCCCAGGGGCGGGGGGTGACGGCCACTCCACCAAGGGCCTTGAAGTACAGCGGCCCCTCGCCCGTGAAGCGCGCTGCTGCGTCCGTGGACAGCTCCCACGCTCCGGCGGGGGGGGACGGGGGCAGCAACGTCAACCGCGCCCCGAGCCCCTGGCCTGATTCACCCAGGCCCCACAGGCTCACGCTGTACGAGGTGCGCGGCGCCCAGGGGCTGCCCAGCGCGGTGCCCTGAGAGACTCCCGCCCCCACAACGGCCCGCATCTGGCTCGTCTCGTCAAAGGCGTGCGCCCCGGGCGCGACGAGGACAGCCAGGAGCAAGAGGCTGACAGCCGCATGGAACCGAGAGGACTGGCTCGCTCCCAGGCTCCTCATAAGGCAAGCTCTTCGAGGGCCGCTGCGCCGGCGTTGGCGACGAGCAACCCGGGGAAGAGTGCTTCGGTCTTCCACAGAAGACGCCACAGGTTCATGTGCCACCCCCTTTTTGCGAGGAGGGGAGCAGGTTAGAGGGCTACCACGGGGAAGGAGAGGAGCCGCCGGGTGGCGCCCGTGCTTCACCGCCGGACGCCCTGCGGGAGCGGCCTCGCGCCCGACGCTGACGCCTGGACGCTCGCCACGTCCCTGCTCCCTCTCCATGTAGCGCTGCGCTGCTGCGACTGTCCCGCCTCCTTGGGGGCTCGCCACTTGCTACACGTCGGAGCGGCTCAACGGCTCGGTGAGCACCGCTGCGGCTCCTGGTGCGTGCTCCACGGGTCGGGCTGGCTGCTCCGAGCGGTCCGGCGTCCGACGCGCGAGGGCTGCATGGTGAGCACCGCTGCGGCCCTGGCGCGCTCCACAGGCCGAGCTATCAGGTGGGCGTGTCGCCGTCGCCGCCCTGGGCTTCACCCTCGCCCTGGGCCTCGTCCTGGATGTCCTCGGGGAGGACTTCCTGGTTGTTGCCGGGCTGAGGCGGGGTATCGGGCGTGGGGGGCGCCATCTGCCGGTCCGGCGGAGCGCCACCCACCTTATGCTTCAGATCAATGGGCTCGCGGCCGGGGACGTCCACCTGGAGCACCTGGTACTCCCACTCGTTGCCCGTCTTGATGGCCTCCACGCGCAGGACGCCCTCAACCTTGGAGCCCTTCAGCGGCATGGCGAACCTGGCGGTGCCCCGGCCGTTGTCGTACTTGACGGAGCTCTCCTGGGGGAAGGTGCCGGGATCGATGGGCGTCCCCAGCGTCGCCTGCACCTCATCGTCCCCCATGGCGATGGTGAGCGCCTGCAGATAGGCCGCGTTGTTCTTCACGGCGTTGAAGCCCATGTAGCCCGCGATCGCCCCTACGCAGATGCACGAGGCGATGATGCCCAGGCACCCCACGGGTACCGCCCACTTCCAGTTCCGGCTGAACCAGCCGCCTCGCGGCGCCATGTTGCCTTCTGGCGACGTTTCCATGGACCCTCCTCTCAGGTCGCTTGCCCAACCCTCTCTCTCTCAGGGCCAGGCGCGGCCCTCGTCATATGCGTTTCCCGGGGGCGGGCCCAGTTTCTCGTTCGGGAGGCAGGCGGGGAGGGCGTCCGCTTGGTCCAGGCGGAGAGGAGCGGGTAGCATGCCCGCGTACTTCATGACGATGAGCCCGGGGGGCCTCTGGCATTCCTTCCCAAGAATGAGCGCGAGCGGCTCGCAGGCATGGGCCGGGACGTGCTACGCGCCGTGCCACGGCTGCACCCGGAGGCGGGCCTGCAGCGAGTGTCGGGGAAGCTGCTGGCGGCCGGGCCGGACGAGTTCCTTCATACCTTCGAGGATGAGCAGGGTCGGGTCTCTGAGGTGGCGGAGCGCATCCTGGAGCTGGTGGATGGGCGGCGGACGGTTGCGGACATCGTGGCTGTGCTGTGTGAGGAGTTCGAGGTGGAGCCGGAGGCGTGCCGTGCGGACACGGCTGCCTTCGTGAGCCTCCTCGTGGAGAAGAAGGTGCTGGTGCTCGGGCCATGAGGGGCCGGGCACTCGCGCCGTGCAGAGTGGGCCCGCTGGTGCCCACCGAGAGGGTGAGACGTATGCGCCGAGCGGTATATCAGTGGCTGCTGATGGGCTTCGCCCTGGTGTGGGGCGCCTCGGGGTGCAACTGCGGCGAGCCGCCTGTCGAGTCCCAGCTGGCGGTGGACTTCGAGAGGCCCACGGATGGGCAGCGGCTGACGCTGGATGACGACGCGGATCCCGCCACGGACGGCTTCCAGTTCGATGTGGCGGCGGTGGTGCGCGACACGGCGGGCCGGCCGGTGACGGTGGCCAGCGCGAAGCTGGAGCTGCGCACGCCCACCGAGCAGGAGTGGCGGGAGGGGCCGCCGGCCGTCATTGACGGGGCCACGGTGCGCTTCCCCGGCACGCTGCTGCAGACGCGCACCAACCTGCTGCAGGTGACGGTGGAGGAGGCGGGCTCGCGCCGGACGGCCAACCAGCGCATCACCGTGACGGTGTCCACGGAGCCGCCGAGCGTGGAGCTCACCCAGCCCTCCGAGGGCCAGGTGCTGCGCGAGGCGGATGACGCGGAGCCGGACACGGCGGGCTACCAGCTGCGCTTCTCCGTGCGGAGCGTGGGGCTGGCCGGGAGGGCGGGCACGCTCTACTGCGAGAAGGCGTGCGGCGTGCCGCCCACGGACTTCACCGTGAACAGCAGCGGGCTGACGCAGGTGTCGGTGACGCTCGCTCAGTCCGCGTGCGAGGCGCAGGAGGCCGCGTGCTACGCGGTGGTGCGCAACGGCGACAGGGAGGTGACGTCCAACACGCGCAACCTCAAGCTGGACACGGTGGCGCCGCGGGTGGAGCTGGTGTCGCCGGTTGCGCCGGTGTCCTCGACGACGTTCCGGGTGGAGGCCACCGTGGGCTGCACCGAGCCTGGCGTGACGGCCACCCTGTCGCGGCCGGGCGCGCCCGATCTGTCCGCGCCGGTGGTGGGCGGCGGCGTGACGTTCCCCACCGTCACTGTCCCGGTGGATGGGGACTACTCCTTCACCCTGCGCGTGGCGGACGAGGGAGGCAACGTCACCACGAAGCAGATCCCCGTCACCGTCGCGAGCACCGCGCCCACCCTGAGGCTCGTGGTGCCGGGGACGGTCACCTCGGATGCGTCGACGGAGCTCCCCGGGGTGCAGGCCCCTGTGATCGTCCAGGCGAACTCGACTCCCGTGGGGACGGAGGTGCGGCTCTTCACCTCCGTGACCGGACAGTTCGACCAGCTCGCGCGCCCGCAGCGAGCTGTGACGGCCGCCGTGGGCAGCAACCGCGAAGCCTCCTTCATGGTGAACCTCGCGACCGATAGAGCCAACACCGTGCAGGCGTGCGTGAGCAACGCTGCTGGCCAGGAGCAGTGCGCTGTGGAGACCGTGACCTTCTCTCCTGGAGGCTCGACTTGTGCCATCACCGCTCCCGCGGATGGCACCTTCTTGGTGCGTCCGTCGTCCGCGGAGTCTCCCAAGGTCCGTGTGAATTCAGGAAATGGCCCTGTCACCGTGGTGGCGTATGACATGAATGGCCAGGAGGTGGATCGGTTCATTGGGGACGCCTCCGCGAGCTTGGCGGAGGTCAGCATCACCTCTCTCACCGACGGCGAGTATCGCCTGGTGGCCACCTGCCCCGGTGAAGGCACGAGCCAGCTGCTCTCTGTGGGCGTGGACACCACGGCTCCCGCGCTGTCGTTCAACGTGCATGGGCTGCCCGCCGGGCAGGACACTCTCGGGCCCGAGGTGAATGACACCTCGCTGAGCCCGGGCATGCAGATTTCCCTGGATGTGACCACTGAGCCGCGCTCCGCGGTGCTCGCCACCGGCTGTGGCATGACGGTGGGCGCGGCAGGGACCTCGGACGCCAACGGCTCCTTGCTGCTGCAGGAGGTGTCCGTGCCCCCGAGAGGGACGTGTGATCTGCAGGTGAGGGCCACGGATCCCGCTGGCAACGTCACCACGCAGACGCGGACACTGACGCTGGCGTTCGCCAGCGGCGAGCTGCGGTTCGTCTCGCCCGAGGCCGGGCGCTACCTGGGGCCCACGGACGGAGTCGTGGGGCCTTCGGGAGGGCTGACCGTATCGGTTCGCCTGGAGGTGGAGCCCACGGCCGCCGGGACGCTGCGGCTGCTGCGTGGCTCGACGGAGATCGCCTCCATTCCCGTGGCGGCGACGGACACGGAGAAGACCTTCACGGGCGTGGTGCTGGAGGAGGGGGCCAACGTGCTCCGCGCCGAGCTCATCGGGCCCAGCGGTACTGCCGCCTGCGCCACGGTGCTCCTGCTCGTGGACACGCAGCCGGGCAACATCACCCTGGAGGTGCCAGCCTCCTCGCCCGCTGTCTACAAAGTCAGCCTGGACGCCGTACCCGCGCGCAGCGGCATCCAGGCGGCGCTCCTGTATAGGGTACCCAATCGCTCGCCCACCGCCGTCGTGGACATCTGCACCAGCCAGGCCCTCGCTCCGGGGGCCTCTCCCTGCCGGGATGGCTCAGGCTGGTTCACCCTGGCTGCGAACGTTCCTGCCTCGGTTCCGGACTTCACCTACCCCGACGGCCAGTACGCGCTGAAGGCCGTGCTTGATGATGGCGCCATCTCGACCTCGCGAGAGATCTCTCTCACCGTGGACAGCGTCGAGCCGGTGGTGCGGACCGTGGAGCTGCTCGGAGACGCCAATGGCGACAAGCGGCTGAACGCGGAGGAGCTCCCCTCTGGCGCGCCGCAGCTCCGCGTCACCGTGGACGGCCTGGAGGATGGGCGCTCGGTGCAGGTGCGCAACGCCACCAACACGAACATCATCTATGGCCAGACCAGCTCCAGCGGGGGCCAGGCCACCGTCCCGCTCACCGCCATGCCCACGGGCATCGCGGCGGACTACTCGCTCGTCGTGACGGTGACGGACGCCGCGGGAAATCCGAACCGGGTGTCGGACCCCACGCCCTTCTACCCGCTCAACACCGCGGCCTTCTTCGCGTTCCGCCTCGATCGGGTGGCGCCGTCTCTCGTGGTGAGCGCACCGTCGCGGACGGCGTTCGGGATCGCGGATGACGCCTCGGCCGCCGCGGGCTTCCAGGTGCGAGCCACCGTCAACACCGATGCGGACGTCTCGACGGATGGCGTGCACATGGAGCTGTCGCCGGCCGGTGGCACGGTGGACCTGACGCCCTCCGGGCTGGTGGCGACGCACGAGTTCACCCTGCCAGCCACGGGCACGGTGGCCTACACGTTGACGATCAGCGCCGTGGACACCTCGGGCAACCGCAGCGCGCCCGTGGTCCGCACCTTCACCGTGGATCTCGAGCCCCCCACGGCGGACCTCGTGACGCCCGCCGCGAACACCGTCTACACGAGCACGGATCTGCCCGTCCGGGTGAACGTGAGCGGCGGGGATGTGAGCACGGTCCGTATCCTCACGCAGGTGGGGACGGGCTCGCCGGTGGTCATCGGCGATCTGCCCGTGACGGCCGGTGTGGCTCAGGGCACCCTCAACTTCCCCGTGGGAGTGCAGACAGTCACCGCGCAGGCCAGCGATCCGGCGGGCAACATGGCCAGCGACTCGGAGGCCAATGTCACCGTGAGCCAGGCCGGCTGCGTCATCTCGCTCACCACTCCATCCGAGCCTGTGGTGACGTTGCTGGCGCAGGACGATCGCGACCCAGGGACTCCCGGGCTGCAGTACCAGCTGGTGGGCAACACCTTGGACTGCCGCGGGCGCACGGTGTCCCTCTACCGTGGGAGCTCCGGCACGGCCGAGGCCACCACCACCGCGGATGCGACGACGGGCGACTTCTCGTTCGACGTGACGCTGGCTGACGGCGAGCAGACGCGGCTCACCGTGGAGGTCCTCAACGCCTCCTCGATTCGCACCGTGGACTTCGTGGACGTGACGGTGGACATCACTCCGCCCGTCATCACCTCCGTCTCGCCCTCGGCGACGACGCTGTACTTCGTGGCCGAGACGAATGCGTTCCTCTTCCCGACGCCCGCGCCTGATCGCGTGGTGGACCAATCGGCGGGGGGCGACGCCAACGCGACGTTCAGCCTCACGGTGACGCAGGGGGCAGGGAGCCGGGTGCAGGCCTTCTACCAGGGCACCCCAGCCTCGGCGGAGTTCACCGTGCCCGGAGATCCCTCGACGTTGGATATCCCCGTGACGCTGACCCACGACACCACGGGCACCTTCGAGCTGCGGGTGCGGGACGCCGCCGGGAACACGGCGCTTCATACAGTCTCCGCCACCGTGGACGTGATTCCTCCGGCGGCCCCCATGGTGACGCGGGCTCTCGTGACAGGTCAGGAGCGTGCAGCCAGGGTGGATGTGACGTGGACGGCCAGCGGAGACGACGGGCTCTCGGGCACGCCAGCGGGCTACGATCTGCGATGGACCGTCAATGCCCAGCTCCAGAACGGCATGCAGACCGAGGCGCAGTTCTTCAGCCCGAAGGTGAGGCAGGAGACCGGCAGCCTGCTCCCTGCGGCCACCACGAGCTACAGGCTGACGCTGCCACCTCTGGCCAACTACTCCATCCAGCTCCGGCCGCAGGATGAGATCGGCAACTACCCTCCGTTCCAGGCGTCCTCTCTCGTCCCCAACTTCTGGACCCTCAAGACCCTGAACAACCCAGGGGCGGCTTCCGGTGCCTTCGGCCTCTACATCACCTCGCGCGGCGACCTGAACGCGGACGGCTTCGATGATCTGGTGGTGGCCGCGCCGAACGGCAATCCTGGGCTGACCTACGTCTATTACGGCTCGAGCAACCCGCAGATCGAGAACCGCCAGGACATCGCGCTGCCGGCCCCGGGGGCTCAGTTCGATGGAGCGGACCTGGATGTCGGTGATGTGGGCAATGCCACGGCGTCCCCCGTGCAGGATCTGGTGGTTGGCGGGCGTGGCTTCTCGGGCACCAGCGGCCGAGTCCTCCTCTACTTCGGCCGCGCGGGGACGACCGTGGACACCACGGCTCCCATCGAGATCCAACACATCCCTGCCATCGCGAACGCCTCTCTGGGCGGGGCCGTGAAGATGATCGGTGACATCACGGGCGATGGCCTCCAGGAGCTGGCCATCAGCTCCCATGGAGAGAGCACGCCCAAGGTGTACATCTTCTATGGCCGCTCGCCGGATGCGTGGCGCGCCTTGGGCACGGGCTGCACTGCCTCCGCGCCGTGCGTGGTCCCGTCGAGCCGCGCGGACAAGATCATCAGCGCGCCCGCGGGCACCATGTTCTTTGGCCGTAACCGCGGCTATGTCCCGCTCGGGGACATCACCGGCGACGGGGTGCAGGACTTCACGATCCCCTCGTCCCACGAGACGCAGAACAGGGTCTACGTGTTCTCGGGCGCTGCCGTTCGTTCGATGCCCGGGACCGCGGTGTCCGTAACCGATGCAATCCAGGTGCTCAACCAGCCCCGTGCGACAACGACGAACGGGACCAACGGCTTCGGCACCGAGGCTGTGGGCGGAGTGAACCTGGCGGGCGAGGCAGGCCTCGATCTGGTCGTGGGGATGGCCTCCGAGAACAAGGTGTTCGTGTATCGAGATCTGAACGCCTCGGGCTTTGCTTCGCGCCTGGAGATTCAGGGAGCCCTCCGGTATGGCGCGGCCCTGGCGCGCGGCGACCTCAACCAGGATGGCCTTCCGGACATCGTGATTGGACAGAACGCCCCGGCGAGCTCCGTCTACGTCCACTACAACAAGGGCATCCTCGGGGACGAGTTCGACGCGGTGCAGGAGGACGGCTTCTTCCGGTCCAAGCTGGAGTCCGCCACCAACCTGGGCACCAGCGTGAGCGTGCTGGACTTCAATGGGGACGGAAAACCGGATCTGGCTGCAGGCGATAGCACCTCGAATCCAGCCCGCGTCGTGATCTATTATTAGAGATCAGACCCATGACGACGACGGAGCAGCCGGTCAAAGCCGGGAAGAAGAAGAAGGCCTACGAGCCACCTCGGGTGCGCTCGGAGCGGATCCTCGTGCCTGATCTCTTCCAGCCGAGCTGCATTATCGACCCCGAGAATCCCCCGAACTGCTTGTAGGCACGGTGGATGCGGCGGCTGCGCTTCGGGGACTGGAGCGTGGGGGTGGATGAGGGGCTCCTGAGCCGGGCAGGTGGGCGGTGCACCCTTGCCCCCTTCCTGGCCGCCCCAGGGGGCGAGCCTCGTCTGGTGCTGCAGGGTGGGGCGGTGCCCGCGAGCCAGGGTGCGCCGCTCGATCCCCGCCACCCTTCCGGGCCGCGCTTCCTCGTGGAAGGGGACGTGGTGCGCGTGGAGCCGCCCCAGGCGGAGCTGGACACCGAGCTGGCCCTGCGGGTGGGGATGCAGCTGGCGACGCTCCGGCAAGGAGGCCTGCTGCTGCACGCGGCGGGTGTGGCCTTCCAGGGGCGTGGCATGGTCGCCCTGGGGCCGAGCGGGGCTGGCAAGTCCACCTTCACCCGGCTGTGCGTCCGGGCCGCAGGGGCGGAGGTCCTCTCCGATGAGGTGGTGGCCCTCTATCCAGAGGGACGCGTGGAGGGCAGCCCGTTCTGCTCGGATCTGGATCTCCCATCGTCACTGGCCCGGGCCCGGTTGGTGACGGTGCTCCTGCTTCAGAAGGGCCCCGAGGAGCGCATGGAGGAGGTGTCCGCTCAGGAGGCCATCACGGCGCTCATGGGGCAGGTGTTCCGCCCGCTCCCGGGGGAGGCCTCGCCCGGGGACATCCTGCAGCGCCTGGCGCGCATCATCGAGCCTGTGACGCTCCGGCGCTTCGTCTTCCGCAAGGATGAGGCCGCGGCGGCCTTCGTGAGAGAGTGGCTCGATGGCCAGTAGGCACCCCTTTGATCTCGCGGAGCTCGTCGAGTCAGCGGCTCACGGCCGCCAGCTCTGGCTGCGCGGTGCTGGGCGCAGCCTGTATCCATTGCTGCGCAGCGGCGACTCGATTCGGGTGCAGCGCTGCACACCGGAGGATCTCGCCCGGGGCGACGTGGCGCTGGTGAGGGTGGGGCGGAAGCTCGTCGCGCACGTGGTGATCGCCACCCACCCCCTGGTGACGGCCTCGCTGCTGGGCGGGAAGGATCCAGTGGGCGTGCCGCTGGGCCGCATCACCGCCTTGCGGCGGGGGCCGTGGGTGCTCCCGTTGCCGCGCCTGTCGCGCCCCACGCTCTTCCTGGGACAGCGGCTGCTCTCCAGCCTCTGGTCTCGTCCGCAGGCGCGGACCCTCTTCCGCCAGCTCCGGGACTTCACGGTGTCCGGCTGGTCCCGTCCGCTGCGGCGCAGGTGGCTGGGGCAGCTCGAGGTCCGCCTGCTGCGGGAGGAGGATCTCGACGCGCTGCTCGTGTTCGCCGGGGAGCGGCTCCTGGTGCCCTCGGGTTTCCTGCGCCAGCAGCTCCATGGCCGCTGGACGCGCGCGGACGGCCCCGTGGGAGCGGCGGTAGGGGCCTTCGACAAGGGGGGACGGATGTGTGGCTTTGCCTATCTGGACGACTACCGCCAGGAGGGGTTGGCGCTGGAGGGGCTCTGGGTGCGCTCGCTGGTGGTGGCGCCGCGGGCCCGCCGGATGGGGGTGGCCTACCAGATCATCCACTGCCTGGTGGAGGCGGCTCGGCGGCAGGGGGAGGAGCGCATCTTCGCGGACATCGACGATGACAACTTCGCCTCGCAGAGGACGTTCCAGAGGGCGGGGTTCGAGCCCTCCTCGCCGGAGCTGACCCAGTGGCTCAACGCGGAATGGAGGAATGCGGGTGGGAGCAAGCCCCTGATCGTCATGGAGCGCGCGCTCAGATGATTCCAGGAGAGTCCGGAGGGGAGCAGCGGGTGCGCCTCCAGGCGGATAGCGCGTTGATGCTCCTCACAGTGCTGTGGGGCACTACCTTCGTGGTGGTGAAGGATGCGCTGAGCGATGGCGATCCGTTCTCGTTCCTCGCGCTGCGCTTCGGCGTGGGGGCGGTGGTGCTCAGCGTGCTGTCGGGGCGGAAGATGCTCTCCCCGATCCACCTGCGGCGAGGGGGTGTGCTGGGCCTCTTCCTGTTCGTGGGCTTCGCCTTCCAGACGGTGGGACTGAAGTACACCACGCCCTCGCGCTCAGCCTTCATCACCGGGCTGTACGTGCTGCTGGTGCCGGGGGTGATGCTGGTGTTGTTCCGGCGGGTGCCGCGGATGTCATCGCTGGTGGGGGTGGTGCTCTCGGCGATGGGGCTCTACTACCTCACGGGGGCCGAGGTGAGCTCGGCGGGGCTCTCCAGAGGGGACCTGCTCACGCTGGGGTGCGCCGTGGCGTACGCCTTCCACATCGCCTTCACGGATCGATATGCGCCGAAGGCGGAGGCGGGCGCGCTGGTGGCGGTGCAGCTCTGGGTGGTGGCGCTGCTGTCCGCGGCGTGCCTGCCCTTCGTGGAGACGCGAGTGGAGTGGACACCGGCGTTCCTGGGAGCGGTGGCCTTCTGTGGCGTGTTCGCCAGCGCCCTGGCCCTGAGCGTCCAGACGTGGGCTCAGGCGAGGACCTCGGCGGTGCGCGCGGCGATCATCTACTCGCTGGAGCCACTGTTCGCGGGGGCCTTCTCGGTGGTGCTGGGTTACGAGACACTCGGAGTGCGCGAGTGGGTGGGCGGGGGACTCATCGTCCTCGGAGTGCTGGTCGCGGAGCTGGGCTCGAGTCTGTGGGCGAGGTGGCGCGCGCGGGGGGCCCCCAAGGAGTGAGGGGGCATGGCGGAGGGGCTGACTGCCTGGGTGCTGGGGCGCCGTGCAGGCGGGATCTATGATGGAAGACACAGGCGGAGCGGGGCGCGCTATAGGGGAAGCTTCCGCATGAGTGTCGAGCTGAGGCGAAACGGACTGCACTTGACGGGGGCGCGAGAG
>Ga0247825_10002493_pt1 | contig 12123 bp, 10 predicted proteins | sample 13C_Vanillin_Day_FD_194413 | JGI IMG/M metagenome (GOLD analysis project Ga0247825, IMG submission 194413) | Soil microbial communities from agricultural site in Penn Yan, New York, United States - 13C_Vanillin_Day48 | ecosystem: Environmental > Terrestrial > Soil > Agricultural land | place...
CCCTCCGGATTCTCAATGCCCGCTACGTGGCCTCTGCCGGCCACGCGGGCATACACGGCGGCCGTCTCCACGACCATCCGATCGACGGTGAAACGCTCGTTGACCCGCCTGAACCCCGCCTCCCCCATCCGTTGACGCGCGCGCTCGTCCTTCAACAGCCGGACGATCGCCTGCGCCATCGAGGCGTGGTCGCGCGGCGGCACGAGGTGCCCGTGCAGGCCGTCTTCGACGACTTCGGGAATACCTCCGACACGGGTCGCGACAATCGCGCGCGAACAGGCCATCGCATCGAGCAGCGACGTGCCGAGCCCCTCGGTGACCGAGCTCATCGCGAAGAGGTCGAAGCCTTTGATGCAGCCGAGCACGTCGGTCCGGAATCCCGGGAGCAGCACGTGCTTTTCAAGATGATGGTCGCGGACCTGGCGCTCGAGGGCGTCGCGGAGTTCGCCCTCGCCGAGGATCACGAAGCGCGCGTCGGGAATCTCGCGGACGACCAGATGTGCCGCGTCGATCAGATGACGCTGGCCCTTGTGCGGCACGAGCGCGGCGACATTGCCAACCACCGGCGCGCTCGTGCGGCAGCCAGAACGCTTCGTGGACGTTGACCGGCGGTGCTGCCACCACATGCTCGATGTCGATCCCCTCATGGACGGTTGCCGTGCGCGTGGCGGGCACGCCGTCGGCGACGAGCATTTGTCGGATGGCTTCCGACGCCGCAATGAAGCAGTCGACCTGGCGCTGTTTCCAGCGCGACAGCGAGTTGCCGCGGAGGTGAAAGTCGACCCGGCGCGCGGCAACGAGTGCCGGCGCCCGGCCACCCGAGCGTTCGATGGACGCCGAGGCCATCGACAAGGCGAGCGCCGCCATCGCCACCCCATGCGCGTCATGGGCGTGAATGATGTCGGGCCCGAGCCGCCGGATCACTCGCGAAAGTCGCCAGGCCGCGGACAGGTCCATCTCGGTGCGCGGCGCGATTGGGATCAGATCCAGCCCTTCGGCCGCGCGGCGGCGGAGCTCGCCGTCGGGATGCGCAACCAGAGCGGCGCGATGCCCGATCGATCGCAGGCCGTTGACGGTCAGCAGGACCTGGTTCTGTCCGCCGCGCCAGGTTCGCGCCGTGTCGATATGGAGCGAGAACATCGGCTCTCTATCACGAAGACGCGAAGCGCACCAAGCACACGAAGATCATAGAGGTTGGTTGGTGCGCTTCGTGACCTTCGTGCCTTCGTGATCAGCGGGTGCGCGCTGAAGTTCCCACAGCTTCGCAAACTTGAGGAACACGTAGTAGCCGTTCATCACCGAAACGACGAAGCCGACGAGACCGTCGCGCACGCCGCCACGAAGCAGGTAGTTGCGCAGAAACGCGAGCGGAGGATGAAACGCCAGCTCCAGCGGTCCGGTGCGGCGACCGCTTTCCTGCATCTGCCGGGCGGCATATGTCGTGTAGCGGTCGATTGTCTCCAGATGGTCAGAGATGTCGCGAAAGGGGACGTGCTGAAGCTCGTGGCGCAGCTCCGCGACCCCCCCGCGCACCGTCAACGCCTCGTGCACGTACCGTCCGGTCCATTCGGCGGTCCGCCGATCATAGAGCCGCAACTGATAGTCCGGGTACCAGTCGGTCGTCCGGATCCACCGCCCCAGATGCCACGTCACGCGCGGCATGCGGTATGCCGCATGTGCCGGAGCCGTGGCGAGCAGCGCCCGTAGTTCGGCCGCGAGGGCGGGCGTGACGCGCTCGTCTGCGTCGAGCGACAGAACCCAGTCGTGAGCCGCCATTGAGGCAGCGAAGTTCTTCTGTGCGACATAGCCAGCCCAGGGTCGGATGATCACCCGAGCCTGATGACGCTCAGCGATCGCCGCCGTGTCGTCGGTACTCTCCGAATCGACGACCACAATCTCGTCGGCCCATGCGACCGAGTCGATTGCATCGGCGATGTGCGCCGCTTCGTTCTTCGCGATGATCGTGACGGACAGCCTCGGCACGGTTGGAGTGTAACCGAGGCGGGGAATGCCGGGGAGCGCCTGCGGCGATGCCGACAAAGCGGGCAGCAAGGTCGGGACTGGCAGGAGGGAGCGTTCGTTCGCTGGGGGAGGGCCCGGGGCGCCAGTGAAGAAAAGCAGGGCAGGAAAGGCGGGACGATATACTACGGCGCTGAATGACGCGAGATGATCTGCTCAATCTGTTCCGCCGCTCGGGCGCGCTTCTCGAAGGGCACTTTCGTCTGTCGTCGGGGCTTCACAGTTCCGGCTACCTGCAGTGCGCGCTCGTGCTGCAGCATCCGGCCGACGCGGACGCGCTCGGTCGCGCCATTGCGGAGCGTACGCGCGATCTCGACGCGACAGTGGTCTTGTCGCCCGCGCTCGGCGGCATCGTCATCGGCCAGGAAGTGGGCCGCGGACTTGGTGTCCGCGCCATCTTCGCCGAGCGGCAGGACGGCACGCTGATGCTCCGCCGCGGCTTCACCCTGGCCGGGTCCGACCGGGTTCTGGTCATCGAGGATGTCGTGACGACCGGCGGTTCGACGCGCGAGACGATAGAGGTGGGCAGAGCAGCCGGCGCACAGGTGGTGGGCGCCGCAGCGATGGTCAACCGCAGCTCGGGGCAGGCACTGGATCTCGGCGTGCCGTTCACGGCGCTGCTGGATATCGAGCTGCCGACTTACGACGCTGGCGCGTGCCCGCTCTGCGCCCGAAGCGTCCCCCTGGTAAAGCCGGGGTCAAGACCCGTGGTCGCTTGATACAGCTGTTGTCACGAGGCCACCCCGAACACAAGAGACACCAAGAGATTCTTGGGTTTCATCTCCCGTCGCGACCTCGCGACCTCGTCACGTCGTGATGCGACGACCTGCGCTAAACCGCGATGCCGACGTTCAAGCTCACCATCGCCTATGACGGCACCAACTACGTCGGGTGGCAGCGCCAGGCGGCCGGTACTTCCATCCAGGGCCTGCTGGAACAGGCGCTCGCCGAACTGAACGGCGGAGCCGTCGCTGTCGCCGGCGCGGGCCGGACGGACGCCGGAGTGCACGCCTTGGGGCAGGTCGCGTCATTCTCGCTCCAGCGCGCGATCGAGCCCGGGACGCTGGTGCGGGCGCTCAACGCGCGGCTTCCCGCCGACGTGCGAGCGCTGTCGGCGGATTCGGTGGCTGAGGATTTCCACGCGCGATTCCGCGCCAGCAGGAAGACATACCGCTACCGGATCTGCACCGCCGACGTCCTCAACCCCTTCGAGCGCCATTACGCATGGCACGTGCCCGGGACCCTGGATGTAAATGCGATGGATACGGCAGCGCGATCACTTGAAGGGCGGCACGATTTCGCGGCGTTTGCCGCCGCCGGCGCAACGATACGCACGACCGAGCGGACGGTGATGCGCTCACGCGTCACGCGGACGAAGCTCACCGTGGAGTCCGCCTTACGTGGTGGGGATTTGATCGCGTACGAAATTACCGGTGAAGGATTTCTCCGTCACATGGTCCGGGCCATCGCCGGTACGCTGGTGGAGATCGGGCGCGGGCGGCGGCCAGGCGAGCAGATGCGTGAAGTACTGAGCTCGCGCGATCGGGGAAGAGCCGGTCCGACGGCGCCGGCCCGGGGGTTGTTCCTCGTTGGCGTCGAGTATCGGGACTTATAATGTCGACATGTCGCTAGAGCAGCTCCTGGCGTCGCTTCCTTCAGGTCCGCCAGGATCGCCCGACGAAGCGCTGGCCCGCCAGGTCAACTTCGATCAGCTTCCCGCCCACATCGCCATCATCATGGACGGCAACGGCCGCTGGGCGGCGCAGCGCCATCTGCCTCGTGTCGAGGGCCACCGCGCTGGCATCGACTCGGTCCGGGACGTTGTCGAAACCTCGGCGCGCCTGGGGATCGGCGTGCTCACGCTCTACGCGTTCTCCATGGAAAACTGGAAGCGCCCCCGTACCGAGGTCAACACGCTGATGACGCTGCTGAAGCGTTATCTACGGCTCGAGCTGAATACGCTGCTGAAGAACGACATCCGGTTCCGGGTCATCGGGCGGGTCGACGAACTGCCGCCCGACGTGAAGTCGGAGCTCGATGCCGCGATGCGTCAGACCGACGGCAACAAGGGGATGCTCTTCAACATTGCGCTGAACTACGGCGGCCGCGCCGAGATCGTCGATGCGGCACGCCGCGCGCTCGCGTCCGGCATTCGCGCCGACGATCTTGATGAGCGGCGCTTTGGCGAGTTCCTGTACACCGCGGGCCAGCCCGATCCGGATCTGCTGATTCGGACCAGCGGGGAGATGCGCGTGAGCAATTTCCTGTTGTGGCAGATCGCGTACGCGGAGATCTGGGTGACCGAAACACTGTGGCCCGATTTCCGGCGACGGCACCTGCTCGAAGCCGTCGTCGCCTATCAGAAGCGTGATCGGCGATACGGCGGCATCAAGCCTTCGCCGGTGAGCCCCGTCGCGCTCGGCGCGAAGTGAGCACAGCAGACACCACGGTGAACGCAGCAACCGCCGAACCTGCAGGCAACCAAGGTTCTGCGAGTTCAGCGGGTTCCGCGCTGATCGCCTTGCGCCGATGACGCGGGTTCTGAGCGGCGCCGTCCTGCTCTCGCTCGCAGTCGCTGTCGTCTGGTTGTCCGCCGCCCCGGTCTTCTTCGCGGTTGCGGAGCTGGTCCTGGTGCTCGGCTTCGTCGAGTACGCGGCGCTGGCTCGGAGCAGCGGGCTACCGGTTCCATTCGTGCCCGCTTGTGCCGCAGCGATGCTGACGTGTGCCGCGTTTACCGGCGCGTTGTCGGCCCCGATCGACGTCGTGCTGATGACCGCGTTGGTTGCGCTCGCCGCCCTCACCTTGACGGCGTGGAACGGCGGTCGCGACGCAGTCGGACTCGCCGCCGCAAGCCTTTTTCCGTCGCTCTATCTCGGACTCCCGCTGGGCGCGATGATCGCCATCCGTGAGGCGCGCGGCGGCCAGGCGCTGTTCCTGCTGATGCTGGCGGTGGTGGTCAGCGACACCGCGCAGTACTATTCGGGGCGGGCATTTGGCCATACGCCGCTCGCCGCGAAGGTGAGTCCAAAGAAGACCGTGGAAGGGGCGATCGGCGGCCTGGTGTTTGGTCCGGCCGCGTTCGCGGTGGCGGGCACGTGGTGGCTGCCGGCGGTTCCGGCCGGCCTGCGCGTCCTGCTCGGGGTGATGATCGTCGCGCTGGGAATTGTCGGCGACCTGTTTGAATCGATGCTGAAGCGAAGCGCCGGCGTGAAGGACAGTTCGTCGCTGATCCCCGGCCACGGCGGCATTCTCGATCGGATCGACGCGCTGCTCTTCGCGGCGCCCGTCTACTACGTGGTGTTGAAGTACGTTTAGCCGCAGGGCTCGCTGATGAAGCGCATCTCCATCCTTGGATCGACCGGCTCAATCGGGCGAACCGCCCTGTCTGTTGTGGACGCTCATCCCGGCCGATTACAGATCGTGGGCCTGGCTGCAGGTGAGAACGCCGCGGTTCTCGCAACACAGATTGCTCGATACCGGCCGGAGATCGTCGCCATGGGCACCAGCACGGCCGTCGATCGCCTGGGTGGTTCCTGTCCGCCAGACGTCAAGGTGGCGGGGACAGGCCGGGAGGGACTGGTCGCGGTGGCGTCCCATGCCGACGCCGATCTGGTTCTGTGCGCATCGGCCGGGACCGACAGTCTCGAGGCCGTTCTCGCCGCGATCGAGCTGGGCAAGACGATCGCGCTGGCCAACAAGGAAATTCTGGTCATGGCCGGCGGGATCGTCATGGAGGCGGCGCAGCGTCGCGGCGTTGCCATCCTGCCCGTGGACAGCGAGCACAACGCCATCCATCAGTGTCTGCATCGCCGGAGCGCCTCTGACCTGAAGCGATTGGTGCTGACCGCGTCGGGCGGACCTTTTCGCGGCCGACCGTCATCCGACCTATCAGAGGTCTCTCCGGACGACGCCTTGCAGCACCCGACCTGGCGGATGGGGCGCAAAATCACCATCGATTCGGCCACGCTGATGAACAAGGGCCTCGAAGTCATCGAGGCCCATTGGCTCTTCGGGGCTCGCGCCGATCAGATCGACGTGGTGATTCACCCGCAGTCGATCGTCCACTCGATGGTCGAGCTCGTCGACGGTTCGATCATCGCCCAGCTGGGCATCACCGACATGCGTCTGCCGATTCAGTACGCGTTCTCGTACCCCGAGCGCTGGCCGGGGCCTGGTTTCGATATCGTGCGCGCCGGACGGCTCGATTTCGAGCCGCCGGACATGGAGGCGTTTCCGTGCCTCGGGCTGGCGTATCGGGCGCTCCGGGCCGGACGCAGCCTGCCGGTCGTGATGAACGCGGCCAACGAGATCGCGGTCGCGCAGTTCCTCGAGGGACGGATTGGATTCACGGCCATTCCGCAGGTGATCGAAGGCACGATGAGTGCACATCGGCCAAGCGACGTCACGACGCTCACGGCCGTCCGCGAGGTCGACTCCTGGGCCCGGCAATATGCCAGGGAGACGGCCCGCGCGGTAGAATTGAAGGTCTGAGGTAACAGTTGCAAACAAGCGCGATTACAATTCTGGCATTCACGTTCGTCCTCGGTGTACTGGTTTTCGTACACGAGCTCGGGCACTTTCTCGCCGCGAAGCGCGTCGGCATCCGGGTTCTGAAGTTCCAGCTCGGATTCAATCCGACGATCCTGAGCGTCCGGCGCGGCGAGACCGAGTACAGCATCGGGCTGCTGCCGCTCGGCGGCTACGTGAAGATGGCCGGTGACAGCCCCGACGGAGAGCTGACGGGCGCCCCCGACGAGTTCCTGTCGAAGACGAAATGGGAACGATTTCAGGTCCTGATCATGGGGCCCGTGATGAACCTGCTGCTGGCGGTGCTGGTCCTGGCGTTCGTCCTGTACCGCGGCGCCGACGTGCCGGCATATCAGGATCAGCCTCCCGTGGTCGGCTCGGTCATACCCGACTCGCCCGCCGCGCGAGCCGACATTCAGGCGGGCGACCGTGTTCTCACGGTGGCCGGCAACAACGTCGATACGTGGGAGCAGCTGTTCATCGCGATCGGATCGCGTCCCAATCGGGAAGTGTCGATCGTGCTTCAACGCGGCGGTCGCGAGATCGAACGGAAGCTGACTCCGATCGTCGCTCCCAACCAGAGCCGGTTCGAGGTCGGCGACATCGGCGTGCTGCCCGATGTCCATCCGCATCTCACATCCATCTCGCCCGGCGAACCGGGCGAGCGCGCCGGCCTCAAGGCGGGCGACGTCATCCTCGCCGTGGACGGCCAGCCGATCACCTTTGGCACCCAGTTTCGCGAGGCGATCGCCAAGCGCCCCGATCAGCCGATGACGTTGACGATTGCCCGCGACGGCGTCGAGCAGACGATCGTCGCGACGCCTGCCAAACGCGGCAGCGTCGGGCTGCTCGGCGTGTATCTGGCGGACCAGACCGTTGCCCTGATGCCGGGGCCGATGGAAGCGCTCGGGATGAGCGTTCAGAAGAACATCGAGAGCGCGGGTCTGATATTCCAGACCGTCTGGGGATTGCTGACCCGCGAAACGTCGCCCAAGCAGCTGATGGGACCGGTGGCGATCGCCCAGCTTTCCGGTGAATCGGCCCAGCTCGGGTGGATTCCGCTGCTCAGCCTGATGGCGGCGATCAGCCTCAATCTCGGTCTGCTGAACCTGCTGCCGATCCCGATTCTGGACGGCGGACACATCCTGATCATGGCCCTCGAGGGAGTTGCCCGGCGCGACTTCAGCCTGCGGGTAAAGGAAAAGATGCTGATCGCCGGCTTCGTTGTCCTCATGATGCTGATGGTGACAGTCATCTATAACGATCTGGCGCGAATTGCCTGGATTGAGAACCTGATGCCCTGGCGCTGACTTTGCTTCTCCCCCCTGCGGAGGTTTATGTGAACTCGACTCAACATGCCGGGCGACCGGTGATCGTCGTTTTTGTCCTGGCGCTGGTAGCCGCGCTAAGCGGGGCCGTTGCAGCCCAAACCACTGTCAGCAGCGCCGAGATTCAGCGCCTGCAGGACAGCGTTTACGACGCGTCTCGGGACGTGTCCCAGCTGCGTTCGCGGGACAGCTCATTGGCTGCCCAGCTCGAGCGCGAGCTCGATGATCTGCGTGACGAGAGCGTGTACTTGAGGGTGAAGCTGCGAAAGAACGAGCGGATCACCCGAGACGAGTACCTGGACCTGCGCGATCGCATCGACGCCATCCGAAGTCGCGCGCGTGGCGATAGCTTCGGATCGCGTGCACCGTCCAGCCCCTCGACTCGTGACGATCGTCCGGCCTCCACCACCGGCAGAGATCAAGACGACTTCGACGTGCCGGTCGGCACAGAGTTCGATGTGCGGCTGCAAACGCCGCTCAGCTCGGCCACTGCGCAGGTTGAGGATCGCTTCGAAGCGACAACGATGGTCGATTTGATGCGGGGGAACCGCGTGGTGGTGCCCGCGGGCTCGGTGATGCGGGGCGTCGTCAGTTCGGTCAAGAAGGCCGGGCGTATCGAGCGCACAGGCAGTCTCACCGTCGCCTTCGACCGTCTGACGGTTGGCGGCCGTGCGTATCCAATCCGAGCGACCGTCACTGAAGCGCTCGAGGGCGAGGGCATCAAAGGCGAGGCCGGGCGGATTGGCACCGGTGCCGGGGTTGGGGCCGTGATCGGCGCAATCCTGGGCGGCGCGAAGGGCGCGCTGGCGGGGATCCTCATCGGCGGCGGTGGCACGATCGCGGCAACCGAGGGCACCGACGTGATGCTGGAACCGGGAACCGTGCTCCGCGTCAGAATGGACTCAGGCTTCAACGTCCGCTAGCAAATCGGCTCAGGGCTTGGGTCTAAGACTTGAGCCCTGAGACTTCCTTCAGCGCCTTCCGCGCAGCCGCGATTGTCTTATCGATATCCTTGTCCGTATGCGCGGTCGAAAGAAACCACGCCTCGAACTGTGACGGCGGCGGATAGATGCCGCGCTCGAGCATTCCCCTGAAAAACCGGGCGTACTGTTCGGTGTTCGCGCTCGTGGCTGATTGAAAGTCGCGGACCAGCCGATCGGTGAAGAACGGCGTCAGCACGGAGCCGACCACGTTGACCTGCAATGCCACTCCGGCTTCTCGCGCCGCACTCGCAAGTCCGGAACCCAGACGAGTGCCGAGCCTTGCAAGGGAGGGGTAGGTGCCGGCCTTCAGCCGACCGAGACACCACAGTCCCGCGGTCATCGCCAGCGGATTTCCGCTGAGAGTACCGGCTTGATAGACGGGCCCGGCCGGAGAGACGAGCTCCATCAAATCGGCGCGGCCGCCGTAGGCGCCCACGGGCAGGCCACCGCCGATGATTTTGCCGAGACAGGTCAAGTCGGGGACGACGCCGGCCAGCTGCTGCGCCCCCCCCGGGGCGGCGCGAAACCCAGAAATCACCTCGTCGAAGATCAATAGCGACTTTCCTGCAGTGCACACCTCTCGAAGTCCCCGCAGGAAACCGTCCGCCGGCGGAACCACGCCCATATTGCCTGCGATTGGCTCAACGATGACCGCCGCGATCTGATCGGGGTGGGCGTCGAACAAATGCCGGACCGAGTCGAGATCGTTGTAGTCGGCCACCAGCGTGTCCGCGACGGCGGCTCGCGTCACGCCCGGGCTGGTCGGCTCGCCCAGCGTCAGCGCGCCCGAACCCGCCTTGACCAGGAACGGGTCAGCATGGCCGTGATAACAGCCTTCGAACTTCACGATCCGCTCGCGTCCGGTCGCCGCCCTCGCCACTCGAATCGCGCTCATCGTCGCTTCGGTGCCCGAGTTGACGAACCGGACGCGCTCAATCGACGGCATCAGTTTCCGGACCCGTTCCCCGAGCTCGATTTCCAGCGGACTTGGTGCGCCGAAACTGGTCCCGTGGCGCGCGGCGGCGGACACCGCCGTCACGAGACCGCGCGGCGCATGGCCGTGGATCAACGGACCCCAGGACATCACGTAGTCGATAAAGGAGTTGCCGTCGACATCCTCGATATGGGCGCCGGACGCGCGCCGGATGAAGAGCGGCGAGCCGCCGACGGCCCTGAAGGCACGGACCGGACTGTCGACGCCGCCCGGCAGAATCTGCCGGGCGCGCGAGAAAAGACGAGCGGATCGTGTTGTACGCATAAACGCTCTATCACGAAGACGGAAGCACACGAAGGGAGACGAGGAACTATACGGTTTCGTGTGGTTCGTGATCTTCGTGTCTTGGTGATGGGCGGGCGGTCGACTAGGCGAGCGCTCTTGCCGCATCAACGGCGTAATACGTGATGATGATGTCGGCCCCGGCACGCCGGATCGAGGTCAGGGTTTCGAGCATCGCGCGCGGCTCGTCGATCCACCCGTTGCGCGCCGCCGCCTTCAGCATCGCGTATTCCCCGCTGACCTGATAAGCCGCCGTCGGGTAGCCAAACCGCTCCTTTACGCGGGTGAGCACGTCGAGGTAAGGGAGCGCAGGCTTGACCATCACCATGTCCGCGCCTTCCTCGATGTCGAGCGCCACCTCACGCAGCGCTTCGGCGACGTTCGCCGGGTCCATCTGGTGAGACCTTCGGTCGCCGAACTTCGGGGCCGACCCGGCGGCGTCGCGGAATGGTCCGTAGAACGCCGAGCAGTACTTGGCTGCGTACGACAGGATCGCCGTGTTTTCGAAGCCGCGCTCGTCGAGGGCCTGCCGGATGGCGCCGACGCGACCGTCCATCATGTCCGAGGGGGCAACGATGTCGGCGCCGGCCGCCGCATGCGAGATTGCGGCGCGGACGAGTTGGTCGACGGTCGGGTCGTTGACGATCTCGTTGTCGATCACGATGCCGCAATGGCCGTGATCCGTGTACTCGCACAGGCAAACGTCAGTGATGACCAGCACGTCCGGAAGTTCCCGCTTCACCGCGCGGATCGCCGACTGGACCGAACCCTCCGGGTCGTAGGCGGACGAGCCGATGTCGTCTTTCTGATCGGGCACCCCGAACAGCAGCACGCTCTTCACCCCCACCGCGCGGGCGCGTGCGACCTCAGTGATCGTTTCGTCAACAGACAGGTTGTAGACCCCGGGCATCGACGGGACTTCCCGCCGCACGCCGACACCTTCGCAGACAAACAGCGGCAGTACGAACATGTCCGGCGTCAACCGGGTTTCGCGTACGAGCGCGCGCAACGTTTCAGAGTGACGGAGCCGTCGCAGCCGCCGCGTGATCTTCAGCGCCGCATGCGTGTGCGTCGAAGTTGAACTCATGGCGCCTTCCCGATCCGGCCGACCCCGGCCCCGACGGTCGTCTCGCTCTTGTCGAAATGGTCGACGATGGCATCGACCAGCGCAGGCACAGTGTATTGCGCCGGCACGATCGTCGTCTCGATGTTGCACTGGGCCGCCGCCTCGGCCGTCACCGGGCCGATCGACGCGACGACCGTGGTTCGCAGCAGGTCCGCCGCCTGCTCGGCTCCCACGACCCGCACGAAGTTGCGCACCGCGGACGCGCTGGTAAACGTGACGACATCGATCCGGCGGTCGAGCAGCATGCGATAGATATCGGGCTCGCCCTCGCGCTCGGCCTCGGCAACAACGGTGCGATACGCGACCACTTCGGTCACCTCGGCCCCCTGCTTCCGAAGCTCGTCGGCGATGATCTCGCGCCCGATGTCGGCCCGCGGCAGCAGTACCTTGAGGCCGCGGAGATCGGCGGTTTCGCCGATGCCGCGAACCACGGCCTCGGCGCGATATTCGGACGGGATCAAATCGACGATCAGGCCATGCCGGGCGAGCCGCTCCGCGGTGGCGGTACCGACGACGCACAGCTTGACGCCGCCGAGCGCGCGAAGGTCCCGTCCGGTGCCGAGCAGCCGATCGATGAACGCATCCACCGCATTGGCGCTCGCGAAAATAATCCAATCGAACGTACCGGCGAGCGCACACGCGTCGTCCAGCGGACCGTAGTCGTCAGGCGGCAGGATCCTAATCATCGGCGCCTCCACCGCATCGGCGCCCATCGCTTCGAGGCGCTCGACGAGCTCCGGCGCCTGTTCGCGGGGTCGAGTCACAAGAATCCGCTTTCCGAACAGCGGCCGCGCGTCGAACCATCGCAGATGCTCGCGCAGGCCCGCGACACGCCCGACGACCAGAATCGCCGGGCGCCGGTCG
>Ga0247825_10002494_pt1 | contig 12119 bp, 12 predicted proteins | sample 13C_Vanillin_Day_FD_194413 | JGI IMG/M metagenome (GOLD analysis project Ga0247825, IMG submission 194413) | Soil microbial communities from agricultural site in Penn Yan, New York, United States - 13C_Vanillin_Day48 | ecosystem: Environmental > Terrestrial > Soil > Agricultural land | place...
CCCTGATGTAATCTCATCGAGCACCTGAACGAGGGTGTGGACGGGCTGTGGCGCAGCTTGGTAGCGCACTTGACTGGGGGTCAAGTGGTCGCAGGTTCAAATCCTGTCAGCCCGACCAGATGATCAGAAAAGGCGGTTTCCCGGAAACGGGAAGCCGCCTTTTCTGTGTCTCCGGCCCGCTACTCAATCGGTGACGATGACCGGGTCGCCGATCTTCGCGTTGTCGTAGAACCACCGGGCGTTCTCGGTGCTGAGATTGATGCAGCCGTGGCTGACGTTCTCGAAGCCCTGAGAGTTCACCGACCACGGTGCGGCGTGCACGAAGATCCCACCCCACGTGATGCGGGTGGCGTACTCGACGTAGAGGCGGTAGCCCTCCTCGTCATCGATCGGGACGCCGTACGTCGACGAATCCATGACCATGTCGCGGAACTGTTCGATGACGGGGAACGTCCCGAGCGGTGTCTCGTATCCGGGTTTGCCCATGGACGCCGGCATGGTCTGCACGACCTGATCGTTGATGCTGACCGTGAACTGGTGGGTCGTCGTGTTCGCGACGGCGACGAGTGCGTCACCCACCTGGAACTGCGACCTCGCGCCCGCGGCCTCGACGGTCACCCGGGTCTGGGCCGGCCAGAAGTGCGCCGGCGTCCACTGCACGGTGCGGTCGTCGATCCAGGAGAACTGCCCGGGCACCGCTGTCGACGGAGTGATCCGGACACCACGCTCGGCGAGCACGCGATCGGGCACCGGCGACGTGAACCGGACGACGACAGGATGCGCGATGCCGACGACCTGTCCGCTCGCGGGGGAGAGTGTCGGCGCGACGACCTTCCCGGTGACTGCCGGGGCGTGCGCTGACGCGGTGGCGCTCACCCCGCACACGGCCAGTGCCGCGAGTACCGAGACGAGAAACAGACGTCCGACCTGCTGCGCTTTCCACATGCCGTCCAGCCCTTCAGAGACTGTGAGCGTCATTTCAGTTAACCACGGCCCTATCGGACAGCGGAACCAGGGAAACTGGATGCATTGCGCGCATCAGAGGGACACGGACGACGCGCCGTCGTCACATCGGCCGCGTTTCGCCGGTCACACAGTTGACGGACCGAGACCGAGGGGATGTGACCGATGAACGAGAACGACGTGCTGGCGCAGCAGTTCGAGGCCCATCGCACGCGCCTGCGTGCAGTGGCCTACCGGATGCTCGGCTCGATCGGCGAAGCCGAGGACGCCGTGCAGGAATCCTGGCTGCGACTGAGCCGCACCGACGCCGACACCGTCGAGAACCTGGGCGGCTGGCTGACCACGGTGGTGGCGCGGGTGTGCCTGAACATGCTGCAGTCACGCAGGACACGGCGGGAAGATCCCCTGGACGCGGCGGTGCCCGACCCGATCGTGACCCGGGCGGACGGCGGCGACCCCGAACAGGAGGCGGTGCTGGCCGATTCGGTGGGTCTTGCACTGCTCGTCGTTCTCGGCACGCTCGCCCCCGCGGAGCGACTGGCGTTCGTGCTGCACGACATGTTCGCGGTGCCCTTCGAGGACATCGCCCCGATCGTGGAACGAACCCCCGCGGCCGCCCGGCAACTGGCCAGTCGCGCACGCCGGCGTCTGCAGGGAGCCCCGGTTCCCGACACCGATCCGGTCCGTCAGCGTGCGGTCGTCGACGCGTTCCTGGCGGCCGCGAGGAGCGGCGACTTCGACGCGCTCGTGGCGGTGCTCGACCCGGATGTCGTGCTCCGCGCCGATACCGGAGCATTGCCTGCAGGCGCCTCCACGATGGTGCGCGGCTCGGAGACCGTCGCGGGCCGGGTCCTGGGGTTCGCCCGGTTGGCTCGGTTCGCGCATCCGGCGCTCGTCAACGGTGCCGCCGGAGTGGTCGCGATCGCCGACGGGCAGCTGCTGTCGGTCATGGGCGTCACGATCCGGCGCGGGAAGATCGTCGAAATCGACATCCTCGCCGACCGTGAGCGCCTCGCCGGGCTCGTCGTCGAGAACCTCGACTGACGAGCCCGCCGGGGTCAGTTCGTGCGGTGTTCGCCGTCTCCGTGTGCGTTGCCGGTGCGCAGGCCGATCACGGCCGCGGCGACGAGGAAGATGCTGCCGGTCAGCAGTGCTCGCTGGAAGCCGAGGGTGAGTGCCTCGGGCACAGGCGAATTCGCCTCGAGCAGATGCTGGGAATGCGAGGTGGCGATCGCGGCGAAGATCGCGAGACCGAGTGCGCTGCCGACCTGCTGGGAGGCGTTCAGCAACGCTGCCGCGAGCCCTGCCTCGCCGGCAGGCACACCGGCGTTGGCCGCGGTCGTGACGCCGACGAAGACGGCGCCGAGACCGAACGACACGATCATCAGTCCGGGCAGCAGATCGCTGAGATAGGAGCCGTCGACGGGGATCCGGGACAGCAGGTACAGGCCGGCCGAGGCCACCAGCGCTCCCACGACGACGACGGGACGGGTTCCGGTCCGGGTCAGCAACTGGGAGCACACCCCGGCGGCGACCCCGACCCCCAGGCAGAGCGGGAGGTAGGCCGCACCGGTCTGGATGGGGGAGTAGCCGAGAACGTTCTGCATGTAGAGGGTGAGGAAGAAGAACATCGCGATGAGACCCGCAAAGGCGATCAGTCCTGTGACATTCGCGGCGGCAAGGCCCCTGACGCGGAAGATCGACAGCGGCAGCAGGGGGTGCGGGCTGCGCTGCTCGTTGATCACGAACGCCACGATCAGCACGAACGCACCGGCGAACCCGGCGATCGTGCGAGCGCTGCCCCATCCCTGGTCGGGTGCCTCCACCAGGGCGTAGACGAGCAACAGCATCCCGCCGGTGCCGAGCACACTGCCGGCGACGTCGAAGTTCGCGAACCGGGCGCGGCGCCGGTCGCCGGGAATGAGCGCGAAGACCGCCGGAAGCACGAGCGCGCACGCGACAGGGTTGACGAACAGCACCCATCGCCAGCCCGGTCCCTCGGTGAGCACGCCGCCGAGAAAGACACCGACGGCGGAAGCGAGACCGCCCACCCCGGCCCAGACGCCGAGTGCGGTGTGCCGTTCGGGGCCCTCCTCGAATGTCGTCGTCAGAATCGACAGCGCGGCCGGAAGCATCAGTGCCGCACCGACACCCTGCGCGAGTCGTGCGCCGATCAGGACCTCCGCGCTTCCGGCGAAACCGCCGATCAGCGATGACAGCCCGATCACGACGGTGCCGGTGACGAGCACGCGACGGCGACCGAGCAGGTCGGCCAGGCGGCCGCCGAGCAGCATGAAACCGCCGTAGGTGAGGAGGTAGGCGCTCGGGACCCATTGCAGTTCCTGAACCGAGATGTCCAGGTCGCTGCGCATGTCGGGCAGGGCGATGTTGACGATGGATGCGTCGACGAAGTCGAGAAATGCCACGGCGCACAACAGCGTCAGCGTGAGTGTGCCGCGGGCGGTGGAGAGAAACGGGCGTGCCGGGGTCGATCGCCCGACCCGGGAGGTGTCGCTGACCGAGATGTCCATGTCGAAGTCTTCCTGTGCGCAGGGTCCTTGCGGGGAGACGCCGCGTTGCGCGCCGTCACTTCTATGACCGTCGGCCCGGTGGCGATGTGACCGCGCCGCGGCTACGTCGCGAGTAACGTCGGAACCCGGCAGGTCACGGAAACGGGAGGCTGGCATGGCTGGACGGTTCGAAGGCACTGTTGTGATCGATCGCCCCATCGAGGAAGTGTTCGAGTACCTCGCCGCCGGGGTCAACGACCGGGACTTCAGTCCCCGGGTGCAGGAGATCGTGAAGAAGACGGACGGTCCGCCCGGTGTCGGCACCCTCTTCGTCAGCACCGTCAAGGACGCCGGGATGACCACGAAGCGGGAGTTCGAGATCACCGAATTCGAGGCGCCACAGAAGATTCGCTGGGCGGAGCGTTCGAAGAATACCGTCACCGCGAAAGAGGGTGGTTACGACCTCGAACCCTCGGGGGCAGGCACCAAGGTGACGATCTTCAACGTGCTGGAGGGCCACGGAATCGGAAAGCTGATCGCACCTCTCGCGCTTCGGGCGGCCCGGAAGGACGCACCCGATTTCGCGCAGCGAATCAAGGCCGCAGCCGAGAAGTGACCGGCCCTACCGTGCCGGAATGACGAGCGCCAGTACCTGATCGACGTTGTCCGCGAGGCTGTCCGCCGCCGTGTCGTCCCCCGACAGATACTTCGCGAGGCTCTGCTGGAACAGTCCGTCGAAGACCGCATACATGGTGGCCGGGGCGACGGTGATCGTGCGCCCCGCCAACTCCGCGTACCGGGACACGATGCGCCAGATCATGTTTTCGAGGCTCTTGTCGATCGCGGCGACGTCTGCGCGGAACGATTCCTCGAACAGCGACTGCGAGCGGAGGTCGTACCAGAGGCGATGCATGGTGGCCTCGTCGCGGAGCGAAGCCACCAGCACCCGGCCGAATCCCGCCTTCAACTCCTCGGGAGTCTGCGCCGTGGCGACCACCCCGTCGTATCGCGTGACGCACCGGGCCTTGTAGTGCCGCACGCAGTGCGTGATCAGATCGACCTTGTCGCTGAAGTAGTAGTGCAGGACGCCGTGGGAGAACTCGGAGTTCTGGGCGATCTCCCGGAGACTGGTGCGGGCGTAGCCGAGTTCAGAGAGGGTCTGCAACGCGGCCTCGGCGAGCTGATCCCGGCGCTCGGCGAACTTGTCGACCTGGCGGCGCGAGACCCGATCGGCGTTCTTCTCGGCGACGGGTGTCACGGCATTCTTCCTGTTCGGCTCGCACGGTCCAGCACGGTGAGCATCAGTCTAGCCCGCGTTCCTTGACGACTGTGTAACAAAAACTTGACAGTCGTCAAGAGAATTCTTGACAGTCGTCCAAAGTCGAATACTCTGTGATCCACACCACATCGCGGACTCGATCTCGTGACGTGGTTTCCGCGAATCGTCCCGTACGAAGGCAGGTCGGAATGAGCGTCAGTGATCTTGCAGGACGGAAAGCGCTGGTCACCGGTGGTGCGAAGGGGTTGGGCGCCGGTATGGCTGCCGCCCTCGCCGACGCCGGTGCGGCGGTCGTGATCGGCGACGTCCTCGAGGAGGAAGGGCGCGCGACTGCCGATTCCGTCGCGAAGTCCGGCGTCGACACCGGATTCGTGAAACTCGACGTCACCGACGACGGCAACTGGGAGCGCGCCGTCGCTGCCACCGTGGAGCAACTCGGCGGACTCGACCTCCTCGTCAACAACGCGGGCATCGAGATCTCGTCACTCGTGGTCGACATCGATCCCGCCGACATCCGCCGGATGTGCGAGGTCAACATTCTCGGTGTCGCGCTCGGTCTGAAGCACGGTCTGCGCGCGATGCGCCCCGGAGGCGCAGCGGGATCGGGCGGGGCGATCGTCAACGTCTCCTCGGTCGCCGCGACCATCCCGTTCCCGGGCATCGCCGGCTACTCCGCCACCAAGTCGGCCGTCGACCGGCTGACCCGGGTCGCGGCCCAGGAGGCAGGCAAACTCGGGTACGGCGTCCGCGTGAACTGCGTGTACCCCGGGCTGGTCGCCACGGAGATGGGACTCGGGCTGGCCGCCGACATGGAGCGGCTCGGACTGTGGCCCAGCGCCGACGCCGCGGTCGCCGACGTGATCGGCCTGACGCCTCTCGGGCGTCTCGGCGAGGTCGCGGACATCGCCGACACCGTCGTCTTCCTGGCCTCCGACGCCGCTCGCTTCGTCACCGGAATCGGCCTGCCGGTCGACGGTGGCATGGGCATGTAACCGATCTTCCGAACTTTTCTCACATACCGAAAGGCATCTCATGACCGACAAGAAGCCCGTCATCGTCTACGGAGTCTCCGGATACACCGGGCGCCTCGTGTGTGAATACCTGCGCGAGTTCAACATTCCGTTCGTCGCCGCGGGCCGGGACAAGAAGCGGATCCAGGAAGTGCTCGACCGGATTCCCGGCCTGGACACCGTCGACCACGAGGTGGTCGAGGTCGAGCACACCGTCCCGGCCCTGACGGAATTGTTCAGTGGCGCAAGGGTTGTCAGCAACATGGTCGGCCCGTTCATCAAGCACGGTGCCGTCGTCGTCGAGGCGGCTCTCGCCGCGGGCTGTCACTACACCGACACGACCGGTGAGCAGGACTGGGTTCTGGACGTGCAGGCGAAGTTCGGCGACAAGTTCGCGGAGAAGGGTCTGCTGCTGTCACCCGGTGTCGCGCAGATGTACACCACCGGTGAGATCGCCGCGAACATCGCGCTGGAGACGCCGGGATTGGACACCCTCGACATCCTGGTGTTGTGGAAGGGCTTTCCCACCTATGCGTCCACGCAGACGATCTTCACGATCCTCAAAGCCGACTGGTACTACCTGGAACAGAACCGGTACGCGAAGTGGGACCCAGGTACCACGTTCGAGGTCGTGGTGCCGGGGCAGCACCAGATGGCCCTCGCGCTGCCGTGGGGCGGCACCTGCCATCCCGTGTGGTTCAAGGACGATCCACGGGTGGCGAACGTGAAGGCGGCAGGCGGCGTGTTCGACCGTTCCGTGATGGAGGGTGTCGTCGCGACGCAGAAGATGGTCGAGGAGCAGATCAAGACCCTTCCCGCGGACGAGCAGGACGCGGCGCTCGCGGAGATCGCCGGCTCCGTGCAGGCGGGAATGCCGCCGCGGGAGAACCCACGGGTCAACACGTCGCTCGACTCCGTGTACGCGTCGGGGCCGCTGGGGCGGGCGCACTGTGTCATCCACGGCAACTGCAACTACAAGCAGACGGGTCTCCTGCAGGCGTACGCCGCGTACTCCCTGTTGCAGCAGCCTCCGAAGCGGACGGGTCTCGCGTCGGCGTGCCAGGCGTTCGGGCATCGCGAACTCCTGGGAGTCCTGCGGAGCTTCGGCCTCGTGATGGAGCCGGTTCTCACCGTGCAGAGCTGATCGTCCCGGCCGCGACCTCGAGGAGAACCGCACCATGCGTTTGACCGACTACCTCGACAAGGGTGCCTCGCTCGGTCCGTCGTCGCCGTGCCTGACGATGGGTGACCGGACGCTGTCGTACGCCGATGTACAGGACCTGAGCCGGCGCGTCGCGGCCGCGCTGGCCCGGTCGGGGATCGCCGCCGGTGACAAGGTGGCCGTCCTGTCCGGCAACGATCCGACCGCGTTCTCGTGCGTCTTCGGGATCAGCCGGGCGGGGGCGGTGTGGTGCCCGATCAACCCGCGGAACGAGGCGGCGGAGAATCGGGACCTGCTCGCCCTCTTCGACTGTCGCTGCTTGATCTTCCAGAAGGCGTTCGCGCCCTTGGTCGATCGGATCCGTCGGCAGTTGCCGCTGCTGACGACGCTCGTGTGTCTCGACGGCGACGAGGAGTACGCCCACCCGTTCGACGACTGGCTGGGTACCGAACGTCTCGACGTCGAGCCGGTCGACGATCTCGCACTGATCGTCGGCACCGGCGGGACGACGGGGAGGCCGAAGGGGGTGATGCTCACCGGCCGGAACATCGAGACGATGTCTGCGCTGACCCTGATGAGCTACCCGTTCGACGGCAGACCGGTCTACCTCGCCCTCGCGCCTTTGACGCACGCGGCCGGTGTCCTGTGTTTTCCAATTCTCGCCCTCGGCGGACAGGTGGTCATCATGCCCACGCCCGACCTGGGGCAGTTCCTCGCGCACATCGACCGGGACCGCGTCACCCACACCTTCCTTCCGCCGACCCTGATCTACATGCTGCTGGACCACGCCGACCTGGAGGCGACGGACCTGAGTTCGCTGCAATGCTTCTGGTATGGCGCGGCACCGATCTCGCCGACCCGGCTCGAAGAAGCGCTGACCCGGATCGGGCCCGTGATGGCCCAGCTGTTCGGGCAGAGCGAGGCGCCGATGATGATCGCGACGATGGCGCCGAAAGACCATTTCCACGCCGACGGCTCGGTCGCGACAGCCCGGCTGAGCTCCGCAGGCAGGCCCTCCCCGCTGGTCACCGTCGCCATCATGGACGGGCAGGGGGCCCTGCTGCCTGCCGGTGAGCGAGGCGAAGTGGTCGTGCGCAGCTCGCTCGTCATGACGGGGTACTACAAGAATCTTGTTGCGACGCAGGAGGCGTCGGCGCACGGCTGGCATCACACGGGCGACATCGGGTACCTCGACGACGACAACTTTCTGTACATCGTCGACCGGTCCAAGGACATGATCATCACCGGCGGATTCAACGTCTATTCCGTCGAGGTGGAACAGGCGCTCATGGCGTACCCCGGAATCCAGGACTGCGGGGTGATCGGGCTCCCCGACGAGAAATGGGGTGAACGTGTCGTCGCCGTCGTCCAGTCCCGAGCCGGAACACCGATCGAGGCCGACGCACTCACGGCGTTCGTGAAAGCGCGCATCGGCAGCGTGAAGACCCCGAAGGAAATCCTGGTCTGGCCCGATCTGCCTCGTTCCACACTGGGGAAGGTGCTCAAGAACGAGATCCGGCAGCAATTGCTCGGCTGACGGCCGGCGCGGGGTTCGAAACGCGGGGGATCGGAGCGTGGGTTTCGCCGCGACTGGCGATACTGTCGGGTGATGGTGAATGGGCACGCACTGAGCAGGGAACGGCTCGCCGACGCGCTGGCACGGTTCGAACCACGGATCGTGGACCCGACGAATCGGCGGTCCGCGGCGGTCGTGATCGCCGTGATGAACGACGGCGCCGACGGTCAGGCCGTTCCGCTGACCATGCGCCCGAGCAAGATGCGTGCGCATCCGGGGCAGTTCGCGTTGCCCGGCGGCGGAGTGGATCCGGGGGAGACCGGCGAGGACGCCGCCCGGCGCGAGCTGCACGAGGAACTCGGCCTCGACGTGGAGCCGTCCGCGGTGCTCGGCAGGCTCGACGACTACGTCACCCGCTCCGGGTACGTCATCACCCCGTTCGTCGTGTGGTCGGACCAGCCGATCACGTCGCTCGTCCCCAACCGCGAGGAAGTGGCGGAAGTGTTCTCGGTGGGCGTTCCCGAGATCGACGCGGAGCCGCGGTTCGTCGAGATCCCCGAATCGTCGAAACCGGTGATCCAATGGCCGTTCCGCCGTCACCTCGTGCATGCCCCCACCGGCGCGGTCGTGTACCAGTTCCGGGAGGTCGCGCTGCACGGGAGACACACGCGCATCGACGGATTCGACCAGCCGGTGTTCGCCTGGCGTTAGCGAGACCATATCGACCGGCGGACACGACTAATCTCACAGTTCGTGACCCTCTTCGAGTCTCTCGCCCGCAAGCTCGACCGCACCGGTGTCGACCCCGTCGTCTGGCACGCCCCGCCGCCGCCGACGCTCACGGGAGTGCTCGCTCCCAACAGGGTGCTCGACGACGCGCACCGCTGGACGCTCCCCGCCGGAGAAGGCCCGGAGGACGTCGCCGTCGATCACGACGGCCGGGTGGTCACCGGAGGCAACGACGGCCGGATCTGGCGGTTCGACAGCCACGGACACGCCACCGAACTCGCGAACACCCACGGGCGCCCCCTCGGGGTCGAGGTCCTCGACGACGGCAGGTTCCTGATCTGCGACGCCGAGCGCGGTGTGCTGCGGGTCGACGACAAGGGACGCGTCGACGTGCTCGCCGACGCCGCGGCCGGGCGCCCACTCGTGGCGTGCAACAACTCGGCGGTCGGCCGGGACGGCATCGTGTACTTCACCGACTCCTCGGCGCACTTCACGATCGCCGACCACCGCTACGACCTTCTCGAGCACCGCGGGACCGGCCGTCTGCTGCGTCTGGACCCGCGGACGGGGGAGACCGACCTCCTCGCCGAGGGACTGCAGTTCGCCAACGGTGTGGGACTGGCCTCGGACGAATCGTTCGTCCTCGTCGCCGAGACCGGCTCGTACCAGATCTCCCGCGTCGACCTGACCGGCCCGTCGCAGGGTGCGGCGTCGGTGTGGGCCGCGAATCTGCCCGGCATACCGGACAACATGACGTCCCAGACACGGGACGGCCTGTTCTGGGTGGCGCTCTACAGCCCGCGGATGCGCTTGCTCGACCTGCTCGCGCCCTATCCCACGCTGCGCATCGTCGCGGCGAATCTGCCGGAGGCCGTGCAGCCGAATCCGGAGCACGCCGGCTGGGTGATCGCCCTCGATCACCGCGGCGAGATCGTGCACAGCCTGCGCGGAGGCAAGGGCAGCTATTCCCCCGTCACAGGTGTGCGGGAGCACGACGGGTGGCTGTACCTGGGAAGTCTGACCGCGGACGCCGTCGCGCGCGTCCCGGCCCCACCGCGACCGGACGTTGCGCGGGGCGAGTGACACGGCCGGACGGACGGGACGATCGACTGAACACCATCCCGGTTGTGGAAGAGTGGCGAGAGCGGTGCGACGAGCGCCCGAAAACAGGTCCGCACTCGACGCTGGGGAGATTTTGGTGAATTCGGTGGACCGGGACACTGTGCGGTCGGACCGGATCGTGACCGTCCCGAACCTCCTGAGCGTGGTTCGACTCCTCGGCGTGCCGCTGTTCGTGTACCTGCTGCTCGTCACCCACTCCGACGGGTGGGCACTCGCGATCCTCATGATCAGCGGCTTCACCGACTGGCTCGACGGCAAGCTGGCGCGGATCCTCGACCAGTCGTCGAAGCTGGGTGCGCTGCTCGACCCCTTCGTCGATCGCCTCTACGTCGTCACGACGCTGGTGACGTTCGTCCTGCGCGGGTTCATCCCGTGGTGGGTCGCGGCGATCCTGATCGGCCGCGACGCCGTTCTCGCGCTGACGCTGATCATCTACCGACGGCGCGGTCTGCCGCCCCCCGACGTGATGTACCTCGGCAAGGGTGCCACCTTCCTGCTGATGTTCGCGCTGCCGATGACCCTCGCGGCGCACGGTGACTGGAGCATCGCGACCGTGGCGCAGCCGCTCGGCGCGGCGCTCCTGATCTGGGGCACGGTGCTCTACGTGTGGACCGGGCTGCTCTACACCGTGAACGCGCTGACCGTCGCGCGCACCGTTCCCGTGCGAGGACCGGGCGGCGACGAACACGAGGTCCAGTGATGAAACGGACAGATTCCGGAATCCGCAGGAATCCGGTGCCGTCCCTGCTGCAGTCCCTGATGAACGATCATCTGGACCCCGGGTACGAGGGTGCGGCCGAGGATCGTGAACAGGGACATTCACGGCAGACACGGGTCGGTCAGCAGGTGTGGATCGCGATCGGCGCGCTGCTCGTCGGGCTCGTGCTGTCGGTCGCCTACCGCCAGGCCACCGAACGCATCCCCGGCACCGAGCAGGTGCGGTCCGAACTCCTGAGCAAGGTGCAGGACGCAGAGGATCGGGCGGGCGCCCTCGCCGCCACCCGGGACACGCTGTCGACACAGACCGACGACGCGCGCGCCACCGCGCTGGCCGGCGACGCCCGAGGCGCGGCACTGCTCGACGAGCTTCGCGGCCTCGAGGGGGATGCCGGAGTCGAGGCCGTGCACGGTCCCGGCCTGACCGTGACGTTGACGGACCCCGCAGCCAAGCCCAACCTCTCCGACTCGTCCCAGCGCAGTGTCGGGGGGAAGGCCGTGGTGCTCGACCGCGACCTCCAGTCGGTCGTCAATTCGCTGTGGGCGAGCGGCGCCGAGGCCATCGCGGTCGGCGACGTGCGGATCGGCCCGTCGGTGACGATCCGCCAGGCGGGTGGCGCGATGCTCGTGGACAACCAGCCGGTGTTCTCGCCGTACGTGGTCTCCGCGATCGGCCCGCAGGGACCGATGCAGACCGGATTCGTGGTGAGCGACGCCTATCTGCGGATGTCCAGCGTGGCGCAGCTGTACGGCATCGGCTTCGCGGTGGCGGAGGCCGACGATCTCCACTTGCCCGCCGCCCCGGCGCGGGAAGTGCGGGCAGCCCGGGAAGTGGGAACACGATGACAACGGCGGAGTCGAATGGAGGAGTCACACGAATGAAGGCAGCACTGAAGGGCGGATCCGCGATCTACGGGGTGCTCGCCCTGATCGTGGGCATCGTGCTGGGCGTGGTGTTCAGCCCGCAAGTGCCCGACGCCGTGCAGCCCTACCTGCCCATCGCCGTCGTCGCCGCGCTCGACGCGGTGTTCGGCGGACTGCGCGCGTACCTCGACGAGATCTTCGACTCGAAGGTGTTCGTCGTCTCGTTCGTGTTCAACGTCCTGGTGGC
>Ga0247825_10002495_pt1 | contig 12117 bp, 9 predicted proteins | sample 13C_Vanillin_Day_FD_194413 | JGI IMG/M metagenome (GOLD analysis project Ga0247825, IMG submission 194413) | Soil microbial communities from agricultural site in Penn Yan, New York, United States - 13C_Vanillin_Day48 | ecosystem: Environmental > Terrestrial > Soil > Agricultural land | place...
CGTCCGAGAGCCTGCGGCCTCTGCAGCCCCTGCAGGCGCCACGATCGCCGGCACTGTGATTGCGGCGGACTCGAACGCGCCGATCGCTGGCGCCCGGGTTGGCGTGACGCCGGGCCTCGTCGGATTTCCGAGCACCGGCGGTGCCTACACCGACGACCAGGGCCGCTTCGTATTGGCCGACGTTCCGTCCGGCTCTCACACGCTCTACATCACCCGGCCCCCGTATGTGAATACCGTGTTCGGTGCGACCCGTCCGAACGATCCCGGCACGCCGGTGACGGTCACGGCAGGGCAGCAGATGTCAGGGTTGAGGATACGCATGACGAGGGGCGCTGCCATCGGTGGCACAGTGGTCGATCAGAATGGCCAACCGCTCTCCAATGTCCAGATCAGCCTGCGCGCGTATCGTTGGACCGCGCGAGGGCGAGAGCCCGTCGTACAACGTGGTCCCGCAGTTCTTGGTCCAACCAACACGAACGCGCGGGGTGAGTACCGCAATTACGCGCTTCCTCCGGGCGACTACGTGATCCAGGCGACGGTGCAGGGTGGGACCGCAATGCCGTTGACCACGCAGGCGGACATCGACGCGGCGGCGAAGCCATCGCCGGCCGGCGGCGCAGCCACGAGTGCACTTGCGGAGGTCATGTATGCGCCGATGTTCTATCCGAACACGGCGGATCCGGCAGCCGCCCAGGCGGTGCGCCTCGAGCCGGGCCAGGATCGCGTGATCGACTTTCAGTTCCGATTGATTCCCACGGCAACGGTGTCTGGCGTCGTGCGCACACCAGACGGGCGGGCACCGTCGCGTCTCAGCGTGAATCTGTCGCAGAACGACCCACTGGCCGCTCCAGTTCCGCGCTCCCACTTCGGAACGGTCGATGGCGCGGGCGCGTTCACGATCCGCGCGGTCCCTCCCGGACGCTATCTCCTGACCACGTCTCAGATCGTGGCCGGCTCGGCGCCGTTGACAGGCGCGCTCGAGCTCTTCGTCGATCGCGATTTGAGCAACGTGGTGCTCGACGTGATCCCGATGACCACAATGACCGGAACAATCCGCGGCGAGGTGCCTGCCGCGCTGCGGCAGGCCTCAGTGCGGATTTCTCTGACCCCACAGCCCGGGACGCTCGTGCCGCCGAATCAGGCGCGTTCAGCCGTCATCGGCGCGGACAACCGGTTCTCGATCCCGAACATCCCGCCGGGACGCTATCGCTTCGAAATCACAGGCCCAAACAATGTCGCCAAGCCACGCGTGGCAACACAGGGCGTGAACGGTGCCGCGACTGGAGATGTGGATCTCGAAGTGAAGAGTGGCGAGGCGCTCAACGTTGACGTCGAGCTCGTCACCTCCGAGGCGCAGGTGTCGGGCCGGTTGCGCGACCGCGCGGGTCAGCCCGCCACCGAGCTGTACGTCGTGCTGTTCCCCGGGAATCCCCAGGCGCGGACTCCACCGTCGCGCCGCGTGTTCGGCGTGCGACCCGACCAGAACGGACGGTACGTGTTTCCAGACGTGCCGGCCGGCGAGTATCTGCTCACTGGCCTCTCGGGCATCGACGCCGGCGACTGGTTCGATCCCGCACTACTCGCCAAGCTGGCGGGGAACGCATCTCCCATCACCGTCCGTCGCGGCGACGCGCTCGAAATCGACCTCGAAACACGATAGAGTCGTGCGCCTATGCGCACTCTGAAGAGCCTTGTCATCGCCATCGTCATGGCTGCGATTCCATCCGCGGCGTCGGCGCAGGGCGCGAAATGCGATCGTGCGTGTCTCACCGACACGATGACGCGGTACCTCAATGCCATGGTCGCGCACGACCCGGCTGCGATCCCTGCCGCCCCGAGTGTGAAGTTCACCGAGGACGGCAAGGTTCTGAAGCTCGGCGAGGGTGTGTGGAAGACGGTGGCGAAGTTGCGTCCGTACCGCCTGGATTTCATCGACGTGCCGCAGGGCATCGCAGCGGTGCACACCGTGCTCGAAGAAAACGGGATGCCGATCCTGTTCACCGCGCGGCTGAAGGTCGTTGACCGGCGGATCACCGAGATCGAGTCGATCGTCGTCAAGACCCGTGAAGAAGGTGCGCTGTTCGCCCCGGACGCGCTGAAAGAACCGACGGCGATGATGCGCTACATGCCGACGACGGCGGAGCGGATGCCCAGGGCGCAGATGATTGAGATCGCCGGCCGCTATCCGGCCGGCCTGAAGATCGGCAGCTTCGAGAAGTCCGACGTGCCGTTTGCGCCCAACGCCTACCGCTTCGAGAACGGCGTCCGCATGGCCGGCCCCGGCTGCACGTTCCAGCCGCCGTCATGCGAAAACATGCGCACGCAGCGCATCCCGACGCTTGCGGGCCTGACCCAGCGCGTGGTCGCGGTCGACGAAGAGATGGGCGTCGTGCTCTTCTGGATGAACTTCGGTCCCAACTCACTGCCCGGTCCCGGAGGCCGCGCGCTCGTTACTCTCGAGGCGTTCAAGGTCTACGGCGGGCAGGTCCATGCGGCGGAGGCGATCTTCGAGGGGCAGCCGTCCGGGAGTCCGTCGGGCTGGGAGTGATCTCCGGCCCGGTCGACCCTATTCAAGCCTTCGCCCCTGCTGCCGATTCCATGCCCTAGAGAGCTCTACAGACATGCGAGACCGCTTGATCGAGCCGGCGCCCGGCGGCCCCGAGTCAGGCGTGACGCCGGCGCGGGACGCGTTCATCGCGCGACAGCCGATCCTCGATGGCGGACGGCGCGTGATCGGGTACGAGCTGTTGTTCCGAGGGTCGGAGACCGCCGAGTGCTTCTCCGGTTCTCCGGAAGTCGCGACCGCGCGCGTGATTGCCGACGCGCTCGGGTCCTTCGGCCTGGACGTCATCACGCACGGCCGCCTCGGGTTCATCAACCTGACGCGGAGCGTGCTGCTCGATCGCGTGACGACACTGCTGCCGCCGGCCGGCGTCGTACTGGAACTGCTGGAGCAGATCGAAGCCGACGATGAGGTGCTCGCGTGCTGCCGGCGCCTGAAGGAACAGGGGTATGTGCTGGCGCTCGACGACTTCCTGCCGAGCGAGGCGAACCGCGAGCTGATTCCGCTGGCCGACTACGTGAAGGTCGACATTTCCGTCGTCGCCGACCTGCCGGCGTGGGTGCGCGAGGTGCAGGGCGGACGTGCGAAAGCCGGTTCGATGCCGATGCTGATTGCGGAGCGCGTCGAAACCGTGGAGGACCAGCGCCGTGCGGCGGATGCGGGTATCACGCACTTTCAGGGGTACTTCTTCGGCAGGCCGGCGACGCAGCGGGCGCGACGCATCCCCGAGGCGCGGCTTGGCTACGTGCGTCTCCTCCACGCAATCAGCAATCCCGATCTGACGCTGTCGCAGCTCGAGGACCTGATCAAGCGCGACGCCGCACTGTGCCTTCGAGTGCTGAGAACAGTCAATTCGGCGGCGTTCGGGCTGCGCAGCGAGGTGCGATCAATACGTGAGGCGCTCGTGCTGCTCGGCCTCGAGTCGATCCGGCGCTGGGTCTCGCTCTGGGCGATGGCGTCGCTCGCCGCCGGGTCGCATCCAGAGCTGTTGCTGAATGCCATCGTCCGCGCACGAACGTGCGAACTGCTGTGGGCCCACGGCGGTGCGCCGACACCAAGCGGTGAAGGGTTCCTGCTGGGCATGTGCTCGATGCTGGACGCAATCTTCGAAGCTCCGATGGAGAGCGTCGTCGCGCAGCTGCCGCTGGACGAAGTCTTGCGGGCGGCCCTTCTCGGCGACGACAACTCCGCTCGACGTCTCCTCGATGCCGTGCTGGCGTATGAGCGCGGCGACTGGACGGCCTGGCAGGCGCTCGCGGAGCAGGCGCGTGTCCCGGCACCGCTCTTTGCCGGCGCCTCCGCGGAGGCGTTGACGTGGTCGCATCAGGCATACACACAGGGCGCCGTGCCAGGCGCAAGGGGTGCGTGACGGCGGACCCGGCAATCAGCGCTTCAGTCTCGGATACCAGTGCACAGACTGCGCGGGAGACGGATCGACCGGAGGCGGTGCCTCAGGCATGAGCACGGTCGGAAACAGCTTCGTCTCGAATCCTTCGAAATCCCGCGCCCACTCCTTGTGGTTGTAGACGCAGACCGGCAGGCAGATCGAGCAGTAGTGGTGCTTTGAGAAGTACGGGAAACAGCGTCCCGTATCGACGACGTAGCGGTCGTAGCCGAGATGATCGGCGCCAGCTTCCGGACTCCGTTCGTCGGGGATCGCCCCGGGTGGGCAGTACTTCCGGCAGGCCCGGCAGATGTCGCAGAACTTCGCGATGCCGGCGTCGATCGGATGGTCGACCGCCAGCGGCATCGACAGCGCCACGCTCCCCATCCGGAAGAGCGGGCCGATCTTCGGATGAATGATCGATCCATGCCGGCCCAGCTCCCCGAAGCCCGCCTTCAAACCGATGGGGATATGCAGCAGGTTGCTGTCGCCGATCGGATGCTCGATCGTGCACGCATACCCCAGCGATCGGATGTACGCGGCGAGCTGGATGACGGTTTCGCCAAGCGTGTAGTACACGCGCAGGCACTCGATTGCCGATTCGGGTGACGGCACGACCTGGAACTCGCGCCAGCGCATCCTCTGGCCGACGGCAATCGCGTGCGTGTGCTCGCAGGTGCGCCCCTGGTAGACGTCGCTCGGCACGATCTCACAGATGCCGACGATGTCCGCCCCGAGCTCGACGCTCTTCGCTTTCAAATGTTCGGCAGCTTCCTCCGGTGAGCTGAAGACGCGCTGCTCAGGCGCAACCGGACCGTTGAAGCGTGGATACTGCTCCTCGAAGATCTGCCTCAGGATCTCGTTGATGTCATCCGGGCGGGAAGGACGGCCGCCCACCGACGCATACCAGTCTTCCCATGCGAACGGCGATGGCCGGTGACTCAACTGAACTTCAAATCACGGCGCGTGAACGCGATGCAGCCCAGCAGGAAGTACACCCCGGCATAGCCGACGGTCTCGGCCGTCTGCTTTCTCTGGGCGTCGAAGTCGACCTGTGGACGCTGTTGCAGCTGTCGCACCTGCGGCGGGACACGGCCGCGAAACTGCGGCGGGATCGGCATCGGTGCCCAGACGACTCCGTTGTAGTTGCTCGCATAGCCGGGCGCGATGATGACGTCGAGCGCCTTGCCGATGCGCTGATAGGTTGGACTCGGGTCGTCTTTCAGTGGCGGGATCAGCGCGGGCACAATGGCCAGGAACATTGTGACGGCGGCAGCGATCGGCGCCGACCCCATCGTGCTCACCGCCGTCGCAACGCCCGCAAAGAGCACGATGCCCGCAATCGTCCGCGTGGCCGAGATGGCCAGCACGTCGCCCTCGACGTTGACGCCCAGGTAGCGCGACAGCCCGAATCCGAGCGCGATGCCGAGTCCGAGGGTGACAACGCAGAAGGCGGACAATCCGATCCACTTCCCGATCATCATCTGCCAGCGCTGAATCGGGCGGGCCAGTACCGTGATGATCCTCTTCGAATGCAGCTCGGACGACATCGAGGTGGAGCCGAGATAGATTGCTCCGGCCATGCAGAGGTAACTCCACATGTCCAGCGAGCCGGACACGGCGTTGGCGCGGAGAAACGCCATGAAATCCGGCGCCCGGTTCTGCGAGAAGAGAGCCGGTGCGGATCGCAGGAACATGATCACCACCGCGAATCCCCACATGTAGAGGGCGCGCTGGCTCATCACGCCGCGGAACGCGTTCTTCGCAACGAGAACGATGTGCTTCACGCCGTCACCCCTGCATGCTTCATGTAGGTTTCCTCGAGCGTCGCCGCACGCATCGCCTGCACGGTGCCGATGTCGAGGTTGGCGGCCACGATGGCCCGCAGCAGCGCCTGCTTGGCTGCGGCATCACACCGCAGGATCGCGGAGCCATCCGACTGCTGGACGACCGTCGCGGCGCCATGCTCGAGCAGGCCGGCATGGGTTGATGTCCATCCGAACACTTCGATGTCCCAGCTCTGGCTGGCGGCACCGAACGACGCGATGCGATCCGCCATCACGACCTGTCCCTGACGGACCATCACCACCTCGTCGCAGGTGCGTTCGACGTCGGAGAGGATGTGGCTGCTGAGGAACACCGTGCGGCCACGCGCTTTCTCCTCGCCGATGATGTCGAGCACCAGCCGGCGGCCTTCGGGGTCCAGGCCGCTGGTGGGCTCGTCGAGAATCAGCAGCTCGGGATCGTGAACGAGCGCCTGCGCGAGTCCGAGCCGCTGCGTCATGCCTTTCGAGTAGCCGGAGATCGGCCGCTTGCCGGCGTCGGTGAGGCTCATGCGCTCGAGCAGCGGCGGGATGGCCTTGTTCAGATCCGACGACGACATCCCGGCCAGCTGGCCGTAATACCGCAGCGCCTGGTGCGCGGTATAGAACGGGTAGGTGTAGAAGATCTCCGGCTGATAGCCGATCCGCCCGCCGACGCCTGGTCCAGGCGACTGGCCGAAGACGCGCACCTGCCCGGCGGTGGGTTTGATGAACCCGAGCACGGTATGAATCGTCGTCGTCTTGCCGGCGCCGTTGGGGCCGACGAAGGCGACGACGCTCCCGCGGGGGACCGTCAGCGAGATGCCGCGGACGGCGTGCACCACCGAGCGCCTGACGCCGGCGCGGTAGTTCTTGACGAGGCCATCAACGGAGATAACGGCTTCTGACAATGAATCCTCTGTTCGCAGTTAGATAGTTAGATAGTTAGGTAGTTCGTAGTCGTTAAGAGACGGATTTCGTTGCTTCGTGTTCTCACTACGAACCAGCCAACTATCCAACTATCCAACTAACTAGACGCCCGCAGCTTTCAACGCCGCCAGGACTCTCGCGCTTCGGAATGGCACGCGGCGCAGGCGAACTCCCGTTGCGTCGTAGATGGCGTTGGCCACTGCGGCGATGAGCGGCTTGCAGACTGTTTCACCCGCGCCGTAGTGCGGCAGATCCGGCCGCTTCGGGTTCGGGTCGCCGTTGACGATCACGACCTCGATCGACTCCGGCGTGTCGGCATGCGTCAGCGTCGGATACGTGGCCCAGTCCACGCTGGTCACCTTCTCGGTATCGAAGGTCACTTCTTCGTGCAGCGCGCGGCTCAGCGTGTGAAGCGTCCCGCCCTCAAGCGTTCGAATCAGCGCCTCGGGATTGATGACCAGCCCGCAATCGTGCGCGCAGACGATGCGCTTGACCCAGACGCGGCCCGTTCGCCGGTTGACCTCGACGTCAACGATCTGGGCGACGACCGTCTGGCTGCGGTACGTATAGGCGATACCGCGTCCGGTCAGGACTTCGCCGTTGCCGCGAGCCTGGGGATACGGCCGTGGCTTCCAGCCGTACTTCTCGGCTGCCGCTTTCACGACGGCGATCGATCGCGCTCGCTTGAAGCCACTGTCCTCGGTCGTGCTTGCGGTGAGGAGGCGCATCCGGAACTCAACGGGGTCTGCCTTGGCCGCTGCCGCGAGCTCGTCGATGAACGACTCCGACGCGAACGTGACCTGAGGACCGTTGGGGTCGCGAAGGTTGCCCGTGCGCAGCGGCGTCTCCCAGACGAGCGGCAGCCCGACGACGTGGGCAACGGTGCGCCGGTGGGGAATCGCATACATCTCGGACGGTGTCGCCGCGCCGCCGCGAGCGGGCGCTGCTTTTCGCATGTTCGCGAGCTGCGCGATCAGCACGGTGTCGACTTCGTTGTAGCCAAGATGGTTGTGGTCAGCGGCGCGCGCGTCGAAGTCGAGCGCCACGAGATTGCCCGTCGCGTCGAGCCCGCCGCGCATCTTTACGGTGAAGGCCGGCCCCTTCGTGTCCCAGGCCGTTTCCTCCTGCCGTGACCATTGGACGCGAACGGGCCGCCCGAGTTCCTTCGCCAGGAACGCCGCCTCGAAGCCGGCATCGTCGGCCGCCGTGCGGCCGTACGCCTGCGGTCCCTCCATCCACCGCACGCGCACGCGGTCGCGGGGGATGTTGAGGAACTGCGCCACGCCGTTCCTCAGCCCGTACGACTTCATGTCGTTGGAGTAGATGGTCATCTGATCGTTGGAGGGATCAGCCATCGCGTGGGCCGGTCCGATCGACGCATGCCCCTGGAACGGCACTTCGTACTCGGCTTCCACCACGCGCGCGGCGCTCGCGAATGCGCCGTCGGGGTTGCCGACGACAGCAGGGTTGCCGGCTGCGGTCGGAGTGGCCTGTCGCATGTAGCGGAACAGATCCTCAGACGACGGGAACGGCGCCGTGGCCGGCTTCTGCCAATCGGCTTTCAACTGGCGCGCGGCCTGGATGGCCTGCTCCTCGCGCTCGCAGACGACGGCGAGGTAGTTGCCCCTTCTGACGACCCTGACGAAGCCAGGGAGGTTGCGCACGGAGGATTCGTCCACGCTGGTGAGCGTGGCTCCCGCAAACGGCGGCCTCACGTTGCGCGCGTGCAGCATGCCGGGGACCTTGGCGTCGACCGCCCACGTGAGCGAGCCGTCCACCTTCGGTGGAATGTCATAGCGCTGCGGCGACGTGCCGACGATCTTCAGCTCGTTTACAGGCTTGACCTGCGCGACGCCGGTCGTCGCGTCGGTGTTGTTGCCGCGCAACGTGACGTTGAACTTGCGGCCTCCGATCAGCTCGCCGTAGGTCACTCGCCGGGACGGATCCGACGACACGCTGATGGTGCCGTTGGCGACCTGCAACTGTTCGACCGGCGCGTTGAGCCGTTCGCTCGCCATCGTGAGCAGCACACGCCGCGCTTCAGCGGCGACGCGGCGCATCGGCCAGCCGTCCGTCTGCAGCGCGTCAGATCCACCGGAGCCGCCCTGGTCGACCGTCACGTCGGTACTGCCCATCACGCAGCTGGTTCGTTCGTACGCCAGGTCGAGCTCGTCGGCCATGATCTGGCGGAACGCGGTGCCTGTTCCCTGACCGAGATCGGTCTTGCCGACGTAGAACGTCGCGGTGTTGTCGGGGCGGATGACGATCCACGAATCGAGCTGTCTGAAGTCGGGGTCGGGATACGGCCCCGCGCCCTGCGCCTCGACGAGGCCGCCCAGCAGATCGGTGTTGGCCGCGGCAGCGACGCCGACGACCAGATATCCAGACGACTTGATGAAATCGCGGCGCGTGGTCGTCATGCGATCACCTCGCGATCCGTGCGGGCGGAAGCGATGGCCTTTGCCGCGCGCTTGATAGCTGCCTGGATTCGGTAATAGGTCATGCAGCGGCAGAGCGTTGACGACATGCCCTGACGAATCTGCGCGTCGGTGGGATTGGGTGTGCGATCGAGAAGCGCCTTGGCCGTGAGGATCTGCCCGTTCTGGCAGTACCCGCACTGCGGCACCTGCTCGTCGATCCACGCCTGCTGAAGCGGATGCAGCCGCCCGTTGGTGGCCAGCCCTTCAAGGGTCGTGATTTCGGCGCCGGCAACGGCCGAGATGGGCCGGATGCACGACCGGACCGCCTCGCCCTTGATGAGCACGGTGCACGCACCGCACTGTCCCAGGCCGCAGCCGAAGCGCGGGCCATGGAGATCGAGGTCGTTGCGCAGGACATAGAGCAGCGGTGTCGCCGCGTCCACGTCGACGGTATGAGTCCTTCCGTTAACCCGGAGCGTGTAGTTAGGCATGACGGAGCGGAGTGTACAACTCCCAACTCCCAAACACGAAGAACACGAAGGGTCCTTTGGTCTCTTCGTGGGCTTCGTGTTTAGGCGTTAAGATTCGTCCGATGCGTGCGCATGTCCTGCTAGCCGCCGTTGTCCTTCTCGCGGGTTGCTCGAAACCGGCCGAGAAGCCAGCCCCGCTTCCAGCCGGCGAAGCCTGGGTAGAGAGCGTCAACACCTGGCGCGCGAAGCACGAGACCGACTACCGCCGCGACTGGGTCACGATCGCCGGCCTGCACTTCCTCGAGCCCGGCACCTATTCACTTGGGAGCGCGAAGGCGAGCGACATCGACCTGCCGGAAGGCGTGCCGGCGCAAGCCGGACAGGTGCAGGTGTCCGACGGGTGGGTACGCTACGAGCCTGCTCCAGGCGTCGCCGCGTCACTGAACGGAGCGCCGTCAACCGGAACGGTCGTTCTCAAGGAACCTGGCAAGGACGCTGAGAACGAAGTGGGTATCGGCGACGTCAAGTTCGCGGTCCACGAGAGCGGCAAGCGGCTCTCGCTCCGTGTATGGGATCCCAACGGCAAGCAGGTGCGCGAGTTTGCGGGCTTCGCCTGGTTCCCGGTAGACGCGAACTACCGCGTCGTCGCCCGATTCATCCCTGATGCGAAGCCGACGAATATTCCGGTGATCAACACCTATGGCGACGCCGACGTGCTGCCGTCGGAGGGGGTCGTCGAGTTCACGCTGAACGGCGAGACCGTTCGCCTGCGGCCGTTCACGACGAGGCCGAAGCGCTTCTACTTCGTGTTCCGCGACGGGTCGAGCGGCCACGAGACGTACGACACCGCACGCTTTCTCTATTCCGATCTGCTGGACGACGGGACGACCGTGCTGGACTTCAACCAGGCGTACAACCCGCCGTGCGCGTTCAACAAGTACACGACGTGTCCACTGCCCATCAAGGAGAACCGGCTCGCCGTGAAGATCCTTGCCGGCGAAAAGGATTATGCGCGTCACGAGTGAGATGTTCAGAGTGGCCGCCTGCCTTGCGATGGCCATCCTCGCGGGCGGCGTCGCCGTGCGTGCGCACCACGGCGATGCCGGGCGTTATGACGAAGAGGTCATTACCGTCACCGGAACAGTCGTGGCCCTGCAGATGGTGAATCCGCACACGCACATCGTCTTTGACGTCGTGCAGAGCGGTAAGACGGTGCGCTGGCAGGCGGAGCTGGGCACGCCGCAGCAGCTGATCGCGCTGCACAAGTGGACGCCGCAGACGATCAAGGCGGGGATGAAGCTCACCATGATCGGCCGCCAGTTGAAGGGCGGCGCGCCGTACCTGAACCTCACCGAACGCGCCAACATCGTCGTCACCGACACCGGCAAGGAGATCTACCGGACGGAGAATTTCGGCAAGGCCGCCCCGAAGGGACCCAAGGGATCGTTCATTCCCCAATGAATCGTTCACGGTTCCTGTGCGTCATCCTGCTGGCGACCACCGCGGTCGGCGTGGATTCCCAGGCGCCTGCACCGCTGCAGTTTCAGCAGGCCGCATATCTCAAGGCGTCGAATCCGGAAGCCGCCGATCACTTCGGCTGCGGCGGCGAGAATCAGGGCCACAACGGTAACGGAGTCTCGCTCAGTGCCGATGGCCGGACGGTCGCGGTCGGCGCTCCGCACGAAGCGAGCCGCGCGGCAGGGATCAACGGCAATCAGTCAGACAACTCGACGTTCGATGCCGGGGCCGTGTACGTCTTCACGCGCACGGGCGATGCCTGGACGCAGCAGGCGTATCTCAAGCCGTCCAATCCGCAGAGCGGCGCCGAGTTCGGCCACTACGTCGCGCTGAGCGCCGACGGCAACACGCTCGCCGTCTCCGCGTACTGGGAAGCCAGCAACGCCACGGGCATCAACGGGAATCAGCAGGACGAATCAATTCCGCAGGCGGGAGCCGTCTATGTCTTCACGCGCGCTGGCTCCACGTGGCGGCAGCAGGCGTACGTTAAGGCGTCGAACACTGGTGAGGCCGGGACGGCAGACCGCTTCGGCGAAGGCGATCAGTTCGGCTGGTCGCTCGCGCTGAGTGGCGACGGCAACACCATCGCGGTGGGAGCCATCACCGAAGACAGCGAGTCCCAGGGCATCAACGGAGACCAGCGCAACAACTCGGCGCAGGGGGCCGGCGCTGTGTATGTCTTCACCCGAACCGGGAACAACTGGTCGCAGCACGCCTACGTCAAGCCATCGAACCTGGATGCCGGCGACATGTTCGGGTATTCGGTCGCGCTCAGCCGGGACGGCTACACGCTGGCGGTCGGCAGTTTTGATGAAGACGGCTCCGGCCGCGGCATCAATCCGCTATCCGACAATCGCAATGCCGGATCGGGAGCGGTCTACGTGTTTGCGCGCGTGGCCTCCAACTGGTCTCAGCAGACGTACATCAAGCCGTCCAACAGCGAGCCGCAGGATTCCTTCGGGGTTCACATCGCACTCAGCGATGACGGCGCCACCCTGCTGGCGGGAGCGCTGGACGAGGACTGTACGGC
>Ga0247825_10002496_pt1 | contig 12117 bp, 9 predicted proteins | sample 13C_Vanillin_Day_FD_194413 | JGI IMG/M metagenome (GOLD analysis project Ga0247825, IMG submission 194413) | Soil microbial communities from agricultural site in Penn Yan, New York, United States - 13C_Vanillin_Day48 | ecosystem: Environmental > Terrestrial > Soil > Agricultural land | place...
CACCTTGCACACTTCGATCGCTTCTGTGTTGGCCTGGCGGGGGAAGACGTCAACCCATCCCGTAGGAGGCGCAGAGCCGTTCAGACCATCGGACGACACGAGCCCTGAGGGCGACGTTGGACTTGGGGAAGAGCTTCCACAGCCGGCGGCCACGAAGGCTCCAACCAGAGCGAGAGCTGTGAGGATACGGTGCGAGCGATTGAGAGCCATCGTCAACTCCAATGTGGCGATTGATGCCACCACGAGCATGAGCTTGAAAACGGGACTGTGACCCACAGTCGAGCCGACGTCAAGCACACTGAAGTTGAACAGCTGTATCGCCGAACAAAGTCGCGCTGACAGCCGATTAGCGCGTGCTATTTCAGAACAGCGAGCGCGCTCGTGACGAGCGTTCGGCAGCTACTGCGCCGGGGCAATGCGCACGTAGATGCGGTCAGGAACTGAGGCGATACTCGGCCATCGGCAGGGTCCACGACTGGTCGCCCAGTGCGATGAACAGCTCGCCGCCGGTCACTGATATCGACATCGAGATTCGGCGATCGAGATGGGCGGCGATCGCCTCGACGATCGCCCGATCAAACGCGCGAATCGGAATGCTCTCCGATTGGTGAATGCGCTGGCCCTCGAGATTGCCCATCAACTGACGGACGTCTCGATGCGTGTACACGGCCACGCGGCCGGCATGCTTGCTGCCGCGGTGAAGCCGCTCGGCGTCTGGCATCCCGACCTCGATCCAGGCAGTGACCCGGCCGGTCAGGTCGCGGACGACGAGCGCCGGCTCGTCGCCCGAGGACACGCCTTCGGTCAACGCAATCCCCTCCTGATACTCCAGGCAATACGCGAGGATGCGGACCAGCATGTATTCCGCGGTCTCCGACGGGTGTCGAGCGACGCGCAGATCCAGCGTCTCGTAGACCTGGCGATCCAGATCGGCGAGATCGATCGTCGCGGTGTAGACGGTCGCGGTCTGGGCCAGTGGTTCAGGCCTTCTGCGCCTGCTCCTTGTCGTATTCGGCGAACGCCTCTCGCGCGATGCGGAACGAGTCGACGCCGGCCGGCACGCCGCAATAGATGGCGACCTGCAGGAAGACCTCCATGATCTCCTGCCGCGTCAGCCCGTTGCGCAACGCGCCCTTGACGTGAATCTTCAGCTCGTGCGGACGATTGAGCGCAGCGATCATCCCCAGGTTCAGGAAGCTGCGCGTCCGCTTGTCGAGACCGGGACGTCCCCAGACGTAGCCCCAGCAGTACTCGGTGGCGAGCTCCTGCATCGGCATCGCGAACTCGTCGGCGTTCTTGATCGCGTTCTCAACGAATTCCTTGCCGAGAACGGACTTCCGGATTTCCAGACCCTTGTCGAATAGCTCTTTGTTCATGTCAGTTGGATAGTTGGATAGTTAGTAGTTGTTAGTAGTTGGGAGTTGGGAGTTGGGAGTTGGGAGTTATCCCTTGATCTCAATCCCCGCCCATTCCTCCACGACTTTCGCAATCATCGTGAAATCAGAGTCGGCCCCGAACTTCGCCTGCGTGATCGCCAGCATCTGCCGCACGGCCGCGCCGGCGACCATCGGGACGCCGAGCGCCTCGGATTCATCCACGCAGAGCCGTACGTCCTTGTACGAGAGCCCCGTCGCGAAGCCGAAGTCGAACGTGCGCGGCAGGATCGATCGCGGGAACTTGTCCTGCGTGGCACTGTTGCGTCCGCTGCCGGCGTTGATGATGTCGATCAGCACTTTCGCATCGAGGCCGGCCTTCACGCCCATCGCCACTGCCTCGGACGACACGACGAGCGCCGCCGCTGCAAGCAGATTGTTGGCGAGCTTCGCGATCTGTGCGAGGCCGGGCTTGTCGCCGACGTAGAAGGGCTTCCCGAACACCTTCATCAGCGATTCGATCTCGTCGTACGTCGTCTTCTGGCACGACAGCATGACGGCCAGCGTCCCCTTCGCGGCGCCGGTCACACCACCGCTGACCGGCGAATCGACCCAGGCGACGCCGCGCTCCCCCGCCGCCTTCGCCACCACCTTGGCGACGCTCGGTCCACTCGTTGACAGATCGATCAGCGTCTTGACGCGGGGCCCTTTGAGCACCCCCTTGTCGCCGAGACACACGGCCTGGACCACCGTCGGCATCGGCAGGCTGAGGAAAACCACTTCGGCCTTCGACGCCACGTCCTCGGCCGATGTGGCGACGACGGCGCCGCGTGCGATCAGCGGCTTCATGACCTCGGGGTTGGTGTCGAAGATCACCAGTGAGTGCCCCGCGTCGAGCAGGCGCGACGCCATGGGACCGCCCATTCGCCCAACGCCGACAAAACCTATGAGTTGCCCGGCCATCTTGTCTCCAGAGAAGTACTGACTCCGCGCTTCCGCGCCTCCGCGGCCCGTTTCATCAGCGTTGAATGAAGGGATTCGGAACGTCGGTGGCTGTCGAAATCCAGACGCTCTTCACCTGCAGGTATTCCTTGATCATCTCCTGGCCGCTTTCGCGCCCAAGGCCAGACCGCTTGTATCCGCCAAACGGTGAAAGATAGCTCACCGCGCGATAGGTGTTGATCCAGACCGTTCCCGCCTGGAGCTTTTCCGCCATCGTGAGCGCACGGCGCATGTTCTGCGTCCACACGCCGGCCGCCAGCCCGTAGACCACGTCGTTCCCGATGGCAATCGCCTCGTCGTCATCCTTGAACGGGATCACCGAGAGGACGGGGCCGAAGACCTCTTCCTGCGCGATGCGCATGCTGTTACGGACACCGGCGAAAATCGTCGGCTCGACGAACCAGCCGTTGCCGCACTCCGGCCGTGAGGCGCGCGATCCGCCCAGAACGGCCCGGGCGCCCTCGCCCTTCGCGATGTCGATGTAGTTCAGGATCTTCTCGAGCTGCGGCTTGTTGGTCACCGGGCCGATCTGCGTGCCGGCGTCCATCGGGTTGCCCATCTTCGCCGTCTTCGCGAACGTCACGAGCTTGTCGAGGAACTGGTCGTGGATGCTCTGCTGAACGAGCAGCCGTGATCCCGCAATACACGTCTGGCCGGTTGCCGCGAAGATCCCGGAGATGACGCCCTTGACCGCGTTGTCGATATCGGCGTCCTCGAACACGATGTTCGGAGACTTCCCTCCGAGCTCCATGCTCACGCGCTTCAGGCCGCGCGCCGCGCCCTCATACACTCGCTGACCGGTTGCGTCCGACCCGGTGAACGCCACCTTTCTGACGAGCGGATGCTCAATGAGCGGGGCTCCCACGTCGGCACCAAAGCCCGTGACGACGTTGACGACGCCCGGGGGAAAGCCGGCCTCTTCGATCAGCTTCATGAACTCGAGCGCCGACGCCGACGTGAACTCCGACGGCTTGACCACCACCGTATTCCCGGCCGCGAGCGCAGGCGCGAGCTTCCAGGCCAGGAGCAACAGCGGCGAATTCCAGGGGATGATGGCGACGACAACCCCGAGCGGCTCGTAGCGGGTGTAGTTGAAGACCTCGGGCTTGTCGGTCGGGAGGACGGAACCCTCGATCTTGTCGGCGAGGCCGCCATAGTAGTGGTACCACTGCGCCATGTACGCCGTCTGGGCGCTCATCTCGGCGTACAGCTTCCCGTTGTCGCGAACCTCGATTTCAGCGAGCTCGGCCGACTTCTGCGTAATCAGATCGGCCAGGCGGCGCAGCAGCGCCCCCCGGCGCGAGGCGGTCAGGCGCGGCCACTCCCCGGACGTGAACGCCGTGTGGGCCGCGCGGACGGCGCGATCGGCGTCCGCCGCGGTGCCGCGCGGAATTAAGGCCCACGGCTCACCAAGATAGGGATTGTCGCTTTCGAAATAGTCGCCCGAGCCGGCGTCAACCCATTCGCCGCCGACATACATCCGATATCGGGTCAGTGTGGAAGTGGTGGTCATTCTGGGGTTCGAGTCGCGGTCCGCCTGAAGGCGGACACCACATCGAAATATAATGCCTATTTGCCGTCTGCCTCGCCGAAGCTTTCTGCGGGGGTGGCCTTTGCTCCGGCGACCAGTCAGTGATCATCCAACGTAACTACTCGCCATCCGCCCTGCCGAAAGGCACCGACGTCGCCGAGCTGACCAGCCGCATCATCGGTCCCTTGACCCTGCTCATCGAGCGCAGCGGTATCGATCAGGACAACGCCCTCGGTCTGCGGGTCCATCTCGACTGGATTCAGTACAAGACCTGTTTCCGCGATCCGGTCGTCGTCCGACGTGCGGTCGACCAGCAGGAACAGCCGCTGCCGCTTTCAGAGATTGCCATCGACCTTCGCCAGGCGGCGACGCCGAAGTTCGAGGAGTACCTGACGGCGGCCGTCGAATCGCTGAAGGGTATCCCGGCGTCCAACGGACAGGACCCGTTCGTGCTCGACACGTTCAAGCCGTGGCGTGAGTCGATCATCTGGCCGTTCAACCGACTGTTCTGGCAGCAGCTCGGGGACTGGGAGGCGTACGCGAAGCGCGGGTTCGAAGCCGCGCTGCCCAGCGGCGGTTCAGACGCGAACCACCCGGACGCGGTCAAGGAAGGCGTCGTCGAGTTCTGGGAGCTGCTGCACGATCTCGACAAGCGCGGCCAGCTTCCGCACGACATCTACGCCATGGAAATCGGCGTCGGCTCCGGCGCACGCGCGCGGCTCTGGCTCGATCAGTTCCAGACGTTCGATACAGAGAAGGGGACCGGGTATTACCCGCGGCTGAAGTTCCTGCTCGGCGACTACTCGCCGTCGACGCTCGACACGGCTCTTGCCGCCGTCGGTCCGCATGCGCCGCTCTGCAGCGTCATCCCGATCGACGCGACGAACCCGTTCAAGGTTCTCTCGTTCCTGCGCTTCAAGATCCTGTTCGTCCATCTCACGAACGTCTACGACAACCTGACGTTCGACGAGATCGCCCGCCGCGACAACCAGCTCTACATCGTCGAAGTGCGGCCGTACGTCAGCGCCGCCAACGCAGAGAAGATTCAGGCGGAGTTCGGGTTCGATCGCGCGCAACTGCCTGGTGCGATCAAGCGGCTGCTCGCCTACGGGCCTGAGTCGGTCGGCGAGCACGAAAAGGGCATGGCCTTCTGGACGCGCATCTGGGACGTGCTTCGCCTCGAAGAGCGCCTGCGCGCCATCGACGAGGGTGACGATTCACACCTGCCGAAGGGCGTGAGCCGATCGCCGCTGGACGATGTGCTGTCGGAAGTGCCGCACGACATCCGCTTTCATCTGTCGCGAGGGGCGGCGGAGAGCTTCGTCAACACCGCGGCGCTGCTCCATCCGCGCGGCTACCTGCAGGTGCAGGATATTTTCGTCACCAGCATTAAGGACTACGTCCACGGCTTCCGAGGGCCTGGAAAGCTCGACGGCTCGTTCGTCACCTGGGTGAACGGCGCCTTCCTGCACGCCGTGGGCGCCCGTGCGGGATACCATGTGAATTTCGCCCCCTTCACACACCGCAAGGGCTCCAAGACCCAGGTTCTTTACACGAAACGAAGGGACTAATGGCTTCGCAGCTACCGCCACTTCCAACAACCGTCATCGGCAGCTACTCGATGCCAGCCTGGCTCGAGCGCGCGAAGAACGACTTCCTGCAGCGGAAGGTGAGCCGCCACGACCTCGACGAGATGTACGACGCCGGGCGCAAGGCGGCGATCAAGGACCAGGAGACGGCGGGCATCGACATCATCTCGGACGGCGAGCTGCACCGGGACAACATGATCGATTACTTCGCCGAGCGCATTCCCGGCGTGCTGATCGATCACGGATCGAAGCGCCTGTACTACGACTTCTACGACAGCGTCGTCCGATCGAAGCTGGCGACCGGCTCGCTCGGGCTGCTCGAGGAGGTGCGCTTCCTGAAGAAGTTCTCACAGCGGCCATCGAAGATCTCGGTGTCCGGCCCGCACGCGCTGGTAAAGCGGATCCGCAACGCCTTCTATCCGTCCGAGGAAGCGTTCGCGCTGGATCTCGCCCGCGTGATGAACTTCGAGGTGCGAGAGCTGGTACGCGAGGGCGCCACGCACATCCAGATCGACGAGCCGTACTACTCCGGGTTCCCGGAAGACCTGCCGTGGGCGATCAAGGCGGTGAACGCGCTGGTGGACGGCGTCAGCGCGCACGTGACGCTGCACATCTGCTACGGGAACCGCTACGGCAAGCCGTCGTTCGAAGGCACCTACCGCTATCTCTTCCCGCAGGTGCTCGAGGCGAACGTCCAGGCGCTGTCACTGGAATTCGCGCGCCGTGGCGAGGACGACCTGCAGCTGTTCAAGGAATTCAAGGTGCCGTTCACGCTGGCGATGGGGGTCGTGGACGTGAAAACGAACGACGTCGAACCCGCAGGCCTCATCGCCGACCGTATCCGCCGCGCGCTGGGTGTCATCCCGGCCGAGCGGCTGATGATCAATCCCGACTGCGGCCTGGTGCACCTGCCGCGCGACATCGCGTTCAACAAGCTCAGCGCCATGGCCGAAGGGGCTCGCATGGTGCGTGAAGGACTTAAATAAGTAGAGGCCGACCTTCAGGTCGGCCTTTCAGAAGGAAGAACAGCAGATGAGTGTAGTGTCCGACGCATCCCAGATACAGCTGCGCCCGATTGCCGAGATCGCCAAGGCCGCGGGAATTCAGCCCGACGAGCTCGAAGTGTTCGGCGAGCACCGCGCCAAGGTGAAGCTGCCGCTGCTCCGCCGGCTCGCCGGCAAGAGCGACGGCAAGCTCGTCATCGTCACCGCCATCACGCCGACGAAAGCGGGTGAAGGCAAGACGACCACGAGCGTGGCGCTGACGCAGGGGCTCGGACGCATCGACAAGAAGGTGATGCTCTGCCTGCGCGAGCCGTCGATGGGGCCCGTGTTCGGCGTCAAGGGCGGCGGCACCGGCGGCGGCAAGTCGATGATCGAGCCGATGGAGGAGATCAACCTCCATTTCAACGGCGACTTCCACTGCGTCGCTGCGGCTCATAACCTGCTGGCGGCGGCGCTCGACGCCTCGATCTACAACGGCAACCCGCTCAACATCGACCCGGCAGCCGTGACGTGGCCGCGGACGGTGGACATGAACGACCGGCAGCTGCGCTACAGCGTCACCGGCCTGAAGGGCAAGGCAAACGGGCTCCCGCGCGAGAGCGAGTTCGTCATCGTCGCCGCCTCGGAAGTGATGGCGTCGCTCGCGCTGGCGACCGATCTCCAGGATCTCCGCCGCCGTCTCGGCCGCATCGTCGTCGCCTCGACCTACGACGGGAAGCCCGTGACCGCGGACGACCTGCAGGCCGGCGGTGCGATGACCGTGATCATGAAGGACTCGCTCAAGCCGAACCTCGTGCAGACCCGCGAGGGGCAGCCGGTGCTCGTGCACGCGGGGCCGTTCGGCAACATCGCGCACGCGGCGAACTCCATCCTCTCCGACCGCATGGCGCTCAAACTTGCCGACTACGTCGTCACCGAAGCCGGCTTCGCGAGTGACCTCGGCTTCCAGAAGTTCTGCGACATCGTCTGCCGCACCGCGCGGATCACGCCGAGCGCGGCGGTTCTCGTCACCACCGTGCGCGCCACGAAGTCACACGGGGGCGTGGCGTTCAAGGACCTCGGCAAGGAAGACCTCGAAGCCATCCGGCGCGGCGCCGACAACCTCGCGGCGCACGTCCAGATCGTCCGCGCCTACGGGCTGCCGTGCGTGGTGACGGTCAACGGCTTCCCCACCGACTCGCCGAAGGAAATCGCGCTCGTCCGTGAGCTGGCGCTCAACGCCGGCGCCGAGACGGTGGTCGTTCACGAAGGGTTTGCCAAGGGCGGCGAGGGCGCCGTCGATCTGGCGAAGGCGGTGGTCACGGCCTGCGAGAAGCCGAACAGCTTCAACTATCTGACGCCCGACGGCACGCCGCTCGTGCAGCAGATCGAAACGATCGCCAAGAAGATCTACGGCGCGGCTGGCATCGACCTGCAGATGCAGGCGGTGAAGGACCTCGAGCGCATCGAGAAGCTTGGCCTCGGCACGGCGCCGGTCTGCATGGCCAAGACCCAGATGTCGCTCTCGCACGACCCGAACCTCCGCAACCGGCCGAGCGGCTTCATCGTCCCGGTCCGCTCGCTGGTACCCAGCATGGGCGCCGGCTTCGTCGTGGCGCTGTGCGGAGAGATGCAGCGGATGCCGGGCCTCGGCAAGACGCCGGCGTTCCAGAAGATGGACATCGACGAGCACGGGAACACATACGGCCTCTTCTGAAATCGACCTCGGGTTCTTCCAGCTTCGGGCGTGGCGGAAGGGGGACGAAGAGTCCCTCGTTCGCCACGCCAACAATCCCAACGTCGCACGGCATCTTCGCGACCGCTTTCCCCATCCCTACACGCTCACGGACGCGAGGTCCTGGATTCGCCACGCGAGGTCTCAGGACCCGATCACGGACTTTGCCATCGTCGTGAACGGCGAGGCCGCCGGTGGCATCGGGTTCGAATTGCAGCGGGATGTCGCGCGCCGCTCGGCGGAACTCGGCTATTGGCTCGGCGAAGCGCACTGGGGACGAGGCATCGTCACGGAAGGCGTGCGCGCGCTCACCCGGCTCATGTTTTCGAACTTTGACCTGAACCGCATCTACTCAACCGTCTTCGACGGGAATCCCGCGTCGGTGCGCGTGCTGGAGAAGGCCGGCTTCACGTTCGAAGGCCGGATGCGAAAAGCGGCGGTCAAAGGCGGCCGCACGCTCGATGTACTGCTCTACGCGCTCTTAAAGGAACCGTAACAGTTCGGAGTTCGGTGTTCAGGGTCGGCTCGTGAAACATGGGAGCCCCATCTCTTCGTCGGTATGTGTCACGGCGGCCTTGCGGTCCACGAGCACGCGGAATGGCCGGCCTCCCCCGAATCCTGATTCCTGCGCCAGCTCGTACCGTTCGTCGATGTAACGCTTGACGATCGGGTAGGACTGCTCTACCTCCCGCACTTCGTTCACCGGCAGGATCACAACAGGGACGTTCTGCTGCCGGAGCCGCGAGACGATCGTCGTCTGCTGCTCGGGCGCGGCGCCAAGGTTCGCGTGAAAAGCCACGTTGCCAGCGCCGATCCGCCGGTCGGCGTAGAAATAGATCTCCGGCTGGTATCCGAGCACTACGAGACGGTCGTCCGGCGCGGTGCATCGATTCACGTACCTCGTCAGCGCCGGCAGGCCACTGCTGCCGGGCGGCGCGTAGTGATCGAGCGGGTCGCCGCGAAGACTTTGAATCGCGCCCGCGAGACGACGCGACACGTTCGCCGGCGACGAGAACAGCTCCGCGGCCTCCAGATAGCTGACAAAGCCGGCGTAAGCGTCCACGGCAAGCCATACGGCCAGAAGGCCGACGGTCGCAGCGGCACCCGTCACGATTTGTCGCATCTTGGCCCGCCGAAGCGGCGGAGCCGCGAAGGCGGCCCACGCCATCCACACCCACAGCAGCGCCGCCGGCACGATCACGTCGGGAAGCCGGGAATCGAGATTGCCCCTGATCTGAGAGACGTTGAACAGTACGCCGATCACGATCGCCGCCAGAACCTTCGCTGTCTCCCCTTCCCTCGCACGTCCACGGACGACCCTCACAGCAAGGACGAGCGCCGCGAGCAGCGGGGTCAGAAACAGCACGTCATACAGCCAGACGGCCGCGGTCCGTTCGTTCAGCAGCGGCGACTCCAGCACAGGGATGTGAAGCCATCGCCGCACCACCGACCATGGCGGCTCGCGATAAATCCGACCCTGGCTGTCGACGTTCGTCATACCGTCCACCGACGGGTCGGCAAGCAATCTGGTGAGCGTCGCGGGCGACCTGTCGCCCAGCACGTATTGCCAGGCGCGTTCGTCGACGGCCCTGACCTGGTGCAGCGAGTAGCGGTGCTCGAGCTCGTCGCGCCGGTCGCTCGCGACGTCCGGCCTCCATCGGACAGTGGCCAGAGGGCCTGCGGGACGGAACCGGACGAGCGGGCGCTCCTGCGGAACCTCCGGCATCGCGAGCGACACCACGTCGTCGCCTCTGAGGAGATGCGTCAAACGCCCACTGCTGGGCCCGCTCGTCAGCTCACCCGCGGCAAGCTGAAAGAGCACATACGGCGCGCACAGCAGCACGACCACCACCCCGTATCGGAGCGCGACGGTCAGGAACTCGCGCCACGCGCCCCAGTGGCGCGCGATCAAGGCGACCGCCGCCGTAAGCCCGAAAAACGCACCGTAGTCGAATCGCAGGTAGAAGGCGACGACGGTCACCAGCGAGAGTGCTGTGAGCCGCCACGGCGTGGGCCGATCGATGTAGCGCCAGCACGCGAGAAGACCGGCCGCGGGGATGATGATCTTGGGATACGAATAGAGCCGCGGAAGCATCGCGACGACGAACGTCGCGGCGATGAGACCCAAAGACATGGACCCGGTCAGTTCCAACCCGAGCAAAAAGACGACGGCGGCGCCGGCAGCCAGCACGGCGACAGTGAAGATCGCCTCCGCCAGCAGTTGATGCCCGAAGAGCCACAGCCCGGCGGCGGTGAGGTACTGCTGGAGCGGCCGCGACGCATCGAAGAAGTCGACGCCCGGCACCGCGCCGTTCACGATCTCGGTGCCTAGCGACAGGAACTCGAAATGATCGTTGTCGAAGGCGATTTCCAGCATCCGTACCAGGAACGCGACGGCGAACACGACCGCCGCAACGATCCACACCAGCATCGGACGCCGGGGCCTGGCGATCACCATCTACTCAGTCAGACCCCGACGATCGCTTGAAGCGCCGCTCGAAAAGCGCGTAAGTCCAGGCGGGATCGGAGCGCGGGTCGGCGGGTGTCCGGCTGAGCGCTTCCTGCTGCAGTGCCTTGAACAGCTCCGTCCGCTCTTCAGTCGCGCCCCCTTTTTCGTTGAAGCGGGCCGTCCATTCGAGGTGATAGTCCCACGCGGTGTCGCGAAGCTGGAAGAAGAGTTCCCCGCCGCGGACAACCCAGCCGGCTGCCAGCACGATGAGCGCGCCTCGTGCGGCCGTCCGTATCCAACCATGCGCCGGACGCCATTCCATCAGCGACGCCGCCGCGACGTACATGAGCAGGGCGTAACCGACACCCGCAGACAAGGCGATGCGGTCGCGGGTGTAGAGGAATCCGAGCCCGCTTCCGAACACCAGCAGCGTGAGACCAAGAACCACGAGAAGCCGATCGTGGCTCGATCGGGATGACCGGAGACACAGGCCAACGAGAATCATCGCGCTCGTCAACGCCGAGAGACCGACATGGAACCAGCGCCACGACTCCATGTCGTGAGCCAGCAGCGACTCCGCGAACGAGAACACTCCGTCTCTCGGCTCGGAGAACAGAACGGACGACAACGTGGACGCTGCGTTGTACATCCAGAGCAGCACCGGCGGGCTGCCAAACCGCGTGCTGATCTGCTCGGGCGTCAGCATCGTGAAGCCAAATCCGATCTCGTTGTGCGACGCCGGCAGGCCGTGGTCGCTGCCCAGACCGAGCCGGATTGCCAGGTAAATCCCGGTTGCCACCAGCACGCTCGCCGCTCCCCGCCAGCTGACGCCCGGCGCCCGCGCGAGCCAGAGAATGACGATGACGGGCGCCAGGAGGAGCCCAAGCTCGAGACCAAACATGGCCGCCAGCGCGATGAGTCCGAGCACCCAGTCGAACCGCCTGGTCTGCTCTCGAAACGCCAGAGCAGCCGCACACAGGACCAGCACGAGGGCACCGGAATGCTGGTTGAGCGGCCAGAATCCGAACAGGATGCGCGTCCCCGGCAGGGCGCAGAACACGCTGACGGCGAGGCATGCGGCAAGCGCTCGCTGGCGCCCGGACGGCCGGCACAGCCAGACGATCGTCGCCAGCACCACACCGAACTGCAGCAGAACCAGCGCCTGATACAGCCAGATCGTCGTCCCGATTGTCTCGATGAACGCCTTGATCGAGAGCATGAACAAGGGGCGATATTCGACGCCGCGTGCGAAGGCGTCCACGGCGGCCTCGCGCCATCCGAGCCGTGCCGCCTTCTGCATCAGCGGGACCGTGTCGCCGAACGACCACGAGATCGAAAAGAGCACGGTGCCGAACGCGGCGACGTAGGCGAGCGCCCACACCAGCGGCGCCATCGACGATCGCCGCTCGATCGCGGCCTTGCTCATCTCATCGCACCGGCCACGCCGTCTCGTAC
>Ga0247825_10002497_pt1 | contig 12116 bp, 13 predicted proteins | sample 13C_Vanillin_Day_FD_194413 | JGI IMG/M metagenome (GOLD analysis project Ga0247825, IMG submission 194413) | Soil microbial communities from agricultural site in Penn Yan, New York, United States - 13C_Vanillin_Day48 | ecosystem: Environmental > Terrestrial > Soil > Agricultural land | place...
GTCCTTTGGAGAGAACATCGAGCGTTGCGCCGGCCCGTCGTACTTGCCAAGGCGGCCGCAACGCTCGATGTTCTCTCCAAAGGACGCTTCGATCTCGGCGTCGGCGTCGGCTGGCAGAAGGAGGAATACGACACCGCTGGTCTGGATTTCGCACGCCGAGGCAGGGCGCTCGACCACACGCTCGAAGTCTGCCAGACACTGTGGCGTGAGCGTCGGGCGAGCTACGACAGCCCTGAACTGTCATTCGAGCACATTCACACCATGCCCAAACCGACGCGGCAAGAAGGGGTCCCGATTTGGGTTGGCGGACGTGTGAACAAAAACGTCGCCCGCCGAATCGCGCGATTTGGTTCCGCATGGATCACCTGGGACATTACTGCTGATGAGATGGCCAGCAGCATCGCCACTATGCGCGAACTGGTCGCCGAGCAAGGCGGCGACTCCGCCTCGCTGCCCGTGCAGGGCGAGGTGTATCTCGAGCGCGACTCCGACGGACGGATGGATCTTGCAAAAACGTTCGCGGACCTGCCGGTCTTGGCGGCTGCCGGTGTCACAGACGTCACTCTCTACCGGCTGCGCTTGCCGTCCGATGCGAATCGCGCCGCTCACGAACTGATGGACATTGTGACCGCATTCCGGGTCGCAGTCGGCCGGGCACCCCTCACCGAGATCCGGTCGGCATGAGCGCTCAAGCACACCAGATTTCAGTGGACAGAGCCGCAATGTCAGCCGCGAAAGCGCACTCGATCGATTACTCGATCCGCGGCCGGGTAGCAATGCACCGCGTGACCACTGACCCCGCGAAGACCTTCATACAAGATCTCGGCACACCGCGCCTGGTCGACCGCGCCCCGATGACCCTCGTCGTGAACAGGCGAAACCGGCCACTCCGCGAACCGACCGGTAGGCAGCAATGACCGCGGGTACAGGCCCGGACGCGCGCGATGTAATGGAAATCGAACGGTTGGCTGCGACCTACACGCTCGCGGTCGACAGCGGCGACTACAGCCGCCTCGACAGCATCTGGTCCAACAACGCGGTGCTACGCGTCCCCAGCGGTGCTGAAGTGGCGGGTCGAACGGCCATTCTCGACCGCATCAAGGGTCAGGATGTCCGGCGCATCGTGCGCGAGAACGCGGTGGCCGCGGGACGCGAACCCACCGCCGTATCCCGCCACCACCTCACTACACGCCACCTCGCCCCAAGTGGCGTCGGCCGCATTGATGCATTTCTGTACTACCTCGTCATCACCGACGCCGGGCTCGACCACGCGGGCACCTACGAGGACACTTACGTGCGCACCGACGCAGGGTGGGCCATTGCCCAACGACACATCCGTCTCGAGTTCGTCGCGCCGAACTCGTATTACGACTTTCTGCGGCAGTGGGTGCAGCCGCCCTTCACGCCCCCGTCCTCCGGTAGCACCTGGATAGAACCCCGGCCCTCCGGTAGCACCTAGATAGAAAAGGAACACGACGATGTTGGTCGACACCGCACTTGAGTCCCTCACATCGGAACTACCGGGAGATGTGGTCATCACCGACCCCGACCGTATGGCCAACTACCGCTGGGATCGCGCAAACGACCCGGGCGCGGGCGTCCCACTGGCGGTTGTCCGAGCCGAAAGCACCGCACACGTGCAAACGGTGATGCGTTTCGCCTCGGCTCACGGTCTCGCAGTCGTACCACGCGGCGCCGGTTCGGGTCTGTCTGGCGGGGCATCCGCCGTCGACGGATGCATCGTTCTGTCGACCGAGCGGATGCGTGACATTCGTATCGACGCCGCCACCAGGACCTGTGAAGTCGGTCCCGGATTGATGAACGCTGAGGTCAAGGCAGCAGTTGCGGCAGAGGGACTTTGGTACCCCCCGGATCCTTCGTCCTACGAGTTCTGTTCCATCGGTGGAAATATCGCTACCAATGCCGGCGGTCTGTGCTGCGTCAAGTATGGCGTCACCACCGATTACGTTCTCGGCCTGACCGTCGTACTGGCTGACGGCAAGGTGGTGCACCTGGGTGGTCCTCGGATAAAGGACGTCGCTGGTCTATCGCTGACGAAGCTGTTCGTGGGCAGCGAAGGAACGCTGGGGATCGTCACGAGCATTGTCCTGCGGCTGCTGCCGTCACCGAGGGCCGCTTCGACCCTGGTCGCCAGCTTCGCACGGCTCGCGGACGCGACCAACGCCGTCACCGCCATCACGCGGCGCCTCCGGCCGTCCATGCTCGAATTCATGGACCGGGTGTCGATCAACGCCGTCGAGGACATGACGCACATGGGCTTGGATAGGTCGGCGGAGGCGCTGCTGGTCGTACAGTCGGATGAACCGGCGGATTTCGCAGCACACGAACTCGCGGTGATCGAAGAGATGTGCCGGGCATCGGATGCGTCCGAGGTTTTCGCGACCAGCGACCCCGAGGAGGGGGAGGCTTTCGTTGTGGCCCGGCGCGTAGCGATACCGGCTGTCGAACGACGAGGCTCGCTGCTGCTCGAAGATGTCGGTGTGCCCATCCCCATGCTGGGTGAGCTCGTCACCGGGATCAGCGACATCTCGGCAACCCGCGGTGTCGAGATCGCGGTCATCGCGCACGCGGGCGATGGCAACACCCACCCTCTCGTCGTGTTCGACGCTACGGATCATGCCGAGGCGGCGCGCGCACAGTTGGCGTACGGCGAGGTGATGACCCTGGCCATCGGTCTCGGCGGCACGATCACGGGAGAACATGGGGTCGGCCGGCTGAAGAAGCCGTGGCTCCCCGACTACCTCGGCGAAGACGTCATGGAACTCAACCGGCGCGTCAAACGCGCCCTCGACCCCGCCGGGATCCTCAACCCCGGAGTGATGTTCTGACGCACTTCCGGCACGAATGCAGAACGCAGGAGATGCAACCATGACAGAACGTATGACCATCGCCGAATTGCAGGTCGATGGCGAGCCCGTCCTTCACAAATGGCGGTCAGCGGTGAAAAGCCCACTAGGAAGGTAATGACGTGGACATAGGGCTTCTACAAGCGAAGCGCGTGATCGACTGCGCCCGCCAGGAGGGGTTTGGTCTCGGCCTCAAACCGTTGACCGTGGTGGTACTCGATTCCGGAGGGCACGTTGTGGCCGCCGAGCGTGAGGACGGCGCGTCCATGGCACGCTTTCAGATTGCGTTCGCAAAAGCGTACGGCGCCCTGGCGCTGGGCGTGGGTTCGCGGGGATTGATGGCCCGCGCGGAGCAGCAGCCTTACTTCGTGGCCGCAGTGACCAATGCAATCGGCGGAGCACTCGTGCCGGTGCCCGGCGGGGTATTGATCCAGAACGCTCAAGGCCATCTCATCGGGGCGGTCGGCGTCACGGGAGATACATCCGACAACGACGAGCTTGCCGCTATCGCCGGGATAGGGGCCGCCGGCCTGACGGGCAGGGTCGCGTGAGGACAACGCTCACGTCAACTACGGGAAACCACGGATGGCACGCCAGGTGCTCCGCGGCGTAAACGGTTGGCGCCTGCTTTGTCAGGCTCAGTGATCCGCCGAGTGTGAACGCAAGTAGATCGGCCAGGGCCACCTCTCGTACCGCACTGCAGAACATTGACCAGGTTGTCACCGCAGGCCTAATATCGTCAGTACACTGATTACTTTGAATGGGGTATGCACATGGATCGAGTCACGGATTTCGTGGTGGTCGGAGGCGGGATCGGCGGTCTGGCCACTGCGTTGCAGATCGCTCGGCGCCGGCTCGGTCGCGTCACCGTTCTCGAGCGCGCCGAGGAGTTTGGTGAGGTCGGGGCAGGACTTCAGCTCGCCCCGAATGCATCTCGGGTGCTCGATGAGCTCGGCGTGCTCGAGGATGTGCGCAAGACCGCGTTCATGCCGGGCCGTCTGCTTCTGCGGGATGCGATCTCCGGTGAGGAGATCACGGCACTACGCACGGATCAGACGTTCGTCGATCGGTTCGGCTATCCCTACATGGTGGCGCACCGCGTCGACTTGCACCGGGCTCTCCTCGATGCATGCATCGCCGAATCTGCCGTCGAGCTGCGGCCTGGCACAACTGTTCTCGGTGCGGAGCAGAATTCGTCCGGTGCGACGGTCCGCGCGGAGGGCGCGACATTCTCCGCCGACGCCGTGATCGGTGCCGACGGGATCACTTCGACCATCCGCCAGCAGCTCATGGGAGACGGTGCACCGGTCGGAACCGGCTACGTGGCCTACCGCGGCACGGTGTCCCGAGCGGAGGTGCGGCGCTCCGGAGACGACGTGTCGGACATGGTCATTTGGATCGGGCCCTCCATGCACCTTGTGCAGTATCCGGTCCGCGGTGGCGAGCTCCTGAATCAGGTTGCCGTGTTCCGGAGCGACAAGCACGGGACCGGGGCCGATGACTGGGGAACCTCCGAAGAGCTTGATGACCGGTTCAGCATTGCGGCAGGACCGGTCCGGCGGGGGGTGGCACGTGTGAACCGCAACCAGCGCTGGGAGATGTTCGACCGGGAGCCTCGGTCGGGATGGTCCAAGGGCCGCATCGCCCTCCTCGGCGACGCTGCGCATCCCATGTTCCAGTACCTCGCTCAGGGCGCATGTCAGGCACTGGAGGACTCCCAGGTTCTCGCCGATTGTCTCGAAGGATCCGTCGACGTCGCCGACGCCTTGCAGGCGTATGAGGCGCAGCGGTTCGGACGCGCCTCGACGGTGCAGACGCGAGCCCGGTTGTTCGGAGAGGTGCTGCACGCAGGGGGGACGTTGGCGTCGATGCGCAATTACCTTTTGCGACGCCGAGATGACACGGACTTCGAACCAGTCGAATGGCTTTACGCCAGCGCGGACGCGTAATCCGAACGTACCGACGATCAGAGATGAGGAACATGACCACCATCCGGAGTGACGAGGACGCCTACCGCGGGCTGTCCGATTTGGACGCCGCGCCTCTGTGGCGCTACCTGGGAGAGCTGTTCCGACCGGAGCCCCGGTCGGCTGCTGTGCCCGTGGTGTGGAGCTACGCCAAGCTACGTGAGTACGCGATGTACTTCGCAGACCACCTCCCGATCGAAGATGCGCAGCGACGCGTCTTGATGCTGGTGAACCCGGGTCTGCAGGAGCCACCCGCAACGGTCAACACGTTGTACGCGGGGATCCAAATCCTGCTCCCGGGTGAGCAGGCACCCGCGCACCGCCACGTATCGAACGCCTTCCGTTTCGTGATTGAGGGATCGGGTGTCTACACCACCGTCAACGGCGAACGCGTCTTCATGGAGCCCGGAGATCTGCTGATGACGCCGGGGTGGCACTGGCACGACCACTTCCACCCGGCTGATGCGCCCATGATGTGGCTGGATGGTCTCGACTACCCCCTCACGAACATGCTCGAGGGCGGATTCTTCGAGATGCATGGGGACACCTACCAGAAGTCCGATAAGCCGGACAATTTATCGACGCGGCAGTTCATCCACGGGCGGTTGAACCCCACCTGGGGCGACCGCAGCCTGCCGTACACCCCTGTGGGGAACTATCCGTGGCGAGAGACTCAGCGAGCGCTCGACGCCATCGGCGATGACGTTATCGGCAGCGAACATGACGGAGTGTCGCTCGAGTACACCAACCCCCTCAACGGCGGCCCGGTGCTGCCGACGATCAGTTGCAAAGTTCAGCGGTTGCGGCCGGGATTCGTCGGGGTGCCGCGGCGGCAGACACCCGGGGTCATCTGCCACGTGGTGCGGGGACACGGCTCGACGGTAGTCGGAGACACGACGCTCACATGGGGTCCGAAGGACGTCTTCGTCATCCCGGGCTGGGCCACCTACGAGCACCGCAACGCAGCTCACGACGAAGACGCTGTGCTCTTCACCTATTCGAACGAACCGGTCATGCGGGCGATGAACCTCTACCGCGAGGAATCGGTCTGACCGACCCTTGGGCGGGACTTGTCGTCCTGTCGTCTGCTGCCCGACGAGGGCTGAGGAAAGGAAGTACACGTGCGGTTTGCAACACTTGACGACGGGCGGTTGGTGGTCGTCACCGGGCAGGACGTCCGGTACGTCAACTCGGTGCCGGCCGGGTGCCCGGATGAGACCAGCGCCATGCGACGCCTATTGCACAGGTGGGGTCGCGAGGGACTGTCGGGCATCGAACCGGACGGCGACCGTGTGGACATCCGCACGGTGCGATTCGGTCCGCCGGTTCCCGATCCCGGCAAGATTTACGCTGCACCGGTCAATTATGTGGACCACCAGCAGGAGATGAACGAAAGCGTCCAAGTGTCCGGTCTCGGGCTGTTCCTGAAGGCGCCGACATCGGTCGTCGGGCACCAGGACGACGTGCGGTTGCCGTACTCGGGACGGCGCTTCGACCAAGAGGGTGAGGTGGCCGTCGTGATCGGCCGCACTGCGCGGAACGTGTCCGAGGCTGAGGCTCTCGACTACGTCTTCGGCGTCACCGGACTGCTTGATATGACGATGCGCGGTCACGAAGACCGATCGACGCGCAAGTCCTTCGAGACCTTCACCCCTATGGGGCCATGGATCATCACGCTCGACGAGGTGCCCGATATCGAGAACATTGCGTTTACGTGTCGTGTGAACGGTGCTATTCGCCAGCAGGCGCGCACGTCGAGCCTTATCTGGGGAATCGCGAAGCTGGTCTCCTACGCCTCGTCGATAACCACCCTCGAGCCCGGTGACGTCATTACCTCCGGGACTCCTGCCGGAGTCGGCCCCGTCACGGACGGAGACGTGATCACGCTGACGTTCGACGAGCTCGACCTCGAACTGTCGGTACAGGTGTCGGATGAAGGGGCCACCGACTGTCCGACTGGTGTCCCAACTGCTTCCGCAGCGTCGGCCTGAGCGAATCCGCTGGCCGACGAACACGGGCTGGTCCTCGATATCCGCTTACGCGCGGCCGTCGAGGACCGCCCGTGCTAAAGCGCTCGGATCTTCGAGCGGGCCGAAGTGAGTCAGTCCAGCGAGTTCTTCGATCTCAATGGACAGCCGCTCGGCTAGTTCGTCGACCATGCCCCGGTGCATAGCGTCCGTAGCCCCGCCGCGAAGTAGCCGGAGAGACGACCGCACCGAATCCAGGCCCCCCGTCGGGTCGGTGTGTGCTTCCGCGCGAAACAGCGACAGTTCGATTTCGGCGTCGCACGCCTCCTCCACGCCACCCCCGGCCCGAGCGCGGAACCCGTAACTCAGGTACGCCGAAAGCGCCTCGGGCGAGAAGGACGAAGTCATCCCCGTCCTCGCGAGGTCGGTGCGGGCCTCAGACATGGAGGGAAATGCGCGCACACGGTCTCTGATGCTGGCTTCGATGCGTCGCCGACGACGGACGTCATCTGAGGTGAGTGCCCGATGAATTCGCACGGGTGGTTCGTACAACACGAGCGAGGCGAATGTGCCCGGGTGTTCGCTCTCGGCCAGCAGCAGTGCTGCCGCGCCGATGGAATGGCCGATCCCGACCAGCTCGGGCGAGCCGATGCTGTTCGCTGCACGGCTCACCGTATTCGACAGTGTCCACCAGGTGGCCTCGCCGTCCGGCGGACTGTGGGCGGCACCGTGACCGGGAAGATCCAACGCCCAGCAACGGTAACGCTCGCCGAGCGTAGTGCTTGCCGGTTGCCAAACCCGGCCGTGTAAACCCAAGGCGTGCACAAGAAGTGCGGGCGTCCCGTCCCCGCCGAGGTCGTGGAGTACGGGCGAATCCACGACGTCAGGTTCGGACGCGTCGGGGGGGGGAAACGGAGCCGTCGGAGACTGCGTGCGTCGTGCGGTCAATGTCCTGCCTGCCTGCCTGTTGTCGAGTTCAACGAAAACGCCTTCCGGAGGCGCGCCATTTTGAGTATAGTCAGTATACGGACGATTTTTCACGTGATGTACATCCGCCGGTAGGGCAAGTTGCGCGCCGCGCGGTACGAGTTGTGGAGGTGTCATGGAAGACCTGCAAAGTCTGCGTGTCGAGGTCGAAGGGGATGTCGGCGTCGTGACGCTCGCGCGTCCGCCCGTCAATGCCGTGACGCAGCCGATGTACGACGAGATCAGACGGGTATTCACTCTGCCGGACACCTACCTGCCGGGAGCGCGCGTCATCATCTTGGCGGGTGCCGGCAAGCATTTTTGTGGGGGTAACGACTTGACCGAGTTTCAGACGCTGAGTCCGGTCAATTCGATCAATCGGATGAAGCGTATCCGCGAAGCGTTCTGGGCGATTTACGATTCTCCTGCGCCGGTGGTGGCGGCAGTGCACGGTGTCGCCCTCGGAACAGGGTTGGCGCTGGCGGGCTCATGCGACCTGGTCGTAGCCGCGGAGGGCGCGGAGTTCGGCTTACCCGAGGTGGCCGTGGGAATCATGGGTGGCGCCAAGCATGCTTCGCGTCTCGTACCGCAGGCCATGGTCCGGTACATGCACCTGACTGGCGCCCCGGTCGCTGCCGAGGAGTTGGTACGTTACGGCGGCATCTTGAAGGTCGTGCCGAGGGACGAGCTGATGGCGCAGGCCCGCAGCATCGCGAACGAGATGGCGCAGCACAGTCCCGTTTCGTTGCGGTTCGCGAAGCAGAGCCTGAATGCCATTGAATATCGGGACTTGAAAAGCGGGTACGAGTACGAACAGTCGCTCTCGGGCGAGTTGTCTTCGTATTCCGATGCGAAGGAGGCCGTCAGTGCCTTCTTCGAACGCCGCCGTCCCCAGTACACGGGGTCCTGATGACTACTACGACAGCCACTTCGACGGGCACGCCACTCCCTCCGAAACTGCAGCTGAAAAGCAACAGCGTCTCGGAGTTCGTCGACCTCGTACGTGCCTGGCTCGACTCCGTGACGATCCCTGCCGTCGCGGTGGAGGAGAACGAGCGCTTCACCGTGCTGCGCGCCTGGCAGCGAACGCTGTACGACGCCGGGTTCATGGGTGTCGACTGGGCGGTGGAGTCGGGCGGTCAGGGTCTGACCCCGCAGCATCGCCTCGCTTTCATGCGCGAGCTTGCGCGAGCCCATGCGCCGGCTCCGATCGGTCTCATCGGACTTGATGTAGTCGGCCCCAGTATCGAGAAGTACGGAACGCCCGAGCAGCGGCGCACGCTCCTCCCGTCGCTGCTCTCTGGTGAAGAGATTTGGTGTCAGGGGTTCTCGGAGCCCGGAGCTGGATCGGATCTGGCTTCCCTGCGCACCCGAGCCACCCTGAACGGCGATGTTTTTCGCGTCGACGGTCAGAAGGTCTGGACGAGCTGGGCCTCACGTGCCTCGAGGTGCGCCCTGCTGTGCGTCACAGACCCAGAAGCGGTCCCGCACCATCGCGGCTTGTCGTACCTGCTCGTCGACATGAACGCGCCCGGAGTGGCCGTCCGACCAATTCGTCAGATGACCGGAGATGCAGAGTTCTGCGAGGTGTTCTTCGACGGTGTTGAAGTTCCGCGCTCCCAGCTGCTCGGCAGCTTGAACGACGGTTGGCGAATTGCTCTCGACACTCTGTCGAGCGAAAGGGGCAACTATGCGATGCGCCGCCTCGTCGAGATCGGCTGGCTTCTCGAGGACACGATCGACGAGCTGACCCGGTCGGGAAAGCGTCTCGACGCGCGTACGGATGAGGCCATCGGCCGCGCTCACGTCGCCCTGGCGGTACTCGAGAGTCAGATCGCTCGGACCACCGAGCGGCTCACCTCCCAAACAGGACCAGACCCAGTCGACTCGATCGACAAGCTCGTGTTGAACGAAGCCGAGCAGGTCGTGTGCGAGTCGTTGGTTGCCCTGGCGGGACCCTTCCGTGCAGCGCCCCAGTCACGTCCGTTCGGACTTCGGGTCGACCGCCTGGTGCACGACCACGTCTTCTCCCGTGCGGCGTCTATCTACGGCGGTACCTCGCAGATCCAGCGCAATATTGTCGCCGAGCGCCTACTCGGCCTACCGAAGGGATGACGGACGTGGTCGAAGCAGACGACACCCAGCTGGTGCAGGAGCTTCAAGCCGGGCTGACTTCAGTTCTCGGTAACGGCGCTGCACGGGACCGCGTCGGAGTGTCCGAGTCCGCGGCACGCACAGAGGGTGCATTGGCGGAGTTGGGATGGTCGAGCTTGGGTGCGCCGATCGAGGCGGACGGGCCCGGCATCGCCCCGTGGGACCTGGCTCCACTGATGACGACCGTTGGAAAAAACCTGGCACCGGGCCCGCTCGCCGAGATGCTGTTGCTACCCGCGGTGTTTGCGCTCGCCGATGCGGACGGACTCGCACTCGTCGACGGCGGCGCCACTCCGGCCTGGGCCGCCCATGTAGGAGTCGTGCGTCAGGCCACCGATCGCATTCGGGGAGAGGTCGCGCTGGTACAACGCCCGGCGACTATCACCGGCCTTGTCGTCGTCGTGGAGGGCCCCGAGGAGGGTGACAGCCCATGCCTTGTGGCGCGGATCCCGTATCCGCAGTCGGGGGTGTCTGTCGACGAGGTCGTCAGTGCTGACCCAACGGCTCGGTTGTGCACGATCAGTATCGATGTCGCCGAGGCGGACGTCGAAGTCCTCGCCGCAGGAGCAGACGCCGCACGTATGGTCCAGGATCTTCGGTCCTGGCGGCGGGTGCTCGCCGCGTGCGAGATGACCGGCATTGCCGAGCGAGTGTTGGCCGACTCCCTCGATTACGCACAAGTACGGCACCAGTTCGGTAGGGCAATTGGCAGCTTTCAGGCGGTCAAACACATTCTGGCCGAGATGGCGCAGAAGTCGATGTCCCTATCGGCGCTTTGCCAACTAACCCTCCACAGAGCTCCGGAAGCCGGGCCTGACGAGAGAGAACTCGCCGCGTTGACGGTCTACGCCCATGCTTGTGAGGTGGTGCGTTTCGTGACCGAGGGCGGTCTTCAGGTCCACGGCGGCATTGGATTCACCGAGGAGCTCGATTTGCAGCTGTTCATCAAGCGCGCCTATGCGCTATCAGTGACGCTCGGCGGCGCGGCCGAGACGCTGAGCGAGATCGGCTCGCGACGCTTATTCGCGCGGGAGGCGGTGTGTTAACCGCGACGCGCGAGCTCACGCAGGACCGCGTTAGGTTCGAAGGACGCGGCGACTGGACCGATGACTTGGTCGACGAGCATCTACGGCGTTTCGCGAGCACCGATCCCACCCGCAAAGCGGTCGTCGACCGAGGACACTGCTACTCGTACGAGGACCTCAACGCGCTTGTGGAGCGCGCAGTCAGTGGATTGCGCGAACTCGGATTCATTGCGGGTGATGTGTTGGCCTGGCAGCTGCCCAACTGGGTCGAATCGCTGGTGATCCATCATGCGGTGGTCCGATTGGGTGGTGTCAGTCTTCCGTTGGTTCCGATCTACCGCGAGCGCGAACTCGGATTCATCCTGCGGCAGGCCCGTGCGAAAGTCCTCGTAACGCCCGCCCGGTTCCGGTCGTTCGACTATCGGCCAATGGCGGACCGACTCCGGGCGCAGTTGCCCGATCTTAGGGTCGTCGTCACGGTGGGTGACGACGCGCAGGTCTCGCCGGGCGCAGTGGCGTGGAGCTCACTGCTCGCCTCCAATCCGGCATCATCCGCGCCCGCAGACGGGCGTGTGGCCGCCGACGTCGCACTCGTGCTCTACACATCAGGTACCACTGCCGATCCGAAAGGTGTGTTGCACACTCACCAAACGCTCGAGCACGAGAACCGAAGCATTCGGGACTTGTGGGCGATCAGCGAAGGGGATTGCATCTTCATGCCGTCGCCGGTCACACACATCACCGGTCTCCTCTACGGGATGCAGCTGCCCTTCATGGTGGGAGCCTCGGTCGTACTGCAGGATGTGTGGGACCCCGTCGAAGCACGTCGACTAGTCGAAACCAACGGTGCGACGGTGCTGATCGGCGCCACGCCTTTCGTACATGGGCTTCTGCAGTCGGAAGAACACATACCCCGTGATCTTTCGAGTCTTCGACTCGTTGCTTGCGGCGGTGCCGACGTTCCCCCGGAGCTGATGACCCGCGCCGAGAAAGAACTTGGCGCGATCGCGTGCCGAATCTACGGTTCGACCGAGTACCCGACGCTTACCGGTGCCAACGAGCACGACGAGCCCCACCGCAGGTCCGAAACCGATGGCCGCCCGATCGGAGCATCCGAGGCTCGCGTCACCGGGACGACGGTCACGCGCGACGAAACGCCCAGCACGGGTT
>Ga0247825_10002498_pt1 | contig 12114 bp, 7 predicted proteins | sample 13C_Vanillin_Day_FD_194413 | JGI IMG/M metagenome (GOLD analysis project Ga0247825, IMG submission 194413) | Soil microbial communities from agricultural site in Penn Yan, New York, United States - 13C_Vanillin_Day48 | ecosystem: Environmental > Terrestrial > Soil > Agricultural land | place...
ATGCGTTGCATCACGGGCCATCCCACCCTCTGCTCGAGTGTGTGCATCCAGAGCGCCGTCTTGTTGTAGCTGGTGATGGCTGCCGTCGCCGGCCAGTACTGGAACGTCGGCGTCCACTGTGCGTCGGCCTCTGCATTGAAGCGAAACGCCGAGAGTCGATCGTTGTCGATGCGCGTCACCGGGATGTCGCGGAACGACCACGGGATGAACCCTCCGAAGTATCTCGACTCGACGCGATTGGAATTCATCGCCTCGGCCATCACGCGTGCGGTCGCGTAGGTGTTGAACCCCTCGTCCATCCACGCGTGCTCGAACTCGTTGGTGGCCACCATCGCGTACCACCACTGATGCCCAACCTCGTGGGCGGTAGTGCTCTCAGGAAGTTGTGTGGCTGGCCGCGCTAGCCAGCGCGCTCGACCGGTGACGAGCGTCGGGTACTCCATCCCGTCGCTTTCACTTTGAAACGCGGGATCGACGACCGTAATGTGACCGTAGGGATAGGCGCCGAACCACTCGCCGTACCGCTTCAGCGTGGCTTCGATGATCGTGAAGTAGCGGTCCGCCTGTCCGCGATGCTCGGGGAGCAACAGAAGCCTGATGTCCACCGCTGGCAGCGTCGGGTGCTCGAACCGCTGCGTCAGGTCGAGAAAGTCCGGGCTCGCGGTCCAGGCAAAGTCGTGGATGTCGTCCTCTTGATAGCGATGGGTCGTCGTGCCGTCCGCGTTGTCCGTTCGCGCCGTCTGGCGACCCGAGGCGCCGACGACGAACCGGCGCGGCACGGTGAGGCGGACGTCGTACACGCCGAAGTCAGAGAAGAATTCTGTCGCGAGGTGGAACTGGTGTGTGTTCCATCCGTCAGACTCGAGCACACCGAGCTTGGGAAACCACTGCGCGATGAAGTAGTAGTCGCCGATCCAGCCGGTCCGCGCGAACGGGCGCGGAATCTTCGCGGTCCATTCCACTTCGACTTCGATGCTCTCATTGGGCCCGACGCTCCGTCCGAGCGGAACGGACATCACCGTCCGGTCCTTCGCATTCCCATCGTCGGGAGCGAGGAAGCGCATGTCCTTCGTCAGGTCGCGCGTCTGGCCTGATGCTTCGCGCAGGCGAAGCGACGTGACGTCCATCGTGCTCCACGCGTCGGCCTGTGGAGGTGTGAAGAGCCCCGCTATCTGGCGCTCACGCAGCCAGGTGGATTCAATGTCGCGCCATGCATTCCAGTAGAGGTGAAACTGCAGCTCGTTCGTCGGCAGGTCGGTTATGTTGCGCCAGCGAATCGTTTCCTTCCCGTGAATCGTCTTCGCGGCTTCATCGAGGCGCGCGTCGATCTCGTAGCTGGCGTTGCGCGGCGATCGCGCGTCGGTCGCGACGGGGGCCGGGCTGGTAGGCCCACCAGCGGACGGTTGCTCCACTGGCGGCGGCTGCCGCGCGGTGACCGCGACGACAATCGCGCCGCATACGAGAATGGCGGCTGCGAAGGGCCGCAGAGTGTGCATCAGCGTGCGTACGTGGAACGCGAATTGTACCTTCTATAATCGCATCATGATTCGCGTCCTCCATGTCGGCCTTGGACCGATCGGGGCGGCTGTGGCCAGGCAGATCGCCGGTCGTAAGGGGTTCCGCATCGTCGGTGCCATCGACATCGATTCGAAGAAGATCGGGCAGGACGTCGGTGTCATCATCGGTGCGACTCGCAAGCTGCGCGTAAAGGTCGGCGTCGATATCGGAAAGACGATCATGGCGTCGAAGCCGGACGTCGCGGTGCTGTGCACCAGTTCCTCGCTCAAGGGCGTGCTGCCTGAATTGCTTGAGGTGATCAAACACCGCGTGCCGGTTGTGACGACAACAGAGGAAGCCGCGTACCCACGAAAGGCAAATCGCGACGTGGCCGAACGGATCGATGAAGCCGCGAGGAAGGCCAGGGTCGCCGTGCTCGGCACTGGTGTGAATCCCGGGTTCACGATGGATGCGCTACCGATTGCGCTGAGCGCGGTCTGTGAACGTGTTGACCGTATCGAAGTGTGGCGCGTGCAGGATGCGCGCATTCGGCGGCTGCCGTTTCAACTGAAGATCGGCACCGGTCTGACGTCAGAGGAATTCCAGCGCAAGGTCGAGAGCGGCAGCGTGCGTCATGTCGGCTTCACCGAGTCGATTCAGATGATCGGCGACGCGATCGGCTGGAAGCTGGACAAGATCACCGACGAAGTGTCGCCGAGGATTGCCGACCAGGCGGTCTCGAGCGAGTGGCTGTCGGTTGCCGCCGGTCAGGTGTGCGGCATCCTTCAGGACGGTGTTGGGTACATCAAGGGCGAGCCGAAGGTGACGCTGCGTCTCGAAGCCTACCTCGGTGCGCCCGAGTCGTACGACTCGGTGCTCATCGAGGGGTCGCCGCGGATCTCATCGAAGATCGATGGCGGAGTGCATGGCGACATCGCGACGGCGTCGATCACCGTGAACTCGATCCCTGCAGTCATCGTGGCGACGCCAGGGCTGCGAACGATGAGAGACATGCGGCTTCCGTCGTTCGGCGGCGGTCGCTAAGGAACCCGGAACATGGAACCCGGAACACGCTCTTGTAAACGCATATTGCGGTGAGCGCTATGAGCAACGTTCTGCCGATTGTCTTGTGGTACGGCGGGCTGATTGGTGTCGCGCTCGCCGCCTTGCTCGTGTTGTGGGCGCTCGCGCTCATCGCGATCAAACAGTCCACGGCTCTCTTTGCTGCCGGAATCATGCTGGCCGGGCTCGTTCTCGCGATCGGCGCGGTCTGGGCTGTCACGCACGCGACCGATCTCAGTCAGGGCAATCAACTGGTGAAGGTGCACGAGCCGCTGATGCGGTTCATCGCGGGGAGCGTCTACGCGCGAGGCGCGCTGGAGGACGTGCGCGCCGCTGCCGAACCGTCTGCGGATCTCACCGCCTTCCAGGCCAAGTACGACAGCCACGAAGCGTCCATCGCGAACCTTCTGCAGGAGGAATGGCAGTACCAACGGGGAGGACCGTGGGATGAGAACGCCTTGCTCCACAAGATGACGTGGGACGTGAACGATCTGCTCATCCACCACGCGCGCTGGGACAAGCGCGCCGAGGCACTCGAGTGCCCCGCCTCCTCCGACGTGCCCTTCTTGTCCGGCGCGACGATGAAGCTTCAGGAGCGGATGCAGTCGCAGCAAATGCTCGCGACCGCCATCGGCGAGCAGTTCGAGGGATACGACCTCGACGCGCAGGCGTCGCAGCCAATCAGCGACGCGGCGGTGATGAAGACGCTCGCGGTCGTGCTCGGCGGTTTGGCAGTCGTCAGTGGCGCGACCGTGTTCTTCATCTGGCGAAAGCGATCGTGGCATCCAATCGATGGACTCGTCGCCGCCGCGGCCATCGTCCTGGTGAATCTCGCTGGTTGGCTCGCACTCGGCGCCGGCGCAGATCAGGAGCGATTGCGCGCGAGTCTCTTTGCTCAGACCGTCAAGGTGTATCGGGAGACGCTCGATCTCACGAGCAGCGTGAAGACGCTGATGCTGGCGCCGCGTGGTGGCGTGCTGCAGCCGCGCGACAGCTCCGACAAGATCATCGCGGACTACGGCGACTACAGGAACTCGCTGAATGGGCTCGCGCAGCTCGTGCGTGTATGGGATCGCGCGGTGCTGACCGGGACACTCGATACTGGCCTCATCTCTTCAGAGCGGATTCAGACGCATGACGATCTGCTCAACAGCATTCGTGCCCGAACGCTCACGCTGTATCGGCAGTACGCGCAGCTCGATCGGCGGCTGGCCGATTTCAGCTGCCGGTCCGAGTGGTTTGCGAGGGATCCCGGCCAGTCGCGTGAGGACAGGCTCGTCACACTGCCCGGGGTGCAGTGACAGATCCGATATGATCGGATCGAAATCCCCGCAGGGCCCTTCCCACCCATGATGACCGGGTTCCATCCTCTGGTTTCGCGCTGGTTTCTCGATGCGCTCGGAGAGCCGACATCCGCACAGCGCCGCGGATGGAATGCGATCCGTGCCGGCCAGCACACGCTCATCGCCGCGCCCACCGGCTCTGGCAAGACCCTCGCGGCATTTCTGACGTCGATCGACGATCTCGTCCGGGAAGGTCTCGAATCGCCGTTGCCCGACGCCGTCCGCGTCGTATATGTGTCGCCGCTGAAGGCGCTGAGCGCTGACATCCACAAGAATCTGGCCGAGCCGCGACGCGCACTGCGCAAGCTGGCTGAAGAGACCGGCCTCGACATCCCCCGTATCGCGGCTGCCGTCCGCACTGGCGATACAACATCGTCCGAGCGCGCAGCCATGCTGCGCACCCCACCGCACATCCTGGTGACGACGCCAGAGTCGCTGTACCTGCTCCTGACGGCAGAGCGGAGCCGTCAGATGCTGCAGACGGCGCGCACGGTGATCGTGGACGAGATTCACGCGGTCATCGGGACGCGACGTGGAGCGCATCTGGCGCTGACTTTGGAGCGTCTCGAAGCGTTGTGTGAGGAGGAGCAGGGCGGTTCGCGACAGCTCCAGCGCATCGGCCTGTCCGCGACACAGAAGCCTATCGACGAAGTCGCGCGCTTTCTCGTCGGTGCCAGCGACGATCGTGGCGGCTGCACAATCATCGACGAGGGCCACCGGCGCGCGATCGACCTGGCCGTCGAGATCCCACAGTCGCCGCTCGATGCGGTCATGTCCCACGAGGTGTGGGAGGAGTACTACGATCGCCTGGCCGCGTTGATTGGAGAACACCGGACGACGCTGGTATTCGTCAATACGAGGCGGATGGCGGAGCGCGTCGCGCGACATCTCAGCGACCGCATCGGCGAAGACGCGGTCACCGCTCACCATGGAAGTCTCTCCAAGGAACGGCGCCTCGACGCCGAGCATCGTCTCAAGTCCGGCGCGCTGAAAGCGCTGGTCGCCACCGCATCGCTCGAGCTCGGCATCGATATCGGGCACGTCGACCTGGTCTGTCAGATCGGGTCGCCGCATCGCATTGCGACGTTGCTTCAGCGTGTGGGCCGGTCGGGGCACACCATCAGCGGCACGCCCAAGGGCCGCATGCTGCCGGTGTCGCTCGATGATCTCGTCGAATGTGCGGCGCTCCTGCGCGCGTCCCGTCGCGGCGATCTCGATTGCATCGTTACACACGATGCGCCACTCGATGTGCTCGCGCAACAGATCACCGCCGAGACGTCGTGTCATGCCTATGGCGAAGACGAGTTGCACGCACTTGTCCGTCGCGCGTGGCCGTACCGCGATCTGACACGTGAGAACTTCGATGCAGTCGTTTCGATGGTTGCCGATGGATTCGCCACGCCTCGCGGGCGTCGATCTGCGCTTGTCCACCGCGACGAGGTGAACCGGGTGCTCCGCGGCCGGCGCGGATCGCGAATGTTGTCGCTCACGTCTGGCGGTGCGATACCCGAAGTGGCCGATTACCGGGTGGTGCTCGAACCGGAGGACACGTTCATCGGGACGTTGAACGAGGACTTTGCCATCGAGAGCCTGGCGGGCGACATCTTTCAACTGGGCAACGCATCCTGGCAAATCACACAGGTCGTCTCAGGCACGGTCCGTGTGCGCGACGCGCATGGCGCTCCGCCGACCATCCCGTTCTGGCTTGGCGAGGCGCCGGCCCGCAGCGACGAGCTCTCGCGTGCGGTATCTGACCTGCGGGGTGGTGCGGACGCGCAATTGAGCCTCGAGGCGACAGACCAGGCCGCCGTCCGGCAATCAGCGCTCGAGTGGTTGATTGGCGAGACCGGGTTGAACGCGGCGGGGGCAGAGCAGGCGATGGCGTATCTCGCCGCAGGGCGCCAGCTGCTTGGCGCGATCCCGACGCAGGAAACGCTCGTGCTCGAGCGCTTCTTCGACGAGTCCGGTGGGATGCAACTCGTGCTGCACGCGCCCTTCGGCAGTCGCGTCAACAAGGCGTGGGCGCTCGCGTTGCGCAAGCGATTCTGCCGTCAGTTCAACTTCGAGCTGCAGGCGGCTGCCACCGAGGATGCGCTGCTGTTGTCGCTCGGTCCGCAGCATTCGTTCCCGCTCGCGGACGTGTTTCGCTATCTGCATCCAGCGAGCGTGCGCGACATCCTCGTGCAGGCGTTTCTCGACGCCCCTGTGTTCCAGACGCGGTGGCGGTGGAACGCGACGATCTCGCTGGCGGTGCCGCGCAGCCGCGGCGGACGGAAAGTGCCGCCGCAGCTTCAGCGCATGCAGGCCGACGATCTGATGGCCGCGGTGTTTCCGGATGCTGCGGCATGCCTTGAAAACATCCCGGGCGATCGACAGATTCCCGATCATCCGCTGGTCAACCAGACGGTGCGCGATTGCCTCGAAGAGGCAATGGACCTGCGGCAGCTGCAGGACATCCTCGGTCGCATCCATCGTGGTGAGGTGACCTGTGTGTCGCGCGACACGCCTGAACCATCGGCCTTTTCGCACGACATCATCAACGCGCGTCCCTATGCCTTCGTCGACGATGCGCCGCTGGAAGAGAGGCGGACGCAGGCGGTTCAGACGAGACGCGCGGGGACGAACGCGTCGGATATCGGTGCACTCGACAGATCGGCGATCGAGCGTGTTCGCGACGAGGTGCGACCCGATCCCCGCGATGCCGATGAACTTCACGACGCGCTTCTGACAGCCGGGTTCCTGCTGGACGACGAAGTGGACCCGGAGATGTGCGCGACGCTCGTTGGACTTGGCCGCATCACTCGAGCGCGGTCGAGTGCGAGCCTACCCAACAGCACAGCGATATGGGTAGCGACCGAGCGCGTTCCAGAGCTGTTGGCGATTCATCCGGCGGCTGCGCTCGAGCCGATTGTGACGCCGCCCGCGTCGCGAGCGGCCAGAACCTGGACTCGGGAAGAGGCGGTCGTCGAATTCCTTCGCGGTCGCATGGCGATCGTCGGACCGACAACGGCCGACGCTCTGGCGGCAAACGCCGGAATCCCTCAGTCAGATGTCGATGCAGCGCTGCTCGCACTGGAATCAGAGGGCGCCATCCTCCGCGGTACGTTCACGCCTGGTGTTCGTGTGCTCGAATGGTGCGACAGGCGCCTCCTCGCGCGCATTCATCGCTACACGCTGAACCGGCTGCGCGCAGAGATCGCGCCGGTGAGCCCGGCCGAGTTCATGCGGTTCCTCTTCACGTGGCAACACGTGGAGCCCTCGAGCCGGCTCGCGGGGCCAGCGGGCGTGCGGGCCGTCCTCGCGCAACTCGATGGCCTCGAGCTCCCCGCGCGCGCGTGGGAGCGAGATGTCCTGACGGCGAGGCTCGAACGGTACGAGCCCTCGATGCTCGACATGCTGTGCCTCAGTGGAGAGGTTGGCTGGGCGCGCCTCTCGAGCGGCCCGTCACAGGTGGTCGGCGCCACGCCGATCGCGCTGTTCCTGCGCGAGCGGGCCGACGACTGGTGGGCGTTGCGGGAAGCCTCGCCTGAGGTTGCGTTGACCAGCGTCGCCCAACGGATCCTCGATCGCCTGCAATCACACGGCGCATCGTTCGCGCACGAGTTGAAGGCGGCGTGCGAGCTCACTGACGATGCGGGTCGAGAGGCGCTGGCGGAACTCGTGGCCGCCGGCCTCGTCGCGTCTGACGGCTTCGCCGGCGTCCGTTCGATCGTCAGTCCGCCGCGCCGGGAAGGTGCGGATACAGCAGGGCGATGGTCGATCGTCCGACGGGACTCGACAGCCTCTCGCGACGATGCGGTTCATGCTCTAGCCTGGACGCTGCTCGCGCGATACGGAGTCGTGTTCCGTCGTGTGCTCGCGCGCGAATCATCGGGTGTGCCGTGGCGAGATCTCGCGCGTGTGTATCGCACGCTGGAGGCGCGCGGCGAGATCCGCGGTGGGCGATTTGTGTCCGGAATGTCGGGAGAGCAGTTCGCGCTGCCGGACGCCGTCGATCGCTTGCGTGAGCTTCGTCGGTCTGGTCCGGACGGGACGCTGATGACCATCAGTGCGGCCGACCCATTGAATCTCACCGGTATCATCACCGGCGCTGAGCGTCTCCGCACTGCCGCCGGTAATCGCATCGTTTACCGCAACGGCGTTCCTGTGGCTGCGCTCGAAGGCGACATGCTTCGAACGTTCGGTGAGATCGATCCATCGATCGCGGCCGATGTCGCCGCCGCGGCGGCTGGCCGTCGCGTTCCCGTGCTCAGCGGATTCGTCGGCCGACTCGGTTAGTGGCATACCTCCTGAGTCATCGCTGACCGAGATCACTTCGAAGAAAGCGAAGAACTGAGGCCGCGCGTTCGGATCGAATCGGCGAACACTTCAATCATCTTCTGGTTGAAGGCCGGGATGTCGTCTGGCTTTCGAGAGGTGATGAGGCCGCGGTCCTCGATCACTTCGCCGTCCACCCAGATCGCGCCGGCGTTTCTCAGGTCGGTCTTGAGCGAAGGCCATGAGGTGACGCGTCGATCCCGCAGTGCGTCTGCCTCGATCAGCGTCCACGGTCCGTGGCAGATTGCCGCGACCGGACGATTGCTTATCGTGAACGCCTTGACGAACTGCACGGCGCGCTCGTTGATGCGCAGACGGTCGGGATTGAAGACGCCGCCGGGGAGCAGCAATGCGTCGTAATCCTCCGGATGCGCATCTGCCAACGGCTGATCGACTTTCACTTCCTGGCCCCAGGTCCCCTGATGCCATCCTTTGACTGCCCCCTCAACTGGTGAGATGACGTCCACGCGTGCGCCTGCGGCCTCGAGAGCTTTCCGAGGTTCGAGAAGCTCGGACTGTTCGAAGCCGTGTTCAACCAGCGCAGCTATTTTCATCCCGGTCAAGTGACGATTGTTCATAACGTTCCCCTTTGTGCTCGAGGCTTCAGATGGGGAACGGTCTCGCAAGACGTACACCACGGCGAGAGGGCAGCTCAACGCTAGCTGCGCTAACGTGGCGGCGGGTCTTTCCTGGCCTGCGCGTAGTCGAAGGCAGACCCGCCGGCTTCCTGTTTGAAGAGTTTGCACCTCAACCGGATCGGCCTGCGCGGAACACCTTCTCCAGCTCGAACGGAGTCGTGACCTCGAGCTGATCGTAGCGACAGTCGGTGGGCGGCTTGTCGAGCCGCCAGCGAAGAAAAATCGCGGCGTGGCGAAAGCGGTCGCCCTGCATGTGATCGTATTTGACTTCGCACACGCGTTCCACGCGCAGCGGCTCCCACGACAGATCCTTGCCTGCACTCCAGCGACTCTGTCCGCCCGGCATCCGCGTCCCGTCACCCATTGCATCCGCCCATTCTCGCCACGGATGTCCGTCGAGCGCGTGCTCGCGCAATGGTGCGAGCTCGCGCACCAACTCGCGGCGCATGTTCATGTTGAATGCGGACGTGACGCCGATGTGATGCAGCCTGCCGCCGTCGTCGTAAAGGCCGAGTAGCAAGGATCCGATCAGCGTGCCGTGCCCGTTCTTGTGCCAGCGAAAACCGGCGACGACGCAGTCAGCGGTGCGCGCATGTTTCACTTTGAACATCGCGCGCTTGCCCGGCTCGTACGTTCCGTTCTCCGGTTTGGCCATCACGCCATCGAGCCCGGCCCCCTCGAATCTCGAAAGCCAATCGGTCGCTTCTACACGGTCGCGCGTCATCGGCGTTACGTGAACAGGTGAGGCAACGTGTGCCAGCGCGCGCTCGAGCAATGTCCTGCGACCGCTTTGCGGCAAATCCCTCACATCTCGTCCATCGATCGCCAGCACGTCGAATGCGACGAATGCTGAAGGTAGGTCCTTTGCTAGCTTCGCGACGCGAGAAGCTGCGGGATGAAGCCTGAGCTGAAGAGCGTCGAAGTCAAGCCCATGTGTCGTGGGAACGACGATCTCGCCGTCGACCACGCAGTCGAGCGGCAAGTTGGCGAGTAGCGCGTCCCGAAGCTCCGGGAAGTAGCGATCGAGCGGTCGTAGGTCGCGGCTCTGAATGAAGAGGTCGGACTGATAGCGAAAGACGATCGCGCGAAACCCGTCCCACTTCGGCTCGTAAAGAAACCCGCCTCCTTCCGGAAGCGCCTCCGCCAGCTTCGCCAGCATCGGTTCGACTGGCGGCGCGATCGCGAACGTCGCCGGTGCCTTCGGCTGGTCCATGGAGACGGTTGTATCAAAGACCACGATGGCTTTGTCACGGTTTCTTCATTTCCAGGTGCTGACTTCGACGCCGGCGGTTCCCGTCAAACTTCGCCCCTGGCCTGGTGGTGGCGTGTGGATGGAAGCCGTCGTCTCTGCGTCTGACGGCAACTGGTACGGCTACTACCACAACGAACGCGTTGCAACGGTGTGTGGCAATACGACGAAGGCTGTCCCTCGCATCGGCGCCGCGCGTTCGAAGGATCACGGGGCGACGTGGTACGACCTCGGGATCATCCTCGAGGCGTCGGAATCGACCTTCGTGTGCAACACCAATAACCGTTACTTCGTTGGCGGTGTCGGCGACCTTTCCGTGGTGCTCGATCGCAGCGGTCAGTTCCTGTATGTGTTCTTCTCACAGTACGGACGCACGGTCGCAGAGCAGGGCGTTGGCGTTGCGCGGATGGTCTGGGGCGACCGGGACAGGCGGGTAAAACAGGGCGCCGGCACCGACAAGTTCGCGGGTCAGGAAGCCCGATTCTTCATGAGCGGGCGCTCGACCTACATCATCCGTTTCAACCGGCGTGATGTGCCGAGCACCCGCTAGCGGTTACGCGACGCTTGCGACATCGAGTTTGCGGATGTCGTCGATTCCGTATCGCAGCATCGCAAGCCGTTCGAGACCGTAGCCAATACCGATCGCCGTGTGACGCTTCGGATCGCCCCCGAGGTGGCTCACGATGCGATCGGTGAACACACCCCACGCGAGCACTTCGGACCAGTGCCCGTCGGTCTCGACCTCGAGCTCCCATGCCTGGCTGCACATCGCGTACTGCGTCGGCACGATCTTCACCGTCCGGCCGGGCAGCACGCGGTCGACAGACTCGAGCACGCGTGCCGTCGCCTGCCACGCGTTGAGACGATCGCGATCGTCGAGCCACAACACTTCCGCCTGGTGGAACGCATCGAGATGAGTTGCGTCTACCTGGCACGCGCGATACGCCTTGCCCGATGCGAAGAGCCGCAGCGGCTCGTCGGCATAGCGCACCGTCAGGAGGATCGGCAGCGTCAGGTCGTATCGAAGGATGCGAGCGTCGTCGAGGCGATGAAGCTCGGCTGGTTCGATATACATCGCGTCGCTGACGATCGTCGCGCGAGCGTCTGCCAAATCGACGACCTCAGGGAGCGGCTGCTCCTTGAAGTCATGAAACACCTGTCGCAGCCCATCCAGGATCCGTCCAACCGGATTCTCCGGTAGGTCCGTCAACTGTGGCCGCGCGAGCAGCTCGACGACCTTGGCGGGAAGGTCCTGTCTGATGTCTTCTTCGCGAATGCCACGCTGTTCTGCCATTTCAATCTCCTTGCGCAACCTGTCCCTGATGCGCTGAAGGCGTTTACGCATCGCGGCGTCGTCCACACCGGCGTTGCGGGCGAGGCGCGCGACGCTCCACCCTCCGTGATAGCGCCTGTCGCACAACTGACGTTCCTCGGGCGTCAGCGTGAGTAACGTCGACGCCAGCCGATGGCGCTGCAGATCCGACCATCGCGTCTCCGCTTCATCCAGCACGGGCACTTCCGGCACGTCGTCCAGCCGGAGCAATGTGACTCGCCGGGCGCGTCGCATGTTCAGCGCGACGGTAATCGTGATGCGGCGAAGCCATCCAGGAAACGCCGACGGCTCATGCAGATCTCCGAGCCGGCGGAACGCTCGCAGATAGGCCTGCTGCACCGCATCCTGCGCCACGACTGGATCGCGCAGGACGCCCACCGCGACGGCGTACGCCATCGTCTGGGTGGCCTGCACCAGGCGACCGTAGGCGTCCATGTCTCCCGCCTGAGCTGCCACGACCAGATCGTTGAGGGATTCCATTTCCGTCACTCGCCTAAAGGACAGTTGGAAATGAAAAGTGTGACATGGCCCGCTGCCTCAGTAATATTGACGACGAGGTCAGGACGAAATGGGTTTCTGTGAGCACTGTGCAGGGCAGCGGTTCGATCGCGCGCAGGTCCTTCGAGCCCTGAGAGCCGCAAGGCGGAAATTGCCGCGGCGGGAACGATCCAGCCA
>Ga0247825_10002499_pt1 | contig 12114 bp, 11 predicted proteins | sample 13C_Vanillin_Day_FD_194413 | JGI IMG/M metagenome (GOLD analysis project Ga0247825, IMG submission 194413) | Soil microbial communities from agricultural site in Penn Yan, New York, United States - 13C_Vanillin_Day48 | ecosystem: Environmental > Terrestrial > Soil > Agricultural land | place...
CCACTGACGGTGCGCGTGATCGACTACACCCTCGACGACGGGCGGGGAAACCCCGAGCAGTACCGGCTGCTGACCACCATCCTCGACCCCGCCGACGCATCCGCGGAAGAACTCGCCCTCACCTACGCCCAACGCTGGGAGATCGAGAACACCTTCGACGAACTCAAAACCCACCAACGCGGGCCGCGAGCGGTCCTGCGGTCGAAATCCCCACCGCTGGTCGAGCAGGAAATCTGGGGGCACCTGTGCTGCCACTACGCCATCCGCACCCTGATGCGCGACGCCGCGACCGCCGGCAGTCACGACCGAAGACCGGATGTCCTTCGTCGCCGCCCTGCGGATCACCCGACGATCCCTGTCCCACAGCTCTTTTTCCCCCTCATAACCACAACGCCGCCACCAGATTGTGGAATCAGGGCATCGCCAAACTACTGCGCCGTATCAACCCGGTACGCCGACACCGCGCCAACCCCCGCGTCGTCAAACGCAAAGTTCTCAAATGGGCAGCCAAACGCGCCCACCACCAACACCATCCACAACCTACCCAACCGCCGAAATGCAACATCGTTGTTCACTCACTGAACGGTATTGCCCTTAAAGTAGATCGAGTACGCCGATCAAGCGTGTCGAGCGTGCCATCCGAGCGGTCGATACTTTTGCTACAGACCCCGGCGTTGCTTCCGTTCCGGACCGAGTTGTGCGACGCATTCGGGAACGCCGATCAATTGCGCAAGTGAACAACCGAATTCAATCGCTTTTCGGGGCAGGCTTCTTCATCCTCGCAGTCCGATCCCTCGGCCCTATTGCTGGAACGATGGTGGCATCGACGCAGCCGGAATCGACGCAGAGTTCTATTTGAAGCCTGGCATACCCCTGCTCGTGGATCCGACGATATCGGACATCCGCTGCTGTCGCTGCCAGCACAGCACCTGCTTTCTAGACACCCGATTCCATCTGCAACGCCAGTTCTTCCCGCCGATCCGGACGGCACAGAAACCACCCCAATCGACCTAGGGATGGTGTCGGAATGGCTGACGGACCCCACCACACCCGCAGAAAATAACAGCAGCGAGTGGATCTCGACAGCGGACCTTGGCTGGTCCGCAGCACGCCACGCCGCCGAGAGTTCGGTCACCGGCGTCACCGAAGTCGGACTTCCACAGCGTGTCCCGGGAGCAAGGCTGGTTCCCGGCGCGATACCCAGCCCGGCGCCTTCCGGGAAGAAATCACGCAATCCTGACTCGATCCGCGCGAATCTCGACGCCCACCACAGAGGTATCCAGGCTGGACGGATTGCGCTCCAAACCTCCAAACACGCCATTCCCGAATGAAATTTGAAAGGATCGGATCATATGCATCCAGCACCAGATCGTGCCCTGGACTGGCTCGTGTCGAACTTCGTTCGCGACGTTCCTCGAGTCGTGCACGCAGTGCTGGTATCGACGGACGGTCTGCTCATGGCAGCAAACGACCGACTTCCCGACGCTCGGGCGACCCAACTCGCCGCCGTGGCAGCGGGGCTCGCGAGTCCGGCCGCTGGAGCAGCCGATCTGTTCGACCGCGGCATGGTCGCCCAATCGGTAGTTGAAATGCCGAACGGGTACCTGCTACTCATGAGTGTCGGAGACGGCTCGCAACTCGCGGTCCTTGCAGTCGCCGACTGCGACTCACGACAGGTCGGATACGAAATGGCGTTACTCGTCGAGCGGACGGTCCCAGAGATACAGGCCCTGCCAAGGTCGCGGCCCGAGGCGCTGCAATCCAATTATTGATTCAGATAACGTAGATGACTGCGAAGGGGAACATCCTTCCACCGTGAGGAGCAATTTTCACCGATCAGATGTCAACCAATGACGGGGCAGTCCCGAACGAAATAGTCGAGCGCGGACTCGGGCCTGGGTGGGTATCGAGAAGGATGAGCGGTTCGTCGACGAGTTCCTCGATCGACACCGATGCTTGCTGGGCCAGCGGATGACTGACTGACAAGATCACGTGCATGCGTGTGTCGTAGAGGGCCGCGGTCTTTAGAGCTCGGTCTAGGTGGGCGTTGTACCCGATCGCGATCTCCATCTCACCCGAAGGACAGCAATTGCATGGGCCGTTCCTCGGGCTCGGTGTAGGCACGCATCATGACATCAAAAGGACGGCGTGCAGCGAACGCGTCGAACAGTGTTGGCACCACGAAAGGTGCCAGTGAACCAAAGCGCCCTACAGCGACGCTCCCCTTTCCCGGGTTGGGCAATTGTCCGGGTTCGGATCCTTGGCTGGGTAGGCCCCCGGAAAGCCGCACCGCTTTATTGCGTTCCCGACGAGGCAGTAGAGCGGACGTCTGCCGACTAACGAGCCGAGCGTAGCCCTTAAACGTCACGGAATCGACCCAGTCTGATTTCAATGACCGCGGCTACACCGGTGCTACCGCGCCCGCCCCGGTTTGATCGCCGCACGCGATGTTGTAGGCGAGGGCGACACTCATATGACTGATAGCGATGGTCATGAGTGGATCAAAAGATGGCCTGGGTGACTTGCCCGACTCACAAACCCGACTGTTGACTAAGTCTCACATTGCGGGATATGGTCAATATCACTTCGAGTGATTGGGCACTGGCTCTGTTTAACCGCCGGCCTATCGCGCCGACGTGTCAAAGCGGACCGCGTGGTTCGTCTTGATCGAAGCTGTCCACTCCCGTGGAGAAGGAGCGATTCACCCAATACATCGTCGTGTTCACACCACTACGCACCGAACACCAAGCCCAAAGGTAGTAAGACGCATGACCGAACAATGCCGATCGAACGCGTATGAAACTCGTACACGCAGCGTGGCCGACCGCACCCCGGAACGGGCCCTGCCCGCCCTCGGCACCCCGGACGTCACGAGTTCCTGTCAGGCCTCGGGCCCGGCACAAGCGGGAGGTGTCGGCCGATGAACACGCACGTCAATGCGGGCCTGCGGCTTGACGATCTCCCGATCGGCAAGTTTCACCGGCGGTTGGTGGTGCTGGTCGGTCTCGGCATGTTCTTCGACTCGTTCGACAACACGCTGTCCTCCGCCGTGCTGGCATCGATGCTGCCGATCGGCTTCTCGACGCTCGAGTTGAACTCGCTCTTTCTCTCGCTCACGTTCGCCGGTCTCGCGATCGGAGCGGCCTTCGCTGGCTGGCTCAGCGATAGGTTCGGACGGGGCTTTGCCTTCCAATTCAATCTGGCGCTCTTCGGGGTCCTCGCTCTGTGTGCGGCGGTGGCACCGAATATGGAGGTGCTCATCACCCTGCGATTTGTGATGAGCATCGGGATGGGGGCCGAGTACGTCATATGCTGGGGAATTATCAGCGAGTTCATTCCGCGTGGGCACCGAGGCCGTTACCTGGGTCTGCTCGGAATATTCGCCGGGCTCGGGGTTTCGCTGTCCTCGCTCATCGGCTGGGTGGTCATTCCAGTGTGGTCCTGGCGCGCGATGTTCATCATCGGGGGCGTGGGCGCGCTGATCACCTGGTGGCTGCGCCGGAAAATGCCGGAGTCGCCGCGGTGGCTGGAGTCGCGCGGGCGGTACGAGGAAGCCGAGGCAGTCCTGCAAAGAATCGAAAGAGAGTCCGGCGTCTCGAGCCAGGAGGACACCCCGACCCCGAACGCGCACCCGGCGGCCGGCACCGCAGACGAGAAGGCCGAGTGGGTGCCGATCACGGTGCTGTTCTCGCGCCCGGTCATTCGGCGGACGTTAATGGCTCTGATCTTGACCGTGACTTGCCTGTTCGGTTCCTACACCGTCACCGGCTGGATGCCCACCTTCTTCGTGCAGCAGGGGCTGACGGTGTCGAAGTCCCTGGGGTTCAACGCGGCCATCATGTCCGGTTATGTCGCGGGACCGCTGCTGTGCGTGTTCATCACCGATCGCCTCGGACGCCGCAACAGCATCGTGATGTTCGGAACGCTCGCGGCGATCTTCGCTGGCATCTATCCGTTCATGAAAGAACCTGTTCTGATCATGGCCGTCGGCTTCATCCTGGTCGCTATGGCTGCATCGTTCCTGACCTTGTGTTCGGGAACGGCGCCGGAGTTCTTTCCCACCGCCTTCCGCTTCCGTGGCGGCGGCTTCGCTCAGACCGTCGGTCGAGTCGGCTTGATCGCCTCGCCCTTCATCGTTCTGTGGCTGTTCTCCAACTATGGCATCGTCGGGGTCATCCTGGCCGTCTCGGGCATGTACGTCGCCGTCACCCTGCTCTACGCCCTCGCCCGTGTGGACACCTCCCGTGAGGCTCTGGAGCAGATCGCCCCGAACGGTGACACCGATGATGGGCCGAAGGGTCCCGGAGAGACGAATAATCCGCAGCGAGAGTTAGATTCGTCCTCCGGTCCGTCGCTCTCTGGCCCGTCCATCTCTTGACCACCGAGGAGCGTTGACATGAAAGCTGTTGTATTTCTGGGCGAAGGCAAGCTCGATATCCAGGAGTACCCCGACCCGAAGCCCGGGCCGGACGAAGTGGTGATCCGCATGAAGGCCTCCGGCATGTGCGGAAGCGACCTCAATCACCTCCACGGCCCGCTGCGCACCGGATCCCAGCTGGTGATCGAAGGTCATGAGCCGTGTGGAGTCGTCGAAAATATCGGTGACGCCGTACGACCCAGTGAGGCCAAGGTCGGAGACCGGGTCATGGTCCACCATTACGACGGGTGCCGAACCTGCCAGTACTGCCGTTCAGGCTGGACCCAGTACTGTCCGAACGCACGCACGGTATACGGCGGGCTGGATGGCGACGGTGGACATGCGGACTTCATGATGGTTCCCGCCCACACGCTCATCAAATTGCCCGACGCACTCTCGTTCAAGACCGGTGCGGCCATCTCGTGTGGCACCGGGACAGCCTTCGGGGCGATCAAGAGGGCCGGTGTGTCCGCCGACGAAACCGTGGCGATCTTTGGGCAGGGGCCCGTAGGCCTGAGCTGCACCATGTTGGCCAAGGCCTTCGGTGCTCGGGTCATCGCCCTTGACGTCGAACCCTCGCGGCTGCAGATGGCCCAACAGTTCGGCGCCGACTACATCGTCAACTCACGAGAGCAGGACCCCGTGGTCGCTGTTCGTGAGCTGACCCGCAACGGCGAAGGCGCAGACAAGTCCATCGAATGCAGCGCCAACGCCACCGTACGTCGTCAGGCGGTCCAGGCACTCCGCCGCTGGGGAACCGCATGCATGGTCGGAGTCTTCGGCACGATCGAGTTGGACAGCGAGGAACTCATCCAATTGCAGAAGACCGTCCTCGGGTCGCTCACCTTCAGCAAGAACCTGCAGGAGGAGTGTGCCCTCTTCGTGGCCGAGCGTGGCCTGGACGTGGAGTCGCTGTTCACAAATGAGTTCCGGCTGGACGAGGCGGAGCGGGCCTACGAGCTGTTCGATCGACGCCAGATCGGCAAAGGCGTCTTCATCTTCGATTGACGGATCGTCGAAGGTCAGGTGAGAGGAAAGCAGTGACCATATCCCAGCAGAACTTCGCGCTGTGCGAGCAGGCCCAAGGTTTTTTGTCCCGCGACGTGCAGCAGTTCGTCATCGACGGCCAGCGCGTCCCGGCCGCGTCCGGGCAGACGCTGACCACCGTCAATCCGTCGACCGGTGAGGTCTTGGCGCGGCTTGCTGCCGGCGAGCAAGCCGACGTCGATCGCGCGGTCCTCGCTGCACGCAAGGCATTCCATGGTCCATGGAGCACCTGGACCCCCTACCAGCGGCAGGCCTTACTGACGCGTATCGCCCAGGTCCTCGACGAGAAATTCGAGGAACTGATCCACATCGAAGCCATGGACATGGGTGCGCCGGTCTCGCGGTTGCGTAACACCAAGCCCGCCTTGATGAAGATGCTGTCGTTCTTCGCCTCACAGGCAGCCAACATCTCAGGTGAGACCCTGATGAACGGCATCCCCGGCAATGTCACCACGATGACGTTGAAGGCCCCGGTCGGGGTCATCGGCGGAATCATTCCCTGGAATGGTCCACTCAACAGTCAGTTCTGGATCATCGGCGCGGTTCTGGCCAGCGGGTGTACCGCCGTGCTGAAGCCGTCCGAGGATGCTTCGCTGTCGGTGCTGCGGGTCGCCGAGATCCTGCACGAGGCCGGGACGCCGGCGGGAGTAGTCAATGTGGTCACCGGCCTGGGCAAGGAAGCCGGCCATGCGCTGGCGGCTCACCCCGACGTCGACCGCATCGCGTTCACCGGATCGACCGAGACCGGCCGCCGCATCATCGAGGCGTCCACCGTCAACATAAAGAAATTGCAGCTGGAACTGGGCGGCAAGTCGGCGGACATCGTGTGTGCGGACGCGGACCTGGACAAAGCGGTACCGGGAGCCGCGATGGGGGTCTTCGCCAACTCCGGCCAGATCTGTTTCGCCGGCACTCGGGTGCTGGTTCAGCGGCCCATCGTTGACGAGTTCACCGAGCGGCTGCTGGCGTTCATGAAAACCTTGCGGGTCGGGCACAGCCTGGACGCCGCCGCCACGCTGGGCCCGGTCATCTCCCAACCCCAGCTGGACAAGGTCCTGTCCTACATCGACGTCGGCCGAGACGAAGGGGCCGAACTGCTCTGCGGCGGCCAACGGCTCGAGGGGGAGCTCGAGAACGGATACTTCCTGGAGCCGAGCGTCTTCGGTGGCGTGACCAACGAGATGCGAATCGCTCGCGAAGAGATCTTCGGCCCAGTTCTGTCGATTCTGCCGTTCGACGACGTGGACGAGGCCATCGCCATCGCTAACGACAGCGAATACGGTCTCGGAGGAGCGGTGTGGTCACAAAATCTGTCCTCTGCGCTTCGGGTGGTCCACGGCGTGCACACAGGCACGATGTGGGTGAACTGTTACGGCTACATCGATCCGTTGGTCGGATTCGGTGGAACGAGGCTGAGTGGGTACGGCTCCAAGGGGAGTGCTGCACATATGGACACCTACCTCTACAGCAAGAGCGTCTACATCGAACTGTGACGATCAGACAAATACAGACCGGCCCCGGGTGCGTCACGCACGCGGGGCCGGTCTGCATTTCGTGATGGGACCACCTCGTAAGTGCTCGGCCGGGACGTCGTTACCGTCCCGTCGTCGAGAGGTCGGCCCGGCCGGTCGCGAACAGAAGGATGTGGAGGATCCCATTCACCGAATGGTGTCGACGACGTGAGAATGCCTCCGGAGCGAGCAGCCTGTCCAAAATGCTCTTCTCCTCGAGCTGGTCACCGAGATCGAGCCTGTCTGGTCGACAGCTGCGACGCTGGAGGCGCTCGAGGCCTCACGATCGTCCGGTATCGCAACATCGAGTCCCTGCATGATGCTTTGCTCACAGCCGTGCGCACCGGACAGTACTCGGTGAGATCGCGAGTCATCGAAATGAATGTGCAGATTCGTCGACCGATCTCTTGATTCTGGCTCATCTGCCGGTCTACCCGCGTCGACGCGAAGACGGCTACGTGCTGACCCAGGGGAGTTCAACCCTCGCGTCTACAGTGCTCCGATCCTCACCAAATCAAAAGGCCGCACTGGGCAGCGTCGGCGTCGCATGGGACGAAATGTTCGACGGGATGTCGAGGTCGAACTCGCGATCGCCGTGGTCAGGCAGACGCCCCGACTATTTCCGATCGCCTCGTGGAGAAGCAACTTGCAGGGCAGTTCGCCACTGTGGCCTGAGCTGTTGGGTGCTAGACACGTGGTATCGACGCCTCGACGCGTCGGTTTCCGTCGATTCAAACTGATCAGACTGCCTCGGCTCCGAATTGCGAATCCCCACACCCAACCTCGTCTCGCCTCTCAGATCCGAATATCGGATCCGGGTCGATCTTTTGCGCGGCAACCATCCCTTTTGCTGTTGACCAAGTCTCATACTGCGAGATATTGTGAAATTGGTCGCATCTGAAACTGCACCGTCCCTCGGTTCGACGACACAGATCTGGGAGCACCACATGACCTCAGCCTTACCGCCGGAGCAGTCGGCGGAAGCCGCTAAGCGCAAGCCTTCCCGCCCCATGGAAATCCGTGCCGTTGTGAGCGGTGCGCTGGGGTCGGCGCTGGAGTACTTCGACTTCGCGGTGTACGGGGCGCTTGCCGCCACGTTGTTCCCGATCCTCTTCTTCCATGAGTTGGGTTCGACTGGTGCGTTATTGGCATCCTTCGCCACGTTCGGAGTCGGGTTCGTCGCTCGACCCGTGGGCGCCATCGTGTTCGGGCATCTCGGTGACCGCATCGGGCGTAAACCGATCCTGTTCACCACGCTCGTCCTGATGGGTGGCTCGTCGATTCTGATTGGCGTACTACCGACTGGACAAGGTTTCGGTATCGCCGCTCTGCTCGTCGGATTACGTTTTGTACAGGGCTTTTCACTCGGTGGTGAGGCGATCGGCAATCAGCTGATGACGATGGAACACGGCGACAAGAGCCGTCGAGGTTTGCTGGGTTCGTTCATCGTCATGGGCTCGCCCGTCAGCCAGGTTCTCGCGAATCTTGCGCTGGTGGTGCTGGGTGCGACTTTGACGCAAGACCAGTTCGAATCCTGGGGTTGGCGTGTGCCGTTCCTCGGAAGCGTCATCATTGTCGTTGTCGCCGTGTTCATCCGGCTGAAGCTGGAGGAGACACCCGCCTTCGTCGTCAACAAGGATATCGAAGAGCGCGTCGTGAAGCCTCGCAGCACAGGCCTGCGAGTCCTGGCCACGCATCCTCGCAAAGTTGCCTTGCTGACCCTTGCATGGGGCGGTTCGTCGCTGAGCTTCTACCTGGTCGCGGTATATGGACTGAGCTACCTGCCCCGTGAGACGGGCATGTCGTCTCAGACAGCGCTGGTGATCCTGATGGTCGCTAACGGAGTATCGGTATTCTTCGCCATTGCCGGAGGCGTGGTGTGCGACCGGATTGGTCGCAAGCCGGTCTTCCTCCTGGGGCTCGCTGGGTGCTTCACCGGCATGCTGCTGTTCTTCACCCTGCCCGGGCCCAACCCCGTGCTCACCGGATCGATCATCACTCTCGTACTGTCCTCGATCCAGTTCCTCAGTGGCGCACAGCCGGCGATGTTCGCAGAGCAGTTCCCGACGGAGGTTCGGTTCTCGGGTGCTGCCATGTCACACACCTTCGCGAACCTGATCTTCTCTGCGCCTGCGCCGTTCATCGCAGCAGCGTTAGCTGCTGTCGGAGGTACCAATTTGGTTCTGGTGTTCACCCTGGTCGTGATCATCGGTTCCGCCTACGCGGTCTCCACGATGCAGGAAGGGCGACACCTCGACCTCGCCGACTTCACGACCGAGGCTCTGCCCGCAACGAAGAAGCCCGGTGCAGCACTCGCTCGATAGATCCGCTTTCACTACAGCACAACGTAAACGAACGAAGAAGGACGTCTAGTGACGAAGTACCAGTTGCACATCGACGGAGAGTGGATCGACCCGGCCAGCGCTGAGTGGCTCGACTCCGTGGACCCGTACAAGGGGACACAATGGGCAAGGATCCCGCGCGGCACGAAGGCCGATGTGGACCGTGCGGTATCCGCGGCGAATCGCGCGATGGCAGAGGGCCCATGGGCGACGATGTCGGCATCGGCACGCGGGAAGACGATGCGCGCCATCGCCGATCTCATCGAGAAGAACGCCCAGCGTCTGGCCGAGATCGAGGTCCGTGACAACGGAAAGCTGCTTGCCGAGATGCACGGCCAACTCGCGTCCATCTCGGAGGTCTGGTACTACTACGCCGGCCTGGCCGACAAGATTCAGGGATCCTCGATCCCCATCGAGAAGTCCAATTCGGTCGCCTTCACCGATCGGGAACCCATCGGCGTCGTTGCTGCGCTCACGGCGTGGAACTCGCCGCTGTGGTTCGCGGCAGTCAAATGCGCTCCCGCGCTTGCAGCTGGCTGCGCAGTGGTGGTCAAACCGTCGGAGTTCGCCTCCGCGAGCACGCTGGAGTTCGCCGAGCTCACCAAGGAAGCCGGGTTGCCGCCCGGGGTGTTCAACGTCGTTACCGGCCTTGGGCACGAAGCGGGCACCGCGTTGGTCGAACACCCGAACATCGCGAAGATCACGTTCACCGGCTCGGATATCACCGGGGCCAGGGTTTACGAAACAGCTGCACGCACCATGAAGCGAGTCTCGCTCGAACTGGGTGGCAAGTCTCCCAACATCGTTTTCGACGACGCGGACCTGGCGAAGGCTGCGACGGGAGTGGTCTCCGGCATCTTCGGAGCGTCGGGCCAGATGTGTTCTGCAGGTTCACGTCTGCTGGTGCACAGCTCGATCAAGGATGAATTCACCGACAAAGTGCTCGCGATCGCCAAGGGTATCCGTTTGGGTGACCCTATGGACCCGCAGACGAACGTCGGTCCCATCGCGACACCGCCGCAGTATCAGAAGGTCTTGGACTACATCGACATCGCGAAGGCCGACGGTGCCCGTCTGCTTCTCGGCGGAAAGCCTGCCTCCGATCCGGATCTTCGGGGCGGCCAATTCGTCGAGCCCACAATCTTCGCCGACGTCACCAACGACATGAGGATTGCCCGGGAAGAGGTCTTCGGGCCCGTGCTGTCGATCATCGAGTTCGACGACGAGGCGCACGCCGTCGCGCTCGGCAACGATGTGGCCTATGGGCTCGTGGCGGGTGTGTGGACCGAGAACGTCGGGCGCGCCTTGCGCATGTCGAAAGCGCTACGCGTCGGAACGGTCTGGGTGAACACCTACCGCACCTACAGCTACATGGTGCCGTTCGGCGGAACGAAGCGATCGGGTTTGGGTCGTGAGCACGGAATCGAGGCGGTGGACGAATACCTGGAGACCAAGAGCGTTGTGCTCTCGACGGACGACACCGCGCCGGCGAATGCCTTTGTGATGCGCTGACGGTCGATACTACGGAAAAGGAAAATTATGACCGAAACTTTGTCGGAAGCACCGGAGCACCAGTCGTCGGCCCCGACTCGTCGTCTTCTCGGACGCCGTATCGTCGTCACCGGCGCGGCGTCGGGAATCGGACGGGCTACGGCCCGATTGTTGGCGAGCGAGGGCGCGTCGGTCGCCCTTCTGGATCGCGATGAGGGGGGTCTCCAGCAGGCCGCCGAACACACCAGCGGTCACGGGTTCGTGGTGGACATCACCGACGAGAACGCCGTCGCCGACGCCGTGAATTCGGCGGCAACCGCACTTGGCGGCATCGACGGGGTGGTCAACGCGGCAGGAATCATGTTCCGCGGCGCAATCACCGACGTCCCGGCTGACGCGTGGAGGCATGTTCTGGAGGTGAATCTGACCGGCACGTACATCGTCCTGCGTAGCTGTATCCCGTGGTTGTTGAAGGAAGAGAACGCAACTGCGGTGAACATTGCGTCGGCGGCAGGATTGCTGGCCAATGCACCCGAGCTCACTGCGTACGCAGCGTCCAAGGGTGGGGTGCTCAACCTGACGAGGGCACTCGCCGCCGAATTGGCACCGAAGGTGCGGGTCAATAGCGTGTGTCCCGGCATGGTCGATACCGCGATGGCCGACGGCCAACGTCAGAACGTCGGGAACTACGCCCTCAACCGGCTGGCGCAGCCCGTCGAGATCGCTCGTGCCGTTCTCTTTCTGACAAGTTCGGAATCGTCCTATGTCACCGGAAGTGCGCTTGCAGCAGACGGGGGCCGGTCGTTCCACTGATATCGCACCTGGAGAACTAGGTGTGAACAGCATGTGCTCGACGTGATTGCCGCCCAGTCCGGTGGCACGAGGGCGTCAGCAGTCCGTTCGGGGCCGTTGCCAGTGCCGCACCGATGGAGGGTCACTCCGGACTGTACGACGAGGATCGGCGAGTGGAGGCTGCGATCGAATCGGCCACCGGCAGCGGCGTCCCGACCGCGCCATCGGTCGCACCTCGAATACCCCGAACGTGACCGACGCCATCGCGCGCGCTGCAGAACGTACTGACTCCTATCTGAGCGAAACTCCGTTAATGAGAAATCAATTTTCCGCTCGGGAGCTGACCAGGCTCAACCGGTGGAAGCAACACCTCGATAACGGAGGTGTGGGATGGGACGACCACCCGGGTGGGCGGCAGCGTTGACGGGGCGTGCGGTGATGCGGTCACCGGGACGACCTCCGATACGCCGAGATCTCGAGCGGGCATTCTGGACGCGGATCGCCGAGGGTCTCA
>Ga0247825_10002500_pt1 | contig 12114 bp, 11 predicted proteins | sample 13C_Vanillin_Day_FD_194413 | JGI IMG/M metagenome (GOLD analysis project Ga0247825, IMG submission 194413) | Soil microbial communities from agricultural site in Penn Yan, New York, United States - 13C_Vanillin_Day48 | ecosystem: Environmental > Terrestrial > Soil > Agricultural land | place...
AGTGAAGACGTTTGTGTGTCGCTGGTCGGACTCGACCACGCCATCCAGCTCGAGATCACTGACGACGGTGTCGGGTTTGATGCCGAGGCGATGCCCGACAGCGAGAAGGTCGGCCTCGTTTCGATGCGGGAGCGGCTCAGGATGGTGGACGGCGACTGCGAGATCCGGTCTCAGCCCGGCGCGGGAACGCGCGTGAGAGCTCGTGTCCCGCTTCGCGCCCCACAGTGGTCGGCCGCTTCCAGCGGGCACGCCTGATTAGCGGTGGTTGGCCAGCATCCGCGGCGAGCGGTCCGCCGTCAACCGGGTCAGACGATGCCGTGTTTTACCGCGTAGTGAATCAGTTCGGCCGTGGTCTTGACGTTCAACTGCTGCATCAGCTGGTACTTGTGCGCCGCCACGGTTCGCGGCGCGACGTTGAGGACGCCGGCCACTTCCTTCATCGACCGACCCTCCGCGAGCAGCTGCAGAATTTCGCGCTGACGTGTGGTCAGCTCCGGCTCCGGGTTCTGCTGATTGAATTTCAACAGCGCCTCGACGAGGCCGTGCGCGACGAGCGGGGTGATGTAGGAGCGGCCCTGCACCACCTCACGGATGGCGGTGGACAACTCGGATCCCGCGGAGCGTTTCAACAGGTATCCGGAGGCGCCGGCGCGGAATGCTTCGGCGGCGATATCCGGCTCCTCGTTCATTGTCAGAAAGATGAGCTTGATGTCCGGTGAGCGCTGCCTGATCTGACGGGCCGCCTCCAGCCCGTTCATCAGCGGCATGGAGATGTCGAGCACAACGACGTCCGGCCGCAACCGGTCGGCTGCGGTCACGAGCGCGCGGCCGTCGGTTACCTGCCCGACAATCTCGCACTCTCCGGAGAGCAGTTTTTCAAACGCTGTCAGCAGCAGCGAGTGATCGTCCGCCAGCAGGACCCTCGTCACGCCCATGAGCGCTGCCTCAACATCCTTTGGCCCTTCCGCCCCGTACACGGGAGCTGATCGAAAGTGTCTGTGCCACGCATTCGTACGGTTTGCTTCCCACAACGCTCGCAGGCATACTCCCCGAACGTTGTCGAATCAGGGTTCGAGTTCCACAAAAGTCATTAGGGTCCTATCGGCATGTGGTTTTCTTTCACGCTGAGCTCGCTGTTGGGCCGGCGTCCTCGGGCGTACCGGCCTGGCGTAGCCAGTGTGCCGGGCGAGTGTCCCATTGCACGGACGCGCGCGGCACCCTACCTGATCCATTGGCTGGTCATGCTGCTCGTCGCCATGAGCTTGGGACTTGCCGAAGCCCAAGCCATTGAACTGCCAACCGGGCTTGCCCTTTTTGACGGCCCGATCCCGGTTTCCAGCCTTGCCTCCTCATCCGTAACGGCCCGATTGTATGGGGGACTGCCCCCTTTTGTGCACACCCAGACTCGGCTAATGGCGGGCGCGTGGTTTCAGGGGGCGATTCAGGACCCCGCCGACGCGTCCCGTGACACTTTGACGGTGTGGTCCCGTTATCAGGTCTACATCTTCGTCATCGGCGTCGTACTCGTGGGCCAGCTCCTGCTAATTGGGCTGCTGCTGCTGCAGCGGAGGGACCGTCGCCGTGCCGAGGAGACCATCCGGGCACGAGAGACCGCCCTTCGCGGTAGCTACGAACGGATCCGGCAACTGGCGGGCCGGTTGATACACGCCCAGGAGGTCGCTCGTGCGTCCATCGCGCGGGATCTGCATGACGAGATCTGCCAGCAGCTCGCGGCGGTCTCGCTCGGCGTCGTGGCGCTGAAGCGTTCCTCCGGAGACATCAGGGATGCCGCAATCCAGCAGGCGTTCGCCGAGCTGGAGTATCAGACCCAGGTGACGTTCGACGGCATCCGACGGATGTCACACGACCTCCACCCGATGTCGTTGCGGCTGCTTGGACTTGGACCCGCGTTGAAGACGCATTGTCTCGATTTCGGGGAGAGGCAGCAGATCCGCGTGGCATTCAGTGCGTCGGGTGACATCCGCGGCGTGGCGCCTGACGTGGCGATCTGCCTGTATCGCATCGCCCAGGAAGCCCTCCGCAACGCGAGCGTGCACGGGCAGGCGCGCAGGATCTCGGTCGCGATCTCGCGGCTGGACGATTCCGTCGAACTGGTCGTCATCGACGACGGGCAGGGGTTCGACGTGGAGGCGATGCGGCGCGGCAGTGAGGGCCTGGGCCTGGTCAGCATGGAGGAACGTGCCCGGATCGTCGGCGGGTCGGTCGACATCGTCAGCGGTAGCGACCGCGGCACGACCGTCCGGGTTCGCTGCCCGAGCGAACTCGTGCGGGTGGAAGTCGCCAACGCGATTTAGCCCGTCCGTTAGGCGGGCCCTTCGGACAGCATCGCACCGCGGACGAGCCATCGGCACCGCAGGGTTCCGATCGGCGATGTACCTGTCTCTGCAATAAGTTCCAGCCGTTTCCGCGCGCCGGCCACGCTCGAGGTTGCCGGTTGACCCTCGCTTTTCGCCATACAAGCCCCTCGTTTGGCCCCACGACGCCTGAATGCTGGCGGGAGCGCTATGGAAGAGGCACAATTTGCACTCAATGGCAAACCAACGCGGTGTTCCCATCGTCCTCACGGCTCCGTTGACGGAGAGCATCGACCACGCGGGGTTTTTCATCCAGATGTCCCTTGCCTCGATTCCTCAGTGGATGGAATGGGTCATCGACAAGAAATATCCCGCCTGGCGGGACGTGCCGAAGACGTCGGATCACAGGGCGGGAACCGCGCCGGCGGGTCTCCGGGTGCTCGAAGAAGTGCTGGCGCGCGAGTTTGGTGCGGATCAGGTAGCAGTTTGCTACCCGGACCAGTTAACGGAACTCATCGGCGAAGACACCAGGGTGGTGGCCGTTTCCACGCACAATCCGCTCGGGACAACGTTCGCGGCGGGTGTGTACGCGTCGATTTTCGGGTCGTCGCGTGAGCCGCTCAACGCGATTTACGCGCGGCGGATGTTCACGACGATCAAGGAAGCGAAAGAGAAGTTCAAGTTCTCGGTGATCCTCGGCGGTTCGGGCGCGTGGCAGATTCATGAAACGAACACGCACGCGGATTTCGGCATCGACACGGTGGTCAGCGGGCGCGCGGAGAGCCGCGATGTGATCGAGCTGTTTCACCGCGCCCTGGTGGGCGAGCCGCTGCCGATGCGAATCGACGCGGATCATCCCCACGACGCCAGGGCGCTCGTGGTTCCCGAAACCCGGACCTCGTTCGGCGTGGTTGAAATGACCACCGGCTGCGGACGCCGGTGCGCTTTCTGCCAGCCTGATCTGAATCCCCGGATCTCAGTGCCGAAGGAGCAGATCATGAAGGCCGTGGCGGGCAATGTCGCCTCCGGCAACAAGCAGATTTCGCTCGCGACTGAGGACATGTTCGTCTGGCGAACTGACGAGGCCGGACTGCCGTTCTTCGTGCCGAACCGGACGGAGTTGCTCGATCTCTATCGCACCATTGCTGAACACCCGGGAGTCGAGCAGGTCACGCTGTCGCACTCGACGATTGCCCCGGCGCTCGTCGACCCGGAGTTGATCAAGGAACTGAGCGACCTCCTCCTCGACAAGAGCCCGATCCGGCTGCGGTCGGTGAGCACGCACCCCGAGGGACGCGCCCTGGCGCCGCTCGTCGGGATCGAAACGGGTTCGCCCCGGATCGCCAAGAAGATCATGGCGGGCAAGGCGCTGCCGTTCGACATCAAGGACTGGCCGCACATCGTGCTCAACGGCCTGGAGATTCTCAACAAGAACAACTGGTTCCCGGTCTGCACCCTGATCATCGGTTCTCCCGACGAGACCGACGACGATTCGAAGGCAACGCTCGATCTGATCTACGAAGCCGAGCGCCGGGGCCTGCACTGCATGTGGGTGCCATCGATCTTCACGCCGCTCGTTCGCACGCGCATGGAGAACGGCGAAGGCGTGCGCGAAACCCAGAACCTGACCAGGCTGCAGTGGCAGGTGATCATGAAGGCGTGGCAGGTCGCGTCGCGGATCGGCCTGCAGTCGACCTGGGGCAAGGTGTCGTTCGGCGTCGGTTCGATCGTGACCTGGGCGCTCCGGCTGCGCCGCGTGAACGGCCCGAATTTCACCTGGCCGCTGATGCAGTTCTCCGGCGTCTTTCCCGACGGGTGGCTTGAAAGTACCGGACGCGTCTACCGCGGCAAGGAACTGCCACGCAGGAGCCGCGAGGAACTGCTCGCGAACATCCGGCCCGACTGGAAGGACGCGATCGCCCGCGCGCGTGGCGAAGGCGTCGGCCGCGCCCGGCTCGTCGTTCTGAACTGAGCTCCCGCCGCTGATCGTGTCGCGTGCAGCGGGCATTCGCACCGCTGCACGCACGTGCCTGATCTCCTCCCACGTCACACCGCAGAACATTGCGCGCTCGCGCGAGCGGTCTGCACAGAAAACGTGCAGCAGGGCGCAGCGTCGTGCTACGGCGGGATACGGTCACGCCCGCCGCGGGCCGAGACACGACAGGAGAGACCCTGTCATGACGAAGCCCTCGAACCAGCACCGTCTGCGCAACGCCTTGCCGATCGCGTTGGTGATCATCGGCGTTCTTGCCACCGGCCTGCTCCTGAGCTCGGGTGCGGCGCAGCGTCGCGCCGAGTCGGGGCGCACCGACGATGTCGATCTTCCGAACTCCATGACGCTTAAGCAGAAACGGCCGGCGTCTTCAGCGTCGGCGCCGCAGGCCGAGGGATACGTAGCAGACGATGACGCGACGTCTACTGGCCGCCCGGGCGGTCGCACCGATGCTGGCGATCTCGTGCCGGGGCGTCCAAGCGGCGGCTACGGCTTCGGTGGAGGCAGCCTGATGGGATTGCCGATCGTGCTTGCCGATGGCCCGCAACAGGGTTCGCAGAACCAGCCGGCTGTGCGCTAGGACGCTCGGCACCGATCGATGCTCTGCTTGTGAGATTGATGCTGCCGGCGCAGGGATCGGGCCGCCAGGAACACGAGATGCTCGCATCCTTCGCGGAGGCGGCGCGGATCACCGCCATCGAGACGACGCTGCAGCGGGGGAGCTGATTCGCGTCAGCCGAGCCAGCCGGCCTCGAGCTGCTTGCCGTGCGCGGTGACGGCGTTGCGCATGAACATCGCGACCGTGACCGGTCCGACGCCGCCAGGCACCGGCGTCACCCAGCTGGCCACTTCCTTCACCGCGTCCGTATCGACATCGCCGACGATCGTCGTGGCGCCGTCCGGTCCGGTCACCTGGTTGATGCCGATGTCGATCACCGCGGCGCCCGGTTTCACCATGTCAGCCCGCAGGAACTTCGGTTTGCCGACGGCGACCAGTACCGCATCGGCGCGCCGGGAATGCGCGGCGACGGAGCGCGTCATGTGGTGGCAGACCGTCACCGTGGCGCCTTCCGCCATCAGCATGAACGCCGCGGGCTTGCCGACGATCTCGGAGTGGCCGACCATGACGACCTCGAGGCCGTGGAGCGTGAGACCGGTGGCCTTGATCAGCTCGACCGACGCCGCCGCCGTGCATGGCGCGAGCGCGAGATCGTTGTAGACGATGTCGCCGATGGAGGCGGGGTTCATCCCCTCGACGTCCTTGAACGGATGGATGGCTGACGCCAGCGAGCGACCCTTGATGTGCGGGGGAACCGGGCGCTGCAGGATCACTCCCAGGACGTCGCGGTCGCTGTTCATCGCGACGAGCCGCGCCTTGCACTCGTCCTGGGTCAGCGTCGCCGGCCAGGTCTGATCTTCGAATCTCAGCCCCACCTTCTTCGCGGCGCTGGCCTGGCCGCGCACGTAGACGGCGGCCTCCTTGTGTTCGCCGATGCTGACCGAGACGAGCCGGCCGAGCGGATGCGTCGCCGCGGCGGCGGCGACCCGCTCGGCGACGCCGGCCAGGATGCGGTCGCGCACTGCCCGGCCATCCAGCAGCCGGTGATCCTTCAGGTTCTTCGTTTCGCTAATCATCACTATCGGTATTGAAGCACGAGGATGAATAATCGGCGCCGTGAAAACGCCGCCTGCCCTTGCCGCCGCGCTGACCCTGGCACTCGGGGCCGCGCACCTGTTGGGCGCCGCGCAACAGCCGCCGACACACTGGGACAAGTACAAGGATCAGCGTGCGGAGCCGTTCCCGGACCAGCGCCTGACCGATCCTGTCGTGACCGGTGCGATCGACCTGCACGCGCATCCCGATCCGGACGTCTATCCTCGCCAGTCTGACGCGTTCACGATGGCGAAGCTGGCGCAGGAACGGGGCCTGCGCGGCATCGTCCTCAAGAACCACTTCACGGAGACGGCTGGCCTCGCGGAACTGGTGCGCACACACGCGACGCCGGGCTTCGACGTGTTCGGCGCCGTGACGCTGGACCTGCCGGTCGGCGGCCTCAACGCGCAGGCAATTCGCTACATGGTGGACGTCGTCGGCCATCGCGGACGGATCGTCTGGATGCCGACGCACGATTCGGAGCACGAGGTCCGTTACAACAAGGAGACGAGACCGTTCGTGGCCGTGTCACGCAACGGCAGTTTGCTGCCGGAAGTCGGCGAGGTGATCGCCGTCGTCGCGCAGCACGATCTCGCGCTGGCAACGGGACATGTCGAGCCCGAGGAGGCGCTGCAGATTCTCCGTGCCGCGAAAGCGGCGGGCGTCAAGCGGCTGATCGTGACGCACCCGATGTTCTCGCCGCAGTACACCTGGATGTCGATCGACCAGATGCGCACTGCCGCTGACCTTGGCGCCTTCCTCGAGATTACCGGCAACAGCATTGTTCGCGACCCCGAAGCGGCGCCGCGCGTGCTCGCGGCGATCCGGGCGATCGGCGCCAGCCATTTCTTCGTGTCGACCGACTCGGGACTGGTCGGCACGCCCAACGTGCCTGACACGCTGGCGCTGGTGGCGAAGCGGTTCCGGGATGCCGGCATCGCTGACGCGGATCTGATGGTGATGTTCAGGGACAACCCCGCGTTTCTCGTCAACCTGCCGGCGGTGGCGGGCGCAACAGCGCGCTGACGGAGGTGCGACGCGTGATGCAGATCAATCCGCTCGAAGCCGGCGTGGCCCCTGTTCACGCTTTCTGGATTCTCGCTTCTCAGTTCGTGTTCGCGTTCGATTCTTGCTGAGCAGCCTTATCGGTGGCTTAGCTCTGCGCTGCTACGCGAGACTCGAACCTGAACACGAACTGAGCACGGAGAACCGGGAAGGGTGAACCGGAGTGCCCGCTCCGCACGGTGTCAGGACGCGTTCCGGCGCGGCTCCTTGAGGAGTGACGGCAGATCGCGCGTGTCCTCGGCGCGAGCCATTCGCAATGGCGAGGTCCGGCCATCGGTCGCGCGCACGTAGTGACCGCCCACCGTCCGCCGCAGGAATCCGGCGGCGGTCAGTAATTCCAATGCGGTCGTACAGGTGAACCTGTCCAGCCCCCACAGGCGCTGGCCCTGGAAGACCGTCAGGCTCAAGCCAGGCATTTCGGAGTATTCGGCCCAGATCCGTCGCAGGAGATCATCGTGAACTGCAGCATCCATGGCGGATCCTCAGGAAGGAGGAACTGATCTGAATCTACCAGAAGGCGTGGCGGGCGTCCATGCGGTCGCGGGTAAATTCGCGCAACGTCGCGCGGGGGAGGGCGGGCCTTGTGAGGCCCGCCTGACATTCGCTGGCGCTACCGCCGTGGATTGCAGCGGTTTGCGCCGGCCTGCGGATTTGTCGGATCCGGAGCGGCGCCCCGGCCCCGCACGTCGCGATAGGCGGCGTGGCACGCGGCGCAGGCGTCGGACAGGTCGCCGGTCGCATCCGAGACCGCTTCCTGGTTCCTGGTCTGCGACAGGCGGTAGATCTCCTTCGACATCGTGATCATCTGCTCGGTGAACTTGATCCAGTCCGGGTCGGTGACCGGCGCCGGTTTCCCGTTCTCGCACCGCAGGTCCGGATTCAGCATCACGGGGGAGATGTCGGCAAGCGCGATCGCGGCGTTGTCGACCACCTGCCACCCCGTATAGATCCCCATGCCCCAGTCGAAGATCGTCGACGTACCAGCCTGGACGTTGGTCGGACCCTTGGCAGCGCCCGGATCCTGCTGCTGCACGGCGAAGATCAGGTTCGAGTTCGGGAAGAAGATGCCGCGCATCAACTGCGCGAGATTCCCGACGGGTGCGCGAACGGCACCGGCCGGTACAGCCGCCGCGGCCGTCGTCGGCCGCTGTGGCCACCGGATCGCGTTTGCTGCCGCCTCGGTACCGGCGAGTTCGGCTGCGCCGGTGGGGAAGCCGTTGCGGTTCAACAGGTGCGCCACGAGGTCCGTCGATTGCTGCGGCGTGAGCTTCCCGGGCGCATCCGCCGGCATGGTCTTCTGGATCTTCGAGAGCAGCCCGGACAGCGGCGTGGTCTGCCAGTGGCTGATGAACAGGTCACCCTGCAGGGGCGGAGCCGACGCGCCCTGGAGCGTCGCCCCGTGGCAGGAGGCGCACTGTTGACCGTAGACGGCACCGCCACGGCTCGCCTGTGCCGCGGTGTAGACGCCGTCCTGCACGGTCCGCGGCGCCTGCGCCTGGGTCACGGCGGTCGTGGCGGCGAGCGCCGCGACGGCGACGGCATGACGCGTGCGCATGCTCATCGAGCCGCCGCCCGCTGGATCAGCTCGATCCGGTTGCCGGCCGGGTCGATCGCGATGCCGATCACGATGCCGGTGTTGCCGAACGGACGCGGATCGCCGGTCATCGTTCCACCGGCAGCCTTGATCGCGGCCACGGTGGCGTTCATGTCGGTGACCGTGAAGATCACGTGCGGGATCGGATCCTTCAGGTCGTCGGAGTCCCGGTGCATCAGGACTACCGGCAGCCCCTTGTTCGCCTTCGCGGCATCGGCCGTAGAACCGAAGTTCAGGAAAATTTCGGGCCCGCCACCGGCCTGCAGGCGGTTCACTTCCTCCATGCCGAACGCCGCCTTGTAGAATCTCGCCAGCGTTTCCGTATCCCTGGCGGCGACGCGGACGGAGTTGAGCGTCACGTCGGCGCGTGCCGCGGTGCCGATCAGCATCGCGGCGCACGTGACGAGGGCGATCGTGGCCAATCTCTTCATCGAATTCTCCCGGAGGTTTCGGTGGCAGCGAGGTGTCGCGGACGCGATAATACCGCCGCTCGGTTCTCGATGGCGGCCCGCCGATGAAAATCCTGACCACTCACGTCGGCAGCCTGCCGGGCCCCGACCATTTCAACGCCACCGCCGACCACGACGATTCGACGCTTCGCAAAGCCGTTCAATGGGTCGTCCATCGCCAGCTGGAAATCGGGCTGGACATCATCAACGAGGGCGAACTCACGAAGGGCGGTGACTGGCTCTCGTTCATGGACGCGCGGCTCGGCGGGTTCGAGGAGCGGCCCGGTCCCGCTGGCGGATCGATCCTGACGAGGGGGAAGGACCGCGAGATGTTCGCGGACTTTTACCGCTACGCGGCCGAGCGGCAGACGCTGTTCTACGCACGGGACGATCGGATCAAGGCAGTCCGGCGGTTCACCACGGCCACGGGACCTGTCACCTACACCGGTGCCGCCGCGCTCCAGCGGGAGCTCGACGTGTTCCGGACAGTCGTGCGCGACCCCTCCTCGTGCTTCCTCACGAGTACCGCACCCTCGAGTCTCGAGCCGTACCGGGGGAACGAGTTCTACGCCAGCGAGGACGAGTTCGTGTTCGCGCTGGCCGAGGCGCTGCGCGTGGAATACGAAGCGATCGTCAAGGCGGGCTTCCTGCTGCAGATTGACGATGCGTGGATGGTGGCGCTCTGGGATCGGATCGGGATCGCGATGGGGCTGGAACTGTTCACCGCCTATTGCCTGCGGCGGGTGGAGGCGCTGAACCACGCGCTCCGGAACGTGCCGATGGAACGCGTCCGCTATCACTTCTGCTGGGGCAGCTGGCACGGTCCGCACGCGTTCGACCTGCCGCTGGCCGATCTGATGCCGGTGATGCTGGCAGTGAAGGCGAAGTTCTATTCCTTCGAGGCCGCCAACGCGCGCCACGCGCACGAATATCACCTGTGGGAGCACGTCCGGCTGCCGGCTGGCAAGGTCATCATGCCCGGGGTGATTACGCACTCGACGGATCTCGTCGAGCATCCCGAGCTGGTCGCCGATCGCATCCGTCAATTCACCGAGCGCGTCGGACCCGAGCGCGTGATCGCCAGCGCGGATTGCGGATTCGGCGGGCGGACCCACCCGCAGATCGCCTGGGCCAAGCTGCGCGCGCTGACGGAGGGCGCCGCGCTCGCGAGTGCATCGCTGTAGCGACTGCGAGTGTCGCGCTGCGGGAGTCGACCCTGCGAGCCGACCGGCAACGGCGGGGTCACGTATGATCGCGGCCAAAGGAGACAGCATGCGTCATCGTTCGTTTGGCACGCTCGCGTTCGTCATTGCCGTGTCGTGCCTGGCACAGGCCGCGGATCGGAGCACGATTACCTTCGCCGACGGCCGGATCTTTCCGGAGAGCCTCACGTCGACGAAGAACGGGGACATCTACTTCGGGGCGCTTGGGCAGGATGCGGTGTACCGCGCGACGAAGAGTTCCGCGGTCGCAACGGTCTGGGTGAAACCGAAGACGGCGGGGCTGCAGCAAGTGCTCGGCGTGCTCGCCGACGAGAAGGCCGGCGTCCTCTGGGTGTGTGCATCGGCGACCGGCGGACGGAACGGTGCGCCGCTGGTTGGCGAGACGGCGTTGAAGGCCTTCGCGCTGAAGGACGCGTCACTCAAGGGGAGCTACGGGTTTCCGGGCAACGGCCTGTGCAACGACATCGCGGTGGCGAAGGACGGAACCGTCTACGCGACCGATACGACGCAGGGGCGCATCCTCCGGTTGAAGAAGGGCGCGACCGCGCTCGACGTGTGGGCGAACGATCCGATGCAGTTGGCCACCGCCGATGGGATCGCGCTGCTCGCCGATGGCCAGATCTACGTCAACTCCGTCGGGCAGGGCACGTTGATGCGCATCCCGGTCAAGGCGGACGGCTCGGCCGGACCGATCGTGAAGCTGGCGCCCTCGCAGCCGCTGACGGGACCGGACGGCATGCGCAGCGTTGGCAGCAAGACGATGCTGCTGGTGGAAGGCGGCCGCCTCGACGAGGTGACGATCGACGGAGACAAGGCGGTGGTCAAGGTGCTGAAGGACGGGATGCCCGGCGTCACCGCGGTCACCCTTGCGGGCGACACCGCCTACGTCGCCGAAGCGCGCCTGAACGCGCGCAACAACCCGGCCGACCCGGGTCCGTTCCGCGCGTTGAGCGTGCCCTACAAGGCGCCGAAGTAGGGTCGCGGACCTGACACGGTCCGCGCCACGATATCCGCATCGCAAGCCGGGATCCGCGTGGCGGTTCCGGCCCCTACAACGGCAGGAGCACGCCCGCGGCGCGGACGACGCGGCGGATCTCCTCCGCGCCGTTCTCGTCCGCGATCTTCGCCTTGCTCAGGATCGCGACCGCGTGATTCGAAATCCGCTCTTCTTCCGTGCGATCCATCAGCTGTGACGTGGCGATGATGACGGGAATGTCAGCGGTGGCGCGCTCGCGCTTGAGGCGTGCCAGCACTTCGGTCCCGAGCATGTCGGGCATCCGCAGGTCCAGGAAGATGATGTCCGGCTGCTCGGATGCGGCGCGGAACAACGCGTCCTCGCCGCCGGAGGCTTCGATCACCCGGCAACCCACACGCGTCAGGAACCGTCGCAGTACATAACGCGCGGTCTGCTCGTCGTCCACGACCAGCGCGAGCGGCGATTCGTCGAGCGGTTGGCGGAGCGGCGCGTCCGGCGTTGCCGTATGACCTGGGAGCGTTGGCGGGATGCGCAGCCAGAACGTCGACCCTTCACCGGGCGCGCTGATCACACCGACGCCGCCCCCCAGCAGTTCGGCCAGCCGCTTCGACAGCGACAGGCCCAGTCCCGTGCCGCGCACGCGCGCCTGCAGCGGGTTCGGGACCTGGCCGAATTCCTGGAACGGGCGCGCGGACCTCGACGCCAACAGTCCAGTTAGAGTATTTTCTGTTGAGCCGGCAGGCTCAACAATATGGCTCCAACAGGACTGTTCTGGTCGAAGCGCGGCGAAGTGGCCTGTGCGGATCACGCGCCGCAATCGGATAAGGACCGCTGGCGTGCCGAAG
>Ga0247825_10002501_pt1 | contig 12112 bp, 11 predicted proteins | sample 13C_Vanillin_Day_FD_194413 | JGI IMG/M metagenome (GOLD analysis project Ga0247825, IMG submission 194413) | Soil microbial communities from agricultural site in Penn Yan, New York, United States - 13C_Vanillin_Day48 | ecosystem: Environmental > Terrestrial > Soil > Agricultural land | place...
CGCCTCGGCCACCGTGTCGAGCAATACCTTCGGCTCAAACGGCTTCGTAAGAAAGGAAAAAACCCCACGACGGGTCGCCGCCACCGCCTCCGGAATCGTCCCGTGCGCCGTCAGAATCACCACCGGCAGCGACGGCGAATCGCGGTGAATCGCATCAAACAGCGCCATCCCGTCCATGCCCTGCATGCGCAGATCCGTCACCACTGCCTGCGGCCGCGACACCGACAGCGCCGCCAGCGCCGCCTCCCCCGACTCCACCGCCGTCACCGCATAGCCCGCCGCCGTCAGCCGCATCGCAATCAGCTGCAGCAAATCCTTGTCGTCGTCGATCAGCAGGACCTTGGAACTGTCATTGCTCATTTTTGCGCCTTCTCCTGACACCAAACCAGTGTAATTCTTGCCGCCTGTCGTTACGCGGCGTCGGCGAGCGCACGCGCCGAACGGCGTGGAAGTGTGACACGAAAATGACCGCCGGTTCCTTCCGGGACCACCGCGATATGGCCGCCGTGGGCCTCGACCAGCTCGCGCGCAATGGCGAGGCCGAGGCCGGTGCCCTTGATGCGCGTGCCCTCGCCCTTGCCGCGGCCGCGGAAAAACAGGTTGAAGATCGAATCGCGCTCTTCGGGCGGCACGCCCGGCCCCGAGTCCATCACCTCGATCACCGCCTCGCCCGCGTGCACCCGCGCCTTGACCGTGATGCTGCCGCCGGGCGGAGTGAACTTGACCGCGTTGCTCACCAGATTGTCGATGATCGAGCGCAGCTTTTCCGGATCCGCCTCGACCATCGCCGCCTGCGAGTCGATGTTCAGACGCAGGCCTTTCGACTGCGCTGCGAGCTCGTGCGCGCGCGTCGCCTCGGTCACCAGCGCGTCGAGCACCACCGGCTTCACTTCGAGCGAGGCGGCGGCATGCAGCGCGCGCTGGTAATCGAGCAGCTCCTCGATCAGGCGCTGCAGCTTCACGCTGTTGTCGCGCATGATCGAGACCACCTGCCGCTGCGCCGGCACGAGCGGCCCGGCGACCTGGTCGTTCAGGAGCTCCGCGCCCTCGCGCAGCGCGGTGAGCGGGGTCTTCAGCTCGTGCGAGACATGGCGCAGGAAGCGGCTTTTCTGCGTCTCGAACTCGTCGAGCCGACGCCGCAGCCAGTCGAGGCGCCGGCCGAGGTAGCGCAGATCCTCGGGGCCGCGCACCGCGATCGGCCGCGAGAAATCGGCGCCACCGAGCTGGCGGATCGCCGCGTCGATGGCGACGATCGGCCGCGCGATGTAGCGCGTGAGCGCGAGCGCGATGGTGAGCGCGACCGCGGTGCTGAACAGAAGCAGCAGGATGAGGCCGCGCTGCACCTCGTCGGCGCTCGCGCGCAGGCGCTCGACCTCGCGGTCGACGATGAGGTTGTTGATGGCGAGCACTTCGCGCGAAGCATCCACGAGCTGGTCCACGTGCTCGGAGATCTCCGCGGCCTCCACGCGGCTGCGCGGCAGGCTTGTCAGCAGGTCGTACAGCGCCTGTTCATGGCCCACCGCGCGGCCGAGCGCGCCGAGCTGCGTATCGTCGAGCGGCAACTGCCCGATCTCGTCGGTGAGCTGGCGGAAGCTGCGGTGTACCCGTGCGTAGCCCTGGATGAGCTCCGGATCGTCGAGCACCGCGGCCTGCTGCGCTAGCCGCTCGATCGTGCCGATGCGCTCGACCAGCGAGCGGCTGGCGCGTGCCGCCTGCGAGGCGTTGAACACGGCGCTGCGGCTCTGCCCCGCGAGGCGCTCGGTGTTCCACGCGGAATAAGCGAGCGCGCCGACCAGCGGCAGGATCACGAGCGTGAAGCCTGCGAGCAACAGTCCGAGGAACGAACGCGGGTAACTCATTCAAAGTGAAATCGTTGCACGGCGTTGGACAAATACCAACGTCAGGTGTTCACGACAGACGGCTGTCGCTCCTGCACGACGGCGACGCGGCCCAGGATCCGGTTGGCGCCGACTACGGTGCAATGCGAGGGCACGTCTCGCGTCACCACCGCATTGGCGCCGACGGTGGCGCCGTGGCCTACGCGCACGGCTCCGAGGATCTTCGCACCGGCGCCGATGCATACGTTGTCTTCGATCACGGGCGCAGCCGGGTCGGAGGGGTGCTTGTTGCCGATCGTCACCTGCTGCATGACGGTAACCCGGCTCCCGACGGTGGCATTGCGATGGATGAAAATGCCGTACGGATGGGGCATCAGGATCGGCGCCGGCAGCCGGCAATAGATCCCGCAGTTGAGCAGCGTGCTCATGAAGTCGGCCAGCAACGGAACCCGGTGCCGGCAGGCAAACTGCAGAATCCGTGCCGCCAGCGGGTTCGCGCCGACCACCGTATCGGAGTACCTCCGTTCCACGCGCCGCTCCAGCCAGCACAGCAGCGCGCGCTCCACCTTGGCGGCCGCCGGCGGCAGCGCTTCTGCGCGCTCGACCACGATGGTGTCGGCGCTGCGCGGCCGGTAGTTGCCGGACGGATCGAAGAGCACCGCGACGTCGATGCCGCGCAGGCGCTCCGAGTAGCCGTGGTCGAAGGCGTCGAGACCGTCGGGGAATGCAGGCGCAAGGTCGCGCACCACGCGCTCGCGCAGCGCCGGATTGTCGAAGCCGACAAAGGCAATGGCGGCGTGCCGCGGCTGCATCACCAGGTGCAGCTTCGACACCAGGGCAAAGGGGCTGGGAAGCGCCCGGTACAGCGTGCGACGAAGCCGCGGCAGCGCCGCGCGCACCTTGTCCCAGGACGCCTCTTTTGCGGCTTGCGCAAGCAGGCGCACGTCGCGCCTCGCCCGCCACAGGCTGCTGATGCGCTCGAGGGCACCGCGCGGGTCCAGGTGCCAGAGGCTGGAAAGCCAGGCGGCGCGCGTTTCATCAAGCGCCTGCGCCTGGACGGTCTCGACCAGGCCATATAAGAACGCCACTTCCGGCCGCCCCGAGAGCAGCTCCTCGGAGCGCAGCAGCGGCCGTCCGGCGCGGTAGTAGTCGCCCAGGGCGTGGACCGAGAGGAAGCTCGGCCGGCCCACCTCGTCGCTCCAGGCCAGGATGAAATGCACCCGCTGGCGCTCATCGCGGGAAAGCTGGACCAGGCGCAGGTCGAAATCCTGCGCGAAGCGCGCGATCCGGCGGGTCATCCCCGGCAGGTCCTCCTGCGCCACCGCGAGCGCCGCCTCGGTCGTGGGCGCCTCCGGCCCGAGGGGCCGGAACCGCACGCCGTCGTCGCGCAGCCGGTCGAGCAGCGCCTCGGCTACGTAACCCCGCTCGTCCAACTCATTTCTCCCTGATCATCGCCTGAAGTGTGCATGTGTCACGAAACTGACGCAAACGCGGTCCGATCAGCCTGCCGCAGGGCAACGGGCGCGGTTGATGCCGCGAAAACGGCTGGGCTACGATCCGGCGCATGAAAAATATACAAAGCCCGGCAGCGCGCGTTCTCTTCCTGACGTTGGGCGTCGTCGTGTCGTCGCCTGCATCGGCCTTCGAGGCCATCGATACCACGCCGTGGCCGTCGCGCGGAACCTTCCCCGCGTACCCGCGTGAATCCACCGGTCAGACCGATGTCGGGTTCCAGGCCGGAATCCTCCGTGACGATAACGTGTTGCGCACCGAGACGGGCGCGCAATCGGACAGTATCGCCCGCTACGGCGGCGGGATTCGCCACGAGTCGCGGCTGGTCGGCCGCCAGCGCGTGCGCTTCGAGGCACGCGGAGACTACTACGACTACCGCCACTTCAACGAGCTCGACAACTTCTCGTATGCACTGGGCGGGGAGTGGCTGTGGGAAATCGGCAACAACTGGTCGGGCACCGTCTTCCTTGGCCAATCCAAGCGACAGGTGGATATGGCCGAGACCCAGGCGGCGCGCCTGGACACCGCCACGAGCACGCGCTTCGGGGCCACCGCAGGCTACATGATCACGCCGGGATTCCGGCTGCGGGGAGGGTTCCTCGGCACCCACGACGAGCGCGAGGAAGCCGGCAGTACCGAAACGCGTACGGGCACGGTCACCGCGGCAGCCGAATACGTGAGCCCGCTCGCCAATACCGTCGGCCTGGAGTACCGCTTCACCAACGGCAACGCGCCGCAACTCGAGTTCGTCGACCCCCTCGGCGCCTTCGTGAGCAACGACTACCGCGAGAACGAGCTTGCGCTCGTGTCGTCGTACGCGCTCGGCTCGCAGCTTCGCGCGAGCGTTCGGCTCGGATACACGCGGCGCGACTACGACGAGCTCGCGACGCGCGACTTCGACGGCTGGACCGGCCGCATCGGCGTCGACTGGTTTCCCGGGACCAAGACGGGGCTCGGCTTCCTGCTCTATCGCGAGCCGCGCTCGATCATCGACGTTGCGGCGAGCCACGTCCTGGTCAGCGGCGCAGCTTTCGTGCCGCGCTGGGCGGTGACCAACCAGGTGGTGCTCCACGCGCGCATCGCGCGCGAGCGGCGGCAGTTCGAAGGCGACCCGACGCTGACGGCCGGCGCAACGCTGCGCGACGAGTATGCCACCCTCGTGCGCGTCGGCCTGGGCTGGGAGCCGCAGCGGCGCTGGCTGGTCGGCCTTGCCGCCGAGCACGGCGAGCGCGAATCCAACGCCGTCGGTCGCGACTACCAGTACAACGCGGTGATGGCCAATCTCGGCTACCAGTGGTAGCGGCATAGCGTCCTGCCTGGCTTACCTGCCCGCCCTATCTCCCATAGGCGTCCTCGAACCTGACGATGTCGTCCTCGCCGAGGTAGCTGCCCGACTGCACCTCGATCAGCTCGAGCGGTAGCTTACCGGGGTTCTCCAGGCGGTGGCGTGTTCCCGGCGGGATATACGTCGATTCGTTCTCCGTGAGGAGGAAGCTCTCCTCGCCGCGCGTCACCCGCGCCGTCCCGCGCACCACGATCCAGTGCTCCGCCCGGTGGTAGTGCATCTGCAGCGACAGCGCGGCGCCGGGCTCCACCACGATGCGCTTTACCTGGAAGCGCTCGCCTCGCTCGATGCTGTCGTAGGTACCCCATGGCCGGTGCACCTTGCGGTGCGCGAGGGTTTCGGCGCGGCCTTGCGCCTTCAGCGCCGCCACCAGCTTTCCGACCGCCTGCGCCCTGTCTTTTCGCGCCACCATGACGGCGTCGGGCGTCTCCACGACGACCACGTCGTTCAGGCCTACGCAGGCCACCATGCGATGCTGCGACACGACGAGCGCGTTTGCAGTGTCGGCCAGATGCACATCGCCGTGCACCACGTTGCCCGCCGAGTCTTTGCCGCCGATTTCCCACAGCGCGTCCCAGGCGCCGACATCCGACCAGCCGGCGTCCAGACGTACTACGACCGCCTCCGGGGGCGAGGGCCGGTCGACGAGGCGCTCCATGACCGCGTAGTCGATCGAATCCGACGGGCAGCGCTCGAAGACCTCGGCGTCGACGCGCACGAAAGCGCCGTCGCGCCGGCCCTGGCGGTAAGCGCGCTCGCACGCCGCGAGGATGTCCTTGCGCAGGCTGCCGATGGCGTCGATCCACACCGAGGCGCGCACGGCGAAGATGCCCGCGTTCCAAAGATAGCTCCCCGCCTCGAGGTATTGCTGCGCCCGCGCGGCATCGGGCTTTTCCACGAACGCCTCGATGAAATTCGCATCGGCGTCGCCCGCTCCTCCTTTCCACATGGCGCCCCCGAGGCGGATATAGCCGTAGCCGGTCTCGGCCGAGGACGGCGGCACGCCGAAGGCGACCAGGTAGCCCTGGTGCGCGAGCGCGGCGCCGCGCTGCACGGCGCGCGTGAAAGCGTCGCCGCGCGCGATGGCATGGTCCGAAGGCATCACCAGCAGCACCGGGTCGTCGGCAGTCACCGCGTGGACCGCGGCGAGCGTGAGCGCCGGCGCGGTGCCGCGCCCCTTCGGCTCCAGCACGATCGCCTTGGGCTTCGCCCCGATGTGCCTGAGCTGCTCGGCCACCAGAAAGCGGTGCGTTTCGTTGCAGATGACAAGCGGCTCGACCGAGCCGTCGACACCGCGCGAGCGCGCGGCGGTGTCCTGCAGCAGGGTACGCTCGCCGTTCAGCGCGTGCAGCGGCTTCGGATGATGCTCGCGCGAAAGCGGCCACAGCCGCGTGCCGGAGCCGCCGCACAGAATCACCGGCTGGATCAGCGTCGGCGTGACGCCCAGTTCGATCAAGACTCTTCCTCCTCAGGGAATCGAGGAGGATCGCGGCCCCGATTCTTCCTGCGCGGTTCTAGGGATGCAGGCGCGCCTGGCGCCGGCGCTCGCCGTACAGACGGCGCCAGTTCCAGTGTGCGACAAGCCGCGCCTGGTAATCCGCCTGGGCACACTCCCCCATCTGGCGCATCTTTTCCGGAAACGCCTCCGCCCAGGCGAGACGCCGCGCGAGCTCGCGCGCGGAGCCCGGCTCGAAGAGCAGGCCGTTGCGGCCCGGCTCGACCAGCTCGACGAACACCGGAAGCCGGCTCGCGATGACCGGAACGGCTTCGGCGAACGCCATCACCAGCGCGTGCGGCTCGCCCTCGTAGGTCAAGCCCGGCAGGACGAGAAAAGCGCAGCGCTGCATGCGCCGGCGCAGCTCGGCGCCCGAGCGCCCGACCGGGACCATGTCCACGCGCGCGCCCGGGTAGAGATCGAGCGCCTCGAGCAGAACGGCTGCACCGGCCTCGGCTTCGAACCCGCCGACGAACAGGCCCCCGCGTCGCTCGGTCATTCCGGCTTCCAGCGCCGCGTGCGGTACTCGATTTTCGGCGCCGCTTTCGGCCGCGCTTCGGCGGGCTTCGCCGGCATCTGCGCCTCCGGGTCGTACACCGCCACCTTCAGCGCCTTGCGCGCCGGTTTCTTCCTTTCGGACTCCTGCGTTGCTTCTTCGTCGCGGCTGCCGCGGCCGCGCAGGCGGCCCGAGGCGTACAGATAGCCCGCGGCGGTTGCTGCTGCGCTCATGGGGACTTCGTCCTCCTTCAGTCGTTGCCCGGCATCCACGCCGAGCGTTTTTGGATCAGGCTCCAATAGGCGTTCACCAGGGGGTCGGCGCGCTCGACGCGCCGCGCCGGCAGCGCGTGATGCACGAGCGCGCCCAGCAGGTAGACGAGCGTGAGCGCCCCGATGACCCGGGCGCGCCAGGTCCATTCGGGATACGCAGCGCGGGCGAAGTCGTGCGCGCGCTTCATCGCCGAGTGCAGGAACGGCACGTTCACCGCGCGCCCGTGCAGCGCCCGCTGCACGATGAGGTAGTGCAGCACGTCGTCGAGCGGGCTGGCCTCGGTATGGGCCTTGCCCCAGTCGTAGACGAAGAGCTGCGAGCCGAGCGCGCGGATGTTCCACGGGGCGAAGTCGCCCTGCGAGAGCACGTACGGCCCGGTCCAGTAGAGCAGCGCCGCCTCGCAGTCGCGGTAGGCGGCGCGCAGCGTTTCGAGCGTGGGGGGCGGGACGCAGCCCTCGAGCCGTCCGAGCGACTGGTTGAGCTCGGCGCAACAGCGCGTGACCTCGAAGTCCGTCGAGCGAAAGCGCGCCTTGCCGAGGCTCGCGAGGAAACGCTCGTGCCCGGCGGTGAAGGCGCGCGTCTCGCCCGTTCCCTGCGCGACGCTCATGACGAGGAAGCGGCGGCCCTCGGCGTTGCGCCCTTCCTCGATCAGGCGCGGCACCTGGCGTTCCAGGTCGCGCATCGCGGCGAGCTCGCGCAGCCACTGCGCTTCGCGCGCGAGCTGGCGGTCCCCGAGGTCGTCCGCGGCGGTCTTGACGAGCGAATAGTGGATCACGCGTTATCGCTTGCTCTTATGGGACAGGGGGTGGCAGCAAGCGCCGTGCCCACGACCGGCGGCCCCAAGAAAACAGGGGCTTAGCTCGGCGGCGCCACCTCAAAAGGTCCCCGCCCGTCGCCGGGGGCGCACCTGGCGCCGCCCCGTGTTCTATAACCCATTGATTAGGCTGGGCCCAGCCGGTCGCGGGCGTGCGACGTCAACGAGTCACGAGCGCTGTAATTCCCTCTACCATCGGGGGATGGGGAACAGGCCCACCGACACGAAGGGGGTCGACGCATTGCATGAGAGCGAGGTGCGCTTCCGCCGCCTCGCCGCGCTCTCCGCAGACGTGTACTGGGAACAGGATGAAGAGTTGCGCTTCATCTCGTTCTCGACCAGCCGCGCGAGCCACATCGAGCGCAGCTACACCGACAAGCTCATCGGCAAGACGCGCTGGCAGATCCCCTACCTGAACATGACCGGCGCCGACTGGGCCGCGCATCGCGCGGTACTGGAGGCGCGCCAGCCGTTCCGGGACCTGGAGCTGTGCCGCTACGACCAGCGCGCGTGCAAGATCTGGGTCCGCGTGAGCGGCGAGCCGGTGTTCGATGCCGCGGGCCTCTTCAAGGGCTACCAGGGCATCGCCTGCGACATCACGGAGCGCCGGCGCGCCGAGGAGCTGCGCGAGCTCGAGCACGCGGTGACGCGGATCCTCGCCGATGCCGACAGCGCCCCGGCCGCGTTGCAGAGCGTGATCCGCGCGGTGTGCGAGACCGAAGGCTGGGACTGCGGCCGTTTTTTCCGCGTCGACGAGCAGGCGAAAGTCCTGCGCTTCGCGGAGGGCTGGGGCATCGCCGACCCCGCGGTCCAGCGCTTCATCGTGCTGTCGCGCGAGATCGCCTACCAGCCCGGCGTGGGCATGAGCGGGCTTGCGTGGCAAACGGGCGAGCCGCTCTTCAGCAAGGACGTGGGGAACGATCCGCGCTCCTCCAAGGTGGCGGCGAACAAGGTCGGCTCGCGCGAGATCGGGTTCCATGGCGTTTTCGTATTCCCGATCATGTCGGCCGGTGAAGCGATCGGCGTGCTCAACTTCGCCAGCCGCACGCCGCGCGAGCCCGAGGAGCAGCTGCTGCAGGCGATCGCGGCCATCGGCGTGCAGATCGGCCAGTTCCTGCGCCGCAGGCAGGCCGACGAGAAGCGCCAGATCCTGGAGGAGCAGCTGCACCAGGCGCAGAAGATGCAGGCGATCGGCACGCTCGCCACGGGCATCGCGCACGAGTTCAACAACGTGCTGCGCGCCATTCTCGCCAACGTGGAGCTCGCGCGGATGGACGCCGGCCCCGAGCACCCGGTGCGCGAAAGCATCGAGGAGATCGACAAGGCGAGCCGGCGGGCGCGCGACATCGTGCAGCGCATCCTCGCGTTCGCGCGTCCGCAGCCGGCACAGCGCCGGCGCATCGCGCTGAGCGAAGTCGCAAGAGAGGCGATCCGGCTGCTCGGTCCCAGCCTGCCCGCGGGGATCAGCCTGGTCACGGACTTCGCTTCGGACACGCCGGAGATCCTCGGCGACGCGACCCAGATCCACCAGCTCCTGCTCAACCTGTGCGCCAACGCCGTGCAGGCGATGGGCAAGGCGCCGGGTAACATCACCGTGCGCTTGTCCGGTGTCGCAGCGGGGGCGGGTGGCGAAGCGGCGATCCGCGAAGTGCCCTCGGGCCCGTACGCCCGGCTCTCGGTCTCGGATTGCGGCGGCGGCATCGATCCTGCAATCCAGGGCCGCATCTTCGAGCCGTTCTTCAGCACCAAGTCCGCCGGCGAAGGCACGGGGCTCGGCCTCGCGATCGTGCACGGCATCGTGCGCGCGCACGAGGGTGCGATCGACCTGAAGAGCGAGCCCGGAAAAGGCTCGACCTTCCACGTGTACTTCCCCGCGGTCCAGGCGACGATGCCGCCGGGCGCGGCCACGGAGCCCGCCGAGCGCGCCCCCGGGCGCGGCCGCCACGTTCTTTTCCTCGACGACAACGAGACGCTGGTCTCCGCCATGGTGCGCAGCCTCTCGCGCCGGGGCTACCGCGTGAGCGGCTACAGCTCGCCCGAGGAAGCGTTGCAGGCGGTGCGCGAGAAGCCCCGCTCCTACGACGTGGTGGTGAGCGACTACATGATGCCCGGATGCTCGGGCCTCGATGTCGCGCGCGAAGTGGCCGCGGTCCGGCCCGACCTGCCGGTGATCATCTTCTCCGGCCATATCGACGAAGAGCTGCGGCGCAGGGCGCGCGAGCTCGGCGTGCGCCAGCTCCTGGGCAAGCTCGACGCGCCCAACGAGCTCACCGAGGCGATCGACCGGCTGACCGCGGGCGCCGCGGCGCACTGACTGGCGCCATTACAGCCAGGGCATCAGCGAGGCGTGAACGACGTCGGGAGCGCCCTGGCCGCCGACCGAGCGGATGGCGAGGTCGACGTCCTTCAGGCCGAATCGGTGCGTCGTCACCTTCTCCAGGGGAAAGCGCTTCGACGCAAGCTGCGCGAGCGCGAGCTCGCAGGCCTTGTAGCTGTGCCCGCGCGCGCTTTTGATGGTGATGAACTTCACCGTCACGCGCTCGAGCGGGAAATTGGGGAACTCCTTCAGCTCGCCCTGCACGACGATCGTGCCGCCCTTTCTCTTCAACGCCTCGATTCCCAGCAGGATCGGAATCGTGCCCGCGCCGGCGGTGCAGTCGAGCACCACGTCGACGCCTTTGCCGCCGGTGATCGCCTTGATGCGGGCCAAGGGGTCTTCGGCATTGACGTCGATGGTGTAGTCGGCGCCCAGCGCTTTTGCAGTTTCCAATCTCTTTCCATCTTTTGACGTACCTGTGACGACGATCAGCGAAGCGCCTGCCTGCTTGCAGACCACGGTCTGCGACAGCCCCTGCTGCCCCGGCCCCTGGATGAGGACGGTGGAGTTGTAGCCGACGCCGCCGTCGAAGAGCGACCACTCGACGCCGTTCGCCATCGGGGTGACGAGCCCCGCGAGCTCGGCGCTCACCCCTTTCGGCACGTGGTGCACGACGGCGTTCCACGGCAGGTACACATACTGCGCAAAGCCGCCCCAGAGGTGGGGGGCGCGCTCGGCCGAGGTATAGCCGTAGCGGATGCCGTCGGGATTGGTGCGCCAGTCGGTGTTCTCGCAGTGCCGGTACTGTCCCTGGTGGCACCACTCGCACTTGCCGCACATTACGTAGTGCTCGACGAAGACGAGATCGCCTTCCCGGAAGCCCTTGCGCCGGGTGAATTCGCGACCCGCCCTGGCGATCACGCCGATGTTCTCGTGGCCCATGATCACCGGCGCGCTCGAAGGCGGGCTCTTGTAGAGCTTGACGTCGGTGCCGCAGATGCCGGCGACCTCCATCTTCATGAGCGCGCTGTCCTCCGGGATCTCCGGCATCGGGAACTCGCGCAGCTCCGTCCTGCCCGGTCCCGTCCTCACCGCCGCCAGTACTTTTTCCACCGCCGCAATCCTCCGATAATGAGCGCGAGTTTCTCATGCTTGCGCCCTCCGGGAAGAGTCCCGACCGGCTCGAGGCCGCCTCGCGCGTGAAGGCGTGGACGCGCGCGCGCTTCTCGCTCGGCGCCGATGCGACCATCCTGGTGTCGGAGATCGAGAGCGTCCAGGCGGGCTTCCCGCCGCTCTCGACCGTGGTGGCGTTCTGGACCGCGGAACGCAAGCACTACCACTGGCGCATCTTCAAGCCGCTGCAGGAGGTTCTGGAGGACGACCTGCCTCCCGCCTGGTACAAGCAGGCGCTCGAGGTGACCGCGGGATTGCAGTGCGGGTGCTGCTAGCTCAGCCTTGAACGATGCGCGTGAAGCGCAGCTCGACGCGCTTGCCGCCTACCTTGCCGAGCGCTTCGCAGACCGCCGGCACGTCCTGCACTCTCATGGCGAGGAACGGCTCGGCGTGCGCATCGTCCGCGCCCCAGGCGACATCGACCTTGGCTTTGCAGACTACGCTGCCCTTGTGATAGACGCGCAGCAGGTAGCGCCCTGAGATCTCGGTCTCGTCGCCGCCGGGAATCAGCGACTTGGCGAAATACGACTGCTCGTAGCCGGGCAGCAGCAGGCCGTTCGCCTGGACGAGCGAGAAGTCGCCGCAGATGAACCCGAACTCGCGCACCGACATGCCTCCCACCTTACGCGCGCAGCACGGGAGACGGTGAAAACTTGCGTCAAGATCCCCTGGCGAGAGCGTGATTTATGTCACGCAGCTCCGGCGTCATCGCTTCCGGCGAAGGCCGGCGGCAGAGAGCCCAACTCGTCGTCGAGCTCATCGAGAGTCCACGCGTCGAATCCGGCATCACCCGCCCAGGCGGGGAGTATGGCATCGGCGGGGTCTTGGCGGTCGGTCCGGGTCTTCATG
>Ga0247825_10002502_pt1 | contig 12110 bp, 11 predicted proteins | sample 13C_Vanillin_Day_FD_194413 | JGI IMG/M metagenome (GOLD analysis project Ga0247825, IMG submission 194413) | Soil microbial communities from agricultural site in Penn Yan, New York, United States - 13C_Vanillin_Day48 | ecosystem: Environmental > Terrestrial > Soil > Agricultural land | place...
AGGTCGCGCATGCGCATCAGTCGTCGGCCACGGCTAGGGTCGTTGTCATCGGATCTCGGGACGTAGAACGTCGCGCGACCGCCCGGCAATGGCTGCGCGGGGCCGTCCAGACCAAGCGGCCTGATGATGATGTCGTGGATGAGCGTGAAGAGTGGGAAATCCTCTTCCGGCTCCCCGATATGGCCGGGGCTCCACTCCGCCGCGGAATCAGTGCCGGTGTTCGTCAGCCCGAGGGACGCGACCGTGGCGGCGGTGACCACAGGCGCCGCGGTGCCGATGTTGAATCGAGTATCCGGTGTGACGGGCGTCCGCGTGGCCACATCCCTCCATCCGAACCCTTCGGCCCAGACGATGTCCGCGTCCGCCCCGACCGCGATCGAGACTCCAGGCAGGTTCTGTTCAACGATGGCCGCGTGCACCAACTGCTGTGCGCGCCCGACCGCTGCCACCCACTGTGGCGAGGGCGCCGACTCGCTGGCCGACGGCACGTCCGGCGATTGCGCGAAGAGAGGCGCTGCGACGGTGACCGCATGCGTAATAAATGCCGCGAACGCTGCAATGAGAACGCCGACAGCCAGTGCGGTGCGCCCGGCCCAGATCGGCAGCCGGTTCCGCGCGGCCCTCACGCCGAACACGACCGCGGCAACCATCACCAGGAATCCCATGACCGCCGCGCCAGGCGCGTCGTCGGCCTCGGCGACATAAATGCCCATCGCGGCAATGGCCAGGCCGAGGGCGATGATGGCGAAAGCCTTCAAGGGGTTCGTCACAGCGGATGTCATAGCCTTGGATCTACTTTACATTACAAAGTTATCTGTGACAAACGAAGCTCAGGCTGCTGAGGCCGGTCATATACTCTGACCACCCCGCATGTCACTTACCCCGCGGGCCCGACCTGGCCGTATGCGCACAGCGTGCACCGCCGTCGTCATCGCCCTGAGCCTCCTTGCGGCTGGACTTGCCGGGCAGGCCGGGCTCGGCCGGATCAGCGGCGTGCTGACCGGATCGCGCGGCCCGATTCCGAACGCCGAAGTTCGGATCAAGAACACCGCTACGGACCAGGTGATCGTCGCAACCACCTCGGCGACCGGGGAGTTTTCGGTGTCGGTGCCAGCGGGCAGCTACGACGTGTTCTCGTCCACGGTGGGATACGCCGTATTGGCGCGTCGCGGCGTGAACGTGACGGCGGGCGCAACGGTCCGCGTCGATGCCACGCTGGCCAACAACGCCAATGCCGGCACGCCGGGCGAAATCTTTTTTCTTTATGCGCGCGCCGACCGCAAGCCGCCCGCCGGACCGGCGCCGAGGACCCGCGACGGCAAACCGGATCTCAGCGGCGTGTGGTACCCCGGTCCTGATCTCGAGCCAGAGGCGCCGCCGATGCTCCCGTGGGCCGAGGAACTTTTCAAGAAGCGAAGCACCAGGGTAGGTGACGACCCGCGCGCTCAGTGCCTGCCATCCGGCATCGTCCGCACGCATGGCCTCGACCTCGCCAAGCTGGTGCAGACGCCGACGCTGCTGATCATGCTTGTCGAGAGCAGCGTCCCAGGCGTGCGCCAGGTGTTTCTCGACGGCCGCCCGCATCCTCCGGACGTGCAGCCCTCGTGGTTGGGCCACTCAATCGGCCGGTGGGAGGGCGACACGCTGGTGATTGACACGATCGGTTTGAACGATCGCGTGTGGCAGGACCTGCAAGGACGGCCGCAGACCGAGAAGGCGCACATCATCGAGCGCTATCGGCGGCCTGACCTTGGGCACATGGAGGTCGAGATCACAATCGACGATCCCGGGGCCTATCTGCGCCCGTGGAAAGTGCGCCGCCTTTTGGATCTGGCGCCGGACGAAGAGATTCTCGAGTACATCTGCAACGAGAATCACAAGACCGAGCATTTCGTGAACTGACAGGTGGACGAGTGCTTTGCGCGGCGAGATGAGTCGTTTGAAACGATGGATCAGCACTCTGTACGCGGAGACGAGCGATCTTTTCATGCCACCCTGTGGCCTGATCGCGCGGATTTGGAGAATATGTTGTGCGCTCTGCTGTCTGAATGCGGAGACGAGCTTTCTGTGAAAGCCTCTGATCAGTCTGAGCGCATCGACGAGCGACTTGTGAACGGTAACCGACCGTGTGCGATTCTTGCACCGACTGCGCGTCAGTCGCCTTGGACCGACCAGCGTCAGCCCCTTTGGACCGACACCGTCAGTCACCTTGGACCGACCAGCGTCGGCCCCTTTGGACCGACACCGTCAGTCACCTTGGACCGACCACCGTCAGTCGCCTTGGACCGACACCGTCAGACGCCTTGGACCTACTTTGCCGGCGTGTACTTCGCGAGCGCCTGCAGCCAGGCGCTGACGGCATCGGCGGACTGTGGCGCCACCGCCTTCCCGTCGAGCACCACATCGCGCGTGGTGAACCGGCTGCCCCAGAATTTCTGGTTGGCGTCCTGATCCTGCCGGATTGACGCGCCTCTGAGACTGACGCCGGCAAACAGGCCGCGCGACCGCGAATAGCTCAACATCTCCGCACGCATCTGGATGTCCGTTGACGCCGAGGTGTCGCGGCCGACGGGGCCCGCCGCGGCGGACGCTTCGCCGCCGACCTCGAACTGATTCTTCAGCAGGTTCTCTATGCCGCGGCGATTCCTGACCACCAGCACGATGTCCAGCTCCTGGCCGCCGATCTGCAGCCCGACACTCCCGCCCGTGATTGTGAGGAACGCCGGGTTGGACCAGCCGCCCTTCGCCCGATCGCGCACGCTGATGATGCCTCTGCCGCGCTGCGCGCCGACGATGAACGCGCCCTTGAGCGTCGACGGAAAGACCACGATCGCTTCCGCCGTGCTCAGTATGCTTGTCGGGATCGAGCTGTCGCGCGCAGCCATGATCTCGTCGAGCACGACGCCGGCTTTCGTGATGCGCTCAGCCTCATCAGACTGGGGCTGCGACTGTGCGGAGGCGACAAGAGCAAAGGCTCCAATGAACGCGACGGAGAGGACGAGTCGGATCGTCTGCATACGGCAATCATTGCACCCTTCTACGGACGAGCTGGTATAATCCAATCAACTCTTTAACCGCGGTCCTGTGAGGCCGCAAAGGGTGAACATGCCACCTACCGTTGTTATGGATGCGGACCGCATCGGCCGCACCCTCACTCGAATCGCCCACGAAATCGTCGAACGCAACAAAGGCGTTGAAGACCTCGCGCTCGTTGGCGTGCGTACGCGAGGTGTCCCGATTGCCAGGCGCGTGGCGCGTGCGCTGCGCGAGATTACCGGCGACGAGATTCCAACCGGCGCGCTCGACATCACGCTGTATCGGGACGATCTGATGCGGCATGCGGTCGGGCCTCAGCCGCTCGTGCGCCGCACGGAAATCCAGTTCTCAATCGACAACCGCAAGATCCTGCTCGTCGATGACGTGCTCTATACGGGCCGTACGACGAGGGCCGCGCTCGACGCGCTGATCGACTTCGGCCGCCCGAAGGCGATTCAGCTGATCGTGCTGGTGGATCGAGGGCACCGCGAGCTGCCCATCAAGGCTGACTACGTCGGCAAGAATCTCCCGACGTCGCTCGAGCAGAGCGTGCAGGTGCGGCTGCAGGAAATCGACGGCGTGGACGAAGTCGTGCTGGAGGGAGGTGCGTGATGAGCGTGACCGATACCGATACCCCGCCTCTCACCGCACTGCGCAGCAAGGACCTGCTGGGGATCGCCGACCTGACCGCGGCTGAAATCACGCTCGTGCTCGATACGGCGGAGGCGATGAAGGAAGTCGGCACCCGGCCGATCAAGAAAGTGCCTGCCCTGCGCGGCAAGACGGTGGTCAACCTGTTCTTCGAGCCGAGCACGCGCACACGAACGTCCTTCGAGATTGCCGAGAAACGCCTGAGCGCCGACACGCTGAACATCGCGATCGGCACGTCGAGCGTGGTGAAGGGCGAAACCCTGGCAGACACGGCGCTGAACCTCGAGGCGATGTCGCCGGACATGATCGTCCTGCGCCACCACTCGTCCGGTGCCGGACATCTGCTCTCGCGCATCTGCCGGTCGGGCATCATCAACGCCGGCGATGGCACGCACGAACATCCGACGCAGGCGCTGCTCGACGCGTTCACGATCCGGGAGCGCAAGGGCCGGCTCTCGGGCCTGAAGGTCGCGATCATCGGCGACCTGCTGCACAGCCGCGTGCTGCGCAGCAACATCCAGCTGCTCACCAAGATGGGCGCCGACGTCTGGGTGTCTGGCCCGCCAACACTGATACCGGCCGGCATGCGTGACTTCGGAGTCACCGCCACGGCGAACGTTGACGAAGCGATCGCCGACGCCGACGTCATCATGCTACTGAGGATTCAACTTGAACGAATGGAAGGCGCCTACTTCCCGTCGCTTCGCGAATACTTCCGCGTCTTCGGCATGACGCAGAGCCGCCTTCGCCTCGCGCGTCCGGACGTCATGATCATGCACCCGGGTCCGATGAACCGCGGCGTCGAGATCGCCTCGGAAGTGGCGGACGGGCCGTACTCAGTCATCCTCGATCAGGTCGCGAACGGAGTCGCCGTGCGCATGGCCGTGCTGTATCTCCTCGCCGGCGGAGTGGACCATGAAGAAGCTGCTTAAGGGTGGCCGCGTGGTCGACCCGCGCAGCGGCATTGACGGCCCCTGTGACGTGCTCATCGACGGCCGCCGCATCGCTCATATCGGCCGCGATCTTCCCGCGGACGGCGCGACTGTCGTCGACATTCCATCCGGGCTCGTCATCTGCCCGGGGTTCATCGACATGCACGTGCACCTGCGCGAGCCGGGGCAGGAGCACAAGGAAACGGTGGCCACCGGCACAGCGTCGGCGGTGGCCGGCGGGTTCACCGCCGTGGCCTGCATGCCGAACACGACGCCGGTGAACGACAACGCGAACGTCACGACGCTGATCCTGACGAAAGCGGCGGAGAGCAACCTCGCCCGCGTCTATCCCATCGGCGCCGTGTCGAAGGGCTCGAAGGGCGAGCTCCTCGCCGACATCGCCGAGCTGAGGGAGGCCGGCTGCGTGGCGATCAGCGACGACGGGCATCCGGTGGCGACGGCGCTGCTCATGCGCCGGGCACTCGAGTACGCCGGAATGTTCGACATGCCGCTCATCGAGCATTGCGAGGACCCGACGCTGAAGGGGGATGGCGTCGCGCACGAGGGGTTTCACGCCTCGTCGCTTGGCCTGCGCGGAATCCCCGGCGCCGCCGAGGCGCTCGGCGTCGAGCGCGGGGTGCTGCTGGCGGAGCTGACGGGATCGCGGCTGCACATCGCTCACATGAGCGCACGTGCCTCGATTCGTGCGGTCCGCAAGGGCAAGGAAGCCGGCGTCCACGTGACGTGCGAAGTGGCGCCGCACCATTTCACACTGACAGACGAAGCGCTCGGCGCACCAATCGCCTACGACACGAACACCAAGATGAACCCGCCGCTCCGCGAAGCAGCCGACCGCGACGCGATGATCGCCGGGCTCGTCGACGGCACGGTGGACGCCATCGCCACCGACCACGCGCCCCATCACTACGACGAAAAGCAGGTCGAGTTCGACCGCGCACCCTTCGGCATCGTCGGACTCGAGACCGCCGTGTCGCTGACGCTCGATCGCCTGCTGCACACCGGTCTCATTCGACTGCCGCGGATCGTCGAGCTCCTGTCGGCAAACCCCGCACGCATCCTGAAGGTGCCTGGCGGCAGCCTGACCGAGGGGGCGCCGGCCGACATCACGATCATCGCGCCCGATCTCAAGGTTCGCGTGGACGCGCGGTCGTTCCGCTCGCGCTCGAAGAACACACCGTTCGATGGATGGGAGCTGCGCGGCGGCGTCGCGGCAACGATCGTCGGCGGCAGAACGGTGTTCAACAACGCGGCCGCAGGGCTCCAGAATCTATGAACCGTCGAGAGGAAATCCGGGAACGCGCGCTCACCGATCTGCAGAAGCACGAAGTGCTGATGCTCAACGGGCACTTCGATTTCGGCAACGGCTATCACGGGCGTCTCTATCTCAACCCTCACCAGCTGTTTCGCTATCCATCGACGATCTGGCGGTTCGCCCAGGATCTGATCGACGTGCTGCCGGCGTCGATCGTCGATCAGGCGGAAGTGGTGGCCGGCCCGATCATGGGCGGCGCGCTCCTCGCGCACACGATGGCGGGTCTGCTGGACAGTCGCCAGCATCTGTCGCGGCCGCGGACGATGTTTGCGCCCTTCAACGTGGACCTGAACTGCGGCCAGACGCTCAGCCGCTTCTATCAGCACCAGATCGAGGGGCGGAAAGTCCTCATCGTCGACGACGTGCTGAACACGGGGCAGACATTGGCGCGATGCGTCGAACTGGTGCGCGGCGCCGGCGGCACCGTGATCGCGACCGCCGAGATCTACGACAGGATGGAAGCCGTGGTGCGGCTCGATGTGCCGAATTTCCCGCTTGCCGAATACAAGGCGCCGGAGAACTATGCGGCGGGCGAGTGCCCCTTGTGCACGTCAGGAGTTCCCATAAGCTCGTTCTAGACTTCCGTGTTGCTGCCGCTCCTCGCGTCCCTGCTCGTCGTCTTCGGCGCGCCGTACGTCGGGGAGATCCGCAGCGCCCTGCAGACCTCCTTTCCCGATGAATACCGGCTCATCGTCGGAGCGATTGTCACGATCACGGCGGCGGCTGCGGTCGCCTGGGCCGTCGCTGGCGTCCGCCGGCCGCAGCGTGCGACGAGCGGGCCCGGCGCCGTATCGCTTCGTACGCGGTACACCCTCGTCATCGCGGCGGTGGCAATCAGCGCTGCGTATGCGGGCTGGCTGTTCCTTCGGGATCCAGATGTGGCTCTCGTCGAGTCGTTTCACTTCGTCGAGTACGGCGCCGTGGCGTGGCTGTTCTACAGGGCGTGGCGCGGCCGTCCGGATGTGTCCGGAGTCGCTTACGCGGCATGCGCCGGTGTGGCTGTCGGCGTCGCGGACGAATCGGTGCAGTGGTTCGTGCCTGGACGCGTGGGGGAGATGCACGACATCGTGTTGAACGCCGTAGCCGTGGGTTGCGGACTACTCGCGGCCGCGGCGGTTCATCCACCGGCCTCTCTCGTGATGCCGGAGCGCCGGAGGTCACGCCTCGTGCTGGGTGCGGCAATCGCCGTCCTGCTCGTTGCGGTCGCCGCCTTCGTTGACCGCGTGCACGTCGGCTACGAGATCGTCGACGTCCAGGCGGGAACGTTTCGATCGCGATACGACGCGCCGGACCTGCTGGCGGCCGCCGCGGACCGGGAGGCGCGATGGAAGGTGTCGCCGCCGCCGGATCGCGGCTTCAGCCGCGAAGATCACTACCTGAGCGAAGGCCGGTGGCACGCGCAGGAACGCAACGCCGCAGCTGCGACTCATGACTGGCCGGTCGCCTGGGGAGAGAACCTCATTCTTGAACGCTTCTATGAACCGGTCCTGGACTACGGAAACCGCTGGCCGCCGGAGCAGCGAGCGGAGATCGAGCAGCACGTCACGTCGGCCAACACGAATTCGTACGTAAGCGACGCTGCGCCCTATCCGATCTACAGAATTCCCAGGATGACGTTCTGGCTGGTGACCGCGCTCGGTGTCATGGCGGTTGTCTGGTGTTTCGGGCGTCGTGGCACGGTGGCGGAGGCAAGCCTCGTCTGATGGCCGCTCCTCACCGCATGCGGCTCACGGATGCGCGTCCGCGCCTGGACGAGCTCTATCGCACCTTCGATCACGTCAACTCCGCCACCGATCCGATCCATATCGTCAGGAGATATTCCAGCCGCGAGGATCGTGAAGTCGTCGGGTTCTGCGCCGCGGCGCTGGCGTTCGGCCGCGTCGCCAGCGTGCTCCAGTCGATCGAAGCGCTGCTACGGACCATGGGCCCACGGCCTGCCGAGTTCGTGCGGGAGTTCTCGGCTCCCCGCCATCGGGGTCCGCTCGAGCCGCTCGTGCATCGCTGGATCCGCGGCCGCGATCTCGTGGCGCTCCTGCTGATCCTGCAGCGCATGCTGCGCGAAGCAGGTTCAGTGGAGGCCTTTTTTGCGGCCGGCGACGACCCGTCGCATCCGGACGTCGGAGCCGCGCTCAATTCGTTTTCCGAGCGTGCGCTCGAGACGGATCTCAGACCGGCATATGGAAAGCGGCCGCCCCAGCGGCTTGGTGTCTGCTACTTCTTTCCGCGGCCGGCTGCCGGCAGCGCGTGCAAGCGCCTCAATCTCTTTCTCCGATGGATGGTTCGCCGCGACGAGATCGATCTCGGCGTCTGGACGCGCGTGAGCCCGGCGCGTCTTGTCGTGCCGCTCGACACTCACGTCATCAGGCTGGGCCATTGTCTCGGGCTGACGCGCTACGCCTCACCCGGCTGGAAGATGGCCGCGGACATTACGGCGTCGCTCAGAAAGATCGATCCGCTGGATCCGATTCGCTACGACTTCTCTCTCTGTCACGTCGGGATGATGAACGCGTGCGGCTACGGCCGCCGGACCGGCGACGCCCAGTGTCCTCTACGAGGGCTCTGTAAGCCGGGGAAGGGGCGGACTACGTCGCGCTCGTGACTCCGGCGTCACGAGCCCTGAGCGATTTCGTCGTCCGCTCGTAGGCGGCAGCGGTTTCCGCGACCATCCGTTCGACGGTGAAGCGCTGGCGCGCTCGTGCAAGTCCGGCGCGGCCCATACGCGCCCGAAGGTTCTCATCCTTGAGCAGTTGGACGATGCGCGCGGCGAGCGCTTCGGAGTCGCGTGCCTGCACGAGGAATCCTGTCTCGCCATCGGCCAGGACTTCAGGCACGCCGCCAACGGCAGTGGCGACGGCAGCCTTCCCGGCCGCCATCGCGTCCACCAGCGACGTGCACATGCCTTCATGCGTCGAGCTCAGGGCAAAGACGTCAATGTCCTTCAGCAGCTCGAGCACGTCGGGACGAAAGCCGGCGAGAAACACGTGGCGCTCGAGGTGCAAGTGCTTGATCTGCTTTTCGAGCTGGGGACGAAGTTCGCCTTCACCCAGGATGACGAACCGCACGTCCGACACCTGTTTCACGGCAATCGCCGCGGCGTCGACGAGGGTGTGATGCGCCTTTTGCGCGACCAGCGCGCCGATCGCGCCGACGATGGGCGAGTGTGTCGGGAGAAACAGGGCCGCGTGAAGATTGCCGTGAGGCAATGCCGCGATCCGTTCGACATCCACCCCTTCGTGGACGACAGTGATCTTCGCCGCGGGAATCCGATCGGCGACAAGCCGATCGCGAACAGCCTGGCTGATGGCGAGGAAGCAGTCCACCTGCGAGTACTTCCACGCCGAGAACGAATTGCGTGCCACCGGGAACTCGATACGGCGTGAGGCGACGAGGGCTGGCCTCGGACGCGGAGCCGTAATCGAGAGCGCGGTCGCCGCCATGGCCACGCCACCCGGGTCGTGCGCATGAATCACATCGGGCCGCAGCTGCTTGAGCACGCGAGAGAGGCGCCATGCGGCCGCCAGATCAATTTCGTTGCGCGTAGCGAGCGGAATCAGATCGAGGCCTTCGGACATCCGCTGAAACAGCTCGCCGGCCGGGTCGGCCACGAGCGCCGCTCGATGACCGAGAGCGCGAAGCCCCAGCACGGTGTAGCGAACCTGGCTCTGTCCGCCTCGCCACGTCCGCGCCGTGTCTATGTGGAGCGAGAACATGGGTCAACGCGGGAGTTGGGAGTTGGGCGTTCCCTGCTGAAGCTCCCAGAGCTTGGCGAACTTCAGGAAGACCGAGTACGCATTGACGAGTGACAGCGCAAGTCCTGCGGTGCCATCGGAAAAGCCACCCCGAAGCACGTAGTTGCGCAGGAACGCTGCGGGCGGATGCAGCAGGAGATCGACGACGCCCGCGCGCCGGCCGCCTTCGTACATCTGCTGAGCGGCCAGCGTGCTGTATTTGTTGATTCGATCCAGATGGTCAGCGAGGTCGCGGTAGGAGTAGTGCTGCAGCTCGTGCTTCAACTGCCCGCTCGGTCCGTCGGCGATCACCGACTCGTGGACGTACTTTCCCTGCCACCGGGCGGCTCTCCGATCGTACAGCCGCGTCTGATAGTCGGGATAGAAGTCGGTCGTCCGTACCCATCGCCCGAGATGAAACGTGACACGGGGCACACGAAACGCGCGCTCGACCGGATCGCTAGCGACCACCTGCCGGACCTCGTCGGCCAGCGCCGGCGTGACGCGCTCGTCGGCGTCGAGCGAGAAGATCCAGTCGTGTGACGCGACCGACGCGGCGTAGTTCTTCTGATCCACGTACCCGGGCCAGGTCCTGGACATGACCCTGACACCCTTGGCGGTGGCAATGGCTACGGTGTCGTCCGTGCTGCCGGAGTCGACGACGAGGATTTCATCGGCCCAGGCGGCACTGTCGATGGCGGCGGCGATGTGCCGCGACTCGTTGAGCGTGATGATGGTGACCGTGACCGGCACTGCGGAATTCTATTACCGCAGCGGAACCTCCTGAACGGTTTCGAAGTCGACCTTCGACTGGACGAAGTCGAGGATCGCGTTCAACTCGTCGTTCTGGGCGACATCCAGGTCCCGCTGCGCCTGGAAGACAAGGAAGTTCGTTGACGTGCCGGCCTCGAGCTTCCGCTGCTCGGCCTCGAGGCGGCGTTGGGCCAGCTCCCGCGAGACGCGCGTGGTCGCCACGCGCTGCACGTTCGTGTTCACCTGGCGCGCGGCCTGGCGCACCTCCGTGACGACCTGCAGCTCCTGGCTCCTGAGCTGCGTCTGGCTCCGCGTCTGCTGCAACCGCGCGCGGGCGAGGGCGGCTTCATCCTGGCTGGTGCCGAGCGGATAGCTGAAGTTGAGCGACGCCGTCCATTGCGGAAAGTCGTTGGTCAGAAGATCGCCAAGCACGGAGCCGAGTCCGCGGCGCTCCTCGCCGATGATTTCGCCCGGAGCGAGGCCGACGCCCGGCGCGCGAACGAACTGCACACCGCCGATCGCGCTCAGACCGTAGTCGACGCGTGCGGTGACCTCGGGCTTCGTCTGGTTCCGCAGGAACCTGATGTTGATGTCGTCCGCCTCCATCGTCTTCTTGGTCTGGATGAGGTCCGTCCGGCGATCGAGCGCGTTGCGAATTGCCGCGTCGAGGTTGATCGTCACCGCCTCATACACGGGTGTTTCCGCCGGCTCGATACGGATCGTCCAGAAGTCCGGTATCGACGGGTTGTAGATGAGCGAGCGCAGCGTGTCCTCCGCGGTTTCGATCAACGACTCGCCAGTGATGACCGCCTCGCGCCGGGCCGCCACTTCGGCCTGGGCCTCGACGATGTCGATGGGGGCCAGCGTGCCGATGTCGACGCGCGCCTGCGTGTTTCTCAGCGACTGCTCGGCCAGCTCGAGAGACTGGCGGGCGACCGTCAGCGACGCGATCTGAAACGCGAGATCCCAGTAGGCATTCCGCACGATACGCGACGTGATGGTCAGCGTCTGCCGGAGCGTGACATCGGAGATCTCGCGGTTCTTCTGAGCGATCTGCACCTGCCGGCGGATGGCGTCGATCTTGAAGCCGCGCATCAGCGGCTGCGTGTAGTTGAGCGAGAGCGACGAACGGAGCTGCGGGTTGAAGTTGCTGAAGAAGTTGTTCGACGTCGAGCGCGCGCCGTCGAAGCCGAGCGCATACGACCCGCCCCACGGCAGCAGCTGCTGGACCTCCGTCGTCCCCAGGAACTGGTTGGTATTGAGGGCGAGCGGCGCGCCCGAGAGGAAGCTGTTGGGTGGCGACGTGTTGCTGTTGTACTGCGTCGACGCGGCGAACGTCGGCGTCCACGCGGCCCGCGCCTCGAGGACGTTCAGGTTCTGGATCTGCGGGTCGAAGCGGTCGACCTGGATGCCCAGGTTGTTCTCCGCTGCCAGGCGGACCGCTTCATCGGCCGTCAGACGCCGCACCTGAGTGGCGGCGGCCGCCGCCTGCTGGGCAGCCTGCTGCAGCGACGCTGGCGGTTCCTGCCGCTGGGGCGCACGGGTCTGCGCGGAAACGGACATCGGGCACAGAAAGACGGCCGCGCACAGCGCAGTCACGACCGGGCGAATCACGGGCGTACGCATGGATACCGGACTCCCAAATGAGAGGTAACGCGTTGTAGGACGATCTGGTGG
>Ga0247825_10002503_pt1 | contig 12109 bp, 8 predicted proteins | sample 13C_Vanillin_Day_FD_194413 | JGI IMG/M metagenome (GOLD analysis project Ga0247825, IMG submission 194413) | Soil microbial communities from agricultural site in Penn Yan, New York, United States - 13C_Vanillin_Day48 | ecosystem: Environmental > Terrestrial > Soil > Agricultural land | place...
CGCCGGCTCCGAAACCACCACCACCGGCGAATCGGAACCCGACGTTCAACGTGGCTGCGTCCTGTACTCCGAATACGGTCCAGCCCGGTCAGACCTGTAAGAGTGCTGCCCAGGCAACGGATCCTGACGGTGATGCGGTGACGTATCGGTGGACGGCACCGCAGGGCACTTTCAATCCTGCAGACGCCGCCAACAGCACGTGGACGGCGCCGAATCAGTCAGGGCCGGTGGTCCTTACGGTGACCGCGACAGACGGGCGCGGAGGTACGGCGACGTCGACCGCGACAGTGACGGTTGCGGCGCGCGAAGTGATAGCGTTCGAGGACGTGCACTTCGCGTTCGATCGATTCAACTTGAGTCCGGAAGCCGTGAAGATTCTCGACGGCGCCGTCGCGAAGCTGCAGGCCGACCCGGCCATCAACGTGACGATCGAAGGGCATACGGACAGCATCGGCACGTCCGAGTACAACCTGGCGCTCGGCGAACGCCGCTCCAACAGCGTTCGCGAATATCTGTCGATGCGAGGCATCGCAGCGGGCAGAATGCGCACGGTCAGCTACGGCGAGGAACGTCCGGTTGCGACCAACGACACGGCCGCAGGACGCGCGATGAACCGTCGCGCCCACCTGTTGGTTGTGCTGCAGTAGAATGGCAGGTCAACGTTCACGGTTCACAGTGGCCATACGCTGTTGTGAACTGTGAACGGTCAGGCACGTAGGGCGGGTCTCGTTAAAAGACCCGCCTTTCGTTTGTACGGCTGTGAACGGTGAACGGCGAACTGTGAACTGCCTACTGCCTACTGAACGACCGCTTCCACCTGCACGCGCGCGTCGTTGAAGCACGCGCCGCCGCCAAGATCGGTCAGCGTGTCGGGAACGAGTGCGTTCGCGGTGTAGCCGTTCGAGGTGTGCCGACGCCAGAGGCCTTTCGGCAGTGAGACAGTGCCGGGCCGAATCCACGATCCAATCTGCAGATTGCAGCGCACTTCGCCGAGCGCGTTGAAGATGCGCACGGGAACACCGTCGTCGAGATGACGTGCGGCGGCATCTGTGGGGTGCATCAGCAGTCGCACTTCGGGTCGCGGTAGCTCGGCAAGCGTCGAGCTGATCGTTCGCTCGCTCGCCGGGGAGATCAGCGCGAGCGGGAACTCTGTCGTCGCCGGATCAGAGCGATAGGTGTAGAGACCTTCTGGCGCCTCTCGTGCGAGTGCGGCAGGAAACAGATCGACTTTGCCGTCACTCGTGCGTGGCATCACGTCCACGAACTGTATCGGGCGGCCGTCGAACGGCGGGACGGCGGCACCATGATCGCGCAGCGCATTACCGATCGCCGCCGGCATCTTCGAGAACACGTCGAGCATCTCTTCGAGCTCGCCCACCGGGTCGGTGTCCTCACGCAGATCGAGCAGGCGTAAGAGCTCGCCGAAGACCTCGGCGTTCGAGCGCGCCTCGCCAACCGCTTCGATCACCGGTCTGGCCAGTCTGAGTCCGATTGGACCGTACGCCCGCGGAATGTCGTACCCCTCGAGGAATGTCGTCGCGGGCAGCAGGACATCGGCGTAGTGCGTGGTGTCAGTCATCACCTGCTCGAAGACGACGGTGAAGAGATCGTTGCGCTCGAGCCCGCGCAGGACACGGCGCTGATCGGGAGATGTGGCGGCCGCATTCGAGTTGTAGACGAACAGCACTTTCACGGGCGGATCGCCTTCGGTCAGCACTCGGCCCAGCTGATTCATGTTGATGCGACGGGTCGAGGCTTCCGGCGCACCGATCCACGTGCGCTGAATGCCCCACGCCTCGGTGTTGCTCATCGCGTAGCCACCGCCGCGCACGCGGAACTTTCCGCCGACTGCAGGCAGCGCCAGGATGGCGAGGCTGGAGTTGCCGCCGTTGCGATTCCGTTCCTGTCCCCACCCGCAGCGAATCAACGCCGGCGACGTCGTCGCGTACCACTCGGCAAGCCTGGCGACGAGCTCAACCGGCACGTCTGCCTCTGCCGCGGCACGTTCGAACGTCCACGGCTGCGCCTTCTGTCGAAGTCGATCGGCGTTGTGCGTGTGCTGTTCGAGGAACCCGCGATCGGCGAAGCCGCCCTCGAACAGATGTCGATGGATGGCGAGTGCGATCGGGAGATCCGTGCCGGGTCGAATTGCCAGGTGTAGATCCGCCTGCTTGGCAAGCGGCGTCGTTCGCGGATCGATGACGATCAACTTCGCGCCGCGGCGCTGCGCGTCGCGGAGATACGGCACCATGTGGATGCCGGACGCGGACGGATTCACGCCCCATAGGATGATGAGTCGCGCTTCCGGATAGTCCTGGTAGGTCACCGACGGCATCTTGCCGTAGAGGGCGCCGTTGGCTGCGCCGGTTGGCGCCGCACATACCGTCCGCGCGAGGCGGGACGCGCCGAGACGACGAAAGAGCGTGGCGTCGCCCGTGTCCTGCGTGAGCAGACCGTTCGATCCGCCGTACGAATACGGGAGGATCGATTCTGCGCCCCACGTGTCGCGCGCCTCACGCATGCGGTCGGCGACCCGGTCCAGCGCATCGTCCCACGACACGCGCTCGAACCTTGCGCCTTCGCCCTTGGGCCCCTTGCGCACTGCTGGATACAAGAGACGATCGCTGCCATACACGCGCTCGCCGAACCGCCGCACCTTCGCGCAGATGTATCCGTCGGTAATCGGATTGCTCGTTGATCCATCAATTTTCGTGATACGGCCGTCCTGAACCGTGACGTTCAGGCTGCACCCGTCAGGGCAGTCGAGCGGACATGCGGTCTCGACAATGTGCTCGGGGGCGAGCGACGGATCGGGCTTCATGGATCGAGTCTATCCCTGTTGGGATGACTCTTGTAGGTCAGCCAATTGGTCGTCGAAATCGATTTAGCCGACGATCATATCGAGGGACCAGCAATCGCCACGGCGGACGCTCTCTCCTGTCACGACGGTCAACGGCGAAGAGAAGCGCGGACAGTTGGTCACGATCGTGTGGTACTCGCCGAATTCACCACAGGGATCGACGCCGATGGATTCCATGTGACGCACGGTCTCTTCGGTCAACGTCAGTCCCAGCCAGGACCGATCCAGGAGGGGCTCTCGTACGGTGACGAGCCGGGCCTCTCCGCCGAGCGCGATGAACTCGCGGACGAGCTGATCCGTGGGTTGCGCCCAGAGCGGCATGATTGCCGTGAGGCCGTGCGCCCGACACACGCGCTCATTCCATTCGCGATGTCCGTCACCCATGATGTCGCCGAACACGACGTGGGTGATGCCTCGCTCCGGCAAGCGCGCCAATGTCGCGATGTATTCGTCGGTGTAGGTGTCCCAGCTGCACCGGGCGGAGAACTCCTCCAACTCGAGCCGGGCCGCCTGTGCCGCCAGGATGGCTGGTCGCAAGCCGTGCGAACGGCTTCGCCCGCCGTCTTCATTGAACATCGTAACCATGGCGACAATGTGGAAGTTGTTCCATGCGCGCAGCATGGCCAGGCAACAGTCTTTGCCACCGCTCCACGAGATCGCTGCCTTCGGTTTCGTCATGCCGGATCGTCCTTAGCCGCCCTTACATATTGACGACACACCGACGGGGCGAGGTCAACGATGAATGGCGCTGAACGGCCCCCATCAGCACGCCGGCTTCCGGCGCTATCGGACTGAGCTAGAATGCCCGCGCCAATGAGGTGCGTGACGAAAACGGGGGATAGCGAGCCGATAGAGGAGGACGCGATATGGATCCTGTCAGACGGAAGCTCCTGGCAGCGGGCGCTGCGGCGACGGCGATGGCCACCGCGTCGCGCGTATTGGCTCAACAGACGAGGCAAGGAGAAAGCGCCATGTCGTTCTACGAGAAGGGCCCCGTTCGCATTCACTACGAGGAATCGGGCAAGGGGTTTCCGTTGCTGCTCATTGCCGGTGGGGGACTCAACTCGTCGATCTCCGGTTTGAAGCGCGGCGATCCGTTCGACCCGATCGAAGAGTTCAAGGGCGAGTTCCGCTGCATCTACTCGGACCTGCGCAACGCCAACACCGGCCGGTCGTCGGGTCCCCTCGAGATCGACCGGCCCTGGGATGCGTTCACCGATGACCACATCGGTCTGATGGATCACCTGCGCATCGACAAGTTCATGGTGCTGGGCTTCTGCATCGGAGGCCCGTTCATCTGGAATCTCCTGGAGCGGGCACCCAATCGGGTTGTCGCTGCGGTACTCGCGCAGCCGAGCGGATCGCGCCCGGAGATGCGCGATCTGTTCTACGAGAACAACATCAAGGGGTGGGGTCCCGAACTGGTGAAGCGCCGGCCCGATATCACGATGGAAACGGTGGACAAGTTCCTGACGAAGATGTACCGCACGAACGCCGACTTCGTCTTCACCGTGACGCGCGACTTCGTGCGCAGCTGTAAGACTCCCGTGCTGATTCTGCCGGACGACATCCCGGCACATCCGTACGCAGTCGCGATGGAGGCTGCGATGCTTGCGCCGAACGCCGAGGTGAGCATGTTCCCGTGGAAGGAGCCGAAGGAGCGCATCCCGCTGGCCGTGCGTCAGATCCGCTCGTTCCTGCGGTCACATCGGCCGGCGTCGTCGTAGTTCCCGATCGCTGCGAGCGCCGCACATCGAGCGACAGCAGTCTCGAACTGATGCGGAGCCGTACCTCCGTCAGCGACTAGCGACGTTGTTCCGGAAGTGCGAACACGTAGAGCGCCTGCCCCGTCGTTGGGACGCGGATCTCCGGGGCGATCGTCGATGGCACGAGTCGAGGGCTGCCACCGCCGAGGCCCGTCGTCACTGCGATGTACTGACGGCCATCGACGGAGAACGAAATCGGGAAGCCCTGCACAGAAGTCGAGAGTCGCGTGCGCCACAGGACCTTGCCGGTCCTGACGTCGACCGCTTTGAACTCGCGATCGAGATCGCCCACGAACGCCACGCCACCAGCCGTTGACAGCACAGACGTCAGGAACGGTGCGCGCTGCTGCAGCGCCCAGGTTTCCTTCAAGCTGTTCACGTCGAATGCTGCGAGCTTGCCGATGTTCCCGTCGGTGCCAGGCATCTCGTAGAAGCGACGATCGGCGCCGCCGCCGCTGCCGCCGCCAGCGACCTGCTCGATCTTCTGCGCGCGAATCGCGATGCAGCTCTGGCTGATCGGAACGATCAGTTGGTTGGTGGCCTTGTTGTGGCTCATCGCCTGCCAGTTGTGTCCACCCTCGGTGCTTGGGCATCCATCGATCCACTGGCCGACTTCGTGGTCGATGATGTCCGCGCGGTAACGCGGTTCACCCGTCTTGGGATCGAAGCTTTCCCAGACGTTCTGGAACGTTCCCTCTTTGTGACCGAGATACTTGCCCGTCTTGCGATCGAGCTTCCACAGGACGGCGTCCTTGCCCATCGTGAACACGAGATTCTGTCCGCCGCTGTCCACGAGCACGCGCTCGAAGACGATGTCGAGATCGAGCGCTTCGCCGGGCGCGTGCGAGTAGTACCAGGCCAGCTTGCCGGTGTCCACGTCGAGCGCCAGCGTCGAGCTCGTGTAGAGCGCCTTGTCGAGCGTATACATGCCGCGGCTGACTGGCATCCACGGCTTGGCCTGTGCGGTGCCCCAGAACGTGAGATTCAGATCCGGATCGTAGCTGCCGGTGATCCATGTCTCGCCGCCCGCACGGAACAGGCTCGAGAGGCTGCCCCACGTGTTGCCGCCCGGTTCGCCGTCCTTCGCCACGGTGTTGAAGCGCCACAGCTGCTTGCCGGTCTCTGCGTCGTAGGCGCTGATGAAGCACTTCTGCTCGACGTACTGCTGGCAGCCGCCCATGCCCTGGATGACTTTGCCTTTCGCGACGAGCGGACCGCTGGAGCTGCCACGGCCATCGGGCATCGCGACATCCCAGGCCACTTCACCGGTGCGCGCGTTGATCGCGACCAGATGTGCGTTGCTCAGCGCGAGATACAGCTTGTCGTTGTAGAGCGTCATCCCGCGCATCGCGATGTTGACGCCGAGACGCTGTTCCCAGATCAGATCGCCGGTCTTGCCATCGAGCGCCTGAACGATGCCGCCGGTGTTGTTCAGGAAGACCGTCCCGTTGGAGGCGAGCGGTGAGGGCTGATTGGTTCCCCCCTCGTTCATCGGCCAGATCCACTGCAGCTGAAGATCCTGCGCGTTGTCTCGCGTGATCTGCGTCAACGGGCTGTAGCTCGATGCGTACTGATCGTGTCGCAGCATCGGCCAGTCGCCCTGAGCCGGATTGCGCAGCATGTCGTCGGTGACGCGCGCGAAGTTCTTCACCTCGCCCTTCACTGTGAGACCGGTTGGTGGTGGCTCCTGCCCGCGTCCGCGTCCACCGCCTGCGGCTGCGCCTTGCGCGCCTGCGCCTCGCCCTGCTGGCGGCTGCGCGGCAGGAGCTGGCGGAGCCGCGCCACGCGCCGGAGCAGCGGCGGGTGCGGCAGCTGCGGGAGACGGACCGCCAATCCTCACATCCGTCGTCGGTGTGAGCGGTGTCGTGCCTGCGGCAACGCCGTTGTACTGAAGGATGTAGGCGACGATGTTCGCGTAGTTGTTCTCGGACAGCCCGCCTGGGTTATCAGCCGGCATCGAGGTGCGAATGAGGTTGTACATGTCGCGCGTGCTGCGCGTGCGCCATCCGCCGATGAACCCCTCGCCGGCAAGTGGCGGCGCACCCATCAGGTCTGAGCCGTGACACGAAGCGCAGTTGGCTTCGTACGCCGCCTTACCCTGCGTCGCCTGCTCCGCGGTGTACGGCCCGCCCGCGGGCTGCTGTCCCGTGAGCAACACTCCTGACGCAACCAGACTCGCAAACGCCAGCAAATGAGACGAGCTCTTACGCAACATCATCGTGACCTCGGGATGACTACCTTTGACCTTTGCCCTTTGACCTTTGCCTTTTGACCATTGCCCTTCGCTATTTCAGCAACCAACCCCAGAGCGTGCTGCCATCGGGGGGAACACCCTTCGCCGTGTGCAGTTGCACGTACAGCTTCCCTTCCTTGAGTGCTTCAACCTGTTCCGCCGTCAGATCGATCGAACCAGAGAGCTTTCCGCTGGCGGCCTGGGTGACTGTGAGGTCGCCGATGGCTGCACCGCGCGCGCCCTTGGCGATACCGCGATGGAGCCGGGCAACGGTCGCCGGAGCGGCCAGGCCATCGAACGCACCGGAGATCGTCAGCTTGCGTCCTGCCAGCGAGGCTGTGGCCGAACCTTTACCAGTGACGTTAGGCCGATCGGTTGGCGTGGTCGGCACCCATCCCAGCCGGGCCGTATAGGTCTCCGTGCCCTGAGCTCTTGGCGGGAGGGGAAAGGCGAGTGCTGCAAGCGTAATCGCAACAAGAGCGAGACGAATCATTCATGTACCTCAGGGACGCGCGTATCTTACAATGTTGCCGCCGAACCCAGAACCTCCCATAGCCTTAGCCTGTAGCCCGAAGCCCACGAAGGTCGCGATGACAAAGAATCCTGCATTCCAGCTCGATCGACGGTCGTTCCTGCGCGTGTCGGCGTTGGCCGGTGGCGGCATGCTCGTCGCCGCGTACCTCGATCCTGTTGCGCGAGTCGTCGCCCAGGGACCCGGGCAGGCGTTTGTTCCTAACGCCTTCATCAAGATCACGCCCGACAACGTCGTCACGATCGTCTCGAAGAATCCCGAGATCGGTCAGGGCATCAAGACGTCGCTGCCGATGATCCTCGCCGACGAGCTCGGCGTGCCGTGGGCGGGCATCCGCATCGAGCAGGCCGACCTCGACGAGACGAAGTACGGCCGGCAGAACGCAGGTGGAAGCACGGCGACGCCGACCAACTGGGATCCGTTACGGCAGGTGGCCGCGTCGATTCGCGAGATGTTGATCGCGGCGGCAGCGCAGGAGTGGAACGTGCCGGCGTCCGAGATTGCTGCGGCCGATGCGCGGGTGACGCATCGCGCCAGCAACCGTAGCAAGACCTACGGCGAACTCGCGTCACGTGCCGCGACGATGACGCCGCCGGATATGTCGAAGGTCAAGCTCAAGGCGGCCGCCGACTACAAGATCATCGGAACGTTCACGCGCGGTGTGGACAACGCGCGCATCGTTACCGGTCAGCCCACGTTCGGGATCGACCTCACGCTGCCCAACATGCTCTGGGCCGTGTATGAGAAGTGTCCCGTCTACGGCGGCAAGGTCGTGAGCGCGAACTACGATCAGATCAAGGCGATGCCCGGCGTGCGCCACGTGTTTGCTGTTGCCGGTACCGACGACCTTCGCGGCCTGATGCCTGGTGTCGCCATCGTCGCCGACAACTGGTGGCAGGCGAAGACCGCGCGCGAGAAGTTGCAGGTGCAGTGGAACGAAGGCGCGACTGCACAGCAGAGCAGCGAAGCCTGGACACGTCAGGCGAAGGAACTCTCGACGCAGAAGCCCTCGTTCCCGCTGCGCGTCGATGGCAACGCCGAGCAGGCGCTCGCCGGCGCAGCCAAGGTCGTCGAAGCGGCGTACGACTATCCGTTCATCTCACACGCACCGCTCGAGCCGCAGAACTGCACCGCGCATTGGCACGACGGGACGATGGAGATCTGGGCGCCGACCCAGACGCCGGCCAACGGACGTCAGCTCGTGTCGACCGCGCTCGGTATCCCCGAGTCGAACATCACTATCCACATTCAGCGCGCTGGCGGTGGATTCGGCCGTCGTCTCACGAACGACTACATGGGCGAAGCTGCAGCCATCACCAAGCAGATCGGTGTGCCGGTCAAGGTGCTGTGGACGCGTGAAGACGACATGCATCATGACCACTACCGGCCGGGAGGATTCCATTTCCTGAAGGCGGGCGTCGATTCGTCCGGCAAGCTCGTGGCGTGGCGCAATCACTTCGTGAGCTACGGTGACAACTCGAAGGGCGGGCAGGGCTTCTCGAACTCCGCGAATATCCCGGGCGTCGAGTTCCCCGCCCGCTTTATCCCGAACTACGACTTCCAGGCGACGCTGATGGCGCTCGGTGTGCCGACGGGTGCGCATCGCGCGCCGCGCAGCAATGCGTTCTCGTTCGTGTTCCAGTCGTTCATCGACGAGGTTGCAACCGCCGCCGGTAAGGATCCACTCGCGTTCCGGCTCGAGCTGCTCGAGACGCCGCTCTTCCCGGATCCAGCGCAAGGCGGCAACGGCTTCGATCACGTGCGCGCCCGCGGAGTGCTCGAGGCAGTGCGAGACCGATCGGGCTGGGGTAAGCGAACGTTGCCCAAGGGCACTGCGATGGGCGTGGGGTTCCAATACAGCCACCGCGGCTACTTCGCCAACGTCGCCGAGGTGAGCGTGGACGACCTCAATCGCGTGAAGGTGAACAAGGTGTGGGTGGCGGGCGACGTGGGACGGCAGATCGTCAACCCGAGTAGCGCGACCAACCAGAGCCAGGGCGCTGTGGTCGAGGGCATGAGTCACCTGATGGGATGGGAGATCGCTATTCAGGGCGGCAAGGCCGTGCAGAGCAACTTCCATCAGTACCCGACTGTGCGTATCACGCAGGCGCCCGAGGTGGACGTTCACTTCGTCGTCACCGACAATCCGCCGACGGGGCTCGGCGAACCTGCGCTGCCGCCGACGATTCCAGCTCTGGCGAATGCGATCTTTGCGGCAACCGGCAAGCGCATACGGTCTCTGCCCATATCCAAGCAAGGCTTCCGCTGGGCTTGATGAATCATTGTTGAATGAGTGATCTTTGATCTTTGAATCGTTGTTGATCGTTGATGGCTGATTGTTGATTTGCTTTCAATCCTCAATCGACAATCACCAATCAACAACGAATCACTAATCAACGATCGGCCCTCAACAATTCCGTGGTACCCCACATCGTCATCATCGGCGGCGGCTTTGGCGGGTTGTCTGCTGCCCGCGCTCTTCGCCACGCGGACGTTCGCGTCACGCTGATCGATCGCCGCAACCATCACGTTTTCCAGCCGCTGCTATATCAGGTCGCAACCGCGACGCTTTCGCCTGGTGATATTGCCGCGCCGATCCGCTGGATTCTGCGTCACATCAGGAATGTGAGAGTGCTGCTGGCAAATGCGACGCGCATCGATACGGCCGCAAGACGCATCGAGCTCTCCGACGGCGGCTCACTCGACTACGACTGGCTGATCGTCGCCACCGGATCGAAACACGCCTACTTCGGGCACGACGATTGGGAACCGAATGCACCGGGCCTCAAAACGCTGGAAGATGCGATCGGCATCAGGCGGCGCATCCTGATCGCATTCGAGCGCGCCGAGCGTGAGGAGGATGCTCGCCGACAGCGCGACCTGCTCACGTTTGTGATCGTCGGCGGAGGACCAACCGGAGTCGAGCTCGCGGGGACTCTGGCCGAGATCGCGCGACAGACGCTGCGCGACGAGTTCCGCACAATTGATACGACACGCGCCCGCATCCTCCTGGTCGAAGCAGGCCCGACGATCCTGCAGACGTTCCCAGAGAACCTGCGCGATGCCGCACGCGCATCGCTCGTTCGTCTGGGCATCGAGGTTCGCGAAGGTGTCGCCGTGACTGCGGTCGATTCGCTCGGCGTCATGATCGGTTCCGAGCGCGTCGATACGGGAACGGTGCTCTGGGCAGCCGGCGTCGCGGCATCGTCGCTGGTGAAGACGCTGGGCGTTCCACTCGATCGAGCAGGACGCGTGGTCGTCGAGCCGGATCTGTCGATCCCTGGTCATCCGGAAGTGTTTGTCGTCGGCGATGCCGCGGCGTTCACGCAGGGCCGCAAGCTCCTGCCGGGAGTCGCGCAGACGGCGATGCAGGGCGCGCGTCATGCGGCAAAGAACATCCTGCGACGGCTGCGCGGTGAGCCGACGACGCCGTTCGTGTATCGCGACCTGGGCAGTATGGCGATCGTGGGTCGGCGTGCGGCCATCAGCGACCTCGGGTGGATCAGGGTGTCGGGAGCGATGGCCTGGCTGGCCTGGCTGTTCCTGCACATCTTCATGCTCGTGGGCTTCAGGAACCGAGTGGTCGTGTTGTTCGGATGGGCCATGGCCTACCTCACGTTCCAGCGGGGCGCCCGGCTGATCACCGGCGACACGAAGACGACCCGGTTCTGAGTATCATGTCCGCACGATTCAAGGAGTGACCTATGCGAGCGCAGCCCATACCGGTCCTCGTCGTCGCGTTGTTCGTCGGTGTTGTCGCTCTTCCCGCCGTGGCCATCGCTCAGTCTGCGTCGAAGTCGCCGCGTACGCCGTGGGGTGATCCGGATTTGCAGGGGGACTGGACCAGCCAGAGTGAGCTTGGCGTTCCATTCGAGCGCCCAACCGAGTTCGGCACGCGGCAAGAGCTGAGCGACGAGGAGTTCGCGAAGGCCGCCCAGCGGCTCAGCGCCGAGCGAGAGCGCGACAACGCCGAGTTCGATCTCGAGACGGCCGATCGCGCCAATGCTGGCGCCGTGGGCTCAGCGACGTCGCCGCCACCGCATTGGCTCGAACGCGGGAATCCATCACGACGGACATCGATAGTGATCGATCCACCAGATGGGCGCGTCCCGGCGATCACCGCCGACGCGCGCGCCCGGATCCAGCGGCAGGTACGTGGCAGCTTCGGCAACGGCCCATTCAACGGTCCGACTGACTTTACTCTCTACGATCGCTGCGTCACGCGCGGCGTGCCGGGCTCGATGTTCCCGGCGGTCTACAACGCGAACACGCGCATCGTGCAGGGTCCGGGCTTTGTCGCGATTACCTACGAGATGATCCACGAAACGCGCATCATCCCGGTTGATGGCCGCGATCACATCGCGTCGAACATCCGTCAGTACCATGGTGACTCGCGCGGCCGATGGGACGGCGACACGCTCGTGGTCGATGTGCGGAACTTCAACGACATGGTGAACTACCGTGGGGCAGGCCAGAACCTGCATCTCGTCGAGCGCTTCACGCGCGTTGGCAAGGACGACCTGCGGTACGAAGTGACCGTGGAGGACGCGACGACGTTCGCGAAGTCATGGACGGCTGCGCTCAATATGAAGACGCAGCCGGACGAGATGTTCGAATACGCGTGCCACGAAGGCAATCACGCGATGTTCAACATGCTGAGCGCCGCGCGCGCTGCGGAGAAGACTTCGGAATCGGGATCGACCAAATAAGGAAAAAGT
>Ga0247825_10002504_pt1 | contig 12101 bp, 10 predicted proteins | sample 13C_Vanillin_Day_FD_194413 | JGI IMG/M metagenome (GOLD analysis project Ga0247825, IMG submission 194413) | Soil microbial communities from agricultural site in Penn Yan, New York, United States - 13C_Vanillin_Day48 | ecosystem: Environmental > Terrestrial > Soil > Agricultural land | place...
CCCCTGGAGGGGAAAGCGAGCGGGGTGGGGTGATCCTTCTGACCAAAGAAGGTTCACCCCACCCCGCTCGCTTTCCCCTCCAGGGGAGGGTGAAGAGAAACCACCGCTGACGCCCCCTTTCACGCCCGTTCCAGCGGACTATGATGCTGGACCCGCCGCGCGGCCGGTCACCGGCTGCGCCAAAAGTCACCAAGCGTCATGAGGGAGCGCGCCATGCCGGTCGCCAAGGTCAACGGAGTGAACATCTTCTACCAGGTCATCGGTGACCGCGGCCCGTGGGCGGCCCTGATCACCGGCGGACGGCGCGGCCATGACGAGTTCGTGCCGCTCGCCACCAAGCTCGCAAACGCCGGCTATCGCGTCGTGCTGCACGACCGCCGCAACACCGGCCGCTCCGACGTGCTCATCCAGGGCGACGTTGCCGAAGAGACGCTCTGGCTCGACGACCTGCACGAGTTGCTGAAGCAGCTCAACGCCATGCCGACCTTCATCGGCGGATCGTCGGCGGGCGCCCGAACCGCGATGCGCTACTACGTCCGCTTCCGCAACGACGTGCGCGGCCTCCTCCTGATGCGCGTGACCGGCGGCGCGTTCGCCGCAAACCGGCTGCCGGAGATGTACTACGGCATGTTCATCAAGGCGGCGCAGCACGGCGGCATGGCCGCGGTCTGCGCCACCGAGCAGTACCAGGAGCGCATTGCCGCCAATCCGCAGACCCGCGAACGCCTGATGGCGATGGACCCGAAGGACTACATCAAGGTGATGTCGAACTGGCAGGACCAGTTCATCGCCAGCACCAAGATGGAGGTGTTCGGCATGACCGACGCCGACCTCGCTGCGATCTCGGTGCCGACCGTGGTGATCCCCGGCAACGACCAGACTCATGCCTCCTTCAACGGCAAGCTTTGCGCCAGCAAGATCCCCGGCGCGGTGCTGCATCAGCTGCCGATCGAGGATCAGGAGGTCCCGCTTATCAACTACACCGACTGGGCGCCCCACGAGCCGGAGATCGCGCAGACCTTCCTCGAACTGATGCGCAAGGTGGACGCCCGGCGCACGGGTCAGGCGGCGGCTTCGTAGGGCACGCTCGCTGCTGATCTGAGGCACTCGCAGCATCGACGGTGCCATCCCTGTTTACGCCCGTCTTCGACGGGCTATGGGGAGGGATGAGACCGCTCGTATCGCCAACGTTTCAGTTTCAGCCGTCTATCTCCAAGGCATATCGGACGCGCAGGGTGACGATGCCGATGGAACCTGTGTTGTCAGGCTTCCCGCGGCTGACGACGGCGCCGAAAACCGGCTAAGCTTCCTTCACCGGAATTGGTGGAGGTCCTGCCCATGCGGCTTGCACTGCGGTCCTGGCTGGTCTTGCTGGCCCTTGTTGCCACGGCGCCCATTGTCACAACGCCCATGGCGCGCGCCGCCGAGAAGGTCGACCTGCTGCTGGTGCTGGCGTCCGATGTGTCGCGCAGCGTCGATCAGGCCAAGTTCCAGCTGCAGCGCGAAGGCTATGCCGCGGCGATCTCCGACAAGCGCGTTCTGGAAGCCATCACCGCCGGCCGGCACCGCCGGATCGCCGTGGCGTTCGTCGAATGGTCCGGCGTCAACGCGCAGCGGGTGGTGATCGACTGGACCATGATCGACGGACCCGACACCGCGCGAAAGTTCGGCGACCAGCTCGTCGAGCTGCCGCGCTCGTTCGCCGAGCGGACCTCGATCAGCGGCGGCATCGACTTCTCGATGGCACTCCTGGCGCGCGCGCCCTACGAGGCGGCGCGCAAGACCATCGACGTCTCGGGCGACGGCACCAACAATTCGGGCCGCGACGTGGGGCTCGCCCGCAACGAGGCGGTGGCCAAGGGCGTGACGATCAACGGCCTCGTCATTCTCAGCGAGCGGCCGATGACCTGGAATCCGGAGCACACCAATCCGCCCGGGGGGCTCGCGCACTACTACCAGACCAACGTGGTCGGCGGCCCCGGCGCCTTCGTCATCGTCGCCGAGAACTTCAATTCGTTCGGCCAGGCGATCGTGAAGAAGCTGATCGCCGAGATCGCGGATGGCGGGCCGCGTCGGGGGCAGCTGCCGGGCGGGTGATTCATCCGCCGCGGTGGCTCCTCGTGTCGCTTCGCGCCACTCGGCGGTGCGGCACCACTGTGGCGCTGTGACGCAAGAATACGCGTCGCAAGGCTCGAAGCCGGGTCGCATGCAATCCGGCGAATTCGCCCAACGGCTTCAAGCGACAAGCAGTCAGTTTCGACTCATTCCAGACTGGGTCAGTTTGGAATCGTTCTATCCTATTGATCTTTCATACGAATATGACTTGACCCGCGGTGTCGGCCGTCTAGCTAGTTCGCAGGCCGCGCGGGCGACACCCATGACGGCGCGCTTTGTGAACGCCGACAGGAGGGACATTCCATGAAATCCACGTTGAAGGTTGCGATGCTGATGACGGCTGCCTCGCTCTGCGCAGCGCCCGCTGCCGCCGACGAGGTCAACGTCTACACCTATCGCGAGGCGGCCCTGGTCAAGCCGCTGTTCGACGCCTTCACCAAGGACACCGGCGTCAAGGTCAACGTGATCTCCGCAAGCTCCGGCCTCGAGCAGCGCATCAAGACCGAAGGCGCCAACAGCCCGGCCGACGTGCTGCTGACCGTCGACATCAGCCGGCTCGAGGACGCGGTGCAGGCCGGCATCACCCAGCCGCTGAACTCCAAGGTCGTGGACGAGGTCGTGCCGGCCGCCTATCGCGATCCGGAGGGGCACTGGGCCGGCGTCGGCATGCGCGCGCGCATCTTCTATGTCTCGAAGGACCGGGTGAAGCAGACCGCCTTCACCTATGAAGAGCTCGCCGATCCCAAGTGGAAGGGCAAGATCTGCATCCGCTCCGGCCAGCACATGTACAACAACGCGCTGTTCGCGGCGATGATCGTCAAGCACGGCGAAGCGAAAGCAGAGGAGTGGCTCAAGGGACTGAAGGCCAATCTTGCGCAGAAGCCGTCCGGCGGCGACCGCGAGACCGCGCGCGACATCGCGGCCGGCAAGTGCGATCTCGGCGTGGCCAACACCTATTACTGGGCGCTGATGAACGACAAGGAAACCGACCGCAAGCCGTGGGCCGAAGCCACCAAGGTGGTGCTGCCGGCGTTCCAGGGTGGCGGCACGCATGTGAACCTCTCGGCCGTGGCGCTGGTCAAGACCTCGCCGAACAAGGCCAACGCGATGAAGTTCATCGAGTGGATGGTGAGCCCCGCGGCGCAGCAGCTGCACGCGGATGCCACCTACGAATATCCGATGCGCGCCGGCGTGGCGGTCAACAAGACCATCGCCGGCTACGGCGAACTGAAGCGCGATCCGATGGCGCTGTCGCAGATCGCGACCAACCGCAAGAAGGCCTCGGCGCTCGTCGACAAGGTCGGCTTCGACAACTGAGGTCCCGGCTTCGTGTACAGGATCGCGATCATCGTCCCCGCCGCGCGGCGGGGACGATTTCGTTTCCGGCCGGTTCGTTTCCGGTCATGAACGCCGCGGCACTTGCCGGTTCCGGCGGTCCCTCGCTCGGCTCGGGCCTGTGGCGTCCGCGCAGCGTGTCGCATCCGTTCGCCGCGGCATTCCTGATTGCGGTGGCGGCCCTCGTGCTGGCCCCGCTGATCAACCTGGTCGTCATCGCGCTCGGCGGCAGCGACGAGGACCTGTGGAGCCATCTCGCCGCGTATGTGATCCCGCCCGCCGCGCTAAACTCGATCCTGCTGCTTGCGGGCGTGGCGCTGGTGACGATGGCGGCGGGCGTCGGCACCGCATGGACTGTCACGGCCTACGATTTTCCCGGCCGCGGCGCGCTGATCTGGCTGCTGCCGCTGCCGCTCGCCTTTCCGACCTACATCGTCGCCTATGTCTACGCCGACCTGCTCGGCAGCGCCGGCCCGGTGCAGGCGGCGCTGCGCGCAGCGGTCGGCTGGACATCCGCCGCCGACCACTGGTTTCCGAACGTGCGTTCGCTCGGCGGTGCCGTGCTGATCATGGGCTTCGTGCTTTACCCCTATGTCTACCTCGCCGCGCGCGCGATGTTTCAGACCCAGAGCGCGGTGCTGATGGAAACCGCGCGCGGGCTGGGCGCGTCGCAGTGGCGGCTGGTCCGCGACATCGCGCTGCCGATGGCGCGCCCCGCGATCGCCGCCGGCGTGGCGCTGGCCTTGCTCGAAGCGCTGAACGACATCGGCGCGAGCGAATATCTCGGCGTGCAGACCATGACGCTGTCGATCTTCACCACCTGGCTCAACCGCGGCAGCCTGCCGGGAGCGGCACAGATCGCCTGCATGATGCTGGTCGGGGTCGCTGCGCTGATCGCGCTCGAACGCTACGGGCGGCGGCGCCAGGGATTTACCGGACTGGATGTGCGCCTGATCAACGCGAGGCGTGTCGCGCTTGCGGGTTCGAAGCGGTGGATTGCGCCGGCATGCTGCCTCGTTCCGGTGCTGCTGGGCTTCGTCGCGCCGCTCGTCTATCTCGCTCGCGAGACGATCCTGCGCGGGTTGCGGACCGGATTCGATCCGGCGCTGGCGCGCCACGCGCTGAGCACGGTGCTGCTGGCGGGCTCTGCCACCGCGCTCATTCTCGCGATCGGCTTCGGCGCGGCTTTCGCGGTGCGGCTGATCCGCCGCCGCCGGGCCCAGGCCTGCATTTTCATCGCCGGGCTGGGCTACGCGGTGCCGGGCACCGTGCTGGCGCTCGGCCTGCTTGCGCCGCTGGTCGCGATCGACGAAGTGCTCGGTGGCGCAGCGAAGGCCCTGACCGGCGTCCATCTCGGGCTGGTGCTGGCCGGCTCCAGCGCGGCGGTGGTCTGCGCCTATGTGGTGCGCTTCCTCGCGATCTCGACCGGGCTTGCGCAAGCGGGGCTCGCCCGGATCGGCACCGACCTCGACGACGCCGCGCGCGCGGCCGGCACCCGGCCGTCCGGACTGATCCGGTCGATCCACCTGCCGCTCTTGCGCCCGGCGCTCTGGGGCACCGCGCTGCTGGTGTTCGTCGATTGCCTCAAGGAGCTTCCGGCGACGCTGCTGCTGCGGCCGCTGAACGTCGAAACGCTCTCCACCTACATCTACCAGTTCGCCACCCGCGGAAACTTCGAGGACGGGGCGCTGGCCGCGCTCCTGATCGTCCTGGTCGGCATTGCACCGGTGATCTGGATGGTCCGGCATGCCGACAGCCCCCTGCCCGGCGGCTCCACCCCGGAAACCCCTCCGGAAGCTTGATTTTGGGACGCTTGATCGGGCTTCACGGTCCGGGGTACAGCAATTGCACGATCCTGCAGCGAGGGTGCGAGGGCTTACGTTCATGAAGAAGGTCTATCCCGACGCCAAGGCGGCGCTCGCGGGCGTGCTCAAGGACGGCATGCTGATCTGTGCCGGCGGCTTCGGCCTTTGCGGCATCCCCGAGGTGCTGATTGCGGCGATCCGCGATTCCGGGGTGAAGAACCTCACTATCGTCTCCAACAATGCAGGCGTCGACGGCGCGGGGTTGGGCCTGCTGCTGGAGACCAAGCAGGTCAAGAAGATGATCTCGTCCTACGTGGGCGAGAACAAGCTGTTCGCCCAGCAGTATCTCGCGGGCGAACTCGAGATCGAATTCAATCCGCAGGGCACGCTCGCCGAACGCATCCGCGCCGGCGGCGCGGGCATCCCGGCCTTCTTCACCCGCACCGGCGCCGGCACCGACATCGCCAAGGGCAAGGAAGAGCGCGAGTTCGACGGCGAGAAGTACATCATGGAGCGCGGCATCGTGGCCGACCTCTCCATCGTGCACGCCTGGATGGGCGACACCGAAGGCAATCTCGTCTACCGGAAGACCGCGCGAAACTTCAATCCGATGATGGCAACGGCCAGCAGGATGACGGTTGCCGAGGTCGAACATCTGGTGCAGCCCGGCGACATCAATCCCGATCACATCATTACGCCCGGCGTGTACGTCAAACGCATGGTTCACATTCCCAACGCCGTGAAGCACATCGAGCAACGGACCGTGCGCAAGCGCACGCTCGCCGATGCATCGGCTGGAACCGGAGAGGAGGTCTGACATGCCCTGGACCCGCGAGCAGATGGCGGAACGCGCGGCGCAGGAGCTGCGCGACGGCTTCTACGTCAACCTCGGCATCGGCATTCCGACGCTGGTGTCGAACTACATCCCGACCGGCATGAGCGTTCAGCTGCAGAGCGAGAACGGCATGCTCGGCTTCGGCCCCTTCCCCTACGAGGGCGAAGAGGACCCCGACCTGATCAATGCCGGCAAGCAGACCGTCACCGAACTGCCGACCACCAGCTTCTTCTCCTCGGCTGACAGCTTCGCGATGATCCGCGGCGGTCACATCGACCTCGCGCTGCTGGGCGCGATGCAGGTCGCCGAGAACGGCGACCTCGCCAACTGGATGATCCCCGGCAAGATGGTGAAGGGGATGGGCGGCGCGATGGATCTGGTCGCCGGCGTGAAGAAGGTCGTCGTGATCATGGAGCACTCCGCCAAGAACGAGGCGAAGCTGCTCAAGAAATGCAACCTGCCGCTCACCGGCGCGGGTGTGGTCGACATGGTCATCACCGACCTCGGCGTGTTCAGCATCGATCGCAAAGGAGGCGGCGGAATGACGCTGATCGAGCTCGCCCCGGAGGTGAGCCTCGACGAAATCAAGTCTAAGACCGAGGCGAACTATCGCGTGGCGCTGAAAAACAACTGAAACCGGCTACGCACCTGATCCGGTGAGCCTGCGACTATCGGTCCGGGCCCATTGCGCGCCGGCCACGAAAGGGTCACAGATCGCGGCCAATTTGCCCGCTCCAAGCCGCCCGCTATAGTGCCACGGCTTCAAGCATTTACCGACTGGAACGATCCGTGACCGCGGCCACCGGGTTCAAACGCCTCGCCATCGCCATTGCCGCGGTCGTTGTGGCCTGCTTCGCGACCATGGGCGCGATCTCGCTCCTGATGCCGCGGGACAGCGTGCGTGACGCTGCAGTCTCCGAAATCCGCAACGCCACCGGCCTCGACCTCACGCTGCGCGGCGACGTCGATGTATCGCTGTTCCCGACCGGCTCGATCACCTTCGCCAATGTCTCGCTCGGCGAGGACGCCAACCCGGTGCTCGCCGCCGATCAGCTCACGGCGCGGTTGCGCTTCCTTCCGCTGCTGACCGGCCGTATCGAGATCGCCGACGTGGCGCTGGCGCGGCCGCGCATCAAGGTGAGCTACGACAAGGACGGCCGCTCGAACTGGTCGGCGACGATCGATGCGCTTGCCCGCGCGCTCGGGCCCAAGGCCAACCGGCCGGCCGCCGCCACGTCGTTTTCGGAAATCCGGATCGACGGCGGCACCATCGAAGTGAACGACCCGTCCCGCAGCCTCGCCGAAACCTTCACCAAGGTCGAGCTGGCGCTGGCCTGGCCGTCGATCTCCAAGAGCTTCGCCGCGACCGGCCGCTTCGAGTGGCATGGCGAGCCGGTGGACACATCGGTGTCGCTGACGGATTTCGCCGCGGCCCTTGCCGGCAACCGCTCCGGCCTCAAGCTTCGCTTCACCGGCGCGCCGGTGAAACTCGCGTTCGAAGGCAATGTCAGCACGCAGCCGACGCTGAAGGCCGAAGGCACGGTCGCCGCCGACTCCGCCTCGCTCCGCGACACGCTGCGCTGGGTCGGCTATCAGCCGATCACCGGCGGCGGGTTCGGCCGCTTCGCGCTGAAGGCCAAGACCAGCGTCACCAGCGGTTCGATCGCGCTCACCACCGTCAACGTCGACCTCGACGGCAACGTCGCCGAGGGCGTGCTGACGTTTGCGACCGACGGACGCCGTTCCGTGCAGGGCACGCTCGCCGCCGACGAGCTCAATCTGACGCCCTACATCTCCACCATCCGCGTGCTCACCGACAACGAGCGCGACTGGAACCGCGGTCCGCTGTCGATCGACAATCTCACCGGCGTCGATATCGACCTGCGGCTGTCGGCGGCGCGCATTGCGGTTGCCCGCGCCAGGCTGGGGCGCACCGCCATCGCGGTCAACCTGCGCGGCGGCAAGCTCGGCGTGACGATCGGCGAATCGCAGGCCTACAACGGCGTGCTGAAGGGCACACTGGCGCTCGCACCGTCGGACTCCGGCGCCGACTTCAAGTCGCAGCTTCAGTTCATCGACGTCGATCTCGAGAAATCGCTCGGCGACCTGTTCCAGTTCCGCAAGCTGGAAGGCCGCGGCGACATCGAGCTGGTGCTCGACGCCACCGGCAACAGCGTGATGGCGATGACCAGGACGCTCAACGGCTCGGCCCGGATGAACGGCCGGCAGGGCGCGATGGTCGGGCTCAATGTGGAGCAGCTTCTCCGCCGCCTGGAGCGACGCCCGCTGTCCGGCGCCGGCGACTTTCGCAACGGCCGCACGCCGTATGACAAGCTCGCGGTGGACATCAAGATCGCCGAGGGCACGGCCACCGTCGAAGGCGTCCATCTCGAAGGCTCCAAGGTCCGCCTCATCCTCGCCGGCACCGCGTCGATCCCGGCCCGCGAGTTCGACCTGCGCGGCGTGGCCGCGCTCGCCTCCACCAGTTCCGCCGACACGCCGCCGGCCTTCGAGCTGCCCTTCATGGTGCAGGGTCCGTGGGACGATCCGATGATGCTGCCGGATACCCAGGCCCTGATGCAGCGCTCACCGGCCGCGAGCCCGCTGCTCAACGCGGTCAAGAACCGCAACACGCGGGACACCGTGCGCAACGCGATCGAGCGGCTGACCGGGGCACCGATCACCCCGCCGGGCGGCGCTGTGCAGCCGGCGGAACGCTGACGGTTCCTGATATCTCCTGATTTTCGGCCTGAATCCGCCCCGCCGGGCGGAAATATCCCGTTTCGACTATGATCGCCGCGACGAATCACCTCGCCGGAGGGCTGCCGGCGATGAGGCCCGGATGTTCCATCCCCTGATCCGCACGCTGGTCAAGGTCGCCGTGGCGTCCCTGATCGTGGGCACGATCCTCACGCATTTCGGCATCACGCCGGAAAGGCTGATCAAGGAAACCGGCCTCTCCTATGAGAGAATCGAGGAGCTGGCGCGCCGCGGCCTGTCCTGGGCCGGGCCCAACCTGCTGGTCGGCGCGATGGTGATCCTGCCGGTCTGGTTCCTGTTCTACCTGTTCCGGCCGCCCGGCGGCAGCGGACAACGGCAGGACTAAGCCGGCGTTGCCGCGGCCTGCGCCTTGCGCAACGCGCTACGCTTCGAAACCAGCGCCGCGCCCACCACGCCGATCGCCACGATGACGATCATGATGGTGCAGATGGCGTTGATCTCCGGCTTCACGCCGAGCCGCACCTCGGAATAGATCCGCATCGGCAGCGTGGTCGCTCCTGGACCGGTGGTGAAGCTCGCGATCACCAGATCGTCGAACGACAGCGTGAAGGCGAGCATCCATCCCGCCGCCACGGCCGGGAAGATCAGCGGCAGGGTCACGACCATGAAGGTCTTCAGCGGCGGGCAGCCGAGATCCATCGCCGCCTCTTCCAGGCTCCGGTCGAAACTCACCAGCCGCGATTGAACGACGACCGTCACGAAGCTCATCGTCACCGTGGTGTGGGCGATCGCCACCGTCCAGAAGCCACGGTCGGTGTCGAGCGCGACGAACAGAAGCAGCAGCGACAGGCCGGTGATCACCTCCGGCATCACCAGCGGTGCGTAGACCATCGCCGAAAACGCGGTGCGCCCGCGGAAGCGCCCGGCCCGCACCAGCGCCACCGCGGCGAGCGTGCCGAGCACGGTCGCGGCCGTCGCCGAGATCGTGGCGATGCGCAGGCTGTTCCAGGCGGCTTCGAGCATCGCGCTGTCGCGCAGCAGCGCCTCGTACCAGCGGGTCGACCAGCCGCCCCAAACGGTGACCAACCGCGAGGCATTGAACGAATAGATCACCAGGATCGTGATCGGCAGATAGAGGAACGCCAGGCCGAGCGCGACCGAGACGATGTTGAAGGTGGACAGGCCCTTGCGCATCAGCCGTCCCCCAAGCCGTGGCCCAGATCGCGCAACTGCAGGCGCTGATAGACCAGGATCGGCGCCAGCAGGACGACCAGCAGCGCGATGGCGACGGCGGCCGCCACCGGCCAGTCCTTGTTCTGGAAGAACTCGACCCACAATGTCTGGCCGATCATCATCGCGTTCGAGCCACCCAGCAGATCGGGGATGACGAATTCGCCGGCGATCGGGACGAAGCAGAGCAGCGCGCCGGCCGCCGCACCCGATGCCGAGAGCGGCAGCGTGACGAGCCAGAACGCCTTCCAGCGCGGGCAGCCGAGGTCGGCCGCGGCTTCGAGCAGCGTCTCGTCCATTTTCTCGAGGCTGGCGTAGAGCGGCAGAACCATGAACGGCAGATACGAATAGACGATGCCGATGATCACCGCGGTGTCGGTCGCAAGCCATACCACCGACGCCTTGACGATGCCGAGCGCGATCAGCGCGTCGTTCAGGAGGCCCTCGCGCTGCAGGATGTTGACCCAGGCATAGATGCGGATGAGGAACGCGGTGAGGAACGGCAGGAACACCGCCATCACCAGCACCGGCTGCGCCCGGCGCGGCGCGCGAGCGATGCCGTAGGCGAGCGGATAGCCGATCAGCAGCAGGATCGACGTCGACAGCGCGGCGATGCCGAGGCTGCGGAGATACGACTTGAGATAGATCGTGTCGGAAACGAGGATCTGGTAGCTCTCGAGCGTCAGTCCCGACACGAAGTCCTTCAAGCCCTGCCGGCCTTCGGCGAGGTCCAGCACAGGTGCATAAGGCGGCTGGGCGATCACGGTCTGCGACAGGCTGATCTTGAGCACGATCAGGCACGGCACCAGGAACAGCACCGCAAGCCAGAGCGCGGGGATGAGGACGACCAGCCTCTGCCGCCAGCCGATTCTGGAGCGTATCCTGGTGTCGCCGCCAGGCGCGATCCTGGGCGCGATGGTGGTTGCGTCCGTCATCGCATCAGCAGCACGCAGGCTTCGGGCTTGAAGCTCAGCCAGACCCGGTCGGTCGCTGAAACCTGTGCGGCCTTGCGGTCGCGGTTGACGACGGCGGCCTTCATCTCGATGCCGTTGTCGAGCCAGATTTTGTAGATCGAGGTGCCGCCGAGATAGCCGATCTCCGACACGCGTCCGGAGAACGAATTCTCCGCGCCTGCGACCGGCGCTTTGGTGTCGAGCTCGATCTTCTCCGGCCGCAGCGCCACCCAGACATGCGTGCCGGGCGCGAGATCTGCCGCATGCGACACCGCGATCCGCCCGCCCGCAACGCTCTCGACCATCGCGTGGCCGAGCCCGGACGTCGTGACCCGGCCTTCGAAAAGGTTGACGTCGCCGATGAAGCCCGCGACCCAGCGCGAATCCGGCTGCTCGTACACCACCGCCGGCGGCGCGACCTGCACCAGCCGCCCGCTGTTCATGATGCCGATGCGGTCGGCGACCGTCATCGCTTCCTCCTGGTCGTGCGTCACCACGATGAAGGTGAGGCCGAGCCGCTTCTGCAATTCCATCAGCTCGAACCTCGTTTCCTCGCGGAGCTTCCTGTCGAGCGCGGAAAGCGGCTCGTCGAGCAGCAGCACCTTCGGCCGCTTGGCGAGCGCGCGCGCAAGCGCCACGCGCTGGCGCTGGCCACCGGAAAGTTGATGGGGACGGCGCTCGCCGAGGCCGTCGAGCCGCACCAGCGCCAGCATCTCGCTGACGCGCGTGTCGATCTCGTCCTTCGGCATCCCGTCCTGCCTGAGCCCGAACGCGACGTTGCCCGCGACCGTGAGATGCGGGAACAGCGCATAGCTCTGGAACATCATGTTGACCGGCCGCTTGTGCGGCGGGACGCCGGAGATGTCCTCGCCGCTCAACAGAACGCGTCCCTCGCTCGGCCGCTCGAAGCCCGCAAGCATCCGCAGCAGCGTGGTCTTGCCGCAGCCCGACGGCCCGAGCAGCGCGAAGAACTCGCCTTCGTGGATGTCCAGCAGAACCGAGTCGACGGCGACGAAGGAGCCGAACCGCTTGCTTACGGTGTCGAACTGCACCAGCGGCTGCGCGGTCGTGGCGCTTCGTGGGGGTGGCGGCGGAGGAAGTGGTTGG
>Ga0247825_10002505_pt1 | contig 12098 bp, 12 predicted proteins | sample 13C_Vanillin_Day_FD_194413 | JGI IMG/M metagenome (GOLD analysis project Ga0247825, IMG submission 194413) | Soil microbial communities from agricultural site in Penn Yan, New York, United States - 13C_Vanillin_Day48 | ecosystem: Environmental > Terrestrial > Soil > Agricultural land | place...
CAAATACGGCCCGCACCCGCCCAAGGGAACGCCCAGCGACCATTTCTGGTCGGCAGCTTGGGAGATTCCGGCCGACTACCCGACCGGCACGCTTTCCTACACGGTGAGCGCGGTCGACCAGCAGGGTCGCTCGGCGACCTGGCAGCCGTTCAAGATGGCGCCGTCGCAGCTTACGATCGTCCCGTAGGAACGGATTGCGTGAAGGCAAGGCTGTGGCTCGGCGCGCTGCTCTGGCTGTGCGCCACGCCGCTCGCGCTCGCGCAGTACGTCGGCAAGCTCGCGCTCGAGCCGGTGCATGGACCGGCCGGCACCCCGGTGCGCGTGCTGGGCGAAGGCTTGCCGCCGGGAGAGCGCTTCGAGCTCGCCTGGACCACCGTGGCGGGCCGGTGGAAAGTCGAAGGCGAGCGCTACCTCGGCCGCGAATACCTTCCCGCCTCGCAACCGCTCGCCACGGTGCAGGTCGACGCGTCCGGGCGCTTTTCGGCGCAATTCCACGTGCCGGAAGACTTCGGCTTCATGCACGACGTGGTGCTACGCCAGGGGAATCGCGTCTTTGCCCAGGCGGGATTCAGCGTCGACATGACCATGGAGATCTCCCCGGCGAGCGGCCCGGTCGGCACGCCGATCACGGTGGAGGTGAAAGGCATCGGCTGGCGGCATCTGCAGAATAGCTGGCTGCTCCTCTACGACAACAGCACCACCGGCTGGGTGTCGGCAGTGACGACCCGAGGATCGGCGCGCTTCACCCTCCCGGCCACCGGCAAGCCAGGCGTGCACGTGCTCGAGTTGCTGCACGGCGACTTCACCTTCGCCTACCGCAACATGCAGCAATCGCCCGAGCCGGACCGGCCGCGCTTCGTGCGGAAGTTCACCGTAACCAACGGCGCGCCGGTGCTGCCGCCGTCGCCCGCCGCGCAGGCACAGCGGGAAGTGAAGCGCCTGCCCGAGCAGCAAGGAGGGCTCAGCGTGTCGCCGGCGTTCGCCACCGTGGGCACGCCGGTGACGGTACGCGGCAGCGGCTTTGCCGCCGGCAAGAGCTACGAGCTCTCGTGGAGCACCGTGGTGGGCAACCGCGTCGCCGGCGACGGCTGGGGCGAAGCGGCGCGCCTCATCGCGTCGGCCAAGGCCGATCAAAAAGGCGCGCTCGAATTCCGCCTCGCAGCGCCTGACGACCTCGGCGGGCTGCACGCGCTCTCCGTGGCGCGCGGCAGCGAGAAAAAGGCCGGGCTCCTGTGGCTTGCGCCGAGCGCGCGGCCCCTCGCGGTAAGCCGTGGGCCGGCGGGCACGCCCTTCACCCTTCACCTGAAGGGCGTCGGCTGGACCGAGACCGCCAACATCTACACCGTCGTCTACGACAACGGCTACATCGGCTACGCCTGCGGCTTCAACAGCCAAGGCGACGTGCAGATCCATCTCTACGCCACCGGCGAGCCGGGCTGGCACTTCATCGACCTGTATCCGGCGATCTACAAGGGCCAGGAAGCGCGGCCGCTCAATTTCCGCATTCCGCAGCTTACGTACGAAGCGGACCATCCCGGCGAGGACCTGCCGGCGTTCCGCTTCGCTTTCGAAGTGACCAAGAGGGAGGAACCATGAACGCACGCGAGCGCAAGTTCGGCTTCGCCACCCGGCAGCTCCACGCCGGCCAGGCGCCCGACCCGACCACCGGCAGCCGCGCGGTGCCGATCTACCAGACGACGAGCTACCAGTTCCGCAGCACCGAGCACGCGGCGAACCTCTTCGCGCTCAAGGAGCTGGGCAACATCTACACGCGGCTCATGAACCCGACGAGCGACGTGCTCGAGCAGCGCGTCGCGGCGCTCGAGGGCGGCGTCGCCGGCCTCGCGTGCAGCTCGGGCCACGCGGCGCAGGCGCAGGCGATCTTCGCGCTGTGCAACGCGGGCGACCACATCGTGAGCTCGAGCCGCCTGTACGGCGGCACCTACAACCAGTTCAACCACACGCTGCGCAACCTCGGCATCCAGGTCACCTTCGTCGATCCCACCCGGCCTCAGGAATTCGAGGCGGCGATCCGCCCGAACACCAAGATCCTCTACGGCGAGACGCTCGGCAATCCGGACATCGCGGTGTTCCCGATCGAGGAGGCGGCGGCCATCGCGAAGAAGCATGGCGTGGTGCTGATGATCGACAACACCTTCGCCACGCCGTATCTCTTCCGTCCGATCGAGTGGGGCGCGAACGTGGTAGTGCACAGCACTACCAAGTTCATGGGCGGGCACGGCACCAGCATCGGCGGCATGATCGTCGACGGCGGCAACTTCGACTGGCGCAGCGGGCGCTTCCCGAGCTTCACTACGCCTGATCCCTCGTACCATGGCCTCGTGTACGCCGACCTCGGCGCGGCCGGGCTGCCGCCCTTCGCCATCAAGGCGCGCGTGCACGTGATGCGCGACATCGGCGCCTGCCCCGCACCGTTCAACAGCTGGATGACGCTGCAGGGCATAGAGACGCTCAGCCTGCGCATGGAGCGGCACGTGCGCAATGCGCAGGCCGTGGCCGAGTTCCTCGAGAAGCACCCGAGGGTAAGCTGGGTGATGTACCCAGGCACCGCCTCGCACCCGGACCACGCGCGCGCAAAACGCTACCTGCCGCGCGGCGCCGGCGCCATCATGGGCTTCGGCATCCAGGGCGGCGCCGAGGCGGGACGCCGCTTCATCGAGGGCCTGCAGCTCTTCAGCCACCTGGCGAACGTCGGCGATGCGAAGAGCCTCGCCATCCATCCGGCGACCACCACGCACAGCCAGCTCAGCGCGCAGGAGCAGAAGGCGGCCGGCGTGAGTCCGGATTTCGTGCGCCTGAGCATCGGCCTGGAGGACCTCGACGACATCCTGTGGGACCTGGACCAGGCGCTTTCGCGCAGCGCGGGCCGCGCGGCCCGCGCCGACGCCGACGCACGGGCGACCGTGCCGATATAATCCCGGCCCTTGTGAGGGTCTGCATCGTCTCCGACAGCCACGACCGCGCCGACCCACTGGCGCAGGCGGTAAGCGAAGCGAAGAAGCTCGGCGCGCAGGCGGTGATCCATTGCGGCGACGTGATCGGCACCCAGACGCTGCGCGCCGCGCTCGGCGCCGGGCTGCCGATCCACGTGATCCACGGCAACAATCTCGGCGACCCGGTTTCGCTCGCCCGCTGGGCGCGCGACAGCAACGGCCAGCTCGCCTACCACGGCGCGGATGCGCGCCTCGAGCTCGGCGGCCGGCGCATCTTCGTAGTGCACTACCCTGAATACGGCTATGCCATGGCCTGCACCGGGGAATGGGACCTGGTGTGCTGCGGCCATTCGCACGAGGCCGCGACGCAGCAGGTGGCCAACGTCAAGGGCGGGAAGAGCTGGCTCGTCAACCCCGGCACGGTCGCCGGGCTCGCGGCGCCCGCCACGTGGATGCTCGGCGACCTCGACGCCATGCGCTTCGAGCTGCATACGCTGCCTCTATAGCCGCATAGTTATTTTGCGCCGGGGCGGCGCGCGCCGGACCGTAAAATCCGCCGCCTGGGAGGCATTTGATGTTAGAGATCAATCCGTTCGCGTCGCTTTCGGCATCCATATCGCCCGCCGTGATGCAGGCCTTCGTCATCGTCATGGCCGTGCTGGTCGCGGCCGGGACGCTGTTCGATGTCGTGCACAAGGGAAGCGCCCGCTATTTCTTCGCCAACTGGCGCAGGTCCAAGGACAGGAGCAAGCAGCCGGTCGGCGGGGGCGGGCTCGTGTCGATCGCGGTAAAGACTGCGGTCGTGGACGTGCTGGCCTCGGGCGAGTTCTGCAACATGCGCCGGCGCATCGCGCACCTGCTCGGCATGTACGGCTTCGTCCTCTACGTCATCGCCACCGTCGTGATGGTGTTCAACCCTTCCGCGGGCTCGCCCTGGGCGCAACTCTGGTGGCTGGGCGGCTTGATGGTGTGCGTCGGCGGCTACTGGTTCTGGTTCTTCATCCGCGTGGACGTCGCCGCCGAGGGCAACTCGCCGTTCCGCTTCGTGCGCGCCGACCTGTTCATCGTTTCGCTAGTGGGCAGCGTGACGCTCGGCCTGCTCTGGGCCGCGACCGGCGGCGGCATCGGAATCCTCTTCGGCCTGTACATCATCGCCACGACGGTGCTGTTCGGCTCCGTGGCGTGGTCCAAGTTCGCGCACATGTTCTTCAAGCCGGCGGCAGCATTCCAGAAAAGAGTATCCCAGGCCGATGGCACGGTCGAGAATCTGCCGACGCTGACCCGCGACGATCCCGAGCAACAGAAAAGACACTCCATGGAGCTGCTGCGGGACGCTCCCATGAACATGGGGCTCGGGATCAAACGCGAAGCGCCCCGCCACTACTAGAAGCCATGAGAAAGCGGCGAATGTCGTCCCCGCGAAGGCCTCGCACCTTCCCACGGCCTTGCACCTTCTCTAACTAAGGGGAGAAAAGCCATGCCCACCTTCGTCTACATGACCCGCTGCGACGGATGCGGACACTGCGTCGACATCTGTCCCTCGGACATCATGCACATCGACGAGACCTATCGGCGCGCCTACAACATCGAGCCCAGCATGTGCTGGGAGTGCTACTCCTGCGTGAAGGCTTGCCCGCAGCACGCGATCGATGTGCGCGGCTATGCCGACTTCGCGCCGCTCGGCCACAGCGTTCGCGTCCACCGCGACGAGGAGAAGGGCACGATCGCCTGGAGGATCAAGTTCCGCAACGGCACGGAAAAGAACTTCCTGTCGCCCATCACCACCAAGCCCTGGGGGACGGCGATCCCCCAGCTCGCGCAGGTTCCCGCGCCGAGCAAGGAGATGCGCGACGGCCAGCTCCTGTACAACGAGCCGAAGTGGATCCGCATGGATGACGGCGGCCTGCGTACGCTAAAGGACGCCGGCCTCAAGCTGAAGAAAGGCGTGTACTACTGATGGCCTACAAGACGATCATCGAAGACGGCATCGATATTCTGGTGGTCGGTGCAGGTCTTGGCGGCACCGGCGCCGCCTGGGAGGCGAGATTCTGGGGGCAGAACAAGAAGATCGTCATTGCCGAGAAGGCCAATATCGACCGCTCGGGTGCGGTCGCCCAGGGCCTGTACGCCATCAACTGCTACATGGGCACCCGCTGGGGCGAGAACAACCCGGAGGATCATGTGCGCTACGCCCGCATCGACCTGATGGGGCTGGTGCGCGAGGACCTGCTGTTCGACATGGCGCGTCACGTCGACTCCACGGTGCATCAGTTCGAGGAGTGGGGCCTGCCCATCATGAAGGACCCGAAAACCGGGCGCTATCTGCGCGAAGGGCGCTGGCAGATCATGATTCACGGCGAGTCCTACAAGCCCATCGTGGCCGAGGCCGCCAAGAAATCGGCGGACAAGGTCTTCAACCGCATCTGCGTCACGCACCTGCTGATGGACGAAGCCCGGCCGAACCGGATTGCCGGTGCCGTCGGCTTCAACGTGCGCACGGGCAACTACCACGTGTTCAAGTCCAAGACCGTGATCTGCGGCGCGGGCGGCGCCTCCAACATCTTCAAGCCTCGCTCGGTGGGCGAAGGTTCGGGGCGCACCTGGTACGCGCCCTGGTCGTCCGCATCCGCCTATGGGCTGATGATCAACGCCGGCGCCAAGATGACGCAGATGGAAAACCGCATCGTGCTGGCGCGCTTCAAGGACGGCTACGGCCCGGTCGGCGCCTACTTCCTGCACCTGAAGACCTACACGCAAAACTGCCTGGGCGAGGAGTACGAATCCAAGTGGTTTCCTGCACTTCAGCAAATGGTCGGCAAGGAATATCTGGATCCGGAAGCGTCGCACCTGACCCATCGGCCGATCCCGACCTGCCTGCGCAACCATTGCATCATCAGTGAGGTGAATGCCGGCCGCGGGCCCATTCACATGGTGACCATGCGCGCGTTCCAGGATCCCCATCTGGAGGAAGTCGGCTGGGAAAACTTCCTCGGCATGACCGTCGGCCAGGCGGTTCTGTGGGCCGCCACCGATGTGGATCCCAGGAACGAGAATCCGGAGCTGACCACCTCCGAGCCCTACGTGATGGGCTCCCACGCGACCTGCTCGGGCGCCTGGTGCTCGGGTCCCGAAGACGTTTCCCCGCCCGAGTATTTCTGGGGCTACAACCGCATGACGACGATCGAAGGCCTGTTCGGCGCCGGCGACGCAGTCGGCGGCACGCCGCACGCCTTCTCATCGGGGTCGTTCACCGAAGGCCGTCTCGCCGCGAAAGCCGCCTGCAAGTACATCGACGACGGCAAGGCCGAAGGCATCGTCGTGTCCGACGAGCAGATCAACCGCCGCAAGCAGGAGATCTACAAGCCGCTGGAGCACTACAAGACCTACCGCAACGCGATCGTGGCAGGCGACGTCAACCCGCACTACATCAATCCCAAGCAGGGCCTGGACCGCCTGCAGAAGCTGATGGACGAGTATTGCGGCGGGGTGACGGTCAACTACATGACCAACGAGAAGCTCCTGCATATCGGCCTGAAGAAGCTCAGGATCATGGAGGAAGACCTCGAGAACCTGGCCGCGGAAAATATCCACGAGTTGCTGCGCGCGTGGGAGCTCAAGCACCGCCATCGCGCGGCAGAGTGCGTCACGCAGCACACGCTGTTCCGCAAGGAGACCCGTTGGCCGGGCTACTACTACCGGGGCGACGCCATGAAGGTAGACGACGCCAACTGGCACGTGCTGACCGTGTCGCGTCGCGATCCGGTCACCGGCGAATACACCATGGAGAAGGCGCCCTGCTATCACTTGGTCGGGGACGAGAAGTAGCATGTCGGAGGTGGCGATCCCTTTGAAACCGCTCTCTTCAGTAAACATCACTGGGAAAACGGACGAGGAGATCCTTGCCATGGCCAGGCCGCTGTGGCGCGACCTGGTGAAGTATTCGAACGAGGGCAAATACGGCGAGTTCGTGAAGAACTTTTCCAGCTCCCTGGCGCTGGCCATGAACCAGGTCGTTGCCGGCCACCAGTTCGCGAATAGCGAGCTCGCGAGAAACCTCTCCGAAGAAGTGGACGCGCTCGGCATCATCCGCCGCGGCGAGCATGTGACGGTCGTTTACCGACAGCGCAGCACCAAGAAGCCGGGCGAATGGCTTGGCCGGCTCGTCCTCGGCTACGAGAACGGAAAAGTCAGGATTTTCGGTGCATCCATCTTCTGAAACCGTCAGGAACGGGAAGTTCGTCGAGCTCACCTACAAGGTGACCGACAGGAAATCGGGCCATGTCCTCACCATGGTCGAGTTCCCGCTGGGTTACGTTCACGGACACAACGAAATCCTGGCCCCTTCCGTCCACATGAAGCTGGAGGGCAAGTCCGCCGGCGACGTCGTCGAGGTGCCGATCGACGGCAATCGCATCTTCGGCCCCAGGGATGAATCGCTGGTTGTCACCGATCGCATCGAGAACGTCCCCGAGGAGTACCGGCAAGTCGGCACCTCCATCCTCATGGAGAACGACAAGGGCCAGACGCGCAGCTTCCTCGTCACGCGGATGGACGACGAGACACTGACGGTCGATGGCAACAATCCGCTTTGCGGCCGGGAGGTCGTCTTCAAGCTCGAGATCCTGAGCGTGCGCGACGCAACCGACGAAGAGACCAGGGCGGGCGGGGCGATCGTTCCGGGCGCGAATATCGACCCGTCCCTCATGAAACCCGTTTGAGATGGAGGTGAGCTTATGAGCGAGGACCAGAAAAAACCCGCGGCCAAAGTCCCCGACGGCCACGCGCGGTTCGTCACCACGCGCCAGAAGCCGGCCAACGAAAAGGGGTTCGTCGGCTACGAAACCGTCTGGGAGCCGTTCCAGAAGGAAGCCGAATACAAGACGCCGAAACAGCCGTAGGCGTCAGCCTCCACATCAGCGACTGACGAGCTTCGCGCTCGAGTCGCGGTAGAGCTGCTCCAGCACGTCGCGCTGGGCGTGGCTGCCGCCGAGCTCCTGCAGCCGGGGGCGCACCGGCGACATGAGCCTGACCGCCTCGTCGTGCCGGCCGCGGCGGTGCGCCAGCACCGCCCGGCACACAGGCAGCGCTACCTCGCGCACCACGGCCGCGGTGCTCGCCCGCGTGTCCGCATACTGCTTCATCGCTTCGAGCATCCGGTCGGCCGCCGCGTGGCGCTCGGCAGCCGCCAGCGCCATCATCCAGTGGGGAAGCGTGAACGCCGAAAGGCAGTCGCCGATGCGCGCCTCGGCCTTGTCGGCGAGCTCACCCCAACGCCCCCCCGGATCGACGCCGTGACGCTCCAGCCGGAACAGCATCGAGGCGGCGTTCTGCACGTCGATGTACAGGTCGGGCATGGCTGCGACGAGCGGCGAAGCGTGGTTGCGAAAGCGCCGGTCGTAGAGCTCGAGCACCGCGTCGTGCTCGCCGCGCCCGAGATGGAACAGCGCCCGATGCCACCAGAGGTGGTGCACGATGCTGCTCTTACCTTCCCAGTAGCCCTCCAGGCCGGCAAGCCAGGCGATGCCCTCGTCGCGCCGCTCCTGCATCTCGAGCACGTGCGCCACCGCGTGCGCGCCCCATACGTCCGCCGGATCGACGTCGATCGCGCGGCGACCTGCGCGCTCCGCCGCGGCGTAGTCGCCCGTTTCCTCGAGGGCAAAGGACAGGCACGAGAGCAGCGTGGAATATCCGGCCATGGCGGAAGTCCAGCGCGGCGCCAGGCGCTCGACCGAGGCGCGCATCTGCGCCGCCCGGCCAAGCCAGAAGTAGTTGAAGTGCGCAAGCCGCATCGCCAGCGCGTCGTCCGGGCTGGCCGCGAGGATCCCCTCCCACGCCCCCAGCGCGCCCTCCAGGTCGCCGCCCACCCAGCAACCCAGCGCGTGCACGTGCGCCTGCTCGCGCTCGGTGGCGGTCATCGCGAGCGCCGCGGCGACGCGATGCGCCTCCGCGGCGATCCCCAAGGCGGCGCGGTTGTACGTAAGCATCATGAGATAGCCCCTGAGGCAGTGTCCGAGGGCGAACTCCGGGTCGGCCTGCAGCGCGGCTTTGAGCTGGTCGGCAAGATCGGCGCGGTAACCGAGATAGGAACGCAGCGCGCTGTTGAACGCCGCAGCGCACGCGGCGTGCGTCGTGCTGAGCGGCAAGTCGTGGATGTCCCTCAAGCAGGCCTCCTGTACGGGAGCGCAAGAGCTTAGCAGCACCCTCCGCCGGGAGGGCGAGGCGGACCCTAAAGGTAATATATCGGCCCATGGCGGATCGGCGTCTGCAGGTGTTTCACGCGGTGGCGAAGCATCTTTCGTTCACCAAGGCGGCGGACGCCCTGTTCATGACGCAGCCGGCGGTGACCTTCCAGATCCGCCAGCTGGAGGAGCACTTCGACACCCGCCTGTTCGACCGCGCGCACGGCCGCATTTCGCTCACGCCGGCGGGCCAGCTGGCGCTGGAGTACGCGGAGCGCATCCTGGCGCTGTCTTCGGAACTCGACACGCGGCTCAAGGACATGAGCGGCCAGATGGGCGGACCGCTGCTCATCGGCGCGAGCACCACCATCGCCGAGTTCCTGCTGCCGCAGATATTGGGCGAGTTCAAGGCGCGCTACCCGGCGGTAGTGCCGCGCCTGTTCGTCGCCAATTCCGAGGCGGTGCAAGGACGCATCGTGGAGCGCACCCTGGACCTGGGATTCATCGAGGGCGAGTCGCATCTGCCCTCGCTGGTCACCGATGTGTGCTGCGACGACGAGCTGCAGGTGGTGTGCGCGCCTTCCCACCCGCTCGCGAAGATGAAGAACGTGGTGCCCAAGACTCTCATGGAGCACGCCTACGTGAGCCGCGAGCCGGGCTCGGGCACGCGCGAGGTCATCGACAACTACCTGCACAAGGCCGGCGTAGCGCCCGATTCGCTACAGGTGGTGATGGAGCTCGGCAGCCCCGAGGCGCTGAAGGGCCTTGTCGCCACCGGCCTGGGCTTCACCATCATGTCGCGCGCCATTGCGGCGCTCGAGGTCAAGCTCGGCCGGCTGGTGCAAGTGCCCCTGGCGCCGCGCCTTACGCGGCACCTGTCGGTGGTCTATCCAAAGGAGCGTTTCCACTCGCGGCTAGTGAACTCGTTCGTGCAGTTCGCGAAAGAGCGTCTCGCGGCGATACAGGCCGCTGGCTGAACGAAGCCGCCGGCGCGGCCGGCAGCTCGAAGCACATCCGGACACGCTTGCCCTGCTCCGGCTCCGCCCAGATGCGGCCGCCGTGCATCTCCACGATCGAGCGGCAGATGGACAGTCCCAGCCCGGCGCCTCTTCGCTCGTTCGGGCGAGCCTGCCAGAAGCGGCGAAACATGGCGTCCAGCTCGGCCGCGGAAAGCGCGGGACCGCTGTTGGCGACGGAGAACTGCACCCCGTCCGAAACCGGCTTCGCCGCAAGCACCACGTGACCGGGCCGCTGCGTGAACTTCAGCGCGTTGTCGAGCAGGTTGACGAACACGCGCAGGACGCGATCCGAATCGGCGAGGATGTCCGGAATCGCGCCTGTGCTCTCGACATGCAGCTCGATGCCTTCGCGCGCAAAGAGCGGCCGGACCGTATCGGCCGCTTGCGCGAGCAGCGACGAGGCGCTCACTGGCGCGAGCCTCAGCGCCGGGCCCTCACCGCTCGTGGACACCGCGACTGCGAGCAGGTCATCCACCATCCCCGACATTCGCGGCGGGACCTCAGCGAGCAGCGCGAGTACCGGACGCAGCGGCGCAGCGCCGGGAAGCGTCTCCGCCAGCCGCACGGCGCCGCTCGTGCCTGCCGTGAGCGTGCTCAGGGGGTTGCGCAGATCGTGCGCCACGACGGCGAGGATCTCCTCCCGCTCGCGCAGCATCTTCGAGGCCCGCGCCAGGGCGCGTCCGACCTCATTCGCCTCTTCCAGCCGCAGCGGCGGCACGACCACTTTCTCGCCGCGGCCCAGCGCCGCTGCGGCCGCGGTCAAGCCGCGAATGGACCGAGCAATCCGGGCGCCGAGCATCCGCGCAAGCAGCATGCCGAATACGAGCAGCGCGACGGTGCCGGCGACGATCCACGCAATGGATGCCCAGAGCGGGCCTGTGAGGTCTGCAGTCGGAATGCCGATCGCCACCGACCAGTTCGATATCGCGGAGCGGCTGAAGACCCCCGTGACGGGAATGCCTTCCAGCGTCGGACCTTCGACGGATCCCTCGCGCACCTGCGCCATGCGCTGCACCAGTGCAGGCGAGCCTTTGCGACCGACGAAGCGCTCGGCTTCGTGCGTTCGTGCGACCACCGTGCCTTGGCTGTCGAAGATGGCCCCCACCCAGCCGCGGGGCAGATTCTCGCGCACCAGGATCTCGCCAAGGCGGTCCGGGAAAAATCCCATGGAGAGCACGAAGGCCACCTCATCGCCCCGTCGCACCGGGACGTCGAGCGTGATCAACGGCTGCTGTGCGACCGCCCCGATGAAGAGATCGGAAACGGCCGGTAGCCCGGTCTCCGCTACGCGGCGCAGCCGGGATGGGTTTCCGGCGACAGGAAGCGGCTCGCCAAACGGGCGCAGCGTGTTGACCAGCTGCTGGCCTGACACATCGTTCAGGGCGAGGGCGTTTGCCGGCAAGAAGCTCAGCACATCCTGCAACTGGCGATGGAACCCTGCCATGTCGCCGGACGCCAGGAAGGGAGATGTGCTGAGCACTTGCAGCACCGCCGCGCCCCGGAGCAGCTCGCGATCGACCGTTTGGGCCAGGGCGCGCGTCGTTTCGAGCGTCCTTTGTTCGGTGTCCTTGCGCTGGCGATCATACGAATAGCCAATCAGCAATACGGAGGCGAGCGCGGCCGGCACGACGGAAGCGAGGACGAGCTTTGTGAGCTGGCGCCGGATGTTCACTGCAACTCGATTATCCTGGGACCGCCCGGCGCGCCGTTGAGATTCGTCAAACCTTGCAGAATGACGGCCGTCGGGCCGCGGCGACCTCAGCCCTAGGGCAGACGCCGCACTCGCGCTTATCCGGAACTGCGTAGTCAGCCGCCGCCGAGGTGCGGGTTGCGGGCGCGCTCCCCGCGAGGCTGTCGAAAGATCAAGTCGCTCTGGCTTCGAGCTCCGCGTAGTACGAACGCAGGATTTCGAGCACCTCCGGCCGGCTGAACTCCGGCGGCACCGG
>Ga0247825_10002507_pt1 | contig 12095 bp, 11 predicted proteins | sample 13C_Vanillin_Day_FD_194413 | JGI IMG/M metagenome (GOLD analysis project Ga0247825, IMG submission 194413) | Soil microbial communities from agricultural site in Penn Yan, New York, United States - 13C_Vanillin_Day48 | ecosystem: Environmental > Terrestrial > Soil > Agricultural land | place...
AGCGGATCGGTCAGCATCGCGATCGTGCGCGCCGCCGTCAGGTCGCGGAGCGCACCAGGCGCCTCTTTCACATCGGGCTCGAGCTGATACAACGTCGCGTTGAACCCTGCGTGCCGCACATCGATCAATTCGAGCAGCGACTTCAGGATGTACGCGTGCGTCGAGGCGGTATGAAACACACCACGAAACCGCTCGAACAACACCCGAAGCCCGGCCACCGGGCGCGCGTCGAGCAGCGCCAGCAGGAACTCGGGGTTGTCCGCCTCCAGCGTCGAGAACTCGCCGAGCTCACGCACCTGGTGTCCGATCACGACGCCGAGATCCCACAACGGATTCAGGAATGCTCGCAGGAACTCTTCGTCTATGCGTCCGCCGAACAGGATCAGAAGGTCGATATCCGAGTGGAGACACAGATGGCGTCTGCCGTAGCCTCCGAGCGCCAGCACCACGACCTCGTGGTCCGCACCGCCGACTTCGGCAAACAACTGCCGCAGCATGGCGTCGACGCGGTCAGAGTAACGCTCGAGCGCCGGTCGCCCCCCTACGCCGCGCAAGATATCGGATTGAAGTTCTGACCTCGCTGCCTCGAGCGCCGCGACGTGCGCCGCGCCGCTCGGACCCGGCTGCGTGACTGCCATAACGTGATTGTCTCCCGTTGCGGTCTCAAGCATACGTGCAAGTGAACGTGACGTCGGACGCCGAGAGCGCCCGTCAGGTCCAACCGCGGACGCTAGTAGCTGAGACCTATGCCGATAGAGCCAATCACATGTGAACTGTCGCCAAAGACAGCCTCGTTGCGGTCACCCAGCATCAGGAACTCGACACCTCCATGAATGTTCCAGCTGCCGAGCCTGGTCGGCGCACTGATGAACGGAACTGTGACGACTCCAGCCACGCTCAGGAACCCGAAGGTCTCATCACCGCTGATCCCTTCGTAGTAGCCGCTGAGACTCAGGCCGACCTTGACGGGCACCGTCATACTCACCTTCGAGAGCGAGTAGCCAGGACCGATCCCCAACTCGAGATACGTGCCCTCGTCGGCGCCTCCATCCGCCTGCCCATCGAGTTCCTGCGCGAGCAACGCGTATGGCTTCACTGCGGCCGCTCCCAGTAGCCCGCTGTCGTCAACAGCGACCTTGAAGGAGAGCTCCTTCACGGTCCCGAACATTTGATTCGGGCTCGTGTATGCCGTGTACGTCACGCCGACCGTAGTACCCGTCCCGAACCCGAAACTTGCGCCCGCGTAAAAGTCCGACTCGTACCACAGCTTCCCGGTCGGACCATTACTACCCGCATCACCGGTGTGGAGACTGTTCCACGTCCCGATATTCACGCTCACGCTCTTGAGGGCACCCTCTCCGGAGTGCAGCGCGAAGCCGAGATCGCCGTAGGGCCACATGACGACGCCGGTGTCGTCTTGAAAGATGCCGCGGAAGAAATACGCGTTGGCGAAATCGAATCCGCCGGTCAACGTCAGGGCACCGGGATTCGGATCCGTCGAACCCTGGGCCCGCGCCGGCGACGCGGTGGCCGCTGATATCACAACCATCAGCACGCAGACACACAGCCACCCGCCCGCCGACTTGCTCCGCCGCATGCACCTCCCGAAGAGGCTCGACCTTTAGTACGAGAACCCGATCCCGAAGGAACCGATTACCTGACTGCTGTCACCACCGTTGTAGAACTCAGTGGTCGTGCCGAGCGCCTGGTATTCTACGCCGCCGTGCACGTTCCACGAACCGAAGTTGCTTGTACCGCCGAGAGGGACTGTGACGATCCCGGCGACGCTGAAGAAGCCGAACTTGTTGTCCTCTCCAGCGAGCTCGTAGTAGTCGTTCAAGCTGAAACCGACTTTGATCGGAAACGCAATGCTGGCCCGGCTGATTCCGTAGTAGCCGGGAGCAATCCCGATCTCCATGTAGGTTCCAGCATTGTCGCCAGCATCGGCCTGGCCGGTTCCGATATCGGTGCCAAACTCCTGCGCGAGAACTAGGTAGGGCTTCACTGCGCCTTTGCCAAGATAGCCGCTATCGTCAACGGCGAACTTGAAACTGAACTCCTTGACAGTAGTGAACCCGCTGTTCGGGCTGTTGTATGCGGTGTAGGTCGTGCTGAACGACGTGCCTTTCCCGAACCCGAAACCGAGTGTCGCGTAGAAGTCCGACTCGTACCACATCTTGCCGCTCGGACCATCCGACCCCGTGTTGCCACTGTGCAGGCTATTCCACGTGCCGAAGTTGATGCCCACGCTCTTCAACCCGCCGTCACCCGAATACGCCGTGACGCCGAGGTCGAAGGCCGGCCAGGTCACCAACCCTGTGTTGTTCTGCTGGAGCCCGCGGAACATGTACTGGTTCAGAAAGTCGATCGAGCCAGTAATCGTGACGGCACCCGGATTCGGATCAACTGCGGGCGCATCCTGCGCCCATGCCGGGCTGCTTGCCAGGATCAAGGTCGTGCACGCCGCTGCTGCCAGCATCCGCGCGTTGTTCCTTACTCTAGACATCGAGAGCATCCATTCCTCCGCGATTCAAAACCTTAGGGTTGAGAAAGCGGCGGCATCTCCCTCGATGCCGCCGGTCGTACTACTGAGGCGGTTCACCCCGCGCTCAGACTTCGTTGCGTACCGGCTTGAGTGACGGCTCCGCGCGACCACTGATGGACGATTCGAGCATCGCCGCACCGCTCGCTGCCATGTACGCTTCTTCGCCGTGCGCCGCGATGTCGAGACCGTCGACCTGTTCAGCCGTCGTCGCCGTCAACGGAATCACCAGACCAATCAACTTGAGCAGGATGAAGCTGGCGACGCCGCTGTAGACAATCGCCGCCAGAACGGCCGTGCCCTGAATCAGCAGCTGTCCGGGGTTGCCATAGAGCAGACCGTCGGCGACTGTGTTGATGCTCTTGTCTGCGAACACGCCGGTCAGCAGCGCGCCCACCGTTCCACCCACCCCGTGTGCGGCGACGACGTCGAGCGAATCGTCGAGCGACGTCCTGGCGCGGAACTGAATGGCGAAGTAGCTCGGGACCGCTGCGATACCGCCGAGAATCAGGGCATTCAGCGGGCTCACAAAACCTGCGGCCGGAGTGACAGCCACGAGACCCACGACAATGGCGGTCGCTGCGCCAACGGCGGTCGGTTTGCCCGTTCGAATCGCATCGAGAAGCGTCCACACTACCAGCGTGCCCGCGGGAGCCAGCATCGTCGTCACGAACGCGAGCCCGGCAATCGGGCTCGCGGCCAGCGCACTCCCGGCGTTGAAACCGAACCACCCGAACCACAGGGCGCCGGCGCCGAGCAGCACGAACGGAACGTTGTGCGGAACGATCGACGTCTGACCGTGGCCGTGACGCTTCCCGACGGCGAGCACCGCGGCAAACGCGGCGACAGCGGCATTGACGTGCACGACCGTGCCGCCCGCGAAATCGAGCGCGCCCATCTTCGCGAGCCAGCCACCACCCCACACCCAGTGCGCGATCGGGCTGTAGACCACGACCGCCCACAGCGAGATGAACACGACATACGCGGAGAAGCGCATGCGCTCGACGATCGCGCCAGAGATCAGCGCCGCGGTGATGATCGCGAACGTGCCCTGGAAAGCCATGAACAGCGCGTGTGGAATGGTGCCCTTGGCCTCGAGGCCCACGCCACTCAGGAAGACGTTCGACATGTCGCCCAGCCAGTCGTTGCCGGTGGTGAACGCCAGCGAGTAACCGAGCAACGCCCAGAGCACTCCCACGAATCCGAGCGAGATGAAACTCATCATCATGGTGTTGAGCGCATTCTTCGAGCGCACCAGCCCGCCGTAGAAGAACGCGAGCGCTGGGGTCATCAACAACACGAGCGCCGTGGACATCAGCATCCAGGCGGTATCAGCTTGGTTCATTCGTCACCTCTGTTCGCGATGCGCCCAACTCCGCGCGGGGCGCCGTTTGCCGAGGCAGCAAAAGAGACGCCAGACTGAAGCGTTCGGGGCGGGATGCGATCGTAACGAAATCGGCCTAGATCGGGGCGATCCAGACGATCGCGGCGGTTCCAAGACTAGGACATACTTGTTGCCTGCATTTGGATCTGGGACATTAGTGTAGGAATCAGATTGGTGGGCGGAACTCACACCTGCCGCAGGACCTGCCGTCGCACCGTCCCCGATCCGACGATCGGACCCGGTAGATCCCCGGACGGCGACGCGTTCGACGGGTCAAAAAGACAGGAGTCGTCACAATTTCACACATTTTTGTCCAACAACTATTTGTTTAAGACATCATTGTATGTATCGCGGCTTTCGGCTACTCGCCCACACGATTCGGCCTGGCGCCTCGCCGCCGTCTTGCGACGTGTAACGACCGTGACTATGATCCGTGTCCCGCCTCTGGCGGGCACATCCGGCCCGGCTGTGGAGATTCCCGCCCGGGCGACTGACGCCGTCACGTACGCGCGTCCGCGAGCCAGGAGGGATACCCGGTATGAAGGTCTACGACGCCACCAGCCTCCGGAATGTCGCCATCGTCGGCCACGGAGGATGCGGCAAGACACAGCTGGTCTCCACCATGCTGTTCGTCGCGGGCGCGGTCAACCGCATAGGCCGCGTCGATGACGGAACGACGGTCACCGACTTCGACGAAGAGGAAATCGCCCGCAAGCACACCCTCTCATCCAGCCTCGCCTATGCCGAGTGGCAGAAAGCCAAAATCAACATCATCGACACACCGGGATTCGCGAACTTCCTGACCGACGCGCGCGCGGCGCTCCGCGTGGTCGAAGCGGCGGTGGTGGTTGTCGATGGCGTCGCGGGCGTCGAAGTACAGACCGAGAAGCTTTGGGAGGAGGCTGCCGCGCTCAGCCTGCCCCGGATCGTCGTCGTGAATCGGCTCGATCGTGACCGCTCCAGCCTCGAGCGCGCGCTCGAGTCGCTGCATCGCGACTGCGCGCGGGAGATCGTCCCGATCCAGCTTCCCCTTGGAGAAGAGAAAGCGTTCACGGGCGTCGTCGACCTGGTTCGAATGAAAGCGCAGATGTTCGGCGGCGACGGCAAGATGACAGAGGGCGAGATCCCAAGCTCACTCGCTGACGCCGCGAAGCACGCGCGCGAGCAGCTCATTGAGATGGTCGCCGAAGTTGACGAACAGCTGATGGAGACCTTCTTCGCGGAAGGCACGTTGACGCAGGAGCAGCTCGTCTCCGGGCTGCGCACGGCGACCATGGCCGGGAAGATCTACCCGTTGCTCTGTACGTCGGGCCAGCACGCGACGGCGATCCAGCCGCTGCTCGACGCGATCGTCACGTACGCGCCGTCACCGGCTGAACGCGACTTCGTCGTGACCGATCGTCAGGGCGCCGAGACCACGGCGAAGGCGTCCGACTCGGCGCCGTATGCCGCGTTCGTGTGGAAGACCATCGCCGACCCGTTCGCCGGACGCATCACGATGCTGCGAGTCGTGTCGGGCTCGCTCAAGTCGGATGCGACCGTCTTCAACTCGACCCGCGACTCGTCCGAGCGATTGGGACACCTGCTCGCGTTGCAAGGCAAGACGCAGACGCACGTGCCCGAGTTGAAGGCTGGCGACCTCGGCGCCGTCGCCAAGCTGAAAGACACGCACACGAGCGACGTCATCGCCGACAAGGCGACGAACATCAAGATCCCGCCGATCACGTTCCCCGAGCCGGTGCTCTCCTACGCCATCGAGCCGAAGAGCCGCGGCGATGAGGACAAGATCAGCAGCGCGATGCACCGCCTCGAGGAAGAGGATCCGTCCATTCGCTACGCGCGCGATCCGCAGACCACTGAGTTGCTGCTCGCCGGTCAGGGTCAGCTCCACATCGAGGTCACGGTCGCCAAGCTGAAGCGGCGATTCGGCGTCGAGGTGAATCTCAAACCGCCACGAATCCCGTACCGCGAAACGATCACTGCTGCCACCGAGGCGCACGGACGCCACAAGAAACAGACCGGCGGCCACGGTCAGTTCGGCGACTGCAAGATCCGGGTCGAGCCGCTTCCGCGCGGCAGCGACTTCCAGTTCGAAGACGACATTTTCGGCGGCTCCATTCCTCGCCAGTTCGTACCGGCCGTCGAGAAGGGCATCCAGGATGCCCGCATGCGCGGATTCCTCGCCGGCTATCCGATGGTGGACTTCAAGGCGACGGTGTTCGACGGCTCCTACCACCAGGTCGACTCGAACGAGCTGTCGTTCAAGCTCGCCGGCTCATTGGCGTTCAAGGACGCCATGACGCGGGCGCGGCCGACGATTCTCGAGCCCGTGATGCAGGTCGAGGTCTACGCGCCAAGCGAGTTCGCCGGCGATCTCATGGGTGATCTGAACGGCCGGCGCGGACGCATAGCCGGCATGGACACGCGCGGGTTGATGACGGTGATCCGCGCCCAGGTGCCGATGGCAGAGATGCTGACCTACGAACAGCACCTCACGTCAGCGACCGGCGGACGCGGGACGTACCACATGGAGTACTCGCACTACGAAGAGGTGCCGCACGCGTTCCAGGCGAAGATCATCGCCGCGTCGAAGGCGGAACGGGGACAGGCGGTAGCGGAAGAGGTGTAAGTGGAAGGTTGAAAGGTCAAAGTGCAGAAGTAAGTTTGAACTTACTTAACACGACTTTGACCTTTGCCCTTTGAACCTGCGGAAGGTTAGGAGCCCCCGGCCTTTCGAGGAGTGGTGGACTTGCGGGCCGCGCCCTTCGTCTGACCACCGGCCTGCGCCTTGTGACCACCTTCGCCCGTGCCGCCGCGCATGCGCTGCGCGGCGCGCTTGATGCGCTCGCCAACGCCCTTCGCCTTCTTCGGCGTGTCTTCACCGCCCTCGTCGTCCTTCTCGACCTTGGCAGCGGGGTTGTACTCGCTGCCGACGAGCTCGACGTGGGCGACCTCCGCGGAATCGCCGCGCCGATACCCCACGCGCAGGATCCTGGTGTAACCGCCAGGCCGCTCTGCGAACCGGGGCGCAAGCGTTTCGAACAGCTTGCTCACCACCTCGGTGTCCGGCAGTTCGGCCAGCACCATGCGCCGCGCGTGAAGCGTCTTGCCGGCGGCGTCTCCGGCCGCGACGCCGCGGCGCGCGATCGTGATCAACCGCTCCACGAACGGCCTCAGCTCCTTCGCCTTCGGCATCGTGGTCTCGATCTTCTCGTGGCGCAGCAGCGCGATGGCCTGGTTGCGCAGCAACGCGAGCCGATGCTCCGTGACGCGGCCAAGCTTTCGATGTGCGACGTTGTGTCTCATGGTGCTAGTCCTGATGCGCCTGCACGGGCTGATCGAGCCGCATGCCCAGGCTCAGGCCCATCGTGTGCAGGATCTCCTTGATCTCGTTCAGTGACTTGCGGCCGAAGTTCTTCGTCTTCAGCATCTCGGCTTCGGTCTTCTGCACGAGCTCGCGGATGGTTCTGATGTTCGCGTTCTTCAGGCAGTTGTACGAGCGCACGGAGAGCTCGAGCTCCTCGACGCTCTTGTCGAGATTCTCGTTGAGCGCGCCAGCCCGCGTCGGCTCCGCCTGCGTATCCGTCGTCTCACCCGCATCATCGAGGTTGATGAAGATGTTCAGGTGGTCGCGAATCAGCTTGGCGGCGAGCGAGACCGACTCCTGCGCCGTCACCGACCCGTTCGTCCAGACGTCGATCGTCAGCTTGTCGTAGTCGGTGGTCTGCCCGAGACGCGCGGCCTCGACGAGGTAGTTCACCTTCTTCACCGGCGAATGGACCGAGTCCACCGGGATCCAGCCGATGCCGAGATCCTCGTCGAAGTTCTTGTCCGCTGAGACGTAGCCACGTCCGCGCTTCATGCGCAGCTCCATGTGGAGCTTGCCACCCTCGGATATCGTCGCGATGTGCGCTTCCGGCTCGAGGATCTCGACGTCCTGATCGACTTCGATGTCTTTCGCGCGCACGATCCCGGGCTTCTCCACCCGCAGGTACAACGTCTTCGTGTAGTCGACGTGCACCTTCAGCGGAATCTGCTTCAGGTTGAGGATGATGTCCGTCGCGTCCTCGACCACACCGGGAATCGGCGAGAACTCGTGCAACACACCGTCGATCTTTACTGCAGTGATTGCCGCACCCTCAATCGAGGAGAGCAGCACGCGGCGCAACGCGTTGCCGATCGTCGTGCCGAACCCGCGTTCGAACGGCTGGGCGTAGAACCGGCCAAACCGATCGGTGAGAGTCTCGCGCTCGAACTCGAGACGCTTCGGACGCTGAAAACCTTTCCAGAGCATGGGATGTTCCTTTCGCCTATGGGCCGGCAGCCCCGGCCTCCAGACCTGCGTGTTACGTCCGCCGGCCTCCCGCTGCAGGTCTGTGAGCTGCGGGCCGGCGGCTTGCGAATTGTTCACCGTTCACAGTTGGCAGTTCACGAACTGCCCGTTGACTGCGAAACAGTGAACTGCCTACTACTTCGAATACAACTCGACGATCAGCTGCTCCTGCACGGGCAGATTGATCTGCTCGCGCGTCGGCACCGATCCGATCTTCGCTGAGAGCCCGGCCGCATCGAACTGCAGCCACTCCGGCACGCCACGACCCTTGACCTCTTCGAGCGCGTGCAGAATCGCCGGCGCTTTCTGACTGCTCTGTCTCACCGCAACGATGTCGCCAGGCTTGACCGAGAACGACGGGATGTCGACCTTCTTGCCGTTCACAGTGAAGTGCCCGTGACGCACGAGCTGACGCGCCTGCGGACGAGACGTCGCAAAGCCGAGGCGATACGCCACGTTGTCGAGCCGACGCTCGAGCAACTGGAGCAGCGTTTCACCGGTGATGCCGCGAGTCCGCTCCGCCTGCTCGAAGTAGCGGCGGAACTGATCCTCAAGCACACCGTAGATGCGCTTCACCTTCTGCTTCTCACGCAGCTGCACGCCGTAGCCGGCGAGCTTCGACTTACGGGTCTTGCCGTGCTGCCCCGGCGCGAAGTTGCGCTTCTCGATCGCGCACTTCTCGGTGTAACAGCGTTCGCCCTTGAGGAACAGCTTCATGCCCTCGCGGCGGCACAGACGGCAAACGGGTCCGATATAACGAGCCATTCTTTCTCCTACTTAGTAATGCAAGATGCAAAGTTCAATATGCAAGTCTGCATTTTGCCTTTCGCATTTTGAATTACACACCTCTCACACCCTGCGACGCTTCGTCGGCCGGCAACCGTTGTGCGGAATCGGCGTGACATCGCGGATCGACTTCACTTCGATCCCCACGGTCTGCAGCGCGCGAATCGCCGATTCACGACCAGACCCGGGCCCCTTGACGCGCACTTCCACCGACCGCAAACCGTAGGTCTTGGCGGTGTTCCCGGCGCTCATCGCGGCCTGGGTCGCCGCAAACGGCGTCCCCTTCCGGGACCCTTTGAAGCCGATGCCACCCGCGCTCGACCAGGCGATCACGTTGCCTTCGGTGTCCGTGATCGTGATCTGCGTGTTGTTGAACGAGGCGTGGATGTGCACGTACCCGTGATGCACCACGCGCTTCTCGCCGCGCTTCTTGAACGTCTTCCGGGGCGCCTTCTTGCCGCCCTCGGCTTTCTTGTCAGGTGCTGCGCCTTCGGTCTTGGCCATAGAGTTATACCGTCTTCTTCTTGGCGATCGCGCCTTTGCGCGGGCCCTTCCGCGTCCGCGCATTCGTGCGGGTCCGCTGGCCACGCGCCGGCAGGTTACGGCGGTGTCGCAGTCCTCGATAGCAGCCGATTTCCATCAGCCGCTTGATGTTCATCGAGATCTCCTTGCGAAGATCGCCCTCGACTCCGCCCACCTCTTCGAGCACGCGGCTGATCTTCCGGACGTCGTCCTCGGAGAGATCCTTGACGCGGATGTCCGGGCTCACGCCCGCCTGTCCCAGGACGTCGCCGGACCGCTTGCGTCCGATGCCGTAGATATAGGTGAGTCCAATCTCGATCCGCTTCGTGCGCGGAAGATCGACGCCGGCAATACGAGCCATGTCCTATCCCTGCCTCTGTTTGTGCTTCGCGTTCGTGCAGATGACGCGCACCACCCCACGGCGGCGGACCACCTTGCACTTGTCACAAATCCGTTTGACCGACGCTCTGACCTTCATGATTGTTCTACGCCTTCCAGGCTACCGGGCTATGCCTTCCGGACTATGCTTTCCGCACAATTCGGCCACGCGTGCCGTCTCTCTCCGTCAACTCCACGATCACCCGATCACCGACGAGCAGCCTGACGAAGTTCCGCTCGATGCTGCCGGTCGGGTGCGCCGTGACCCGATGCTCTCCCTCGACTTGCACGTGGTAGAGCCCACTGGGTAACTGCGCGATTACAACGCCCTCTACTCGACGCGACTCGTCAGGGCCCATCTGCACACCTGTGACGAGGTCCGACCCTTCACACTTACGTATGCGCCCGGACTCCCTCGGTCTCGGGGCTGTCACCCGACACGATCCGGCCCGACGCCAACAACTGCCTCGCTCGTGCGTCCTCGGACGCCAGCAGCGTGAGGATCTCGCATCCCTCGCGCGTCACGACGACCGAGTGCTCGAAGTGCGCCGACAGGCTCTTGTCCTTGGTGACCGCCGTCCAGCCGTCGGACAGCACCTTCACCGCCGGCTTGCCCGCGTTCACCATCGGCTCGATCGCGATCACCATGCCTTCCGACAGCCGCGGACCGTGTCCGGCAGGTCCGTAGTTGGCAACCTGCGGCTCCTCGTGCAGCGCAGTGCCGATGCCGTGACCCACGAACTCACGCACGACCGAAAACCCTTGCGCCTCGACGTGCTGCTGCACTGCCGCGCCGATGTCCGAGACACGCGCGCCCGGACGAACGGCATCGATTCCGCGAAACAACGCTTCCTCCGTCACGCGCAGCAACTCGGCCGCCTGAGGAGTGATCGTTCCCACCGGAACCGTCACAGCACAATCGCCGAAGAAGCCATCGAGCTTCGCGCCCATGTCAATCGACACGATGTCGCCGTTCGCGAGCGGACGGTCCGACGGAATGCCGTGCACGACCTGCTCGTTCACAGACGCACACACCGTCGCCGGGTAGCCGTGGTATCCCTTGAACGCCGGCTCGGCTCCCGCCTCGCGAACCCGTCGCTCAGCAAGCTCGTCGATGTCCGCCGTCGTGATGCCCGGCACCACGACCTGCCGCAACTCCGCGAGGATGCGCGCCACGAGCTGATTGACTCGTCGGAGCTTTTCAATCTCAGCCTGAGAACGACAGACGATCACAAGGTGCCCCTTACCGTTTTGCCGCCGCCGCGTCGTCAATGAGCGCGTTCAACTCAGACGCCACACGCTCGGGCGCCTGGGCACCGTTCACCACGCGAAACGTCGGACGCCCACGGTAGTACTCCAACACCGGTTTCGTGGACTGCTGATACACCCTCAGACGCTCCAACACGACGCCCTGGTCATCGTCGGCACGCTGCACCAGCTTACCGCCGCACTTGCCACACGCCGTGGCGTCGAGTGAGGCGGCGTTCGTGCCGCACTTCGAGCAAATCCTCCGGCCCGCAAGACGCTTCACAAGCTCCGGTTCCGGCACAGCCACGTCCACGACGATGAGCGGGCCAGACCCGAGCCGATCCATCAAATCATCGAGGGCCCGCGCCTGCGCGACCGTCCTCGGAAACCCATCGAGCACGAACCCCGGCTGCACGTCCGGTTTCGCCAGCCGATCCGCAACAATGTCGATCATCATCGCGTCGTCGACGAGCTCTCCGCGGTCCATCCGCGCCTTGGCCGCAAGCGCCGTGGGGTTGTTCTCCTTGATGGCTTCGCGCAGGATGTCGCCGGTCGAAATCTTCGGCAAGCCCCGATCCTTCGCAAACTGTCCCGCCTGTGTGCCCTTCCCGGCACCCGGCGGTCCCATCATGATGACGTTCAACCCCATGTCGTCGGGTGCTAGCCTCGGCGTCCACGGATCCGAGTCTTCTTCATGAAGCCGTCATAGTGCCTCATGATGAGTTGGGACTCGACCTGCTGAACCGTATCCATCGCTACACCGACGACGATCAACAACGAGGTCCCGCCGAAGTAGAACGTCACCCCAAGCCCCTGCGTGAACCAGCTCGGGAGAATCGCATCGAGCCGCTCACCGATGAACGGAATCGGTGCGACACGGAAACCAGTGATCAGCAACTCCG
>Ga0247825_10002509_pt1 | contig 12084 bp, 9 predicted proteins | sample 13C_Vanillin_Day_FD_194413 | JGI IMG/M metagenome (GOLD analysis project Ga0247825, IMG submission 194413) | Soil microbial communities from agricultural site in Penn Yan, New York, United States - 13C_Vanillin_Day48 | ecosystem: Environmental > Terrestrial > Soil > Agricultural land | place...
AGCTTCCGTTACGGGGAGTAAATCGTGACGACGACACCCGTCCCCAGCCAGGTCAAACGCACCATCCGCCGTCTCCGCGCGGGCGACTGGTCGCAGTACGACGACTCACTGGCAGCCGAGGAGCCTCTCGAGATACGACTGCTTTGGCAGAAAGACGGCGCCATCGTCCGCAAGCCGATCGCGATCACGATGCGCACGCCGGGCGACGACTTCGAGCTGGCCGCGGGCTTCCTGTTTGGGGAAGGGCTGATCGAGCGTCAGGAGGATGTCGTCGACGTCTCCTACTGCACGGACGAGGACGAAGACCAGGCCTTCAACATCGTCAACGTCACATTGCGACCCGGCCTCGTGTTCGACACAACGCGGCTGGAGCGAAACTTCTACACCACTTCGAGCTGTGGTGTCTGCGGCAAGGCAGCGCTCGACGCCCTGGAAGTGCAGGGCTGTGCGATTCTGCCGGACGGACCGACGGTGAGCGCAGACCTGATCTGCAGCCTGCCCGAGAAGCTGCGCGCCGCGCAATCCGTATTCGACCGCACCGGCGGCCTCCACGCTACCGGCCTTTTCACGCCAGAAGGCGAGCTGGTCAGCCTGCGCGAGGATGTCGGCCGGCATAACGCCTTCGACAAGCTGGTGGGTGCGCAGTACCTTGCTGGCCGAACGCCACTGGACGGGCACATCGCCATGCTGAGCGGTCGCGCCAGCTTCGAGCTGCTGCAGAAGGCGCTTGTAGCGCGTGTCTCTATCGTTGCCGCCGTCGGCGCCCCGTCGAGCCTGGCAGTGCAACTGGCTGACGAATTCAACATAACGCTGTGCGGCTTCGTGCGCAGCGATTCGCTCAACGTCTACACAGGCCCGGACCGCGTGACGGGATGAACAACCACATGCAGCCCCACCTGCGTGTCAATGTGGTCGAAGGCAACCGGCTCGTCTTCGGCGACGCCGAGATGCGCCTGCTCGACGCGATCTCGCGCGAAGGAACGCTGACCGACGGCGCCGCGGCGCTCGGTCTCTCGTACAGGGCTGCCTGGGGCAAGCTGCGTGCCATGGAGACGAACCTGGGCACGCAGCCTGGGATCCAACCGTGGCCCTTGAACGGATTCGCCCACTGCAGGACAGGCCTGGAGCGATGCTACCGATCCTGCACGCGCTGCAGGAGGAGTTCGGCTACGTCGACGATGAGGCGATCCCGCTGATCGCAGACGCCCTCAACCTCTCGAAGGCAGAGGTCGTTGGTGTCGTCCACTTCTATCACGACTACCGCCACGAAGTGCCGGGCCGCCATATCCTCAAGGTGTGCCGCGCCGAGGCCTGCCAATCGATGGGCTGCGAATCCCTGGTGGGTCACCTGACCTCAAAATTGGCCACGGCCATGGGCGAAACAACCGCCGACGGCGCCTTCAGCCTCGACACCGTCTACTGTCTCGGCAACTGCGCGCTGTCGCCAGCGGTCATGCTGGACGGCCGCTTGTACGGGAAGGTCACCAACGACCGCATCGATGCGCTGCTCGAACGCGTGGAGGCGCACCCGTGACGACGAAAATCTACGTCCCGTGCGACTCCGCTGCTGTGTCGGTGGGCGCCGACGAGGTCGCCTACGCCCTGCGCGCCGAAGCGAACAGGCGAGGGCTCGATATCCTCATCGTGCGCAATGGCTCTCGGGGGGCGCTGTGGCTCGAACCTCTCGTGGAGGTCGAGACGGAGCGTGGCCGCGTGGCCTACGGTAACGTCGAAGCTGCGGCCGTGCCCGGTCTTCTTGACTCTGGCCTGCTCGACGGTGCAGGCGAGAACCTCGGGCTGGCGGACGAGATTCCCTACATCAAGGACCAGGAGCGCCTTACCTTCGCGCGCGTCGGTATCACCGACCCCGTGTCGCTGGACGACTACCTCGCGCACGGCGGATTCGAGGGCCTGAAGCGGGCCCTGACGATGCAGCCAGCAGAGATTGTCGAAGAGGTAACGAACTCCGGCCTGCGCGGCCGCGGCGGTGCCGGGTTCCCAACGGGGATAAAGTGGCGCACGGTCCTCAACGAGCCGGAGCAGCAGAAGTACATCGTCTGCAACGCGGACGAGGGTGACTCCGGTACCTTCGCCGACCGCATGCTCATGGAAGGTGACCCCTTCACGCTCATCGAAGGCATGACGATCGCCGGTCTGGCCGTCGGCGCCACGATGGGGTACGTCTACGTGCGCTCGGAGTACCCGGACGCATTCATGACCCTGAACCGCGCCATCGAGATTGCGCGCGAGACCGGATACCTGGGCGCGAGCGTCTCGGGCAGTGGCAAGGCCTTCGACATGGAGGCACGGCTTGGCGCCGGGGCGTACATCTGCGGCGAAGAGACGGCGCTGCTCGAGAGCCTCGAGGGCAAGAGGGGCGTCATTCGCTACAAGCCCCCGCTGCCCGCGATCAAGGGTCTGTTTGGTCAGCCAACCGTCGTGAATAACGTGATCTCGCTGGCCACGGTGCCAATCGTCCTCGCGAAGGGCGCCGAGCACTACGCGAACTTCGGCATGGGCCGTTCGAAGGGCACGATGCCGTTCCAGCTAGCCGGCAACATCAAGCAGGGTGGCCTCGTCGAGAAGGCCTTCGGACTCACGCTGCGTGAGGCGATCTACGATATCGGAGGCGGTACGGCGACGGAGCGTCCGTTGCGCGCCGTGCAGGTGGGCGGGCCCCTCGGCGCCTACTTCCCCGAGGCCCTACTCGATACACCTTTGGACTACGAGGCGATGGCTGCGCAACGTGGCCTTCTCGGTCACGGCGGTATCGTGGTATTTGACGACACCGTCGACATGGCGAGGCAGGCACGGTTTGCCATGGAGTTTTGCGCCGCTGAGAGCTGCGGCAAGTGCACACCCTGCCGCATCGGTTCCACGCGCGGCGTCGAGGTCATCGATAAGATCATCGAGGATCGGGATCGCGTTAAAAACGTCGAGCTGCTCGAAGAACTCTGCGAGACAATGACGGACGCATCGCTCTGTTTGCTGGGAGGACTGACACCATACCCGGTGCTCAGCGCCATGGGTCACTTCCCGGAGGACTTCGACAAGCCGGCGCCACCAGAACTCGAAGACGTGGAGGAGAACCTCAAGTTCTCCCCACGCACGCTCAACCGATAGAACGGACGAGGTACCAGTCATGACACTGATCAAAGAATCGGACTACGGCACTCCCAGGAGCATCTCCGACCAGATGGTCACCCTTGAGATCGACGGGACCGAGGTCAGTGTGCCCGCGGGAACCTCGATCATGCGCGCCGCGGTCGACGTTGGTACGCAGGTGCCAAAGCTCTGCGCGACCGACAGCCTGGAGCCCTTCGGTTCCTGCCGCATGTGCCTCGTCGAGATCGAGGGGCGTCGCGGCACGCCGGCCTCGTGTACGACGCCGGTTGAGCCGGGCATGAAGGTCCACACGAACTCGCCCAAGATCGCGAAGCTCCGCCGCAACGTCATGGAGCTCTACATCTCCGACCACCCGCTGGACTGTCTCACCTGTCCCGCCAACGGCGACTGCGAGCTGCAGGACATGGCCGGCGCCGTCGGTCTGCGCGAAGTGCGTTACGGCTACGAGGGCGAGAACCACCTGCACGAGGAGAAGGACGAGTCCAACCCGTACTTCACCTTCGATCCCTCGAAGTGCATCGTCTGCTCGCGCTGCGTCCGCGCCTGCGAGGAAACGCAGGGCACTTTCGCGCTTACTGTGAAGGGCCGCGGTTTCGCGTCCAAGATTTCCCCCGGCGACATGCTGTTCATGGACTCCGAGTGCGTGTCGTGCGGCTCCTGTGTTCAGGCCTGCCCTACCGCGACGCTGACCGAGAAGTCGGTGATCGAGATGGGCCAGCCAGAGCACAGTGTGCTCACCACCTGCGCCTACTGCGGTGTCGGCTGCACCTTCAAGGCCGAGATGCAGGGCAACGAGGTCGTGCGCATGATGCCTTACAAGGACGGCAAGGCGAACCATGGCCACAGCTGCGTCAAAGGCCGCTTCGCCTGGGGTTACGCCACCCACAAGGACCGCATCCTCAACCCGATGATCCGCAAGAAGATCACCGACCCCTGGCAGGAAGTGTCGTGGGAAGAGGCGATTGCCTACACGGCCAGCGAGTTCAAGCGCCTGCAGACCGAGTACGGCCCGGACGCCATCGGCGGCATCACGTCGTCGCGGTGCACGAACGAGGAGACCTTCCTGGTCCAGAAGCTGGTGCGCGCCGCCTTCGGCAACAATAACGTCGACACGTGCGCCCGCGTCTGCCACTCGCCCACCGGCTACGGCCTCAAGACGACCTTCGGCACCTCGGCCGGCACAAACGACTTCGACTCCGTCGAAGACGCCGACGTCATGGTCGTCATTGGATCGAACCCGACGGACGCGCACCCGGTGTTCGCCTCGCAAATGAAGCGACGCCTGCGCGCCGGCGCCAAGCTGATCGTCATCGACCCGCGCAAGATCGACCTCGTGAAGCTGCCGCACGTGGAGGCTGACTACTTCCTGCCCCTGCGCCCCGGCACGAACGTGGCCGTGATCAACGCGATCGCGCACGTCGTCATCACCGAGGGTCTGACCGACGAGGCGTACGTCCGTGAGCGGTGCGACATGGAAGCCTTCCAGCGCTGGGCCGCATTCATTGCCGAAGAGCGCAACTCTCCCGAAGCCGTCGAGGCCGTCACGGGCGTTCCCGCGGCCGACCTGCGAGGGGCAGCGCGCCTCTACGCCACCGGTGGCAACGGGGCCATCTATTACGGCCTCGGTGTCACCGAGCACAGCCAGGGCTCGACGATGGTCATGGGCATGGCAAACCTGGCGATGGCTACAGGCAACGTCGGCCGCCGTGGTACCGGCGTCAACCCGATGCGCGGTCAGAACAACGTTCAGGGCTCCTGCGACATGGGCAGCTTCCCCCACGAGTTCTCCGGCTACCGGCACGTCACAGATGACAGCGTCCGTGCCATCTTCGAGGAGGCGTGGAACGTTGGCCTCCAGGGCGAGCCGGGCCTGCGCATCCCCAACATGTTCGACGCGGCCCTCGATGGTTACTTCAAAGGCCTGTACATCCAGGGTGAGGACATCGTCCAGTCTGACCCGAACACCAAGCATGTCACCTCCGGCCTCGGCGCCATGGAGTGCATCGTGGTCCAGGACCTCTTCCTGAACGAGACGGCAAGCTACGCCCACGTCTTCCTGCCCGGCTCGACCTTCCTCGAAAAGGACGGCACCTTCACGAACGCGGAACGCCGCATGGGCCGTGTGCGAAAGGTGATGCCGCCGAAGAACGGCTACGGCGACTGGGAGATCACGCAGCTCATCTCGAACGCCATGGGCTACGAGATGAACTACAGCCACCCGTCCGAGATCATGGACGAAATCGCGAAGCTCACACCGACCTTCGCGGGCGTGACCTACGAGAAGCTCGACCGCCTCGGCTCGATGCAGTGGCCGGTGAACGACAACGCGCCGGAAGGCACGCCGACCATGCACGAGAACGGCTTCGTGCGCGGTAAGGGCATGTTCATGGTCACCGAGTACGTCGGAACGGAAGAGCGGACCAACGACCGCTTCCCGCTGCTCCTTACGACGGGCCGCATCCTGACTCAGTACAACGTGGGTGCCCAGACGCGGCGCACGGCGAACTCACAATGGCACGACGAGGACGTCCTCGAGATCCACCCGTGGGACGCCGAGAACCGCGGCATCGAGGACGGTGATCTCGTCTCTCTCACCAGCCGCGCTGGCGAAGTATCGCTGCCGGCGCGCATTTCCGAGCGCATGCAACCCGGCGTCGTGTACACGACGTTCCACCACCCGGAGACGGGGGCGAACGTGATTACGACGGAGTTCGCCGACTGGGCGACCGACTGCCCCGAGTACAAAGTAACGGCCGTGCAGGTGAACCGCGCCTACACGCCATCCGACTGGCAGAAGCGCTACGAGATCCTGCGCGAGCAGACCACTCAGATCGGCGACGTCGCGGAAATCGCGGGAGGCGGCGCCTAGTGGGTAAGGCAATTACCTCTGAAACTGCAGTAGCCGAGACTTTCCAGCCTCGGCGGCGGGCGGCATCGGGGATAGCCTGATGGACGAGCACAACATGCTCCACAAGGCAAACGAGATCAGCAAGTTCTTCGCCAGCTACCCGCATGAAGAGGCGGTGGCAGGTATCCAGAACCACCTCCGCATGTACTGGGTGCCCCGTATGCGGCGCCAGATCATCGACTACGTCGAGAACGGCGGCACGGAATTGCACCCACTCGGCGTAGAGGCGGTGAAGCGCCTCGACGCGCCGGTGATTCGCAGCTAGTCAGTCAGTCTGGCCGAGAAACCCGGTAGGGACCCAGCATGCCTGGGTCCCTTCGCTTTCCGTGGCTCACGAGGCGGTATAGACCTGGACTACAGCAAGCCCCACTTCTTCATCTCGCCTTCCTGAGTCCTGTGGGAAAAGTACCCGATGATCTTCGGCTCTTCGCCCGACACGTTGACCATGTACGACACGTCGAAGGGGATGATCTGGTCACCGGTCTTCTCGAACCTTGCTCCCCAGCTCACGGTGGTGAGGACGAAGGTCTCGCCCAGCTGCTGGTCGGCGACGCCGAGGACATCCATCGACTGCATGCCATGCTCGATATTGCTCTCGCGTAATCCCCGCAGCCACTGCTTGAAGGTATCGTCGTTAGGGAAGGCGCCCGTGCGTTCGGGATCTGCTGCAACGAACGCCTCGCCGTATAGCTCCGAGAGCTGTTCCGGCTGGTCGCTGAGCGAAAGATCACCATAGAGCGCGAAGAACTCGCGAGAATCGAATCGGGCCATGCGGACCTCTTTCTAAATCTGGTCGAGCAACTCCCTGCAGGCGTTCTCGCAACGGCGGCACTCGGCAGCGCAGACTCTGCAATGTTCCATCATGCCGGCGTGGCGCTCACACTCCTCCGCACAGACGCGACAGGCCTCCATGCAAGCCTTGAGCTGGGCGATGAGAACGCTGGGCTGGTCCATGCTCTGCCGGCTTAGCAAGACAGTGGTGGCGTCGCACACGGTGGCGCAATCAAGGTTGATGGTGATGCAGCGGGTGAGATTTGCAACCATTGGCTCGCTCAGGCAGGCGTCGGCGCAAATCGAGCATACCTGGGCGCAATCGGCAGTGGCCTGCAGGGTTTGGACCAGAGTCTCGCGCGCGGTCGAGAAGGGGTGCGTGGCGATCATGCGATGAGTGGTTGTGGTCATTTGGGAACTCCGAAGAAAGGAATGCACTCAGTTTCTACCGGACAGCTAACGATCCCGTCAGGAGCACGGCAGCGACCTCTCGTTGGCATAACGATGATGGCTTGTTAACAATGTGCCAGCGCGACTAATAGCGCGCCTGCTATACTATTCGTGATTCCTATTAGAACCTGAACCTGCAGCCCCTGGGTCTTCCCCCACGGGAAGGACTGGGAGCTTTTTTGTGAGCCAGAGCACCGCGTTTATGACCGATATCGCCAACATCCGCAACATCGCTATCGTCGCCCACGTCGACCACGGCAAGACGACGCTGGTCGACTACATGCTGCGTCAGACGGGCACCTTCCGCGAGAACCAGCAGATGACCGAGCGCGTCATGGATTCGAACGACCTCGAGCGCGAGCGCGGCATCACCATCCTGGCCAAGAACACGGCGATTAACTACAACGGGATCAAGATCAACATCGTCGACACGCCCGGCCACACCGACTTCGGTGGCGAGGTCGAGCGCACGCTGACGATGGTCGATGGCATCCTGCTGCTGGTCGACGCCGCCGAAGGTCCGCTGCCCGGCACGAAGTTCGTGCTCAAGAAGGCGCTCGACCTCAACCTCAAGCCCATCGTCGTAATCAACAAGATCGACCGCAAGGACGCGCGCCCTTACGAGGTCCTGGACGAGGTCTTTGACCTCTTCCTCTCGCTCGGCGCCAACGACGAGCAGCTCGACTTCCCGATTATCTACGCCGTCGGCCGCCAGGGCATCGCCGTCCTCGACATCGACCACGAAGGCACTGACCTTAGCCCGTTGCTCGACGCGATTGTCGAGAACGTGCCGGCGCCGCAGGGGGACATCGACGGGCCGTTCCAGATGCTGATTACGACCATCGAGTACAACGACTACCTCGGCCGTCTCGGCGTGGGACGCATCTCGCGCGGCGCCATCAAGCTCGGCGCGCCCATGAAGGTCGTGCACCGCGACGGCAGCGTCGACGACGCCCGCGTGACCAAGATCTTCTCCTTCGACGGCCTCAAGCGCGAAGAGGTCACCGAGGCTTCGGTGGGCGACATCATCGCCATCGCCGGTATGGAAGACGTCGACATCGGCGAGACGATTGCCGACGCCGCCGACCCGACGCCGATGAGCTTCGTGGCCATCGAAGAGCCGACGATCGCGATGAACTTCCTTGTCAACAATTCCCCGTTCGCGGGCCAGGAGGGGCGCTACGTCACCACGCGCCACCTCGGCGACCGTCTCATGCGCGAACTGCGTTCGAACGTCGCTCTGCGCGTCGAGCCCACGGAAACTCCGGACAGCTTCCGGGTGAGCGGCCGTGGTGAGCTTCATCTGTCGGTGCTCATCGAAACGATGCGCCGCGAGGGCTTCGAGTTCCAGGTGTCGCGTCCCGAAGTGATCTTCAAGCGTATCGACGACCGCCTGCACGAACCCATCGAGCACGTCGTCATCGACGTGCCGGAGGAGAACGTCGGCGCCGTGATCGAGAACCTCGGCAAGCGCAAGGGCGAGATGAAGAACATGGTGGCGAGCGGAGACAACGTTCGCGTCGAGTTCATGGTGCCGTCGCGCGGCCTCATCGGCTTCCGGGGCGAGTTCATGACTCAGACGCGTGGCACCGGCATCCTTCACCACAACCTGCACGCCTACGAGCCCTACAAGGGTGACCTGCCGACGCGCACCAAGGGTTCTCTCGTCGCCTCAGACCCCGGTGAGGCCGTGGCCTATGGCATGTTTCGCCTCCAGGACCGCTGCACCTTCTTCATCGAGCCCGGCGACCGCGTGTACGTCGGCATGGTGGTGGGCGAGAACGTGCGCGAGAACGACATGGTGGTCAACGTCTGCAAGACCAAGCAGCTGACCAACGTGCGCGCCGCCGGGTCGGACGAAGCCGTGCGCCTGGAGCCGCCCCGCCTCCTCAGCCTTGAGCAGGCGATCGAATGGCTGGGCGAAGACGAATACCTCGAGGTCACCCCGAAGACGATCCGGATTCGCAAGAAGTACCTGGACCAGTCTCAGCGGGTGCGCGCCGAAAAGGCCAGGGCCGGCGCCGGGGCCTAAAACGATGGCCCGCAGCATGCGGGCCCGGTGTCTTTGTCATTCTGAACGGAGTGAAGAATCTCGCCTTGGCACTGATGCCGGAGTGAAAGACGACGCGTTGATGGACCTTTCTCGCCGCAGGCTAGATTCTTCACTCCGTTCAGAATGACAGCGTGGTTGCGGCATTCGTTGTGACGAAGCATTCGCATCCCCGCACTGATACGTCTCGATAACACACTAACGGCCTCCCAGCAGAGTCCCGTATCGCCCCGGTGTGCTTTACTGGCTCGAGGCGAGGAGGATAACGCGTGTTCCGAAAAGGTACCCGGCTCGATCCGACCCAGGTAGGCGACCGTCGCGGCATGGGTGGCGGCGGCATTGCCGCGGCTGGCGGGGGAATGGGCATCATCATCCTGCTTGTCGGCCTGCTGCTCGGCGTCGACGTGTCCTCAGTCGTCCCCACGGATGGCGGTGGCAGCGCGACAAACCCGAACTCGACGATCGAGAACTGCCAGACGGGTGAGGACGCGAACCAGAGCGAGGACTGTCGCATCGTCGGGTTCGTGAACAGCATCCAGACCTACTGGGACCAGACGTTCGGCCGTGCCGGCGCGAGCTACCCCGAGGCGCAGACAATCCTGTTCAGCGGCGCCACCAACACGGGATGTGGCGCCGCTACGTCGCAGGTCGGGCCGTTCTACTGCCCACCGGACCAGAAGGTCTACATCGACCTCGATTTCTTCAGGGAGCTGCAGTCGCGCTTCGGCGCCGAGGGCGGTCCCTTCGCCCAGGCATACGTCCTCGCGCACGAGTATGGTCATCACGTCCAGAACCTGACCGGCGTCCTCGACCGCATCGGCAACGACCGCGATGGTCCGCAGAGCGCCGCCGTCCGCGCCGAGCTACAAGCTGACTGCTACGCCGGCCTCTGGGCGGGCAATGCCGTCGAAACTGGCTTCATCGAGGCAGTGACCGAGCAGGACATTAGCGAGGCACTGAGCGCCGCAGCGGCTGTAGGCGACGACCGTATCCAACAGTCGAGCACCGGCCGCGTCAACCCGGAATCGTGGACACACGGCTCGTCGGAGCAGCGCCAGTCCTGGTTCCTACGCGGCTTCCGCGGCAACGGCCCCGGCGATTGCGACACCTTTACCGGCAACATCTAAGTAACCCTGGCTTCTGCCGCGTGATTTAATAAGCTGCGGTGGAATCTCAGATCCTCGGCGAAGCACCGGATGTACTCCTAGTTCGAGGCAATGACGCCCTTCGCGCTGGGAAGTGGGAAGTCGCGCGCGCCACCTTTGATGCTCTTGTGGCGATGGAATCGACAGGTGCCGCCCACGAAGGACTGAGCTGGGCAGCATGGTGGCAGGACGATGCCGAAGCCACTCTCGAAGGGCGAGAGAAGGCGTTCAACCTCTACACCACAAGCGGCGATAAGCTTGGTGCTGCCCGAATGGCCATCTGGCTGGCCAACGACTACTTCGACTTCCGCGGTGAGACCGCCATCAGCAACGGCTGGATCCAAATTGGCACGCGATTGCTGGAAGACGTACCTACGGCTGCAGAACACGGCTGGCTGGCGGTCTTGCGCGCGGACATAGCGTTGATCGCCGAGGAGGACGCGATCGGGGCGCGACAGTTCGCGCACCAGGCAATTGCCATCGGACGGCAGGTCGGGGATCACGACGTTGAACTTATGGGCCGCACCATAGAGGGTGTGTCTCTCGTGACGGAAGGCGACATCACCCAGGGCATGTCGCGTCTTGACGAAGCGGCGGTCGGCGCGCTTGGGGGCCGAACCGAGATCCTTTTTACGGTCAGTTTCGTGCTGTGCCACCTCGTTTACGCCTGCGAGCTGGCGCGCGATTTCGACAGGGCGACGCAGTGGTGCTCCCGGTTGAGGGACTACAGCGACCAGTTAGGCTTCGCTTTCGCCCAGGGCACCTGCCGTGCTCACTACGCAAGCATCCTGCTCTGGCGAGGCATGTGGAACGAAGCAGAAAGCGAACTCAATGATGCCAGCCGGCTCCTGGCACAAAGCCGCCCTCCCTGGGAATCGGAAGCGCGAGTCAGGCTAGCCGAGCTCAGGCGACGCCAGGGGCGCTCCGAAGAAGCAGAAGCTCTGTTCCAAGAGGTATCGTGGCATCCGCTGGCGCCACTCGGCCTCGCTGAATTGGCACTCTCTTCAGGCAGAACCATCGACGCGAGTGAGCTACTGGACCGAATGCTGCGGTCGCTCCCACAATCCAGCAGAGCCTCGAGGGCCGCGGCGCTGGATGTGCTGGTGCGGGTACGGATTGCGGCTGGCGACATCGATGGCGCTCGTGTTGCCTGGACAGAACTGCATGACATTGCGGCGCGCGTTGACACGCTGGCTCTGAAGGCGGCGTGCCATGCTCTTAGTGGTCACATTGCCATGGCTGCAGGCGAGCACGACGAGTCGCGACGCGCCTTTGAGGATGCGATTCAGTTGTTCGTCCGATGCAAAGCGCCGTACGAGACGGCAGTCGCACGCCTTGGCCTGGCAGCCTCCTTGCAAGATCTCGGCCGGATTGAGCGGGCCAGGAGCGAAGCCGACCTTGCGATGAAGTCCTTCAGCAGCCTGGGCGCCCTTGGTCACGTTGAAGCGGTCGCAGCCATCCTGCATCCCAGGACTGGCTCGACCTCTTGCGCTCTGACTGCCCGACAGGTCGATGTATTACGTCTCGTTGCCCACGGGATGAGCGACCGGGAGATCGCTGTTGAATTGGTGATGAGCGAGCATACGGTTCACCGGCATGTCGCCAACATCCTCCAGCGCTTGAGCCTGCCGTCA
>Ga0247825_10002510_pt1 | contig 12083 bp, 12 predicted proteins | sample 13C_Vanillin_Day_FD_194413 | JGI IMG/M metagenome (GOLD analysis project Ga0247825, IMG submission 194413) | Soil microbial communities from agricultural site in Penn Yan, New York, United States - 13C_Vanillin_Day48 | ecosystem: Environmental > Terrestrial > Soil > Agricultural land | place...
GAATGGGGTGCTGCTGGCCGCGCAGGCGCGCGCCCTCCGCGATGCCGGACTGCACCGGCTGACCGTCAGCCTCGATACCCTCCGCCCCGACCGGTTCCGCGCGCTGACGCGTTACGACGAACTCGATCGCGTGCTCGCCGGGATCGACACGGCCGCGCCGCTCTTCCCGGGATTCAAGCTGGATACGGTGGCCATCCGCGGCGTGAACGACGAAGAGTTGATCGACCTGATGGAGTTCGCGCGGGCCCGCGGCGCCGAGTTGCGGTTCATCGAGTACATGGACGTCGGCGGGGCGACCCACTGGTCGATGCCGCGTGTCATGTCACGCGACGAGATACTCGAGCGGCTGGCCGCGCACTACGGGGCGCCGTCAGCAATCGTCGAGCAGTCCAGCGCGCCCGCGGATCGCTATCGCCTGCCGGACGGCACGGTGTTCGGGATCATCGCGTCGACGACCGCGCCGTTCTGCAGCGACTGCGATCGCAGCCGGCTGACGGCCGACGGCTTGTGGTACTTGTGTCTCTATGCCGCGCGGGGACTCGATCTTCGGGGCCCGCTCCGGGCCGGCGCGTCAACGGACGATCTGGCCGGCATCATCACGACGGCATGGCAGGCACGCACCGACCGCGGCGCCGAAAACCGGCTATCCGCCCGCGATCGATCGCAGCTCATCCCGGTGGATACGCTGCGCCGCGATCCGCATCTCGAAATGCACACGCGCGGCGGATAGCGCTTCGCTTCAATGCAAAATGCTCAATGCAAAATGCTCAATGCGGGAGCCACGATGAAGTCAGCGGTCGCGTCCGCATTGGGCATTGGTCATTGTGCATTGTGCGTTTCGCCGGCGGCGACGCCGGCGGCGCAGTATTCGTCGAACGCGCGGCGCAGCAGCAGCGCGATCGAGCCGGCGTCGCGCCCCTCGATGTCGCGGCGCTCCAGCATGTAGACCACCTTGCCGTTCTGCAGCAGCGCGACTGAGGGCGACGATGGCGGGTACGGCAGCAGGTGTTCGCGGGCTCGGGCGGTCGCGTCGATATCGGCGCCAGCGAAAACCGTTCCGAGCACGTCCGGCCGCTTGTCGTGCTGCAGCGCGATCGCGATACCGGGCCGCGCTTTTCCTGCCGCGCAGCCGCAGACCGAATTCACGACGAGCATCACCGTGCCATTCGAGGCCACGGCGCCATCCACGTCATCCGCGCTGCGAAGCTCGCGCACGCCAAGCCGCGTGAGCTCGGCACGCATCGGGGCAATGAACTGTTCCGGGTAGGGCATGGATCAATTGTAGTCAGGATTCGTCAAATGACAGCTGCGTCTGCAGGCACTCGGGACAGATGCCGTGGCTGAATTCGGCTTCCGAGTGCTCCGCCAGGTACTGCTCGACCTGCATCCAGTAGTCCTGGTTGTTCCGGATTCGTTTGCAATACGCGCAGATCGGCAACAAGCCGCTCAGTCGCTTGACGTGGGCCAGCGTTGCCTGGAGTTCGTCGACCCGGGCGGCCAGCGTCTGCTGGAGCCCGACGATCCGGCTGCCGATGTGCAAACGGGCCCGGAGTTCGTCCCAGCTGAACGGCTTCGTGATGTAGTCGTCCGCGCCGCTCTCCAGCCCGGCCACCTTCTGGTCCTGGTTGCCGGTCAGGAGAATCAAGTACATCGTCGCCAGCGACGGCGTGGCGCGGATCTCGCGGCACAGATCCACGCCGTCGATGCCGGGCATGTTCCAGTCGACCACGGCCAGCGGCGGGGGGTCTGGACTCTGCAGCACTTTCCAGGCCTGTTTGCCGTCAGACGCCATGACGGACGTGTATTTCCATGAGGCCAGGTGCTTCTTGAGGGCGTGCCGCAGCACCGCGTCGTCGTCGGCAATCAGGACCCGCATCGGTCGGCTCCGTGGAACGTCCGCATCGCCGCCACGAGCGCGTCGATTTCCCGCTCGAGCTGCCCGAGGAGCCGCGCCGCATCCTCGAGGCGCGAATCCTCACCCGCCCGTTCCAGCGCCAGCGCGGTCACGGTCGGGCCGTCATCGATGAAATTGGTGATTGAACCGCGCAGCGCGTGCGCGGAGCGGCGAAGAGCGGCGCTGTCCCCGCTCGCGGCGCTGGCACGGACCGCCCGCAGCAGCGCCGGGTACTCGTCAAGAAAGATATCGATCAGTTCGCGAACGAGGTGTTCGTCACCGCCGAGACGGTCGGTCAACAAGGCCGGCGTCCAGGTCATTTGGGCCCCATGAGTCAGGAGCGTACCACAGCAGTAATCAGTGAACAGAAGCCACCCCTGGTACGCACAGGGTGTCGAGAAACGCGTCCACGTAACGACGGGCCATCCGCCCCTCGCCGACCTCCGCCAGCAACTGCCGGATCGCGTCGTCTGGCGCCAACGGCCCGCGATACGGACGCCAGGACGTCAGCGCATCGAACACGTCGACGATTCCCACGATCTGTGCCAGCGGGTCGATGGCGTCGCCCGCCAGGCGGTCGGGATAACCACTCCCGTCGAGCCGTTCGTGATGACCCCTGACAATCGACCGGACGCGGCGGAGCGACTGGAGCGGGGCGCACAGGGTGTCTCCGATCACGGTGTGCCGCTGAATGAGGGCAAACTCCTCCGGCGTGAGCGGACCGGGCTTCAGGAGGACGTGGTCGGGAATGCCGATCTTGCCAAGGTCGTGCAGGTAGCCGCCCCGATGCAGCGCGTTGAGGTCCTCCTCCGGCAACCCGAGCGCCCGTCCGACCCTGACGGCGTGCATGGCGAGCCGCTCGCAGTGACCGGCCGTGGACGGATCGCGGGCCTCGATCGTCAGGGCAAGCGCCATGAACGCGGCTTCTGCCGAATCGAGCTCGTCGATCAGGTACTTCATCCGCGACAGCGAGCGGACGCGCGCCCGCAGTTCGTGCGGATGCACCGGCTTCTCGAGAATCTCGTCGGCTCCGGCTTCGAGGGCGCGCAGCCGATCCTGCAGCTCGGCGTGCCCGGTGACGAGCATGATCGGGGTCAGCCGTGTCGCCGGATCGCTCTTGAGCCGGCGGCAGACTTCGAGACCGTCGAGCGTCGGCATCGCCACGTCCAGCAGGATCACGTCCGGCTGATGGCGCGCCACGGCCTCCAGCGCGGCCTGGCCATCTGCAACGCTCACGACGTCGTGGCCGTCGGCTGTCAACAGTCGCTGGAACAGCATGCGGATGCTGTCGGCGTCGTCGACAACCAGGACCAGGCTGCGGCGCGGAATCTGTGAAACGCTCTCGAAGGTCATGCCTGCTCCAGAATCGGGGCGGTCTCCGTGGACGCGGTCTGTGGCACACGGGCGCGGTTGTAGAGCCCGTGCCGCTCGAGCTGACGATAGAAAGCGCGACGGCTGACGCCCAGCAGGCGCGCGGCGACGGCCTTGTTGCCCTGCACCCGCTCGAGCGTCCGGACGATGTGGTCGCGCTCGACCGTGTTCAACGGCGTGGCCTGAGTCGATGCCGCGGCGTGGACGCGCACGGGGCCGGCCGGCCTCGCGATCCGCATTTCCGTGCGGGTCATGACGAACGAGAGGTCCGCCTCCGTGATGAACTCGCCGTCAGCCAACGCGCACGCGCGATGCAGCACGCTCCGCAGTTCGGCGACGTTGCGCTTCCATGTCATCTCGCGCAGGACACGCTCCGCACCGGTGGTGAGCCCGGCGATCGGCTTCTCGAAACGCTGCGCGAAGCCCTGAACGAATGACGCCGTCAGGTAACAGAAGTCGTCGCCGCGATCGTCGAGCGCGGGCAGATGAATCTGCGCCACGGAAAGACGCTCGTACAGCGCCGCGTTGAAGCGGCCGGCGGAGCGCCTGCAGCGACATCGGCAACTCATCGACATGCGCGAGGACGATCGTCCCGCCGTCGGCCGTTTCGAGGCGTCCCGCGCGTGCAGGCGCTCCGTTGCCCGCATCGCGGCCGGCCCCGAACAGCTCTCGCTCGAAGAGCGTCTCCACCACGGCGGAACAGTCGACAACGGCGATGGGATTCGATCGACGTGCGCTCATCGTGTGCAGCGCGTGCGCGGCGAGTCGTTTCCCGGTCCCCGATTCGCCGCGGATCAGGACCGAGCGCGCGTGCGGCGCCAGGCGCCGGATCAGGGCGAAGACGTCCTGCATCGCCGGACAGCGGCCGATCATCCCGCAGAACTCGAGCCGGCGGGCGATGTCCGCCTCCGCCTCCTGCAGCGATCGCCGCTCCGCGTCGTCGTCACGAACACCCGTCAGCAGCGTGCGCAGCCGTTCCAGGTCCAGCGGCTTGCGCAGGTAGTCGATCGCACCGCCAGTCAGCGCCTCGACGACACGGTCATCGGATACATCGTGAGACATGAACGCGACGCGACAGTGCTGATTGACTGCCTGGATCCTGTGCAGCAGGCCGAGGTCGCTGATGTCCGCCCGCCGGGCGTCGACCAGCACCAGCTGCACCGGCCGCTGACGCAACTGGGCCAGGGCGTCACCCGTGTTGACGGTCGAGGCGACGTCATAGCCCTCAGCCAGCGCGAGAGTCCCAACGGACGTCTGGATGTCGCGATCGCTGTCGACGACGAGGACGCGCGGACGGTGAGCGTGCATGGGCACTGAAAACGCGGCGCCACGTTTCACCACTGTGCGGGGGACCACGACTGTGCTATCGGCACGGCACGGCTGTGACTTTACTGACAGTGTGCGCCTGCGACACATCCGCACACTGAGCGCGCACGCTCTCGCGCGCTCGACTCCAGACCCTTAGTGCCGAGCCCAGATTTCGCGCAAGCGCGCGTCACGGCCGCAGGACCAGCGGTAGAAGGCGTATTGCACGGGATGACGGGATGCGTAGTGCTGGTGATAGGCCTCGGCCCGATAGAACGGACGGGCATCGGTGACCTCGACGCGAACCGGCTGGCCGAAGTGCTCCTGCCATCGCTGACGGGATGACTCGGCGGCCTGGCGCTGTGCAGCGTCATGGACGAACACCGCCGGCCGGTACTGGTCCCCGAGATCGCAGAACTGCTGATGCGCGGCGAAGAGATCGATCTGGTGCCAGAAGCGATCGAGCAACTGCGCATAGCTGACCATCGCCGGATCGAAGCGGATCTCCACCGCCTCCGCGTGGCCCGTGGCGCCGGCCGACACCTGGGCGTAGGTCGGGTTCGCGATCGTGCCGCCCGTATAGCCGGCCACGACCGAGAACACGCCGGGCGTCCCTTCGAATGCCGTGCCGGCGGACCAGAAGCATCCCGCGGCGAATGTCGCCACGGCTGCCGCGGCTGGCACCGGCGGCTCCTCGATCGGCGCGGCACTGACCGGGACGAACGCGCCCCGCAACCAGGCATACCCGATCGCCAGCGCCAACGCCGCGACAAGAATCAGGCGTTGCGATCGTGGCATGTCATCAGGCCGCGGGTTCGAACTGCAGGGCGATCCCGTTCATGCAGTAGCGCAGACCGGTTGGCGCAGGACCATCGCTGAAGACATGGCCCAGGTGTCCACCGCATTTCGCGCAGTGGACCTCGGTGCGAATCATCAGCCAGCTGGCATCGACTTCGGTTCCAACGGCGTTGTCCAGCGGCTGCCAGAAACTGGGCCATCCGGTCCCGCTGTCGAACTTCGTCGTCGACGCGAACAGCGGCTGGCCGCACCCGGCACAGACGAACTGCCCCGCTCGCCGCTCGTGGTCCAGCGGGCTGCTGAAGGCGCGTTCGGTTCCATGCGCCCTGAGGACCTTGTACTGCCCCGCGCTCAAGCGGGCGCGCCATTGGCTGTCGGTCAACTGAAACGGGAACCCGTGCATCGGATCGGCGGCGCGAGGCGCCGTCAGCCGGCCCATGACCGGAACCCCGATCACGGCGGTGGAAGCGACGACGAGGAGTTGACGGCGCGTCACGATCACAGGATATGACGCTGCGTGCAGCATTGACGATTGGCCAATCTGACTATTGACCAATTGCGGTGGCAATCTGCCAATGCTCAGGTTGGCGGCATCGTCACATCAGCGAAGCTGCCTGCCGTTTGCCCGCAGCCAGGCGCGTGACTCGGCATAGGTCGGGCATGCCTTCGCCACCAGCTGCCAGTACTTCCCAGAGTGATCCATCCGGCGCAGATGCATCAGCTCGTGCACCAGGACGTAGTCGCGCACGGCCGGCGGCATCAGGACGAGTCGCCAGTTGAGGGTAATGTGCCCGTCGCGGCCGCAGGACCCCCAGCGGGTCCGTTGATTCCTGATGGTCACGCGCGCCAGGCCGGTGACACCGTGCTCGTCCGCCAACTCACGGAGCCGGATCGGGAGTTCCTCGCTCGCCTGCGCGCGCAATCGCGCGCGCTCCTCCGGAGCGAACGCCGGAGCCGACAACCGGGCGCGCTGATCGCGGACCCAGGCGAGGTTGCGGGCGGCAAACGCCGCCGCGTCCCGCTTCGACCCGCCACGCGGGATCGTAACTCGCAACCGTCCGTCCGGGTCGACGCGCAGCAGATATCGGCGCGCACGGCGGTGCCGGACGAAGTAGAGCGGTGCAAGGGCCACGGTCGTGGGTGCGATGGTGATGCTCGTCGGTGCGATCTCGAGGCTTGTCGGTGCGACGGGGACGCTGGGTGGTGCGATCCCGAGGCTTGTCGGTGCGACGGGGACGCTGGGCGGTGCGATCCCGAGGCTTGTCGGTGCGACGGGGACGCGGGGTGGTGCGATCCCGAGGCTGGTCGGTGCGATGGTGGCGCTGGGCGGTGCAATCCCGAGGCTTGTCGGTGTGTCAAACGGGAGCGTGATCTGCAGCGCGCGGCCCACGGGACGATCATCGCACGATCGATCGCGTGGCTGTGCGGCGATGAACAGGCGCGTCCCGCATCCGGACAGCCCTTCCATCACAGGGCGCGTTCGCGGCGGTTTCCGCGAGTTTCGAGAGGCGTCGGCATGGCATGCGGCTTGGACTGCACATCTCCATGTCGCCCGGCTCCATTCTCGTCGCCGACGACCAGCCGCACGTGGTCGAAGCGCTGCGCCTGCTGTTGAAGCCGGAGGGGTTTCAGATCGACACGGCCGACTCCCCTGGCGCAATTCTCGACGCCTTGCGGCAGCGCACGTACGACGTCGTCCTGATGGATCTGAACTACGCGCGCGACACGACGTCGGGCGACGAGGGACTCGACGTGATTGGCGGCATCCGCTCCAGCGACGCGGTGACGCCGATTGTCGTGATGACGGCCTGGAGCACGGTGACGCTCGCTGTGGAAGCGATGCAGCGTGGCGCCCACGACTTCGTCCAGAAGCCGTGGGACAACCAGCGGCTGCTGAACATCGTCCGCACCCAGTTCGAGCTCGGTCGCGCATCGCGCAAGGCGGCCGCGCTCGAGACGACGCAGCGGCACGATCTCGAGCTGGCGTCACAGGTCCAGCGCCATCTGCTGCCCCGGCAGTGCCCGGACATTCAGACGCTGGAGTGCAGCGCGGGCTGCACGCCTGCCGGCGTGGTCGGCGGCGACTACTTCGACTTCATCCATCTCGGCAGCCATCGCACCGGCATCGCGGTCGGCGACGTCTCCGGCAAGGGGGTCGCAGCGGCGTTATTGATGGCGAGCCTGCAGGGCACGCTGCGCAGCCTGGCGGCGCCGTACGGCAGCCGCATCAGCGAGTTGATGGTGGAGACGAACGGCCGGTTGTTCGGCACCATCCCGGCCAACAAGTTCGCCACGCTCTTCTACGCCGTGTACTGCGACGATCGGCGATCGATGGTCTACGCCAACGCCGGTCACAATCCTCCGCTGCTGTTGCGGGCCTCCGGCTCGGTCGAGCGCCTGGCTGTCGGCGGCCCGGTGCTCGGCTTGTTCGAGGATGTGACGTTCACCGCGGGGACGGTGCAGTTCGACGCCGGCGACCGGCTCCTGCTCTACACCGACGGCGTCACCGAAGCGCTGAACAGCGAGGACGAGGAGTTCGGCGACGAGCGGTTGATTGCCGCAGCGGCGAGGAGTCACGGACCTGCCGACGCGGTGCGCGATGCGGTGCTCCAGGCTCACGCCAGTTTCACGGGCAACGTCGCCCGGCTGGACGACATGACGCTGGTCGTCGCGGTGGCGCGCTGACGCCGTTCTTCGCGATCCGCCCGGTGGCCGGCCTCGGAACAGGATCGTCCCACAAACGAACAACCCGGTTATCGGCAGGGCGGAAACCCGTTGAAAACAAACATGTTTCGCTCGGCCGGGCTGGCATACGCTATGCCCCGTTACATCAGGACCCATGGTGGATATCGCGCGTGACCCTCGCATTCTGAAACGGAAGCGGCAACGACAGCTGGCTGGCGGCGTCGTGGCGCTGCTGCTCGTGATTGGCCTGTCTGCCGCGCTCGCCCGAATGGAACCGGCGGCGCCGACTGTCGAGCGATCGACGGTCCTGACCGACACCGTGAAACGTGGATCGATCGTGCGGCAGGTGCGCGGGGTCGGCACGCTGGTGCCCGAAGACACGCGCTGGATTCCGGCGGTCACCGACGGGCGTGTCGAACGGATCGTGCTGCGGCCGGGCGCACAGGTGACGGCGGACTCCGTCATCCTCGAACTCTCCAATCCGCAGGTCGAGCAGGACGCCAGCGCGGCGCGCCTCGCGCTGCGATCGGCTGAAGCGACGTTCGCCAACCTGCGCGTCCAGCTCCGGAACGAGCGCCTGACCCAGGAGTCGACCGTCGCCACGGTCAACGCTGAATATCAGCAGGCCAAGCTGGAGGCCGAGGCGAAAGAGTCGCTCGCGCAGGAAAAGCTGATCGGGTCGCTGGAACTGAAGCAGTCGCTGATCAAGGCCGACACGCTCAAGACCCGCCTGGACATCGAGCAGCGCCGCCTTGCCAGCGCCGACGAATCGATCGATGCGCGCACGCGCGTGCAGGAAGCCGCCGTCGATACCGCCCGTGACTTGATGCGGCTCCAGGAAAGCCGTCTCGCGTCCTTGAAAGTCCGGCCCGGCTTTGCCGGCGTCCTCCAGCAGGTGCCGGTCGACGTCGGCCAGCGCGTCGCGCCGGGGCAGAACCTGGCGCGCGTCGCCGATCCGATGCAGTTGAAGGCGGAACTGCGCATCGCGGAAACGTCAGCGAAGGACATCGAGATCGGCCAGCCCGCGGAGATCGATACGCGCAACGGCATCATTGCCGGCCGCGTCAGCCGAAAAGATCCCGCGGCCGCCAACGGCAGCGTCCTCGTTGACGTCTCATTGACCGAAGCCCTCCTCCGGGGCGCCGTGCCCGACCTGAGCGTCGACGGGACGATTCAGCTCGAACGGCTCGAGAACATCCTCTACGTGGCGCGGCCCTCGCTGGGCCAGGATCAGAGCACCATCGGGCTGTTCCGTCTTCGGCCGAACGGCAGCGATGCCGACCGCGTGCAGGTGAAACTCGGGCGCAGTTCCGTGAACGCAGTAGAAGTCGTCTCCGGCCTGAAGGAAGGCGAGACCGTGGTGTTGTCAGACATGTCGGCGTTCGATGCCGTCGACCGAGTGAGACTCAGATGATGCAGCCGCTGATCAGCCTGGAAGGCGTGAAGAAGGTATTCCTGACGGACGAAGTCGAGACACACGCGCTCGACAACATCAACGTCGAAATCAGCACCGGTGAGTACGTGTCGATCGCCGGGCCGTCCGGCTGCGGCAAGTCGACATTGCTGTCGATCCTCGGCCTGCTCGATACGCCGAGCGACGGCGCCTACCGGCTCAAGGGCGAGCCGGTGACGGCGCTCTCGCTCACGCAGCGGGCCCGCGTCCGCAATCGGGAGATCGGGTTCATCTTCCAGAGCTTCAACCTGATCGGCGACCTGACCGTCTACGAGAACGTGGAACTGCCGCTCACGTATCGCGGCATGCGCTCGGCGGAGCGGAAGCAGCGGGTCACCGCGGCACTCGAGCGCGTGGGCATGGCCCACCGGTCGAAGCACCTGCCCAGCCAGCTCTCAGGCGGTCAGCAGCAGCGCGTCGCCGTCGCGCGCGCGGTCTGCGGTGAGCCATCGATTCTGCTCGCCGACGAGCCGACCGGAAACCTCGACTCCAAGAACGGCGAAGCGGTGATGGACCTGCTCCGCGAACTGCACAAGGCCGGCGCGACCATCTGCATGGTCACGCACGACGCCCGCTACGCGTCGCACGCCGAGCGCACCATCCATCTCTTCGACGGCCGCGTCGTCGAGGAATCGGTCGCCGCCGGTACGCACTGACGGGTGGCGGGGCTGAAGCCCCGCCCTGCGCACGGCAATCGAAAAGCACGTAGGCGGGCGTTCAGGCCCGCCACAGCCTGCGACAGGAGACGTCGATGATTGACACGTTGCTCCGCGACGTGGCGCATGCGCTGCGCTCGCTCCGGCGTCACCCGTTGCTGGCCGCGGCGGCGGTGCTTTCCCTGGCGCTGGGTACCGGGGTGAACACGGCGATCTTCTCGCTGTTCCATCGCCTGGTCCTGGAACGGCTCGCGGTGCCAGACCCCGATCGGATCGTGCTGCTCGCATCCCCGGGCCGCAAGCCCGGAGGTGCCTCGTCCGGCGACTCGGGCGGGAGCGAACAGGTCTTCAGCTATCCGCTGTTCCGGGACCTCGAGCGTCTCACCTACAGCGGCGTGTCGGCGATCGCTGCCCATCGTGATTTCGGCGTCAACGTCGCATATCGTGGACGCTCTGAACGCGCACACGGTCTGCTCGTCTCCGGACGGTATTTCGAAACGCTGGGCCTGTCGCCCGCGGCCGGCCGGCTCTTGAACGCGCTCGATGATCAGAGCGGCCGGCCTGATGCCGTCGCGGTGCTCTCCTATCCGTACTGGATCGCGCATTTCGGCGGTGACCCTGCGGTGATCGGCCAGCGCCTGACGATCAATGGCGAGCCGGTCTCGATCGTCGGCATCGGTCCCGCCGGCTTCGTGGGCACGACCACCATGGACGCAGCCGACGTGTTCGTCCCGCTGGGCCTGACGGAACGGATGCACGCCTGGCCCATGTCGCGCCGCGACCATTGGCTGTATCTCTTCGCTCGCCTCGCACCGGAAGCGAACCGGCAGGTGGCCGAACAGGCCATGAACGGACCGTTCACGGCGCTGATTCGGGACGTCGAGTTCCCCGCGCTCGGCGACGGACTCACGACGGACGAGGTCACCGGCTTCCTGTCGCGCCGCCTCGTGCTCGTCGACGGATCGCGCGGACGACAGCAGTCGCGCGACCAGGTCCGGCTCGTCGTGTCACTCCTCTTCACGGTCAGCGGCCTGGTGCTGCTCATCGCCTGCGCGAACATCGCCAACCTGCTCATGGCGAGGGCCGCCGATCGTGCTGCAGAAATGGGTATCCGGCTCTCGCTCGGCGCATCAGCCGGGGGACTGGTCCGGCTGCTGCTGGTCGAATCCACCATCCTCGGCGTGCTCGGTTCCGCCGGAGGTATCGCGGTGGCGCGCGCCACGTTCATCGGGTTGTTCCGGTTGATGCCGCCCGCAGACGCCGGACCGCTCCGGTTCGACGTCAGTGCCCCGATCCTGACGTTCGCGATCCTGCTCGGCGTCGGATGCGGGTTGGTGTTCGGACTGGTGCCGGCGCTTCATGCGGCCCGGGGCCGGATGCCGAACCTCGCCCCCACCGAACGGACCTCCACCTCACGCAATGCGGCCCGCTTCAGGACATCGCTCGCCACGCTGCAGATCGCGCTCGCGACCGCGCTCCTCGCCACCGCCTCACTCCTGGCCGCCAGCCTCTCCAGCCTGACGCAGGCGGACACCGGGATGAAAACCGCGGGCGTGTTGACGTTCAGCCTCGTTCCGTCAATGAACGGATATACCCAGACGCAGTCCCGCGATCTGTACGCACGCCTCGCCACTGACCTCCGCGCACTGCCTGGCGTCGACGCAACCGCGACATCCATTCCGGTCCTCACGGACAACGGCTGGAACCAGCGGGTGACGGTTCGGCACGCGGAGCGCGGATCGGATCAGATCGCCGTCGTCAGCACCATGCGTATCGACACCGAGTACTTCCGCACGCTGGGTATTCCGCTGCGGGCCGGCCGGGAGTTCAACACGAGCGACGGCGAGGACTCCCCGCTTGTCGCCGTCGTCAACCGGGCGTTTCTGAAAACGTTCGGTCTCGAGATGTCCGAGATCGGGAG
>Ga0247825_10002511_pt1 | contig 12082 bp, 9 predicted proteins | sample 13C_Vanillin_Day_FD_194413 | JGI IMG/M metagenome (GOLD analysis project Ga0247825, IMG submission 194413) | Soil microbial communities from agricultural site in Penn Yan, New York, United States - 13C_Vanillin_Day48 | ecosystem: Environmental > Terrestrial > Soil > Agricultural land | place...
CAAACCCGATCCGCCGGACTTCGTTCCGGGATCGATTCAGCGCGACGCCGCCGGCAAGCCCACAGGCATTATCAGAGGCGACATCGCCGCCACTCGCCCTGTCGCTGCAAGGATGCCGAAGCTCGCACCGGAACGACTCGAGGCCAGCACCCTACAGCTCGTGCAGGACGTGAATCGCGCCGGCCTCACCTCGTTCGGCGTCGCGGGCTGCGATGCGGGCGTGCTCGAGATCATGCAGCGATGGAAGTCGCAGGGGCGCCTACCGGTCCGCGTCTTCTGCATCGGCGGCGCGGCCGCCGGCTCACCCGAACAGGTCGAGCGGTCCATCCCGCAGATCGCGAAGATGAAGCTGTTCCAGGGCGACAGCTACATCGACGATGTGGTGTTCGGGGAGAGCGTGTATACGCCGCTGCACGACCGGATGTTTGCCGTCGACTCGGACCCAGCGCCCGATCAACTCGCACAGTGGCGTCGCATGGCCATGGAGATCGCGAAGGCGCGGCTGCCGCTCCACGTGCACGCGGAACTACGCGACACGATCGACGCGTTCCTGGATCAGATCGAGGCGGTCAACAAGGAGTATCCGATCCGGAACCTCCGCTGGGCGCTCGCCCACGTGAATCAGATCAATGCCTCACAACTGGAGCGCATGAAGAAGCTGGGGATGTATGCCGCCGTGCATCCATGGGCGGTGATCAACGGCGCGATCATGCACGAAGGATTCGGCCACGGTGCCGACGACATGCCGCCGCTCGCGACGATTCAGCGGAGCGGCATCACGTGGGGACTCGGGAGCGACGGGACCGCCGCGAATCAGTTCCTGCCACTGACGGCACTCGCCTTCGCTGTGACGGGCAAGATGGCCGGCGGCCTGAAGGTGATCAACCAGACGATCGACCGCGAGGACGCGCTCGTCGCCTACACGCGCAAGAACGCGTACTTCGTCTTCCGCGAGAACGATCTCGGTTCGATTCAATCAGGAAAGCTCGCCGATCTCGTCGTCCTCGATCGCGACTACCTGACGGTCCCCGCCGATCAGATCAAGGACATCAAGCCGGTGATGACTGTCGTCGGAGGAAAGGTCGTATTCGAGCAAAGCGGTCCTTAGCAGGCGCTTAGGAGTTGGGAGTTGGAATTTGGGAGTTGCCTGAGAGGCCCCTATGACATGGCGCATGTTCTGTGTCGTCGCCGCATGGTTCATCGTTGCCGGTACGTGGACACAGGCGCAGGCTCCGGCAACGAAGAATCCACTCGAGGGTGATCAGGCAGCCATCAGAAGCGGAATGGGATTGTTCCGCGCGCGCTGTGCCGACTGCCATGGGATGGACGCGCATGGCGTCCGCGGACCAGATATCACGCAGGTGTGGGCCTCGGGTCGAACCGACGAAGGCCTGTTCACGACCATCAAGAACGGAATCGCAGGCACGGAGATGCCGGCGCAACCGCGGCTTTTCGATCACGAGACGTGGCAGATCCTCGCGTATCTCCGGACGCTGGCTGCGTCGAGCCGGCCGGAACCGCCACGCGGTGATGCCGAGAACGGCAAGAAGCTCTACCAGGCTAATTGCGTGAGCTGTCACCGCGTCAACGGCGCTGGTGGGCGACTGGGCCCGGACCTGTCGCGGATCGGCGCGGCGCGATCGCGTGAGGTGCTCGAGTTGCGCATCCGCGGGGGCGTTGAGGGATTCCTGCCCGGCTACGAGCCGGTGACGCTGACACCGGCGACCGGCACGGCCGTTGTCGGCGTGAAGAAGAACGAGGACCTCTTCTCGGTCCAGATCATGGACGCGCGCGAGCGGATCCAGGGTTACGACAAGTCATCGCTCAAGGAGCTTCAGAACAACCCGCGTTCGGCGATGCCCGCGTTCGGATCCAATCGGATCAGTGAGAAGGAGCTCGACGATCTGATCCGATATCTCCAGACGCTGCGCGGTTTCGATCCCTCCGTCATCCAGTAGCGAGGAAGACGTCATGACGCGACTTGCGCTCCCGCTCGTGATCCTGGGCACTGCGCTCCTGTCGGCACAGCAGGCCACTCCTCCCGCACTCGTGACGACGCAGGAGATCGCGGAAGGGCTCCCCCAAGACGGCTCGCGCTGGGTCACGTTTGGCGGCAGCTACACCAACCAACGGCACAGTCCGCTGACGCAAATCACGCCAGCCAACGTCAAAGGACTGGTGTCGCAGTGGACGTTCCAAACCGGCACGCTCGGCAACTTCGAGACGACGCCTCTGCTCAGGGACAACATCCTCTACGTCACGGGGCCGCAGAACGTGGCGTGGGCGCTCGACGCGAGAACCGGCCGTCAGATCTGGCGCTACCGCCGTGAGCTGCCGTCGGATCTCACCGCGTGTTGCGGTCTCGTCAACCGCGGCTTCGCGATGCTCGGCGACAAGCTGTTTATGGTGACGCTCGATGCGCACCTGCTCGCGCTCGACATGCGCACCGGCAACATCGTGTGGGACGCCACGCTCGAGCAGTACAAGAACGGCTACGCGGCGACGATCGCGCCGATCGTCGTCAAGGACAAGGTCATCGTCGGTGCCGCCGGCGGTGAGTTTGGCATCCGCGGTTTCATCGACGCGTACGAGGCGAACACGGGCAAACGCGCCTGGCGCTTTTACACGATTCCAGCCCCGGGCGAGCCGGGCAACGACACCTGGGCCGGCGATTCCTGGAAGACCGGCGGCGCCAGCGTGTGGGTCACCGGCGCCTACGATCCTGAGTTGAACCTGCTCTATTACGGCATCGGAAACCCCGGCCCCGACTATCACAGTGAGAGCCGGCTGGGAGACAACCTCTACGCTGCCTCACTCGTGGCACTCGACGCGGACAGCGGCACGCTTCGCTGGCACTACCAGTTCACTCCGCACGACGTGCACGACTGGGACTCAACCGAGGTTCCGATCCTCGCGGACCTCACGATCTCCGGACAACCGCGCAAGGTGCTGATGTTTGCGAACCGGAACGGCTTCTACTACACGCTCGATCGCACGAATGGACGCATCATCCTCGCGAAGCCGTTCGTGCAGACGACATGGGCGAAAGAGATCGGAAGAGACGGCCGGCCAGTGCTGGAAGCGGGTCACACACCGGACGAGACCGGAGAGATCACGTGCCCGGACATCACCGGCGGCACCAACTTCTGGCCGCCGACGTTCGATCCTTCCACACGCACGTTCTTCGTCAACGCGCGTGAAGCGTGCATGACCTTCTACGCATGGAAGCCGGACTACAAGCCGGGCGAGCGCTTCACGGGTGGCGCCGGCCAGCGGTATACGAGCACGACGATGCCCGTGTATGGAGCGTTGCGTGCGATCGATCCGGCCACCGGTGAGCGGAAGTGGGAGTTCAAGTATCTGCGCCCGTCGACGGCGGGACTGCTGACGACCGCGTCCGGCCTGATCTTCAGCGGTGACAACGACGGCAACCTGCTGGCGCTCGACTCACGCAACGGCACGCTGCTCTGGCGATACCAGATGGGCGCCAACCTGCACGGCACGTCGGCGATCACCTACATGATCGATGGCCGTCAGTACGTGCTCGTGCCCGCGGGCACGACGCTGACCGCGTGGGCATTGCCGCGGTGAATAGCTCGGAGTCGCGCCGGATGCGATCGAGGTCAACGCCGACCAGTCGCAGTCGCGCGACTATCGTCTCGAAGACCGGCTGGAAGACGTCGCGCGTCTCGCCGTGACACGCCGCCGGGCCTTGTTCGGCGCCGATCGAATTACTGACTTTGGCGTGCCGCCCACGTGCAGCTCCATTCGCTCGCAATAGAGGCCCGCGCTCACCGTCGCCACGCGATCCGAGTTCGCCTCCGTCTTGTCCGACCCGATCTGGAAGATGCCAAGGTTGAACAGATCGATTCTCATGAGCTCGTCGGCAAGGTTCGCGGAGAGCAACGCGATCGACCCGTTCTTCTCCTTCGCGTCGTCGTTGTTCCCTTTGATCGCGAAGTCGTCGAACCAGTCGTACCAGGTCTGGGCGGACGACTCCAGCAGGGAGATGGTCAGGCTTGGAAATTCCAGCTTGGTGGGCTCGCGCAGGTGGTCGCGCGCATTGCCAACGTCTTCAGTCGCCACTGACTGCTTGACCGTGAACGACTCCACGGCGCTCACCTTGGAGCAGTCCAGGCCGTCGATCGTCACGCGGAAGTTGGACGCGAGCCACAGCTTCTGTCCAGCCTTTGCCGGCCCCACGACTTTGCCCGATGCCTTGGTGTTTCGCGTGTACTCCGGTGCGAACGTCACCGTCAGGTAGGCCGGTTCTTTCGACGCGCCATCCAGCGCAGGGATCGTCGTCTCGGTGATAAGGGCGTGGGAGAACTCGCGTTGACCGACCGCCACCAGGTTCTGGTCCGCGAGGATGATCGCGCCGTCCTTGCTCAGCGCCTTGCCTGTCCACGACGCGTTGATCCAGTCGTACAGGTCGTTCGTCATCGACATCCCGAACTGCACCACGAACGGTTTGTAGTTGATTTGCCCGAGATGCTTCTTCGAAAAATGTGACGAGCCCACCGGCTCCGAGACGACTTCAGCGACGGCCGCGCCGCCGTCCAGTGATTTCAGAAACCCTGTCTTGACGCCATCGAGGACCAACTGAAAGTTCCCGGCGACGTAGCTGCGAGTTGCGACGGGCATGACGTGTCCTTTCCGTGCGGCGCCGAGCGATTTCGAGGGAGGTGTGGATTCTCCCTCGCCCCGGCGTCGGGGTCCAGACACTAGCGGCGGGTCTTTCCTGGCCTGAGCCTCGTCGAAGGCAGACCCGCCCGAGTGCAAGAACTACTTCCCATCGATGGAGAACGCGAGCAGGACGTTGCCCGACATGCCGCCGACGAATGCATAGCCTGAATTGACGAACACCGTGCCTTCGACCACGACCGGCCCGGGTCCGTCGGGCTCGTGGGAGCGAGGGATTGGCGCCGCCGCGACCGCGAAGGATGCGGGGAAAATGAAGGCTGCTGCTGGTGGTCTCGGCAAGTTCTGCACGAGCTGCACATCTCGTACGACGGCAAGGAGGAGAGCCAGAAGGCCGTCGACCGCTTCCTCGAGCTCTATGCCGACGATGCGTTCCACCAGGTCGGACCCGCGTCAACCCAGATCGGACCGGTGATCTTCCACGGCAAGGATGCGATTCGAAAATGGGCTGACGACTTTTCGAAGAAGTATGTCGCGCTCAACTACCGCATCAAGGAGAAGCCGCTCCAGCCCTTCTACACGATTCCGTTTCCGTGGGGAGGAACGGGCGCTTCGACTCAGTTCGAGGCGATCTTCACCAGCCGCGACGACCGCCGTCAGTTCGTGGTGCCGGGCGCCGTCTTCTTCATGTTCGACGAATCCGGAAAGATCGACAGCGTCCGACTTTACCTCTTGCGCGACGAGACCACAGAGATCGCATAGCGCTCAATCCCCAACTCCCAACTTCCAACTCCCAACGGCGTGCTTCTTGGGAATTGGATGTTGGGACGTGGGAAGTTGACCGGTTACAGCTCTAGTACGACACCCTCACGTTGAAGCGAATCAGCCGCGGATTCAGAATGCTCTGCGGCTGAAGCAAGCTCGGCCCGTACGCCGTGTTGACCTGGGTAATCGCGTTGCTGTTGAACGCGTTGAAGAAGTCGAACTGAGGCCGCACCGTCATCCGTCCGAATCTGAAGTCTTTCGACACCGCGAAGTCCACCTGGTTGACACGATCCAGGAACACCGTGCCCGGCTCGTTGAGTGGCATCACGTTGACGGTCGTCTGCGTCAAGCCCGGCGCAATCGCTCTCCCGACCGAATACTGAATGGCGAGATCCTTCCCGACGTTGCCTGCGTCACGCGCGCTCTGTACACCTGGCAGGTTCTGTAACAACCCGCTCAGACGAAATCCGTACGGCAGGGCATATGTGCCACTCAGCTTGAACTGAGTGAGGAATGGGTACGAGGCATCGCAGTATCGGAGCCGGTTCGGATCGTCCACCTGGCACGTCTCTTCGTGCAGCTTGCCCGTTGTGATCCCTCCCTGGAGCTGCGTGCCGTTGCGGAAGCGCGAGTTCATGGAGAAATCGATGCCGTGGTACTGCCGGCCGTTTTCGGTGGTGTTGAACCGGTGGTTGTCGATCACCCCTAACTTGCTCGGCGCGATGCTGTAAATCGGAATCGTCTCGCCGTTCCCGCGCGGATCGGCGATCGGGATGATCGAGTAGTCGGCATGGGTCGTGGCGAGGTTGTCCTCCCAGAAATCGCGGTAGTACTTGCGGTAGTAGTAATTGAGCGATGCCGACAGTCCCGGGAGCAACTCGTGCTGCACGCCGGCGCTGTAGAGCAACTGGTAGGGCCGCTTCAGATCGGGGTCGGGCGTCGTGACATTGGTGGGTTTCCCGAAGTTGAGATTTGTCGACGGACCTAACTCGTTCTCCTGCGCGATGTCGTCGAGGTTCAGATCACGCCACGTGCGGGTGTCGGTGCCTCCGCCCATCGGATTATAGGAATCAGCCAGGTTCGATGAGAACGACGTGACGTACTTGCCGAAGTTTGCCTTGAGCGCTGTCTTCCCATTCCCAAACAGGTCATAGGCGACGCCGAACCTCGGGCTGATGTCGGTAAACACTGGCAGCGTCACGTAATTCGCCTGCGTGAAGACACGTTCCGGCAGGAACCGGCCCGCAGGTGCCGTCTGATCGCGCACCGATCCCTTGAAGTGCTCGAATCGCAACCCGGGATTGAACGTCGCTCGTCCAACCGTCCATGAATCCTGGACGTAGACGCTGACCTCTCGATCGATGCTGGTATCCTGCACCGATGGCACCGTCTGCAGGACCACTGAGTCGGGAACGCCCAGGCGGTATTGCTGCTGAAGACCGCCGTTGTTCATCGGGGTCACGATCGTGCGGTAGCCGGTGTCCCACATCAGGCCGACTTTCATGTTGTGGCCCCCCGACACGTAGGACAGGCTGGTCATGTACGAATTCCGCGGCGAGGCGAACGTCGAGTCGAACGTGGTCGGCGCGTTGTAGTTCCAGGCATTGGTGAGATCGCGCTTGCGGATGTCACCGTAGTTCGTTCCCGCCGGGCATTGGTTGAACGCGACGAAGCACGTGGCCTTGACCGTCACCGGCTGCGCCTCGAGCACCGCATACCACCAGATGCGTGAGAAGCCGGCTTCGAGCAGCATGTTGTTGCTCAGGGTCGTCGTCGACTTGATCTGTGTGACGGACGCGTCGTTCGGGTACTGCGCGAACGATTCAGGAGCACCGCCGCGATTCTCGATCCCGAAATGACGGCGCCAGCGTGGCCCGTTGCTGTAGGCCCCGGTCACGCGAGTGTTCCGCAACTGCGTCGTGAGGCGCACGTCCACGGATTTGAGGTCGGTATCATCGGAGGCTTGCTCCGCGCCGGGCGGTATCACCCTGGGATCGGACTGCCCCCAGTAGACGTTGGGCACGTTCTCGGCGAAGCCCCAGTAGCGGCCCGACCCGAAGAACCACAGCTTGTCTCGCAGGATCGGCCCGCCCACGTTGCCGTTGGCGTCCCACAGGTGGTCCAACCCTCCTGACGACGGATTGAATCCCCTCGCACGCAGCTCGTCGTCGACGTTTTCCGCCTGGAGACTGTTGTTGGAGAACGTCCCCAGGAACTCATACGTGAACGTGTTGCCGCCGCTGCGCGGAATCATGTTCACGGATACACCGGCCGCCTGATTCTCGGCACTCCCGCCCGATACGGTGTAGGACATCTCCTGGAAGATCGCTTCGTTGTGGTAGATGCCGTTGAACCAACCTTCGCCGAAGCTGTTGTTGGCGTGCATGCCATCGATCTTGAGCTGGAAGTCTTGGCCCCGGCTGCCGAAGGCAACCAGCGTACCTGACTGCGCCGTCGAACTGCCGCCAACGTCGAACCGACCCATCGTGACGCCGGGAATCACATTGCCGATTGTCTGAAAATCACGACCGGTTGGCAGCGCATCGAGCAGTTCGCGGTCCACGACCTCGCGACGCGCGGTGTTCTGGACGTCGACGATCGGCGACTCTCCGGTGACCGTGACCGTCTCTTCGATCGCTCCGACGCGCATCTCTGCATTGACCGGCGCCGTGAAATTCGCGTCGAGCACGACACCCTCGCGCTTCACGGTGTTGAACCCCTGAAGGGTGAAGGTTACCGAATACGTTCCCGGCCTCAGATCGACCACGCGGTATTGACCAGAGTCATCAGTCACGGCCGAGCGGGTCTTCTCGATGAGTGCAGGGCTCGAGACTTCCACGCTGACGCCCGGCAGGACAGCGCCGGAGGAGTCGCGCGCCACGCCAGCGATGGCGCTTTGAGCGGCGGCAAACCCAGGAACGAGGACGCACCCGAGAACAAGGAACACCTTCAGGAGTCGCCAGGACATATCCCCTCCTTTTGAACGCGATTGAGGTTCCCTAATGCCGCACGTCTGGTTCAGGCGCGACCGGACGCTCGACGTCCACCAACTCTCTCTTGATGACCTCCTGGTTTGGATTGATGGCCAGCAGTTGTCGAAGCGCGATCGTCAGGTGAGCGCGCGCGTCCACGTTGCGCGGGTCGAGTTGCACGGCGCGCCGGTAGTGCTCCGTGGCCTCAGCGAGCAGCCCCGTCGAGTACAGCGCGACGCCCAGGCCATCGTGTGCCAGCGCATAGTCCGGATCGAGTGTGAGGGCTTGCCTCAGGCTCTCGATCGCCTCGGCGCGGCGCCCCTGCCGGAAAAGAGCGTTTCCCAGGTTGTAGTGTGCCGCGGCGGAATCGGGCCGTACCCGCGCCGTGTGCGCGAAGTGCTCCGCCGTGCGATCGACGTGACCTGCCTCCGCATGCAGCAACGCCACATCGTCATGCAGCGCTGCGTTGTCGGGATCCGTCTCGAGCCTCTTCTCGACGCCGACAATCTCTTCGCGCACGATCCGCTCGCGCGCCGCGCGCGCCAGCCGCGGGCGGTCCGCCGGGTTGCGCGCCACAACCTGCAGCCAGAGCTCCGCCATCTCGTCGTTCGTGTGTTGTCCGTACGTCACGCGCCGCGGCGGACGATGAGGGTTGTGAAGGTTGTGCGCGGAGTTGTCGTAGACGAACTCGAAGGTGATCGTCGTGCCCGCGGGAAGGAACTGGGGGCGCGCGTATCGAAAGACACCCTGCCAGTTGAAGTCCCAATCGCGAATGTAGATCAGCCACTTTCGCGATCCATCAGGCAACGACGCGTAACTCCTGACCTCCCTCGCCAGGAGGTGCGCGTGCGGCTGAATGGTGTAGAGGTCAACGTCTACGTCCAGGACAAACGTATCGGTCACCTCATACCGGCGCTCACCAGGAGGGATGTCCATATGCTGCCTGGTCATCCGGATGAGTGTCGGCTGAAGCTGCGGCGACGTCTCGCTGAAGTACAGGCCAAGCCGCCCTTGAATCCCCTCAGGCTTCCCCGTCGGCCTGAGGTGCATCATCAGAATCAGGTCGGCGCCACTCGGAAGCGGCCATGACATTCCACGCGGCGCGACGTTCGACGTGAGGCCAGGCAACCAGCCAAGGAAATATCCATCAGGGCTCATCGCCGAATGCGGCACGAGACCTTCGTATCCCGGCTCGGGATCCTGCTCGTCGAGGCGGCGGGAGGAGCGCGTCGGATCGAATTGCATCGTCGCGTGATGCACTGCCCTGGAACCAGGCAGGTATTCCCACGCCCTGATGTACCGCGACGCGGGCACGTCGATTGGGAGCACGAAGTTCCTGTACACATCGTCGCCAGAGTCGCGCAATGAGTAAGGCGCGGTTTCGAGGACGAGATCCGGTGTACCGAGCTGCCACTGTCCGGTCCACGATGGCAGCCTCGGCAACGACGCGCGATCGCCTTCGACGAGACCACCTTCGAGCCATCGAGCGAGCGTCGCGATCTGATCGCGGCTCAATCGCCGCTCATCCAGGAACTCGCCGTAGCCAAGTTCCGGCTTCCAGGGCGGCATGACGCGATCGCGCGTCGCCGCGACAATGGCGGCGGCGTGACTCTTTGCCTCGTCGTAGGTCAGGAGTGAGAAGGGGGCGATGCCTTCAGGTCGATGGCACGAGGCGCACGCCGTGAACAGGATCGGTGCGACGTCCCGTGTGAATGTGACTTCGGACTGCCCTGCTGGCACACCGGTGCGCCCGCGTCCGAACGGCGCCCAGCCGGTGAGAGGTGCGCCCGCGGCCACCACCACGACTACAGTCGCAGCGGCAGCCTGCCTTGCTGTCATCTGTATTACCGCGTTCCAGACAACGTGGCCGATTAGAGGCCCGGGCTCAACACGTTGTCAAGGAGCGGATCGATCGTGTAGCGAGGACGGGCTAACGGCCATCGACGGAAAACGCCAGCAAGACATTGCCAGGCATGCCGCCGACAAACGCATACCCTGAATTGACGAACACCGTGCCTCCGACCACGACCGGCCCAGGTCCGTCGAGCGATCCTCCATTCGCGGGAACGCCGTTGACGGTGTCGTACTTCTGCGCGGTGTCGACGTCCCAGATGATGTCGCCATCGTCGCTCGCATACGCGCGGAGATGACCATCCAGTCCGCCCGAGAACACGACTCCCGGGATCGCAGTGACCGCCGCTGACTGCGCAGGACTGCAGCCGGGCGTCGGCGGTTTCTGCTTCGGACTCGATCGCAAGCGCTACCCGTGAGGCGACGAGGGCGGCCGCGGCCGCGCGCACACGGATCGGCGAATGGTCCAACCGCCGTCGGCTCGTTCGCAGCGAACGCGTACGACCTGTTCGACATGGCGGGCAACGTCTGGGAGTGGACGAGCGACTGGTACGAGCGCGACTACTACGCCGTCAGCGCCGACAGGAATCCCACCGGACCGGCGCCCGGCAGCTATCGCGTCATTCGTGGTGGCGGCTGGACCGAAGGCGCGCAGCTGGCATCGTTCCGCAACTACGCTGACCCCGAGATGCGCACGCTCATCATCGGCTTCCGCTGCGCCAAGGCACCCTAGCTGATCCCGGCGACCTCTGCGCTGTGCTGGCGCCAGAGCGCGTTCGTGGGGCGCCATTGACTCCACCCGACGGTTGACGAATCATGCGCCTGCGAGGAGCATCAGCCTCATGAAACAAAAACTGGCGTTGGTCGTCGCGCTCGCCACGACCGGCTTGGCCGTCGTCTTCACCCAATCCCAGTCGCAGTCGGTACCGGCTGGCGTGCCCAATATCTCCGGTACGTTCGCGGGTCGGCGCTGCGTACCCGCCAACTCGGACGTCTGTCCGGAGATGAACGCCAAGGGGGCCGAGCGCCTCATGACTGCGCGCGGCAAGGCCTTCATTGCTGCCTTCGATGAGCCGGCTGCGCCCAAGTACGACTGCTCGCCGGCAGGCGTACCGATCATCTTCGGCGATCCGTGGGCCGTCCGGATCGAGCAGCTCGCCGATCGCGTGAACTTCACCTACGAAAAAGACGATGTGGTGCGGACCGTGTGGCTGGAGGGACACGGGCATCAGAGGCCCCGATCGGGGTTGTTGTTCATGCACGGTTACTCCACTGGACGATACGAAGGGAATCAGCTCGTCGTCGAGACCAGTCACTTCACGTTCGATCCCGAGGGGTTCGCCGGCGACGTGATCAACGCGCCTTCGTCCACGCAGAAAAGGTTGGTGGAGCGCTATTCCCGGAACGGCAACACGCTGCGGCTGGACCTGGTCGCCGAGGACCCGGTCTTCCTGCTCGCCCCAATCACATACACGATCGAATACCCGGCGACCAACGAGCCGCTCTCGCTGCCCTGGAGCTGCGACCCCGTATCAGCGCAGCGCAATCTGCACGTGGTCAAGTCCAAGTACCCGCAGGATCCGCCGATCAATCGGAGAAACTCACAATGAAACCTGCCGCATTCATCGGCGCGATCGTCTTCTGCGCTGCCGTCACGCTGGCGGCCCACCACGGGCAGGCGGGTATCTTCGACGAGAGTCGCATCGTCGAATTGAAGGGCACCGTCAAGGAGTGGCGCTTCATCAACCCGCACCCGATCCTCGTGCTCGAAGCACCCGATGAGAAAGGCGTCCGCTCTGAGTGGGACGTCTATTTCGGACCCGGCGCCGTACCCTCATTGCGCCGGCAGGGTT
>Ga0247825_10002512_pt1 | contig 12081 bp, 12 predicted proteins | sample 13C_Vanillin_Day_FD_194413 | JGI IMG/M metagenome (GOLD analysis project Ga0247825, IMG submission 194413) | Soil microbial communities from agricultural site in Penn Yan, New York, United States - 13C_Vanillin_Day48 | ecosystem: Environmental > Terrestrial > Soil > Agricultural land | place...
GTCATTCGAGGTGTCACTGGTGGGACGATTCATCGGAGACGTATCCCCGATATGTTATCCGCCGGCCATATACCCCTGGCGGGCGGTAATCGCCGGACGGCGTCCCTTGACGCGGACCTGAAGGCGATGCCAGCCGGTGGCGGAAACGCCGCGCGGCGTGAAGCTCAGGACGTATCGGCGCCGGAACTCGTCGAGGATTCCGACGAATGCCCTCTGCAAGTCCATCGTGGAGGAGATCTCCAGCGACTGCCCGCCGGTCTGCTCGCTGAGGCTGCTGACGAACCCGACCTTCCCCGAGCTTCCCGCCGTGACACCGTAGACCACCGCGTCGCTGCGTCGCGCCGATTCCAGTACTCGCTCGGCCGGCAGGATGCTGGCGGTATCCCGACCGTCGCTGAAGACGACAACCAGGTCGCGGCCCACGTCCCGCCCGGCGAGCATCAGTGCGGAGTAGGCGCCGTCGACGAGCGCCGTGCCACCCGCCGGCTGCACCTTGTCCAGCGCGGCGCGGACGGCCGCCACGTCCGCCGAGAGCGCGTGCGCCAACTCAATGCCGTCGCTGAACGTGAGCAGTGCGGCGCGGTCGGCCGAACCAAGTCCGCCGAGCACGGCGCGGGCGGCCAGCCGCATATGCAGAAGCCGTTCGCCCGTCGTGCTGGCGCTCATGTCGAGCGCCAGGATCACGTTCAACGGTAACTTGCCGAACTCGATCAGATCGATCTGCTGCACCACGCCGTTGTCGGTGACCTCGAAGTCGGCCGCGGTCAGGCCGGTCACGGCGGCGCCGTTGTCGGTCACGAGCACGTCAACGCGTACGGGCGCAGCCTTCGAGGCGAACGTGGTGTCCTGCTGTCCGGCGATTCCCGGTGAAAGGCCGACCTGAAGGTCGGCCTCCACCCCTGCACAAACCGCGAGGACAACGGCGAGCGGCGCGGCTAGACGGAGGACGGCGATCATTTCTGGCCTGCGGCCGGGGGAAACGCGCGGCCGAGCGACGCAAGGAGTGCGGCCGCGGTGCGGCCGGCGGACTGGGAATAGAACGTCCACGGGTCAGGCGACGGCGCGGACCCGGTCGTGGCCAGCGCCTCGTCCATCCATCGCCTGGCGGCAGCCCGGTTACCGGATCGCGTCTCGATTTCACTGAGCGCAAGACGAGGCGCCTGCGCTCGCGGAACGAGCGCCGCCGCGCGTTCGTACGCCGCCCGTGCGTTCGCGATGTTGCCGCGCGCGTCCTCTTCTCGTCCGATCAGGAAATGCGCATAGTAGGTGACTACTGGATCGCTTGCCTGCGACGCCGTTCGCAGCTCCGCCAGCGCCTCGTCGTGGCGGCCGAGCCGCCCCAGCACCTGGCCCAATCGCAGATGCGCTTCGACGTATTCCGGGTCTGCTTGCAGGGCACGGCTGAACAGCTCCTCCGCGCGTCGGAGCTCCTCCCGTTCGGACCCAAGCACGGTCACGTCGCCGAGCGTTCGCGTCGCAACAGCGCTCTGGTAGCGCGGCGCGGCAAGCGTTTCATGATGGGCGCCGGCCAGAAACAGAACCGTTGTTTCGCCCGGGAGGAGCCGAAGCGCGGCAGCGGTATGCGTCACATCGAGCTGGCGCAGATCGAGCAGCGCCGCCATCGTCGCGCGATACCACAGGCGGACCGTTTGATCGCGTTCCGGCGTCTCGCGCAGATCGGCGCGCGGGTCGGGGGTGACGAGTTCGAGCAGGCGCCTCGCCATGTCCAGGTGATCGACGGTCGCCTCCAGCGCGGCCTGCTGCCCGTCGGCGACCTGCACTATCGTCCGCTGCAGCGGAAGATAGTCCGCACTTGCCGCCCAGGTCAGGATCGGCGGCGCACGCAGCGCGACGTCTGTGTGGAGGAGGGCGCCACGCTTGAGGAGGTCGTTGACATCCAGCTGCGTAACGGTCCGTTTGGCGAACTCTCTGAGCTCGATGATGTGCTTCGACGCGTAGACCGTACGCCACGCGCGCTGGGCTCCGACCTTCACCGGTTCTGTACGAAACCTGTCCGCCTGCTGCGGCGCGGGGCAACGCTCGCACATCAGGAGCCTGATCGCGGCGAGATCGTCGCGGACGTTCTGCAGCGACTCGCGTCCCCACGACCGCATCGCCGAAACAGCCGCGTCCACGCGGCCCGGCGCGTGCTGCGAAACGACCGCCATCCACTCCTGCAGCTCGGCGATCCGGTTGCTGGAGTCCGGACGGTTCTGTCCGGCCGGTAGTACCGAACCGACCGTCACCGCAAGAAGCGCGACGAAGAAGCCTGTGCGCATGGAAGGTCAGCCTGTTGAACCGGCGAAGTATACGCCGCCGGCGTTCAGTCGTCGGGTTCGGCCACGGCCACGGCGCCGGAGCGGGTCTTCGGACCGGACCGGACTGGTGCCGGCTTCCTCGAGTAAGGATCGCGCGGCGACTCGGGCCCGGATCCGGAAACTCTGAATCCAAGCCAGCGAAGGATCCGTGTAAGCAAGGTCGTCATGACATCCTCGAATCCGTTTCGACCGACGGCGTGCGTGCGGCGTCGCGGGTCCACACGCGAGCGCCTTCGCTGCGGAATGGACCTGCGTAGACGACGCCGTCCGGTCCGATGAAGTCTCGTGCCCGATCCGCCAGCCGCTGGGCATCGTCATCACGGCCGACGATGCCGTAGACGGCGGGGCCCCAGGAGCTTTGGCCGACGCCGAGCGCGCGCCATTCGCGCATCCGGTGCACCAGCTCCTCGCTCACGCCCGTGGCGAACGTGCTGCCCTGGACGGCCGCGAACCAGCGGCCGGTGATCTCCTGGATCTGCGAGAGCGCGCGGCCGAAATTCGAGAGGTCGGCTTCGACAACCGACGGCAACAGCAGCAGCAGGACGAGGTGCGCGACGCGCTCGACCTCCTCCTGTCGCGGCATCGGCAGCCGGTAGAAGGCCTCCTCTTCCCGAACACCACTCAGTCCCTTTCCGCCGGGAACCGCGACGACGCATCGCCACTCCGCCGGGAACGGAACACGGGCAATCAGCGGCCCGCAATTGTCGAATCCGGTGTGCCGGCCGCCTTCGACCACCAGACCGCCGCCTGAAAAGATCCAGGTACCGATGGCGGAACGGCGCGCGCGGCCAACGGCCTGCGCCAGCGCCGGCGGATCGGTATCGAGCCCGTACAACTCGGCCAGCGCACGCGCGACCGAGAGCGCCAGCTGTGTTCCGGAACCGAGACCGGCGTGCCGCGGCAGCGACCGGTGCACACAGACACGGGCGCCTTCGCGGATGTGGTGGTGGTCGAGAAACCGCTTCGCGAACCCTGATGCCCGCTGCGCGTCCGGTCCGTGCGCGGTGACCGTCAGGGCCCTGGACGCAGATACGAGCAGCGTCGCGTCCGGAGCGGCCGCACCGATTCCTCCGAACCACCGGCCCAGCTCGCCGCGGAGGTCGAGCACGCCGAAGTGCAGCCGGGCGGGCGCTTCAACGAAGACTTCGAGGCCGGCGCCGGTCACGATTCCACCACCGCGAAGGTCCGGCTAAAGCCGGACACTACGTAAGAAATGGGAGCGGTCACGCTTTCACCACAGGGGAAGACGGGGCGCTGCGAATGTACTCAACGAGCAGCGCCATCGCCTCGAATTCCCGCGGACCGGCCGTCTTGTCGACGATGACCTGCAGCCGCTCGACCTCGCCGAGAAGGAACTCGCGCGGCAGAAGGTGGACACGCGTGGCGTAGATTGCCGTCTCGAGCACCGCGTGGCGTGCACGATTGAAGCCGACGAACTCCCGCCTGATCTGGCGATGCACGGTCCGGGTGTCGATTCGCGATCGCGGAGGCGTGCTGTCGATCGCGGTCACCTCGAGCTCGCGCCACGAACACGCGTCAGCCAGAACGACACCGCGAACGGCCTGCGCGGGAACGGTCTGATACGCCGGGTTGCTGATCGCCGCCTTTGCAAACACCCGCACATCATCGATGAGATTGACGACGGCGGCACGAGTGGCGAGCACATTTCGATACGTCGCGGTCTCCAGGAAAGGCTTCAGGACAATCGACTCCGGCTCCGCGTCGGGGTTCCATTCCACGCCCATTGGGGCGCAGTTCACCTCGCCATCCTGGGCGACGGTGGTGACGATGGTCTCGACGATCACTCGCCGCACTCCCGTGTCACGAGCGCGGCATATGCGGCCGCCACCCTCCGCGTGATCGCCCCCGGGGCTCCTGTTCCTATCGGGTGTCCGCCCACCCGCACGAAGGGCGCGATGCCGCGCAGCGAGCTGGTCAGGAATGCCTCGTCCGCGTCCCGCAACTCATCGAGACCGAACGGCCGTTCGTCCACGGTCACACCGAGTTCCGCCGCCATTTCGATCACCGCCCCCCGCGTGATGCCGGGGAGTGCGGCGCACGACGTCGGCGGCGTTGCCAGCGTGCCGCCGATCACCGCGAACAGGTTGCTGGCCGACGCTTCGGAGCAATGACCCGCAGTGTCGAGAAACAGCACCTCGTCCGCCCCGGCCCGGCGCGCCTCGATCAGCGCCAGGATCGCGTCGGTGTACGCCACCGTCTTCAGCCCCGCCGTGATCGCGTGCTCGTTCCTCCGGCCTGATGCCACGTGAGCGGTCAGCCCGGTTTCGTAGATGCCTGTGCCGAATGCCGGAGGGGGCGCGACGGTGACGACGACCGTCGGAACCGGGTCGGGCGGCACGCCGACTCCTCCGGGCGCGACGCCGCGGCTTACGGTAAGTCGAATACTCGCCTCCGGCAGGTGCGCGGCACGGATCGCCGCGTCCACCCACTCACGCAGTTCGGGCGGCTGCGGAATGTCCAGCCTGCGGAGCGCGCCATCGATGCGCGACAGGTGGCGATCCAGATGGAACACCTTCCCGTTCCGCGCCTTCATCGTCTCGAAGACACCGTCGGCGAGGGTAAACCCGCGGTCGCGTGCGGAGATATGTGCGCCCTCCGACGGAAACCGCTTGCCATCGACCCAGACGATCGTGTGCGTGTCGGTCACCGCACATGCTCCACCGGTGGAGGCACGAACGTCTGCGGTTCGTCCTCGACGGGAGGCGGTGTGCCGGGCGCGCCATCGGCGCGTGCGGCGACATCCGCAGGCCGCGCCCGATCGCCGCGGAGAAACCGATCGAGCATCGCATAGCCGTACTCGGTCGCCGCGGATTCCGGATGGAACTGGACGCCGATCACCGGATGCTCGCGATGCGCCACCGCCATCACTTCCTGATCGTCGCGGGACGTGGCCAGCACGCGCAGTTCCGGCGGCACATCGGGTTTGGCGATGACCAGCGAGTGATAGCGGGCGACACGAATCGGCGACGGCAGGCCAGTGAAGATGCTCGTCCCATCGTGCACGAGGGCCGAGGTTTTGCCGTGCACCGGACGGCCCGCCCGGACGATCGGGCCGCCGTACGCCGCGCCGATACATTGATGTCCCAGGCACACGCCAAGAATGGGAGTGGTCCGGCCGAGACGGCGAACGACGTCGGTCGAGATTCCGGCTTCAGTGGGCGTGCACGGCCCTGGAGAAATGATGATGTGCGATGGCGCGAGCCGCTCGACGTCGTCGACCGTCATCTCGTCATTGCGATGAACCACGGCTTCCCAGCCCAGCTCGCGCACGTAGCGGGCCAGGTTGTGCACGAACGAGTCGTAGTTATCGATCAGCAGAATCATAGAGACCCGTAGGGCGCCAAAGCGTCGATCATGCCACGGGCCTTGTGGAGCGTCTCGCGGTACTCCTGCTCCGGGTCCGAATCGGCCACGATGCCGCCGCCGGCGCTGAAGTACACGCGATCGCGGCCCGCCGGCGCGATAACCGTCCGGATCGCAATGCTCGTGTCGAGCGCGCCGGTGACGCTGTAGTACCCAATCGACCCGCAGTACACGCTGCGCTGCGACGGCTCGAGCTCCGCGATGATTTCCATGGCCCGGACCTTCGGCGCTCCGGTAATCGATCCACCAGGAAAGGCGGCGCGCACCAGGTCGAGCGCGTCGTGCCCGGGCGCCAGCTCGCCCACCACCGTGGATACGAGGTGATGCACCGTCGCGTAATGCTCGAGCGCGAACAGCTCCGGCACGCGCACGGTGCCCGCGCTGCAGACGCGCGACAGATCGTTGCGCATCAAATCGACGATCATCAGGTTCTCGGCGCGGTCCTTGGCGCTTTCCGACAGCGCCTGACCAAGCAGGCCATCGTGTTCGGGGCCGAAGCCGCGCGGCATCGTGCCTTTGATCGGCCGCGTCTCGACATGACCATCCTCGCCCACGCGCAGGAAACGCTCGGGCGAGGCGCTGACGACGGAGACGTCCGGCGTTTCGAAGAAGGCGGCAAACGGTGCGGCGTTGCGAATCCGCATCCGCCGGTACAAGTCCCACGGCGACTCGGTCAGCGGCGCCTCGAAACGCTGCGACAGGTTGGTCTGAAAGATGTCCCCGGCAAGGATGTACTCGCGGACGCGAGTCACCGCGTCGAGATAACCCTCATGTGTGAAGGAGGATCGGACGTCGAGACGCCGATCCCACCAGCCGCCTTCGACGGGATGTGATGGGGCCGCGGCACCCCTGAAGGGGTGCCCTACGTCGCCGCTGTCCGCGACCTCGTAGGGCGCCCCTTTACGGGGCGCCGCGCCCGTGCGATCGCCGCGAAGCCTGTCGATGACCGCCTGCGCGCGCTCGTCTGCCCTTCGCGCCCGCGCCGCATCGTCCATTTCAGGGATGCCGGTCGAAATCAGCCACGCACGCGATGCGCGGTGATCCCACCCGATCACCCAGTCATAGATCCCGAAGGCCGCGTCGGGAAGTCCTAGATCATCCTCATAGCGATTCTCGGGGATGCGCTCGAGCACGCGGCCCCAGTCGTACGCGAGATATCCGGCGGCGCCGCCCTGAAACGGCGGCAGCCCTTCGAGCGCGTCGCACCGGTATGCACCGAGCAGCGCACCAACCTGCGCGAGCGCGTCGCCCGCGACGATGCGCACGCCGTTGCGCGCGTCATGAACCTCCGTCCGCGCGCCCTTGCTCTGCACGATCGCAACCGGGTCCGCGGTCAGAAAAGAGTAGCGGCCGAGCCGCGTGGCCGGCGTCGCGCTGTCGAGAAAGAGGCGGTACGGCAGGCCGGCGAGCAGCTCGCAGCAGCGTGCCGGATCGGGAGCTTCGGTGAGCTCGATCACCGCGGACATCAGCTAATCAGGATATCCGGCTGAAGCCGGACTCTACGTCGTCGGCGGAAGGCCACGATACGGTCCCGCGAAGACGAGCTCGGCGATCGGCCGGCGCTGACCCGGAAACTCGCGCGACAGATGCTGCGGCGGCAGGTCCTCCTTCGGCCCGATCCGGCCGATGGCCGCCATCGCCTCAACCGTGAAGTCGTCCGGCACGTTCAGCGTCGTCTTGGCGCGGGCGTAGTCGAACCCGGCCATCCCGTGCACGACCAGCCCCTTCAGCCACCCCTGCAGGGCGAGGCTCATCCAGGCGGCGCCGGTGTCATACGAATGCGTGACGAGCGCCCGGCCCGATTCCTCCCGCGTCGTGCGCGAAATGAAGACGAGGAGCGCAGCGGCGCGATGGCACCACGTCTTGTTGCCCTCGTTCAACAAGTCGAAGAAGAGCGGCCAGTGCTCCGTGTCGCGTCGCGCATAGAGAAACCGCCACGGCTGCGAGTTGCCGGACGAGGGAGCCCAGTGCGCGGCCTCGAACAGCGTCAGCAGCTCGGCGTCGCCGAGCGCCTCACCGGACATCGCGCGCGGCGACCATCGATCCAGGAACACCGTATCGATCGGGTAGTCGGACTTGCGGACGTCGCTGCCTCGTTGAATCTCACTCATGACGGGTTCGGGCGCTCGTAGGGCGCCCCTTCAGGGGTGCCGATTTCTGCGTCAGCGTGACGTGCTCCGACTTCGCATCGTCTGGCGGGGTCAGGTATCCCCACGACAGCGCGCCCTCCTGACGGTACGTCTTTCCGAGCGTCACCGCCAGACTCGCCCGAGCCAGCTCCTTCCCGAGATAGAAGGCATGCGACGGTTCGTCCACGTCGAGCTGACTGAAGATCTCCTGGATGTTCGTGCCGCGCACGAACCGCTCGTTGTTGAGCACCGTAATCGCGTCCGCGTCGGCGAAGATGCGGAAGTTCGGGTCGGTGAGGCGCGCCTGCAGCGCGCGCAGCTCGTCCTCGGTGTAGGTGAGGACCACGGGGTCCTTGATCGTCACCAGCCGATCGTCCACGCCCTTGGGGATCGTTTTGTGTGTCACGGCGTAGTGCATCAGCTGACGCGCAATGCCTATCTCGCGCACGGCCCCTCGGGCCCACGGAATCACCTCCGTCGTCAGCACCGCCCGGATTCCAAGCTCCTGGCAGACGGCGATGAGCATCGCGTTCACCCCCGTCGAATCCGCCGCGGTCAGCTCCGTGAGGTTTCCAATCCCCATCAACATGTCCGCATCCGGATAGCGGCGGCGCGTTTCGGCATAGCGTTCGAGCGATGCCGTGAAGCCGAAGCCAATCGGCTCGAGGATCGGGTCGAGCAGATACGGCACGCCCCACGCCTCCAGCTTTTCGACGCTGCGATCCATCGTGTCGAGCGGCGCGCCGAGGTCCGGAACCACGACGACCCGCGCGGACGACCCGGCGAGATCGCGGGCCACGTCGATGTTGCTGCCGTTGACGCTGAGAACGAGCTCGGCGCCCGCCTCGACCGCGGTGCGGATCTCATTCGGGTCGAACGTGTCGATGCTGACGCGCATCCCGGATGACACGAGGTCGGCGACGACGGCGCGAAGATTCGGAAACGGAAGACCCGGCGTGCAGCCGATGTCGATGACATCGGCACCGGATGCGCGGAAGTACTCTGCCGCCGCGCGGATTGCCGCCGGCGTCAGGCGCGGCGCGTTGTTGACCTCGGCGAGGATCTCGATGTTCCACGCGCCGTATTCGCGCGCGGCCTCCGCGCGTCCGAAATACTGCGGAATCTCGCGCAGGTCCTTAGGCCCCTTCTCGACGCGCACGCCTGTCGTCGCGGCGACGGCGCCGACGTCGCCTTCGCAGAGGCCGGGAACCATCACCAGATCGGTGCCGGACGGCACCTCCAGAAAGCGTGCGATCCACTCCGTGGTCATCAGCGCGGCAACGGTAATGCGCATCACCGCCACGTCTGCGCTGAACGGCAGGTCGGCCTCCGAGAGCACACGCCGCAGCGCCGGTTCCGCCAGCTTGCCGGTGACGAACAGGACCCTTCGACTCGCGTCCGCTCGCTCAGGGCTGGCCGGTGCTGACCCGGAGGCCGCCACCATCAGCGCGGATCGCCGCTCCGCACGAACTTGTTCGGCGTCCCCTCGAGCGAGCCGCCGGAGGGCCGCCACAACACAACGTCCTCGATCTTCCGCGCCAGCTCGAAGTCCTTGTCGGTAATGCCGCCGGCGCTGTGCGTTGACAGCTTCACCGTCAGCCGTCCCCACGTCACGGACAGATCGGGATGGTGATACGCCGCTTCCGCGAGATATCCGATCGCATTGACCAGCATCAGCGTCGTCGGCCAGCCATCGGTCTTGTAGACACGCCGGATCCAGCCGTCTTCGAGGTACCAGCCCGGAAGATCTTTCAGCCGATCGGCAATCTCGGTGTCGTTGTAGGTACGTTCTTTTGTTGGCATGTGTGAAATCCGTTACATCACTACTCCACCACCGACGTTGATCGTCTCGCCTGTCAGAAACGACGCGGCCGGCGATGCGAGAAACACGACTGCGCCGGCCACGTCGGCCGGCTTCCCCCACCGCTTCAGCGGCGTGGACTCGGCGACGGCGCGGTACACACCGCGATCGACGCCTGAGCCAAACGCCGTTTCGATCCAGCCGGGCGCCACGATATTCACGCGCACGCGCGGCGCGACGCTGCGCGCCAGCGACTTGCTGAACGACGTGATCGCGCCCTTGGCCGCGGAATACAGCTGCGGGTTGGCCCCCTCCATCCCGGTGGCCACGTGATCCCAGCTGATATTGATGATGACCCCGCCGTCGGACTGCGCGGCCATCAGCTCCGCTGCTTTCCACGACGCGATCATCGTGCCTCGCAAGTCGACGCGCAGCAGCAGATCGAGCTTGTCCAGACGCGACAGCGCCTCGCCGCTGCTGGTCACGATATCCGCGCCGGCGTTGTTCACCCAGGCGTCGATGCGGCCAAACACGCCGCTGACCGTCTCCGCGAGCGTGTGAATGGACTGCACGTCCGCGAGATCCATGTGGTTGACGACGGCACGACGGCCGATCGCTTCGACGTCCGCCGCCGTCTCGCGCACGCCCGCCTCATTCGACCGGTAGGTGAGGGCGAGGTCAGCGCCAGCCCGGGCCGCCGCGAGCGCGATGCCCCGCCCGATGCCGCTCGAGGCTCCGGTAATGACCATCGTTCGCCCCGTCAGCGACGCCGAATCCCCCATTGAAGGGGATCATAGTAGGCTTCCCACCTCATGCGGTTGCTGGTGAGCGTGCGGAACGCCGCCGAGGCGGCTGCGGCCGTGGCCGGCGGCGCGGACATCGTGGACGCGAAGGAGCCGTCGAATGGCGCGCTCGGTCAGGTGTCCGCAGCCGTCCTCGCATCGATTGCGTCGGCGGTCGCCGGGGCGGCCCCAGTCAGCGCGGCGCTTGGCGAAATCTCTCGCGACGACATCGCCGGCGGCGCCGACGCCGCCACGCGTGCGCACGCAGCGTTCGTCAAGGTCGGTTTCGCGGGGATGCGCGGGCGGCTCGATGCCGCGGCCGGCCTGCTGGCGGCAGCGGCCGTCAACACCTCCGCCGCCGATCTGGTGCTGGTCGCATACGCGGACTACCAGAAAATCGAGGCGCCATCGCCCGACGAGGTGATCGCCCTCGCGGATCGCAGCGGCGCCGCGGGCGTTCTGCTCGATACCTGCGACAAAGATGGCCCACGCCTCACAACGTTGATGACATCCGACTCGCTGCGCGCGTTCGTCGCGCGCGCCAGGGCAGCGGGACGCCTGGTGGCGGTCGCGGGCCGCCTGACGATCGAAGACCTGGAAAACGTGCACGACGCCGGCGCCGAGATTGCCGGTGTTCGTGGCGCGGCCTGCGAAAACGGCCGGAACGGCGTCGTCAGCGAGAGTCGAGTGCGTGCGCTGCGTCGTGCCCTGAGGCGCGACTGAGCCGATCGATCGCCTCATCGGCGGCAAGGCAGTCGCAGGCGCACCCGGCCGGCCGTGCGTTCTCGAAGTGCGCGTCAACGAGGTTCGGCCCGCGCGCACCGGGAGGTTTGATCAGCAGCAGTCGTGCGGCGCCCAGTTCGCCGGCGACCCACGCGGCGATGCTGTCGCTCGTCACGTCCCAGCTGTGTGACAGCGGGTCGGCCGCCTTCAGCCATGCCGATGGAGCCAGCACCGGAGTGTGCCCCCTGCGGTGCGCGTCCTCGATCTCTTCTCGCCCGGCGACGACGGCCCCTGCATCGATGCGCGCCGCCAGCAGGTGCGCATATTGATCCATTCCCAGGATCGCCATCCAATGTGCTTCTTCGTCGCCGAGCGGCAGACGTTCATCCACACGCCGCACAGCGTCCGCAAATGGTCCGCCGCCAGGGACGACGACAACTCGCAGCGTCCGGCTCACATCGGAGATGGCCGCAACGACGCGACCGAGATGATCGAGATGTTCGAGCAGTCCGCCGCCGACCTTGATGACCATGAGGCTTTGGTCCGCCTGAAGGCGGACACTACGTCTGCTGTACTGTCCGGCTTCAGCCGGACCATCCGCGCACAACAAGGCCACCGCTGCGGCTGGCGCATAGCGTGCCGCATCCTCGCCAATGTCGTCCGCGAGCGAAACGACATCCAGCGACACAGAGCGAGCGGCCGCTCTGGCAATGAAATCGCCGAGACCGGTGACAACGGCCGTCCGAAGCGCCGGCTGCCGTGACCGCACGCGCCGGATCGCCGCCGCGATGGTGGCCACCTGCCGGGCGGCAACCCAATCGGCGATGTGGGTGATCTCGGCGTCATCGAGGAGCTCGCGATCGGCGCAAATCACGCGCGCGATCCGCGCGCCGGCGAATTCGCGCGCCGCCGGACGTCCGTCTGGCGTCGGCACGGTGTAGTCC
>Ga0247825_10002513_pt1 | contig 12078 bp, 9 predicted proteins | sample 13C_Vanillin_Day_FD_194413 | JGI IMG/M metagenome (GOLD analysis project Ga0247825, IMG submission 194413) | Soil microbial communities from agricultural site in Penn Yan, New York, United States - 13C_Vanillin_Day48 | ecosystem: Environmental > Terrestrial > Soil > Agricultural land | place...
GCAGCCAAGGATGCCTACGACACTGTGCAGGCGCTTGCCCGGGAAATACTCAAGCTGCTCGTTCCCAGCGTGCAGACCGATCGCATCAGCTTCAAGCCCTTGGAGGACGAGAACGCGCGCCGCGCGATGCACGCCAACCTGTGGAAGAGCACACGCCCCCTGGACCAGCCCTCCATTCGGCTGCTGATCCGTACTATTGTCACAGAGCTGCTCAAGCCGGATGGGTTCGTTCTGTACCATATCGATGGCGATCGCCTCTGGGCCGAGCACGCGTCGAGTGACAATGTCCGCCAGTTTCACGAGCGCATGTTCCCACCGATACAAGCCGCGCTCCGCCATGAACTCGGGAAACAGCAGGTCCCCGAGAGCGCTCAAACCGAACGATTGAAGCGGCTCCGCTTGGTTGTGCCGTTCTACAGCATCGAGGCGTGGCTCTATCAGAACACCCGCGAAGCCATCCAACTCTGTGTCGAAGACGGCTGCGGCCAGTGCCCACCCAAGCTCGAGGCTTGGAGACTGTCCCGGCCCAGTCTGGATGAGGTTCCGCAGCCCAAGGAGACTCTCTGCCTGCGCGACCGATACAACGTGCGACTGGCTCGCTTAGGGTTTCCTTCCGTCGAAGTCTTCGAGGCCGGTACCTCCTTCTCGCATGCGGTCACAGAGATGCTCGATTGCACCGAGTTCCTGGATGCACTGGAACGCACCTCAGCACCGACCCCCTCGTGACCGAGCCCTCATCCGCTCAGTCGCTCGTCACCAGCAGGGGCGCTGAGAGCGGGCGCTCCTCGCAGTCCCGAGCCGTGCCGTCCTCCCACGCGAGCATCACGAAGTCCGCCGGCCCATCGAGCGCGATGATCGGATGGTGCCAGACCCCCGCGCGGTAGTTCACGCCCTGGCCCGGGCCACACACGAACGCGCGCAGCTGGGCCAGGTCCGGCTCTCCGCGCGCGTCACTCGGGCACACGACGACCAGGAAGCGCTGGCACGCCAGGGGCACGAACATCTGCGTGGAGCACGGGTGGCGCTCGACCAGGCGCACCTCGAAGGGCAGCGCCTTCGCCACCGAGCGGAACACGGCGAGGTTCGGCTGGGCCTCGGGCCGGGTGCTGGCCAGCTGGGCGACGCGATCGTACCGGGTGGCCGTCCCCTGGTTGGCGCTCGCGCCTCCTCCCAGCCCCAGTCCGATGACGTCACCGAACGGTGCGAAGGCCTCCTTCGTGAGGGGCTGCGCCCGAAGTGCCGCGCTCATGCTTGATGCTCCGAAGATGAAGTGAAACCAGCGCCAGCGTAGGACGCCTCCCCCAAAAGACGTATCTGTCTTTCACTATGCGCACACCTATACACACACCTTCACCCCGCCCAGGCACCGAAGCGTGCCAGGGCGGTGGCCATTCGCCGACCCCCAAGGTCTCCTTGAAAGAAGAGAGAAACCTTGAACACCAATATTGCATTGTAAGACTCAATTTCTGAGCATCCGAGTATCCCCCGAAGTACCCGAAGAGGTGTCCGCATGAAGAAGTTGATTGTGAATCTGGCTGCCCTCAACCTCATCGCCTGCGGTGGTGCGCAGTTCGAAGAGCAGGAGTCCCCAGAGCAGCTGGGCGTCAAGACCGACGAGTTGGTGGCGCAGGCCGATGAGAACGGCGAGCTCCCGGGCTATTTCATCGTGCGGCTGAAGGACGATGTGGATCCGACCGCGGTGGCAATGGCCCACGGCCTGGGTGCCAACTTCATCTATCGCAATGCCATCCGCGGCTTCGCGGGCCCCATCTCAGAGGTTCGCCTGGACCAGCTCCAGCGGGACTCCCGCATAGCGTACATCGTCAAGGATGGCGTAGCGCACACCATGGCGCAGACGATTCCCTACGGCATCAGCAACACCGCGGCGACCACGAGCTCCGTGCAAGCGGGTAACGGCTCGGGCACGCTCTCCGGGCCCACGGTGTTCATCATCGACACCGGTATCGCCAACCACGCGGACCTCAACAAGGTGGGCCACGTGAACTACGCGGGTGGCAAGAACGACGACTGCCACGGCCACGGCACGCACGTGGCGGGCACCGTGGGCGCCAAGGACGACACCAACTACGTGGTGGGCATGGCCCCCGGCGTGGCGCTGTTCGGCGTGAAGGTGCTGGGCTGCTCCGGCTCTGGTTCCTGGTCCGGCGTGATCTCGGGCATGGACTTCGTGTCCGGCCACTCGGCCTCGCAGAAGGTGGCGAACATGTCGCTGGGCGGCCCCTTCAACCAGGCGGTGAACGAGGCCGCGGCCCGGCTGGTGGCCAACAACGTGGCCGTGGCGGTAGCCGCAGGCAACGACGGCGCTGATGCGAGGGACTTCTCGCCCGCCAGCGAGCCATCGGTGCTCACCGTGGCGGCGCACGACTCGGGCAACGTCAACGCCTCCTGGAGCAACTTCGGCTCGCTGGTGGACCTCTCGGCTCCGGGCGTGAGTGTGCTCTCCACCTCGAGGAACGGCGGCACCACCACCATGAGCGGCACGTCCATGGCCTCGCCGCATGTGGCGGGCGCGCTGGCGCTGTACCGCGCGAACAACCCGTCGGCCTCGGCCACCCAGGCCATGAGCGCCGTGAAGGCCAACACCTCGGGCACCAGCTCGCGCGGCTTCGGCCGGCTGTACGTGGGCAACTGGTAGTCCGCTACCCGGCATAGCCGGGCTGACAGAGCAGAAGTCTCGCGGCGCCCTCTCTCACCTCTGCGTGGGAGAGGGCGTTGCCGATTCCAGGCCTGACTCCGTCGTGCAAGCAGGTGATCTTGCTCGAAAGTGATCCGAAATGACGGGTCCGATCCCGCGCTTGCCAGAACCTGTCTTTCAGGTACGGGCACCCGTACCCGAAAGACAGGTCTCTGCCGCCAGAGAAAACGGGACGCTAGAAGGCGCTCCCGCCCGAGCGCGTGCCCGGCGAGGACGACCTTCCCGCCACGACGGAGGTGTGCAGGACGAACGTCCCCGAGCTACTCGCGTCCGGGTTGCGGTTGGCCGACACGCCGTCCGTGCCGGTGAGCGACGAGCTGAACGTGGCCGTGCTCACCGTCGTCCCCTGAGCGTTCTTCACCGTCACCGTCTCGCTGCTGTTGGACAGATTGAGCGAGCCCGTCGACGCGGCCACCGCGTTGGTCACGGTCCCCGGAATGCCCGAGGCCCCGCCGAAGACCACGATCGCCTTGCCCGCCCCCAGCGTCGTGCCAGCGGCGAAGGTGTGCCGCAGAGCTGCCGCGTCCGAGACCGTCCACCCAGAGAGATCCACCGCCGTGCCGGCGGGGTTGACCAGCTCCACGAACTCGCCGTTCACATCCGAGCCCAGCTCGTTGATGAGCACCTCGTTGATGAACACGCTGCCCGTGCCACCACCCCCCACGGTGATGGTGAAGGCCGCGTTGCTCACGTCGCTGACAGTGGAGTTGGACGCGTCGCTCACCCGCACCCGCGCGGCGCTGGTGGAGCTGCTCGGCACCGTCCACGTGTAGCTGCCCGTGGAGGCCGCCGTGCTCGAGGTGATCGTCGTCCACGTGGAGCCATTCAGCGTATACTCCAGCTTGACGTTCGTGACGCCCGTGGCTGTCCACGTGATGCTGCGCGAGCTACCACCCGCCCAGCTCTCGCCACCGTTGGGCGAGTTCACCGTGACGCTCGCGGAGACAGTATCCCCGGGGATGAGGAAGTCCTTGATGACGGCCATGTGCTGCATGTTGGAGGCGCCGCTGTCGCCGCTCAGCGCCGGAGAGATCTCCGAGAGAGGCGAGTACACGCGCGTGTCCACCACCAGGCCCCCGGAGAAAGTGCTGCCGCCAATCACCGTGGCCACCTGGTACTGGCGCAGATCACCATCCACCAGCACGTGATCGTACGGCTTGCCCCGGCTTGCGTTGGTGTTGGTGTTCCCGTTGCGGTCTGCCGGGTACGGGCTCGCTGTCGACACCACCTGGGAGAAGGCGTTGAAGCAGGACTCGGAGCGGCTGTCCGTGTTGAAGTCACCGCCGATGGCCAGGTAGTCCCCCGTGGGGACGTTCGCCTTGATGAAGTTGACCAGGTTGGTGGCCTCCGTGTTGCGCACGCTGCTGCTGGCGGTCAGCAGGTGCACGCTCACCACCCAGAGATCCTTGGGGCCCGGCACGTCGATGCGCGCCCACGCGAAGTCACGGTTGCTCACCTGAGTATCGTCCCATTCGCCCGAGGCGATGATGGGCCAGCGGCTGATCACTCCGTTGGGGATCTGCGCGCCGGCTTCACGGTAATACGAGAAGTTCGTGCCAAACGCGGTGTTCACGAACTGCCGGATGGCGGTGGCCGAGTTATCGCCGTAGTTGAACTCCTGGATCATCACCACGTCCGGCCTGGTGCCCTGGAAGATGCGGATACCGTGCCCAGGGTCATAGCTCTGCAGATTGCCACTGGTGGTGTTGGCGGCCATCAACCGCACCGGCACACTCAGCGCGGACTCTTGCGTGGCCAGAGAGTCGCTGTCCACCCCGTCCAGCTCCTCGGCTCCGCCACAGGCCATGAGCGTCACGGAGAGCAGTGCCGCAATGAGACGGCGGTCCAGGAGCATCCACCTCGAAGAAGGTTCAGTGATTCGCACGATGTATCGGGTCCTGCTCCGGGAGCGGAGCGGTGAGGGGTTCGCGGAGACACCACGTCTCCCGGCGAAGCAAGCGCGGTTCCTGTTTCGCCGTTGTCTTTATCGCCCCTGCGAGACTCCGCGTTGCGTGACTCTCGCGTGATTTGCGCTGCGGCTCACAGTGCAGTCATCACTGACACCGCAACAAAGACATAACGAAGGCCTTTGCCTAAAACCGTGAACACCAGGAAAGGAATGTATCGCACGCCCACAAGCCCCGCCGCGAGGACGAAGGCATCACCCACCACGGGGAGCCACGAGAGGATGAGCACAGGAGCGCCCCAGGTCCTCAGCCGCTGCCGAGCCCGCTCCAGGCGAGGCCCCTCGCGCTCACTGCGGCGCGAGATCCACCGGCCCAGGCGCCCGCCTCTTGCACGCGCGCCCCACATCCCGAGCAGGTAGAGCGACAGCGCCCCTAGCACGTTGCCCACGGTGGCCACCGTGACAGCAGCCACGGGAGAGACACCTCCGGAGATGACAGCCACCAGCAGCGCCTCCGAGGGCATCGGCACGATCGAGCCCGCCAGCATCGCGACGATGAAGAGGCCCGGCAGGCCCCAGGCCGCGAGCGTGGAAGGGTCAAGCATCGTGGCCACCAGAGTTGCACAGCGGTAGGGTGCGCGTGGGAACTCCGTACAGCGAGGGAGCGCGGCATGCCTGAAATGGACAGCTACGTGAAGTACACCCTGGAGTTGCTGGAGCTGCTCGGGCCCGTACAGGCGCGCGCCATGTTCGGCGGGTGGGGCTTCTATTACGACGGGATGGTGTTCGGGTTGATCGCCGACGGGCGCTTCTATTTGAAGACGGATGAGCAGACGCGGCCGGCCTTCGAGGCCGCGGGCTGCGAGCAGTGGACGTACGACAGCGGCAAGGGCAAGCCACCCACCGCCATGCCCTACTGGACGCCTCCGCCGGACGCGAGCGATGACGCCCACGCCCTGCTGCCCTGGGCCCGCCGCGCCGTGGAGACAGCTCGGCGTGCAGCGGCCAGGAAGGCGTCCTCCAAGAAGAAGGCTCCGGCAGCGAAGAAGGCTCCCGCCAAGAAGGCAGCCGTCCGCAAGACTGCGCGGTAGGGCCTTATAGGAGCCAAGCGGGGCAGAAACCCCTCCGTTATAGTGGAAAAACCTCCGCCACCCCTCTCATCACTGGGGTAAGGTCCCGCTCCCCGATGGATGCTCCCTACGACAAGTTGCTCACGGTGCTGCTGGAGAGCCGCCAGCGCCAGTGCTTCTCTCCGGAGATCCGCACGGCGGCGCCCGAGTTCGTCCAGAAAGTGCTGGGGCTGCTCTTCCCCCACTTTGCCGAGCAGCTGGAGCGCCATGCGGCCGCCATTCAGCGCGATGTCATGGCGGTGGAGGCCTACCTCGTCCGGATGAAGACGTTGCTGGATCCGCTCTACCCGAGCGTGGATGCGAGCATCCCCCGGCGCTTCATCGAGCAGCTGCCGGAGATCTACTCCCTGCTGCAGCAGGACGCGGAGGCCATCCACGAGGCCGATCCCGCCGCGCGCAGCGTGGATGAGGTGATCCTCACCTACCCGGGCTTCTACGCCATGGCCATCTTCCGAGTGGCGCATACGCTGCACACGCTGGGCCTGCCGCTGCTGCCCCGCCTGCTCACCGAGTTTGCCCACCAGCGCACCGGCGTGGACATCCACCCGGGCGCTACCATCGGCCGGCGCTTCGTGATCGATCACGGCACCGGCGTGGTGATTGGCGAGACGACCGTCATCGGCAACGGCGTGAAGATCTACCAGGGCGTCACGCTGGGCGCGCTCGTGGTGCAGAAGAACCTGTCCAACAAGAAGCGCCACCCCACGCTGGAGGACGACGTGGTGGTGTACGCCAACGCCACCATCCTGGGCGGAGACACCGTGGTGGGGCGGGGCTCTGTCATCGCCGGCAACGCCTGGCTCACGCAGAGCGTGCCGCCCCAGTCCGTCGTCTCCCGCCGAACCGAGGTCCGCCCCCGCAGCAGCGCGACGGACCTGGGCGACCTGGAGTTCCACATCTGAACCACCGCGCAGTCTCTCCTACCCGAGGCCACCCGCATGAAGGCAGCCAACATCCTGCAGACCATTGGCAACACGCCCCACGTCCGCATCAACCGGCTCTTTCCCTCGCGCGTCGAGGTGTACATGAAGCTGGAGCGCGCCAACCCGGGCGGCAGCATCAAGGATCGCATTGGCCTGTCCATGATCGAGGACGCCGAGCAGCGCGGCATCCTCAAGAAGGACAGCGTCATCATCGAGCCCACCTCGGGCAACACGGGCATTGGCCTGGCCATGGTGGCGGCGGTGAAGGGCTACAAGCTGATCCTGGTGATGCCCGAGTCCATGAGCCTGGAGCGGCGCCGGCTAATGGCGGCGTACGGGGCGCAGCTGGAGCTGACGCCGCGGGCCGGGGGCATGAAGGGCGCCATCGCGCGCGCGCAGGAGATGCTGGCGCAGACGCCCAACGCGTGGATGCCGCAGCAGTTCGAGAACGAGGCCAACATCTCGGTGCACAAGCGCACCACGGCGAAGGAGATCCTCCAGGACTTCCCCGAAGGGCTGGACTACATCATCACGGGCGTGGGCACGGGCGGCCACATCACCGCGTGCGCCGAGGAGCTGAAGAAGGTGTGGCCCAAGCTGAAGGTGTTCGCGGTGGAGCCCACCAAGTCGCCGGTGATCAGCGGCGGGCAGCCGGGGCCGCACCCCATCCAGGGCATTGGCGCGGGCTTCATCCCGAAGAACCTGCACGTGGAGGCCCTGGATGGGACCATCGCGGTCCCCGAGGAGGAGGCGTTCGACTTCGCCCGCCGCTCGGCCAAGGAGGAGGGCATCTTCGTGGGCATCTCGTCCGGGGCGGCGCTGGCAGCGGTGAACCGGAAGCTCGCCGACATCCCGGATGGCAGCCGGGTGCTCACCTTCTGCTACGACACGGGCGAGCGCTACCTCTCTATCGAGAACCTGTTCTAAATCCCTGCCAGGGTCCAAGCTCCTCCTGTCGGCACGCGGATCGCGAGAGATGCCGCCCAGGAGGACCGGCCCATGCTCTTCCGGCAGCTGTTCGATGGCGAATCATCGACGTACACCTACCTGGTCGCCGACCCTGCCTCCCGGCAAGCGGCCTTGATCGATCCCGTGTTCGAGCAGCTCGAGCGAGAGCTCACGCTGGTGCAGGAGCTGGGGCTGACGCTGACCTACGCGATGGAGACCCACGTGCATGCCGATCACGTGACGGCCTCGGGCCTCCTTCGAGAGAGGACGGGCTGTCAGGTGCTGACTGGCGTGCTTGGCGCCCCCTGCGCGGACGTCCACGTGCGGCATGGAGACGAGGTGCGAGTAGGCGCTCTGGCCTTCCGGGTGCTCGCGACGCCGGGCCACACGGATGACAGCGTCAGCTACCTGCTCGAGGACCGGATCTTCACCGGCGATGCGCTCCTGGTGCGAGGCAACGGGCGTACGGACTTCCAGAATGGGAGCGCGGGTCAGCTCTACGACTCCATCACCCAGGTCCTCTTCGCACTTCCAGACGAGACGCTGGTGTACCCAGCCCACGACTACAAGGGCCGCACCGTGACGACCATCGGCGAGGAGAAGCACTTCAACCCGCGCCTGACTGGCAAGGAGCGCGCGGCCTTCATCCAGCTCATGGCGGAGCTGAACCTCCCTCCTCCGAAGAAGATCGACATCGCGGTGCCGGCCAACCGCGCCTGTGGCCTCAACCACTCTTGAAGGCGTGCACCAGCCGGGCAAGCCGCTCCAGCTCCTCCGGCTGGTTGTAGAAGTGGGGAGACACGCGCAGGCGGCCCCTGCGCAGCGAGATCGACACCTCCCGCTCGGACAGCCAGCTGGACAGCGGCCGCGGATCTCCAGCGGGAGGCAGGAAGGTGAGGATGCCCGCGCGGTGCTCCGGGGCCGGCCCTGTGTCGCAGCCCAGCGCACGCAGCTCCCCCTCCAGCAGCGTCAACAGCTCGCGGATACGGGCCTCGATGCGCTCCAGGCCCACCTCCAGGAGCAGCTCCAGCGCCGCCCCGAGCCCGTAGATGCTCGTATACGCGGCGCTGCCCTCCTCCAGCTTCAGCGCATCCGCGCGCAGCTCGAAGTGCGAGCGGTGGAAGTTCCACGCGTCCGTGGTGCTCCGCCACCCCACCAGCACGGGGCGCAGCCGGGGCAGCACCTCCTTGGCCACGTACAAGAAGCCCGAGCCGGAGATACCCAGCATCCACTTGTGACTGTCCGCGCTCAGGAAGTGCACGCGGCTGCGCTTCACGTCCACCGGCAGGCAGCCCACGCTCTGGATGCCATCCACGCACAGCAGCACCCCCGCGCGCTCGCACAGCTCCCCCACCGCATCCAGCTCCGTCCGGTAGCCACTGGCGTACTGCACGGAGCTGAGGGCCACCAGCCGCGTCCGGGGCGTGAGGGCCGCGGCCACCGCCTCGGGGGTGATGCCTCCCTCCGGCGCGGCGATCTCCCGCACCTCCACGCCGCGATCCTTCAGGTGCAGCCACGGGTAGACATTGGAGGGGTACTCGATCGCCGTGGCCACCGCCACCTCATCCCCCGGCCGCCAGTCCAGCCCCTCGGCCACCAGCCCCAGCCCGTGGCTGGTGTTGCGCACGAAGGCGATCTCCTCGGGCGCCGCGCCGATCACCCGCGCCGCCAGCCGCCGGACGTGCTCGGAGTGGGCCTCCCACTGGCGCTCGTGCCGCACGCCATGGTGCACCAGATCGTCCATCCACTCGCGCACGGCAGCAGCCACGCGCAGGCTGGTGGGCGCCACCCCCGCGTGGTTGAAGTACAGCTGCTTCTCCAGGACAGGGAACTCGGCGCGGTAGGAGTCCAGGGACTTGGTCACCGCGCCAGTCTACCGATCCGGCGGCGGGCCCACAGAGGCGCCAGCGCCAACAGCAGCCAGTAGACACTCGCGCTGGCCGAACCCGACCGGCAGGCACACCCCGTAGGCGGCACTTCCTGCCCGGCGTCAGTGACGGTGACGGTGAAGGAGCAGCTCGCCTCGTTGCCCTTGCTATCGGTCGCCGTGGCGGTGACTGTCGTCTCGCCTACCGGGAAGGTGCTGCCGGACTCCGCGCTATAGCGAAGGGCGGGCGGCCCGAGCGCGTCCTCCGCGGAGGCCTCGGGGAACTCCACCACCGCGCCTTCCGGCCCGGTGGCCACCGCCTGTTGAGGCCCTGGACACGTGATGGTGGGTGTCACCGGGTCCACGATGAACACCGAGAAGGTGCACTCCGAGGAGTTGCCCTGAGAGTCGCTCGCCGTGAGCGTCACGTCCGTCCTGTCCTGCTCGAAGAGGCTCCCGGACGGGTGCGAGCTCTCCAGGCGCGTTACGCCCGTTGCGTCTTCCAACTGGAGGGGCGCGTAGGTGACGGGGATGGGCCCCGCGCTCGTGGCCACCTGCACGATATCCCGCGGGCAGACGAGCTTCGGCGGCTGCGTGTCCTTCACGCTCACTGGGAACTCGCACGTCGAGGCAAGGCCTCTCCCGTCCTCCGCGGTGACCATGACTCGCGCTTCCTGCCCCAGCCGGAAGTGCGATCCGGACGGAGGGTTGGCGCTCACGGAGGACACCCCGGAGACGGCATCCCAGGCCTCCACGGGATAGGAGACGTTCGCTCCGTCAGGGCCCGTGGCCTCCACGACCAGGCTCGCGGGGCACACCAGCTCCGGCCCCCTCGTGTCCTGGACGTTGATGGTAATCGGGCAGGTGCCTTCATTCCCCGCCAGATCCCTCACGGTGATGGTGGCGGGCGTGCTGTTGTCCACCCCGAAGATCGCGAAAGCCGCGGGGCTATAGCTCACCGTGAGCGGCGTGAAAGAGTCATCGCTCATCTGCACTGGGGGCGGGAGGAACACGTACGCCCCCTCCGGGCTGACTGCTTCGATGTGCAAGGGGCCCGGGCACGTGACGCTTGGAGCGTGGCAGTCCACCTGATTCAGCGGAAGCCAGTACAGCCCGTCATCCTGGGGGAAGGTGGGCCCGGCCGCGAAGTAGAGCCTGTTGCCCACGATCGTCAGGGCATGCGGAGTGGAGCTCTCCGTGCCAGCGACGATGTCCGTCAGCCGCACGACGCCAGCGCCACTGGCGCTCCACAGCTCCTTGCCCCAGTCATCCGCATAGATGGACAGCAGCAGCACGCCTGGCCCTGCCTTCAGCTCCGGCCTCTCGAACGAGTTCGAAGAGCCGTCAACGAACTCGTGCACCATCACGGTTCCTGCCGGTGTTCCGTCGCTCCTCCAGGGTTCTCTCCCAGACGACGCGTCGTTCGCGATGAAGAACAGCATGCTCCCCACCGCGGTGAGCTGCTCCGGGTCGCCGCCGCTCCCGTCTGTCTGGATCTCGAGTATCCGCGTATTGGCCGCCGTTCCATCGCTCACCCACAGCTCGTCGCCCGTTGCGGCCCGCGTCATATGGAAGAAGAGCTTGTCTCCAGCGGCCGTGAGTTCACTCGGAGTGCCGTGAGGTGATCCCAGCGTCTCGGGGCCCGCGACAACATCCGTCCCGTCCTCGGTTCCGTCACTCACCCAGAGGCTCGCATCCTGCCCAGGGGTGGTGGCGGTGAAGTAGAGCTTGCCTCCCATGACCGTGAGGGAGGCAGGATTGCTGGACAGGGTACCCGGCCAGAGATCCTTGAGCCGCTTGGCAGGCCCCCCTGCGTTCTCGATCACCCACAGCTCTTTCCCGGCCTGGCTGTCAGTCGCCGCGAAGAACAGCTTCCCCCCCATGGCCACTGGCTTGGATGGATCGAGGACGTCGTTACCGAGGCCATCCTTGACGACCTGCACATTCGTCCCGTCGCTCCACCACAGCCTGAGCTCGTCCAGGCCATTATTCCCCCGGATGTACAGCGAGGAGCCCAGGACGGTGAGCTCCCCCTGATCCCTCACGGAGTTGCCCGGGAAAACTCCGCCTGCCACCTGGGAGATGCCCGTGTGCGCTGCATCCGTGGCCCACAGGTTGTTGTTGTTGTTCAACTCAACGTGGGTCACGAAGAACAGCCGCTGACCCACGACGGTGAGGTTGAAGAGGTTGAGCACGCGGGAGGACCAACTGCCACCGGGAGGCTCCATGAGCTCGGGGGACGACTGTCCCTCTTCGAGTTTCCAGAGTCCGTAGACGTTGGCGCCATCCTGCACGCTGAGGAAGAGCGTCGAGCCCACCGCCGCCATCTCATGGATCCGGGTGCCCGGGCCTTGGAAGCCGCCGATAGGCTGGGGAGACGGCGTGCACTCCGGCTGCCCGAAGGCCTCCCCCATGGGCAGGAGCAGGATCGGCAGGAGCAACGGCAGCAAGTGCACGGCGCGCGGGTGAAGCCTCATGGTTCCGCTCTTCTCCAGGGCGGCAGCCCCACCTCCTGTGTACCTCACCCGCCCTCGCTGCGGGAGCCCCGTCCACCCCGCGGCGAGGGCGGGTGAGGTACACAGGAGGTG
>Ga0247825_10002514_pt1 | contig 12077 bp, 7 predicted proteins | sample 13C_Vanillin_Day_FD_194413 | JGI IMG/M metagenome (GOLD analysis project Ga0247825, IMG submission 194413) | Soil microbial communities from agricultural site in Penn Yan, New York, United States - 13C_Vanillin_Day48 | ecosystem: Environmental > Terrestrial > Soil > Agricultural land | place...
CCCTTTGGTGGCGGCAAGGGCGGTATCGTATGCGACCCGACCCGCATGTCGCCGCGCGAACTCGAGGCGCTGACCAGGCGCTACGTCGCGGAGATCATCGACGCGATCGGTCCCGAGAAGGACGTGCCCGCACCCGACGTCAACACCAACGATCAGGTGATGGCGTGGGTGATGGACACCTACAGCATGCACGTCGGCCACACCGAAACCGCAGTTGTAACAGGCAAACCCATCGAGATGGGCGGGTCGCTCGGGCGGCGTGAAGCAACCGGGCGCGGCGTGATGATCGTCACACGCGAGGCCGCCAAGCACCTCGGTTTGAACATCAAAGGGGCAACCGTTGCCGTTCAGGGCTTCGGCAACGTCGGCTCGGTCTCCGCCGACCTCCTCGCGGGTATTGGGGCGAAGATCGTCGCCGTCACCGATTGGAAAGGTGGCGTCATCAATCAAAACGGTCTCGACATTCCCAAGCTCCTCGAATACGCGGCCAAGCACAAGACCGTCGAAGGCTTCCCCGGCGCCGATCCGCTCGACAACGACGGCCTCTGGGGGCTTGACGTCGACATCCTGATTCCCGCAGCGCTCGAGAACCAGATCACGATGGAGAACGCGCCGCAGATCAAAGCGAAGATCCTCACGGAGGGTGCGAACGGTCCCACAACGCCTGACGCTCACAACCATCTGCACGAGCGCGGCGTCTTCGTCATCCCCGACATCCTGGCCAACTCCGGCGGCGTCACCACGTCGTACTTCGAGTGGGTCCAGGATCGTCACGGCTACTTCTGGGAACTGGACGAAGTGAACATGCGCCTCGAGAAGAAGATGGTCGAAGCGTTCGACGACGTGCTCGAGAAGTCGCTGAAGTACAACGTCGACTTACGAACCGCGGCGTACATCGTGGCGATCAGTCGAGTCGGTATGGTCACGAAGATGCGTGGAATGTACGCGTGACGAAGCACGACCTGTGTAGATCCTGAGAAATCGGCTATCGGATGTTGAAGTCGAGCAGAATGGTCACTAAGACGTCGACCGGCCGGTCCCCGACACTCCCGGGTACGAAGCGCCATTGACGTGCTGCAACGATCGCTTCTCCGTCCAGTCCCGGATCGAGAGAACGCGTGACGCGGATCTCCATGGGAATCCCCTCGCGACTGACAACGACCTCGAGTGCTACCACTCCCTGAAGCCGTTGACGCATCGCGTCAGCGGTGTACTTCGGGGTCACCTGTTTCAGCAGCGTGGGCGGGATGACGCCGCTCCCGAGGCGGTAGGCGCCGCCGCCAAACCCGCCACCTGACCCAGCGCCGATTCCCGGACCCGTGCCGGGTCCGATGCCGGATCCCGTTCCACTGCCAACGCCCTCACCGCTGCCGGGCCCATGCGAGAACGGAAGCGAGGGCGACGCCTCGGGCAGCCCAGTCATCAACGTGGTTCCCGCCGCCAGCGGCTTGGCGTCGAGCAGGACCTGTTGTTCGCGCGGCGTCGCCTCGTTGCGTGAAGGTTGTCTGTCTCGGCGCCTGACGACGGGCACGGTGAGTCGATCGCGTCCGATCGCTTGGGCCCGCGATGGCGGCTGTGCCTGCCTGTTTCCGCCACCTCCGCCACCGCCGCCTGGCCCTGGTTGCAGCAGGAACACAAGCCTCGGCACCTGCGGTCGATCGGCTGTGGCGTTCACCGGATGAGGCGCAATGGATCGCGACCACGCCGCAAGCGAGATCACCGTCGACACGGCAACGACGTGAAGCACGGCAGACGCGATTCCGCAGCTGCCCGCCGACCGCGATCGCGCGGGCAGGCGCGGCGACGGCACCACGAGACAGAGAGGCGAACGCTCGCCCGAGACCGCATCGCGCTCGCTGGCAGCAGAGGTCGCGTATTCCTGCGAAGCAAAAGGAGCGTACTCGACCAGCCCCAGTACGGTCGTCGTCGTGCGGACGAACGCTTTCTTGTGGCCTGACGTGCTCAACACCAGGCACGGTAGCGAACTGAAGCCGGCCCACATGGTCCCGGAGCCCCCTACGGACACGAGCAAGACAACTGCCATGGAGCGGTCGTCTGTTTCGCAGACTTCGGAACCCTCTTCAGCCGTCGAATCCTGACGATGCCGGTTTCCAACCCGGCGACTGCGAAGAAATCCCCAGTGCCTTGACCGATCTTCGGGACCTTCGGTTACGATAGGCATAGGAATACTATGCCTAGGGACGCTGGACTACCGCCCGGCACGCTGATGATGCTCGTCTTGCGTGTCCTCGTACGGCAACCACTGCACGGCTACGCGATCGCGCAACGCATCCGCCAGCTCTCCGCCGACGAACTCAGCGTCGAAGAAGGTTCGCTCTATCCCGCGCTCCAGAAACTTCTCGTCAAAGGTTGGGTCAAAGCCACCTGGCGTGAGTCGGATTCCGGCCGGCAGGTGCGCGAGTACCGCCTCACTGCCAGTGGCAAGCAGCAACTCGAGGCCGAGATCGGCGAGTACCGTCGAATGACGGGCGCGATTGATGTGTTGCTGAAAGAAGCGTGAGCATGGCGATCATCCGCGAATTCATCCGTCGCCTTGGCTACCTGGTTCGTCGCCGGAAGATGGAAGACGAACTGCTACGCGAGATGGAGGCGCATCGCGCGCTGATGGAGGATCCGCGCGCCTTCGGAAACACGCTGCGCCTGCGCGAGGAGGCGCGCGACGCCTGGGGGTGGAACTGGCTCGACGACCTGGTGCAGGACACGCGGTTCGCGTGGCGGACGTTGCGTCACAGTCCTGGATTCGTGGTCACGGCGATCGTGACGCTTGCGCTCGGTATTGGAGTCAATATCGGCATGTTCACCGTCGTCAATGGCCTCCTGCTTCGCCCGTTGTACGAGCGTCCAGGGCAGGTCGTCAGCATCTGCGGCCGCAGTACTGCGCCCGACGGCGGAATTCGCGGCATCTCTTACCCGAACTACCTCGATCTCGAGGCAGGCACAACGAGCGTCTTTTCGAATCTGGCGGCGTCATCGACAGCCTTCGTGGGTCTCGACGCTGGCGAAGGGCGCGTCGCACAATGGCGTCCGGAGTAACAGCCAACTACTTCGATGTCTTCGAGCAAAGCCCGGCTCTTGGCCGGCCCTTTACGACAGAGGAAGAAAAGCCTGGCGCGGATAACCGCGTGGCGATGGTGAGTCACTCATACTGGACCCAACGCGGCGCAGACCCGGGATTGATCGGCCGCACGCTGCGAATCAACGGCGTGCCATTTACCGTGATCGCGGTCGCCCCGAGAGATTTCGCTGGCGCGAGCATCCCCGGTCCTGACGTGTGGCTGCCGCTCGGTGCGCAGACGGCATTCGCAGCGTCGGCTCCGGTGGATAGCACACTCAACTCACGCGAGGCGCACACGTTGAGCGTTGTGGGCCGACTCCGTTCTGACGCGTCGCTTGAATCTGTCGCAGCTGCGGTTGCAACCGTCGGAAGTCGACTCGCGCAGGCATTTCCAACTTACAACGCCGGCTACACGCTGCAGGTTGCTCCGCCTTCACGTTTCTTGTTCATGCCCGGTCCGGGGAGCAGCGCGTTCACCGCGATACTTTCCGTGCTCCTCATGGCCATGCCCGCAATCGTCCTCCTGGTGGCCTGCCTCAATCTCGCTGATCTGCTTCTCGCCCGCGGTCACGTTCGTCGTCAGGAGCTCGCAATCAGGGCATCACTCGGTGGCGGTCGCGGGCGACTCACGCGCCAGCTGCTCACCGAAGGACTGCTCCTGGCTTTGGCCGCAGGGGTTGTGGGACTGCTTCTCTCGAGATGGGTTACCGGTGCGCTTCTGACTTCTCTGCGCCCGGTGATTCCAGTTGCGTTGAGCCTTCCCGAACTCGATTTCGATTGGCGAGTGCTTGTCGGCGCGGTGGGGTTCAGCCTGCTCGCCTCAGTGGTCTTCGGTATCTGGCCAGCGTGGTTGTTGACCGGCCGCGCAGCCGTCACAGATCTCAAGCGCCAGGCCGGGGAAGAAGGACGTCGGCTCGGCAGCGTGAGGATTGGCAATGCTCTGGTGATCGGACAGGTCTCGCTCTCGGTGCTCTTGCTTGCAGTTGGTGGATTGTTTCTCGCGAGCGCGATTTCGGCTGCAGCCGCTGACCCTGGCTTCCGCCTCGACCGAGGCCTGGTGGTGGAACTCGATTCCAGTCTTGCGGGCTATGACGAGACGCGAGGGAGAGACGCGAATCTCGCGCTGGTCGATCGAATGCGAGCCGTCCCTGGCGTCGAGGCGGTCACAATCTCATCGAGTCTTCCCTTCACGTCCTTCGGCGACAGTCGCAACGTCGCGCCGGCCAGGGTTGCTGACGCGCAGGCGAAGGCGATCGACGCAGTCTTCAACATCGTCGGTCGCGACTACGCTCGAGCGCTCGGACTACCCATGCTTGACGGGCGCGACTTCACGACCGCCGAACTCGCGCCAGGTGCCGAGGCGGTCGCAATCGTGGACGATCTGCTCGCCCGGCGGCTGTGGCCGGGGGACAGCGCACTCGGTCGGTTCATCCAGTTCGTGGATGGCGAAGGGCCCGAAGCGGGGCGAACGATGCGCGTGGTGGGTATCGTCCCCACCGTAAGGCACTCTCTCAGCAATCCGCAGCCGTTCCCTCACGTCTACGTGCCGCTCGGACAGCGCTATGAGAGTGCAATGACGCTGCAGCTTCGCATTGCCGGGAATCAGTCTGAGCCCACAATGCTGACAACCGTCTCGCGCGTCATCCGCGAGTTCGACGAGCGGCTGCCGATCGTCCGGCTCGAAACCTGGCGCGATCATCTCGACACCGGCCTTGACTCCTGGATCTATCGAGCCGGCGCGACAGTGTTTTCGGCCTTCGGAGGAATCGCGCTGCTGCTCGCCGTCATCGGCGTCTACGGCGTCAAGTCGTATGTCGTGTCGCGCCGGACGCGCGAGTTCGGTATCAGGATCGCGACCGGTGCGCATCCGCGCGCCTTGCTGTGGCAGGTGATGAAAGAGGGCGGCCGCATCACAGCGATCGGACTCGGGATCGGTGTGCTGCTGGCTGTTGCCGCCGGACGGCTGCTTCAGGGCTTTCTTTACGGAGTGGATGCCGTCGCTCCGGTGGTGCTCGTATCGACGCCACTGATCCTGCTCGCGTCGTCTCTGCTTGCGTCGTACATTCCAGCCCTTCGCGCCACGAGGGTCGATCCCACCGTGGCGTTGCGATCGGAATAGCGAGCCGCTCCGTGAATCTACGAGGTGACTCTCAGTGGGATGAGCGCCTTGGTCTCACCGGCTGCGCTCTTCGCCGTGATCTCCACGAGGTACTCGCCAGCGGGGACAGTGGAGAGACCGAGCGTGATCTCGTGAGTGGTTCCGGGGATCGTTGACGGAGCGACTGGAAGGTCGGACATCTTCACCCCCGCGCGATTCAACAGCACGGCTGTCGCTCCTGGCATCTCCGTTCCCGGAGCGTATGCGCTGAAACGCACGAGGACGCGATCGGTTCGTGCGAACTCTCGACCGGCAGCCGGAACAGCGTTCGGGTCGGATGTAATCGAGCGCAACTCCGGAAGCGTTCGGGCACGATAAAGACGTGGCGTGCCCAACGACACCTGCGGTGTCGTGAAGTCCGGTACCTCGACGTCGCGGATCTCCTGATCGAGCGTGCCGCCGCTCGCGCCTTCAACGGTGATTCGGAGCTCCACTTTCCCGGGCGGCGCATCGAATGTCAGCCGCTGGGGCGCTGCCGGCGCCGCAGCATTGACTGTCCCGCTTGGGCCAAGCGAGCCGGTCGTCGCCGACGGAACGATTGGGCGTTCCGGCGCGCGGCCACGGAACACGACGTTGCCCGCTCCAGTCGCGGCGAGCAGCGAGACTCGTCCTGCGGGTTCGCGGCGATCTCCCGGTGCGAACGTCAATGGCTCCCACACAAGCGTGACGCGCGTGTTCCCGCCTTCACCGCGCTCGGTCCCGAGCCACGTCCGCACGTACTTCCCCGCCTGCACTGACGTCGCAATCGACGCCAACGCTGTCTGCACCGGCTTCGCTACTTCTGGTGTAGACGTCGTCGCACGAATCGCGTCGTCCGGCGAAACCGCCCAGAACCCGCGACGGGCGCGCACGTTCACATCACGCCGCTTCACCCGGACCGTGATCTGGTGGAACTTGCCGTCGTTCGGCGTCTGGCTCGTATAGCCGAGCAGGTAATAAAAGCTCGAGTCCCTGATGACAGCCTGAAGTCCCTGCTCGAGCGTGTTGCGATTGACGATCGCCTTACCGTCGGTCTCGTCCGAAATCGAGCGCAGCGTGTCCTGCGTCATGCGGAGCGCACGCGCGTCGGTCGCGAAGCTCGGAGGCGGACCGAAGGGCAGGTCGTCGAAGCCGTACTCGAATGGCGCCAGGCCTCGGGGATCGAGCGCATAGAACGAGGTGTTGTTCCGGTTCGCCGTGTCGATGACCTCGCGCATGCGCGAGTAGACGTCTGTCTGGCCGAACCACTCGGCAGTGATTTGCTGCGAGCTGTCCTGAGCCCCCGCTGCGGCGGCCGACTGAATCGGGTTGTCCGGCGCGGACGCGTCCGCCCTCCGCATCTGAGGAGGCAACATCGCGGTGAACCCTTCGCTGACGAAGATGACCGATTTGCGTCCCTCGCGCAACGACCCCAGGCGAACGGAGAGTCCGCGCAACGCGCCCATGACCACGTCGTTCCGGATCTTCTCCACCTGCTCGGTCGGATAGCGCATGTAATTCACCTCGAGCTGGTTGAGCGGCGTGTAGTCGAACTTGCGCCCGGCGAAGTTATTGATCGCGCTGATCACGACGTCATGGTTCCGCGTGAACGTGAGGTCCGACACCGGCGACAGCGGATACATGATGGCGACGATGTCGTTGGGACGAAGCTGGTTCTGGACGAACCGCATCAGCGGCTCGCGAACGGTCATCGAGTTCGCGCGCCGGACGTGGTAGTCGTCGAGGAAGAACACGAACACGCGAACGTCATCGCGATTAGCGATGAGCTCCTCGTCGTTGCGGTTGCGGATCTCCCGCGGTGGCGGCGCGCCGGGTCGCGGATTGCCGTCGACCTTTACGAGGGAGAACTGTTCGACTGGAACTGGCTTGCCATCTTCGAGCAACTCGAACTCGGCCTGCGTGAGTGTCGAGACGGGCTCACCTTTATTGTCGTCAACGATCACGTCGACGCGTACGAAGTTGATGCTGCCGCGGAATGTCGGACCCTGAGGAGTCTGACCTTGCGGCTGCGCCTGCCCTTCCGGCGCCTGCCCCTGCGGGGCCTGGCCTTCTGGAGGCTTCGCTTGCGGATCCTGGTTGGCCGGGCGGTTGGCGTCCTGCTGCGCAGACCCTGACATCACGGCCATCGACAGCAGCACGAGCGAGAGAAAAGACGCCGGAATCTTGCGGAACTTGAGCATGGAGCGCCGCCTTCTGGCGATGATAGCACTCCCCACCGGCTTATTCCGGCCGCAGCACGACTGTTGGATCTACGCGCGTGGCGCGATTGGCAGGAATGTATGAGGCTGCCGCGGTTGCGCTGGCAAGAAGTAGCGGGGCTACGGCAAACACCAGCGGATCCAGTGTGTCCACCTGGTAGAGCATCTCGGACCGCTGAAGCACCTGAATCAATCCAACCGCGAGCACCGTACCGACGAGCAGTCCGGTCACAGCCATCCATGAGCCTTCTCGAAGCAGTTGCCCGAGAATATTCCCTCGCGTGCCGCCGAGGGCCATCCGGATCCCGATCTCCCGTCTCCGCAGTGTCACGAGATACGCGCGCAGTCCGTAGACACCGGCAGTTGCCAGCACGCCAGCGATGAGCCCAAAGGCCACGAAGAGTTTTGCTGCCAGCGTCACCGCCCACAGACTGGTCGTACTGTCGCGATGGTTCGTCAGAGTCTTCAGGGATAGAACGGGCAGACGCGGATCGACGCTCTGGATCGCGTTGCGGACAGACTCCAGCGTCACCGTTTCAGTTCCTGGAGCAGTTTTCACGTGGAGTGTCATCGCACTTCGGTAGTGACGACCGAAAGATACGTAGACGTGCGCACCCGGAGGCTGCAGCACATCATCGCGAACGTCTCCGACGACGCCGACGATCCTCACGAGTTCATCCGGCTGGTTGAACCCTGACAGCCTGATCGACTGACCGATTGCATTCGTGCCTGCGAACAGCCGCCTGGTGAGTGCAAGATCCACGATCGCCACGGGCTCTGACGCGGAATCCTGTTCTTCGATCGCTGTGAACTCTCGCCCTGCGACGACAGGAAGCCGGAGCGTCGAGAAGTAGCCGGCGCCGACGACGTTGAACAGCGCGAACACCGAGTCATTGCCGTACTGCACCTGACGGCCGTCCCTCACCTCACCGAATGGGACGATGGACGCCACGCTTGCGGCCTCGAGGCCGGAGAGCGATCGAACGCGATCGAGGACGGCCGCGTACGCGCGACGGCCCTGGGCCTGATCGAGTCCCATGAGGCTCGGGTCGAGTTCAGCCAACACTCCCCCCTCCAACGGAAAGCCTGGATCGCTCGAGGCTGCGCTCACACTCGCACGGAGGAACACCCCAGCCGAGATCAGCAACGCCATCGACAGCGCCACCTGTGCGGCGACCATGAGACCGGGCATACCGAAGCGTCGCTGGCGCCCCGCGGTAAACGGGGCCGACTGCTTCAGCGTTGTCGACAAGTCTGGGCGTGAGAGCGTCCATGCTGGACCCAACGCGAAAAGCACTGTGCTGATCAGGGACGACAGAGCGACGGTCGTCATCACTCGGCGATCGGGCGATACATCGAGAAAGATCGGCGCCGTGATAACGGAGCTGAGCGACGCGATCACGCGGCTCGTGATCCACCACGCCGCGAGCAGCGCGGTGACACCGCCGAGTATCGAGAGCAGAAGTCCTTCGATCAGCAGTTGACGAACGATCCGCGCGCGAGCGCCACCCAGTGCGAGGCGAATGGCGATCTCCTGACGCCGGACGGCGCCGCGAGCGAGCAGGATGTTGGCGAGATTGAGACACGCTATGCTGCGGCGAGAGACGTGCCCCGCCTGAGCGTGCCCGCAAGAAGAAGCGTCTGTACCGACCGATCGTTGACGAAGCGCCCCGGCGAACTTGCGTCCCCACCGCTGGTCACGAGCGCAGCCGCTCCGAATGGCAACCAGAGATCTGCCGACAGCACCGGCATCGTGCCGTTGAATCTCGGCGGAGCGACACCCACAATCGTGAGCGAGTGGCCGTTCACCGTGATCGAGCGGCCGAGGATCTCGGGCGTCAATCCACGTTGCTGCCAGTACGGATAGCTCACGATGGCAACCGCCGCGGCGCCGTCGGGCCGTTCTTCGTCGAGTGTGAAGGGGCGTCCGGCGGCCAGGTCAACGCCCAGCGCGGAAAAGTAGTTCGACGACACCACGCCTGCCCTCACGCGCTCGTCAGTCCGCCTTCGGTGAGGCCGGGATTGATCGCTGCCTCGGCGATCAGGCTGTTGAAGACCTCGTTCTCTCGCCGAATATCGACGTACTCGGGATAGGAGAAGGGGCGATAGCGATCCGGGCGCGTCCGGTCTCCCGAGTAAAGCCCCACGAACTCGCCACTCAACCTGCCATCGTTCAGTGGCCGCAGCAGCAGACCGTTCACGAGGCTGAACACCGCGCTATTGGCGCCAATCCCGAGAGCCAGGATCAGAACCGCGGCGATGGTGAAGCCGGGTGCCTTGCTCAGCATGCGAATGGCAAAACGGACGTCCTGGACGAACGACTCTGGTGACGGCATGGCCCCTCTCGGAAGCAATACGTTTCAGAAGGAACGTGGTTAACAGCTCGAAGGGTTAAAGTGTTCCCGTGACGCAGCCGGCACTGACCTCGCTTACCGACGACGAACAGCTGTTTCGAAACAGCGTCTACGAATTTGCGGACCGCGACATCCGCCCTCTCGTGCGCAAGATGGACGACGAGGCGAAGATGCCGCGCGATCTGATCGATCGGCTCTTCGAGCTCGGCGTGATGGGCATCGAGATCCCTGACGAGTTCGGCGGCAGCGGCGCAACGTTCTTTCACTCCGTCCTCGCCGTCGAGGCGCTGTCGCGCGTCGATCCGTCTGTAGGCGTGCTCGCCGACGTGCACAATACGCTCGTCATCAACGCCCTCCTCCGTTGGGGCAACGAGCAGCAGAAACGCACCATCCTGCCGCGGCTCGCCCAGACGGCCGTCGGCGCGTACGCCTTGTCCGAAGCCGGCTCGGGAAGCGACGCATTCGCGCTGGTAACGCGCGGCGCCGCGCGCGGCAGCGACTACGTCCTCAACGGCCGCAAGCTCTGGATCACGAACGCCAATGAGGCAGACCTCTTCATCGTCTTTGCGAACGTCAACCCGGACGCCGGCTATCGCGGCATCACGGCGTTCCTGATCGAACGCGGCACACCCGGCTTCACCATCGGCAAGAAGGAAGACAAGCTTGGCATCCGCGCCAGCAGCACGTGCGAGTTGATTTTCGAAGACTGTGCCGTCACAGGTGACCGTGTCCTCGGCGACGCCGGGAAGGGCTACAAGGTCGCGATCGAGACGCTGAACGAAGGACGCATCGGCATCGGTGCACAGATGCTCGGGCTGGCGGAGGGCGCGCTCGATCACACCGTCACGTACACCAAGGAGCGAAAGCAATTCGGAAACGCGATTGCGTCCTTCCAGGGCGTGCAGTTTCAACTCGCGCGCGCCGCCACGGAGATCGAAGCCGCTCGACTCCTCGTCTACAACGCCGCACGACTGCGCGACGCTGGAAAGCCATTCCTGCAGGAGGCCGCGATGTGCAAGTTGTTCGCGTCCGAGGTTGCCGAACGTGTCACGTCGCTTGCTGTGAATCTGTTCGGGGGTAACGGCTTCGTCAAGGACTACCCGGTCGAGAAACTGTTTCGCGACGCGAAGATCGGTCAGATTTACGAAGGCACGTCGAATCTGCAGCTGCAGACAATCGCGAAGCAGCTTCTGTCATGACTGTGGACCGAGGACCGAGGACTGGAGACCGAGGACCGAAGCCCGCTAAAATATCCAGATGCAAGTAGGCATCATCGGTTGGCGTGGCATGGTTGGTTCCGTGCTCGTGCAGCGCATGCGCGAGGAGCGGGACTTCGATCTGGTCGATCCCATCTTTTTCTCCACCTCGCAGGCGGGCGGCACCGCCCCCAGCATTGGCAAGACCGTTCCGGCCGTCAAAGACGCGAAAGACGTCACCGCGCTTGCGGCGATGGACGTCCTCATTTCCTGCCAGGGCGGCGAGTACACAGCTGACATTCATCCCAGGCTGCGCCAGGCGGGCTGGACAGGCTACTGGATCGACGCAGCGCGCCACCTGCGCATGGCCGACGATGGAGTGATCATCCTGGACCCGGTGAACCGTCCAGTGATCGACCGCGCGCTCGATCGCGGCCTCAAGGATTTCATCGGCGGCAACTGCACCGTCAGCCTGATGCTGATGGCCATGGACGGTTTGTTCCGCGCCGACCTCATCGACTGGATGACGTCGATGACGTATCAGGCGGCGTCCGGCGGCGGTGCGAAGCACATGCGCGAGCTGGTGTCGCAGATGGGGCTTGCGCATGCGTCGGTCGCCGATCTCCTCGCAGATCCTGCCTCCTCGATCCTCGACATCGACCGTGAGTTGATCGCGACGCAGCGTGGACGCGACTTCCCCGTCCAGAACTTCGAAGGCTTCCCGCTCGCCGGGAGCCTGCTGCCATGGATCGACGCTGATCTCGGCAATGGGCAGAGTCGCGAGGAATGGAAGGCGGAGGCCGAGGGTAACAAGATTCTAGGCCGGACGTCGAGGCCGATCCCGATTGATGGCATTTGCGTGCGCGTCGGGTCGATGCGGTGTCACAGTCAGGCGCTGACGGTGAAGCTGCGGCGCGACGTGCCGCTTGCCGAAATCGAAGGGATGCTTGCCGACGCCAACGACTGGGTCAAGATCGTTCCCAATGAGAAGAAGGTGACCCTGCGGGATCTCACACCGACAGCGGTCACGGGCACGCTCACCGTCCCGGTCGGCCGATTGAAGAAGCTGTCGATGGGTGGCGAGTACCTGCAGGCCTTCACCGTCGGTGACCAGCT
>Ga0247825_10002515_pt1 | contig 12074 bp, 8 predicted proteins | sample 13C_Vanillin_Day_FD_194413 | JGI IMG/M metagenome (GOLD analysis project Ga0247825, IMG submission 194413) | Soil microbial communities from agricultural site in Penn Yan, New York, United States - 13C_Vanillin_Day48 | ecosystem: Environmental > Terrestrial > Soil > Agricultural land | place...
TCCATCATGCCCACTAACCGGTCTCCGATCTCCCGCTCAAGCCGGCGCGGTACAACAAGCCGGGTCTTGTTACTGCAAGTCTGGCCACTGTTCCGCAACGACAGAGCGCGCACGTTGTCGATCACCACGTCCAGATCCGCGTCCTCCAGCACCACTGCGGCAGACTTACCCCCAAGCTCCAGAGTGACCCGACGCAGATCGCGGCCACACAATGATGCGATCCTGCGACCGGCCGCCGTCGAGCCGGTGAAGGCTACCTTGTCCACATCCGGGTGCGTCACCAGATGCTCGCCCGCCTCACGTCCCGCCGGAACGATGTTCACCACTCCGGCAGGAATTTCGGCCTTGTCGAGCAACTCGCCGAGCAGATACGTGTTCAGGGGAGCTTCGGGAGCAGGCTTGACCACGACGGTACAGCCCGACAGGAGCGCGGGAGCAAGTTTTATCAGCAACGACAGCAACGGAGCGTTCCACGGGATCACGATGGCCACCACTCCCACCGGCTCCCTGGTCACCAATGCCTGTGCTGCAGATGATGTCCGAACTGAAGACCAGGGATAACCCCCGGCCAGATCGAGAAAGCTGTCCACCAACATTCGCGGAGAGCGGGACTGCATCACCCGCGACAGCGATATCGGGCACCCCATCTCGGAGGTGACCAGCGACGCGATGAGCTCCTCGTTCTCGAGCATGTACTCACTGAGCCGCCGAACGGCACCCATCCGCTCTTCCAGCCGCAGTCGCGGCCACGGACCGGCGTCGAAGGCCCGCCGAGCGGAAGCTACCGCGTGGTCCATGTCCTCACGCGATCCGTCCGGCACCTCCGCGATCACCTGCTCCGTGAACGGAGAAACGACAGCGATCACATCGGAAGATGCGGGCGCACGCCACTGTCCGTCGATGTACAGGTCATCGTAATTGCCTTGCCACACCACTGAATTACCTTCCATTGTTGATCACTCTGCAGGCCAGGTGAACTCGACGCGGTCGTCGACCGTGCACACCCGGTTCACGATCAGTCGTGTGGCCGGACCATGAAGCACAGAATGCGGGCCCCGACCTCACCTGCGATCCACGCGTGCCGCGCAGCAGGGAGCACGATGGCGTCTCCGGCCGCCAGTTCGATGTCGGCGGTGTCCAGTCTGCACACGACCTCGCCCGCTACGACGAAGTCGAAATCCGCCGTGCGCGTGTAGTGCATTCCGTCATCATCGAATGCGTCCTCCATTCCGGGGAGCGATGCGACAGCACCCGCTTCGACGACCGCCAGGCGCCAGCGGATATCGCCGGCCTCCGGTTCGATGCCGGACAGCGCCGCACAGGGGTCCAGTCGCGCCAGGGCCGACCTGATACTTGGCACTCCCCCGAACCAAAGGGTGTGCGGGTCGTCGACGGACAGCGACGACTCGCTTCGCACGAACGACCGACCCTTCTCGTCCACACCGACCATCACCAGTTTCATCCGAACTCCGATCTCTCTCCGCACCATTGTTTCGATCCCGATCGGGTACAGCCCCCGACCGCGCTACTCGTCGCCGTCACCGAACCGCACTCCGGCCCACTGTGCGTATAGACGGGCGATATTGGTCGAAGCCAACTCCCCTCCGTAGTCGGCAACGGCGATGCGGACCAATTCAGCGATGACGTTTCCGGCCGGCATCGGAGATCCGAGTGTCCGGGCGAGGGTCACCGCCTGCGCGCAGTCCTTCTCGAGGAGCCGGGAGGCTCCGCCGGACTCAAGCGAAAAGTTGCCCCGGAGAACGAACTCCGGGAACCGGTACTCGGTGCAGAAGTTTCGGCCGGAGCTCGCTTGGATGGCATCGACCAGAGCTGCAGGGTCCAGACCTGCCTTCATGGCCGAGACGACCACCTCGGATGTCAGGATCATCTCGGCGGCGACCAGGAGATTGTTAAGAGATTTCGCGACGTGGCCGCTTCCCGCCGGACCGAGGTGATGCACGCTGGAACCGATGAGGTCGAGCACCGGGCGGTGCACCGCAAGGTCGTCGGCCGAAGCACCCACCAGCAGCGTCAAGCATCCGTCCGCTGCGGCACCCGCACCACCGGTCCCGCTGACAGGAGAGTCAAGGTACCTGATACCGGCGTCCCCGAGTCGCTCCACGATCTCGGATGTCTTCGCCGGGTCCCCGCTGGTGAGGTCGATCACCGATCGAATCCCGCCCGACAGCGCTTCAGCAGACCCGTAAGCCGCAAGACCAGACTTCGGATCGAAGAGGATCTCGAGGACCTGCGCCGACGAGGGTGCGCAGACGAATACGGTCTCGCACCGTCGAGCAACATCCATCGGAGAGTCGACCACCGCAACTCCTAGCGCAGCTGCCCGATCCCTCGCAAGGGCCGAGAGGTCGTAGCCGTGGACCTCGATTCCCTGTGTTACGAGGCGGTGTGCGATCGCCGCACCCAGTGACCCGAGACCGACAAATCCGACTTCCCGGATCACGAAATCACCCGATCAGTAATATCTTCCATCCCGGAGATGACACCGGCGTCGGTTGCCTCGGGCATTCCAACGGCCATTCCCTTTGGGAGTTCACGAATGAACAGACCGGCGATCAGCGACACCGCGGCCGCCGTCGACATGTACGCGGCCACGGCGTGCCATCCCCCGGTCGCTGCCTCCAGCCACGTCGCCACGAACGGCGCCACCGATCCGCCGGCAACCGCTCCGACCGAAATCGCGACTGCAGTCGCGCTCAGGCGCATGCTCGTCGGGAACGAGAGGGCGAAGAAGGTCGAGTAGGCCGACAGCCCCGACGAGTAGCCCACGATCATCAGGAAGAATCCGAGGAGAATGAGCGAATACTGACCCGTCTCGAGCAGCGCGAACCACAAGAACGGGACGATGATGAAGATCACGTTGGAGGCGAGGAACACCGGCTTCCGCCCCACCTTGTCGGTCAACGCCCCGAAGGCAGGGACCAGGAACACTGCGAAGATCGTCGTGATGATAATGGCCGAGAGGATCGTGCTCTTGGGGAGGTCGAGGATGGTCGTCCCGTACGAGATGGAGTAGACCGACAGGATGTAAAAGTTGACACCGATCCCGATCATCCCGAGCACGACCAGCAACATCCGGCCCCAGTACTGAGTGACCGCGTCCTTCAACGGTGTCTTCCGCACGGCGTCGAGTTCGGCGACGACCTCGAAGTCCTCCGCCTCCTCCAGGCGGTAGCGAACGAACAGGCTGATACCGACGAGCACGGAACTCAGAAGGAACGGGATGCGCCACCCCCACGACATGAACTGAGGATCCGGGAGGAAGGCCAGCACGAAAAACACCGCGTTGGAGATGAGCATCCCCCAGGCACCGCCCGACATGACGAGGGCACCAACGAATCCACGACGTCCGACCGGGGCACTCTCGACCGCCATGACCGTAGCGCCAGCCTGTTCACCGCCGAGCGCAAGTCCCTGCAACAGTCGCACGATCACCAGCAGAATCGGCGCCATCAGCCCTATTTGGTCAAAGGTCGGCAAAAGGCCGATCGCGAGGGTGGCGCCACCCATGAGAAGCATCGTCAGGAAGAGCATGCGCTTCCTGCCGATGCGGTCCCCGAGTTGGCCGAACAGAGCCCCACCCAGCGGCCGCACGATGAAGGCGACGGCAAAAGTCGCCAACGACAGCAGGGTGCCAGCCAAGGGGCTGACCTGCGGAAAGAACAGCTTGTTGAAGACCAGGGTCGCGGCGGTGCCGTAGATGAAGAAGTCGTAGTACTCCAGTGCGGTACCCGTCCCGCAGGCGAAGACCGTCCGGTACAACGATCGAGCCTCTCCACTCGGTGGCGACGTACGGTCGGGGGCGTTGATATCTGGCGCGGTCATGAAGACTCCTGAAGGAAGGGCACATACGCGGGGAATGCTCCCGCCGTATGTACGGCGACGGAGCGAACGGGAATAGCCATATGTGTTCGATATCACGAATGCAGGTACGTTATCGCGGATATTTCTCGTCTGTCAATGCCTAAAATCGGCCGGGGCTCGACAGGGAAATGACGGAAAACCCCCAGGCCGGAACATTATTCGATCCGGGATGACAGCGCTGCCGCGCACCAAGCGACGTTCCGATATCTGAACGCCGTGGACCGGCACGCAACGCCCGCGGCGGCGGGTCAGTCTCGCCACATGACAAAGCTGGCACGGTTCGCGTCGACATACCCGAGATGACCCGAGCCACGCACGTCTCGCGATCCGCGCCAGCCTTCCGAGGACAACCCGGGCCGGGAACTTCGGCAACCACGGTCAGGGCACGAACGCACCCTTGCCATCGGTCTGCTCACTGAACCACCGGTACGCATCCTCTGCGTCGCCCAGAGACCACGTGTGCGTAAACAGGTCGTCGACTGGAAGATTCCGTTCCATGACGAATCGCGCGCACCGCATCTGTTCAACCGTGGACATCGTCCACGAGGTCAGGAGGGTCAGCTGCCTGCGAAGGGTGTCACGTGTGTTGAAATGGACATCCGCTCCCACACCCACGAAGCACCCACGCCCCCAAATCGCGAGACTGTCGATGCCCGACTGGGCGCCCCGACTGTTGCCAGAGGTCTCCATCATGAGCTCGGCGCCGGTGCCTCCCGTGAGCCTGCGAACCGCGTCGGCAACGTCTTCGTTTGCCGGATTGACCACCGCGTCCGCACCGAACGTCAGCGCCTTCTGCAGCCGCGCATCCGACAGGTCGACCGCGATCACCCGGGCTCCTAGAGCGACGCCCAGCATGGTGGCGGAGGCCCCGACCGGGCCTTGCCCGACCACGACGAGGGTCTTTCCTCCCACGTCACCCAGGCGTAGCAGCGCTCCCCAAGCCGTGCCCGTTCCACACGCGATGGCGGCCCCCGCCTTGAAGCTCAGTTCATCGGGTAGCGGCAGGATCTGTGCGGCAGGGACCTTGATCATTGAAGCATGCCCGCCGTGCTCGTTGACCGAGCTGATACGGGGCTCCATCGAGGTGCACAGTTGAGACCACCCCGAACGGCACTCGCTACAGGTGCCGCATCCCCAATAGTGATGGATCATCACGCGATCGCCCACCTGCGCAACATGACTCGGAACCCCTTCGCCGATCTTCTCGACGACACCACACGGCTCATGGCCCTCGATCACGAGATCCTGCCCATCGGCAGCCGGCGCGTGGTACGCGTGCAGATCACTGCCACACATGCCCGACGCCCGGACACCGACGACCACCTCTCCGTATCCCGGTTCGGGGTCCTGGAACTCTCGAAGTTCTACCCGGTCGTTCCCGGGGAAGACGATACCTTTCACATGAATCTCCTTAGCTGTACGGCGGCATCTCGGTGCCTGGCACCGTCGAGGACCGAGATCGACTCGGACACCTCCGGTTCGGACACAGCGACACACGAATGAAGCTAATCAGTTGCTCGATTTCGCTCACGCGGAGCCGGTGGCGGACTTTTTGTCACATGCGATCTGCGGTCGCACTGCGTTCCGGTGCAGCGGTGAGCGGACGCTTGGTCCGGCCGGTGACCGTCCACGGCAGGCTCCACAGTCTGGAACAGTTCGCTCGCACGAAGGTGTTCCTCGTGTGCCAACTGTGCCGCGGTGTACACGAGGAACGCTCGCAACCGCGCGGCGAGCAGACGGTCTTGTGCCTCGTCGTCGCTCAAGTTCGCCAAGGCGCCTCCGCAGAGCACCGCCCACCAAGCTGCCTCAGTCGCACGCCGGAAGTTCGGGTGCGGGTCGAAGGGGCGGCACCTCGTCACCGACAAACGTCCACGGCAAACCTGTCACCTCGTACCGGCCCACGCTCGGGCTCTCCACGGAACGGAACAGTTCGGTGTCTCTGACGAATTCGTCTCGAACCAGTCCCGCCGAGGTGTGGACAACGGACACCGCTAGTCCCTGCTCGAGGAGTGCCCGCTCGAGGTCACGGCCGTCCGGATCGGTCGGCTCCTGGTCGATAAGAGGAACGCGGCGGTCGATCAAAGGCACCCGAACACCCGTAGCCGCTTCGAAGCGGGCGCGTTCCTCGTCGCTGCGGAGGGTGATTGCGAGCAGCCGTCCCGTGGCATGTTCGCGTATGAAGAATTCGGTTTCGGATTCTCGTGCGGCGTAAGGATCGACCGGATCGGGCCCGGCGAGTTCGGCGATCTGGACGGCGACGAGTTCCGCCATGGAGATATCCAGCGCCAGGCTGGAGGTGTGGGAATCCGCCAGGCACCAGGCCAGTGTCCACGTGACGAGGATGACGCTGGTCAGAGGGTCGGCCCACGGTGTGCCGATGTCCCCCATACCGCCACGTGCGTCCTTGGTGGCATCGACGAGTCCGGCGAAGGCGTGGATGTTGTGGCCGTAGGCGCGGTAACCGGCCCACGCGCCGGTGCGCCCGAATCCACTGGACGAGAGCAGAAGTTTCGGTGACTGTTGGGCGAGCACCGAAGTGTCGTCGACACCGATGGCCTGCGCCCGATGTGGGCTGAGGTTTTCCATCACGACGTCGAACGAGGCGAGGTCCACTGCGCGAGGCGAGGAGGCGCCCGAGAACTGCAGCGGACGTTTGCAGAAATTCAGCTGATTGAAATACGCGCTGCGATTCGGGCCGGGTGTTCCGTCGACGAACGGACCTCGGCGGCGGTAGACGTCGAGCCGGTCGAGGTCTTCCAGTTTGGCGACTTGCGCGCCCATCGCGCCCAGCCAGGCTCCGGCAAGTGGTACTGCGAGAACATGTCCGGCGTCGAGTACCCGAAGATCCGACAGGCGCCTACCCCCGGAGTCGGCGCCGGTTTCCTTCGGCACCTCGGTGATCTGGGCGGGCAGCACGGAGCAGTCGGGTCCGGACAGGTCGAAGTTCCGGCCGAGCGCGCGGGATCGCTCGGCGAAGGTGTCGACGGCGTTGACGGCGGTACAGGGGACACCCGCCGCCTGGAGTACTTCCTCGCACTCCTGTGCCGTGCGGGTCGATGCCCAGGACGCCAGCTGGGAGTTGACGTGGTCGGGCTGTTTGCGGGCGTCTTCGAGGGTGGTGACCGATTCGAGCGAGGTTCCCATGACCGAGCGGAAGGCCCGCCATTGGTGTTCTTCCATCACCAGGACGTAGACCGCACCGTCGCGGCAGTCGACGAAGCCCGAGGGGGCGCCGTACCGGGCGCTGCCGCCTTCGTCCGGGCAACGCGACAGGGCGTGGGCCATCTCGAGTGACAGTCCCGTCGCGATGATCGCGGCTTGCGCCGAGAGGTCCGCGTGCACCGGTCCTTTTCCGGCGCGGCGGGCGTGGAGGCCGTGGAGGGCGGCGACGACGGTGAGGTGACCGACGAGCTTGAGTGCCACCGTGCCCGGCGGCACCGTAGGTGCGAATTCGTCCCCGGTGCGCGAGTGCCCGAGTATGCCGCTGGCGGCGAGCAGAGTGAGATCGGACGCGAACATGTCGGCGCGGGTATCGGTCAGCCCGAAGGCGCTGGCGGTGACCCAGACGCCGCGGTTGTTGGCGGCGACGAATTCGAGGTATTCGTCGGCGGTCGGGGCGTGTCCGTCCGGGAGGACTGCCGGTCGTTCGATCCGGTCGACCAATACGACGTCGGCGTTGGTGTCGACGTCTCGCAGGGTGGCCACCTGTTTGACGGCGGCGCCCAGTTGTCCCAGTGCGGCACCGGAAACCTGGAGAGCGACCGACCGCCCTACCTGGACCACATGCACGCCGGCAAGCCACCGCATTGTCGCGTCACGTTTCATATTGCTGCGTCCTCTCATAGGCCCTCGCACTGGTGCGAGCGGAAACAGTCGCCGCTACCGGTCTCCGTTCGGGCCCACACTCGTGGCCCGTGGAGATCGGTGTATTCGGGCTACCGAACTCGCGGTCGATGCATGGCACCGTGGCACCCTGGCATTCAGGTTATCGTATTTGCATACGAGATTACAAACACATATTGTCGAGAATGTGACCGCCGGCGCGTTCGGATCCACAGGCGCAGACCTGCTCCGTCCCGCGTTCACGAGCATCGGGGGCAGAGCGGAGATGCCCCTGCGGCAACGGAAGACGGAACTCTTCGAGGAGTGAGATGACCCGGTCGACATCCGAGGGACACGACACCGTGCTGGTCGAGGATAGGGAATTCGACAGCGGTCTGGTGCGCCTCATTACGCTCAACCGGCCCGCCAAGCGCAACGCGCTCGACACGCAGCTTCTCACCGAATTACTGCAGGCGTACACCGCCGCCGACGCAGACGCGGGCGTGCGGGCGATCGTGTTGAAGGCGTGTGGGCCGGTCTTCTGCGCGGGCGGTGACACCTCCGAATTCCGCACCGGACAAACGGAACCCGTGATCGACCGCGCCAGGATCATGACGGACGTCCTGGCGTATCCGAGCACGCTCGCCAGTCCCGTGGTGGCGGCGGTCCACGGCCCGGCGCTCGGCGCCGGTGCCGCATTGGCGCTCAGCGCCGACCTGGTCGTAGCAGGTGAGGCGTTCTCCCTCGGCTACCCCGAACTGCCGAACGGCGCCTACCCCCCGCTGGTGATACCCAGTGCACTCGCGCACATGAACCGCAACCTGGCCTTCGAACTCGTCACCACCGGCCGCCGTCTCGGTGCCGAAGAAGCGTTGGCGTGCGGCGTGGTCAATCGCATTGCCGAGCACAGTGTCGACGCGGAGGCGCTCGCGCTTGCTGCCGTGTATGCGCGATTCGACGCCTCCCTCGTCGCGGCAACCAAAAAACTGTTCTACCGGCAGGTCTCGCTGCCGACGGATGTCGCATTGCGTGAGGGTCTCCACGATCTTATCGCGAGGCAGTGACAGCACCGACCGTCTCTCGGCTCGGCCGGGCGCGATGCAGGTGACATGCTTCGCGAACTCCGGCCCTGCTCTGCTCTGCGGCAAACCACTCGTGGGACGTCGTGTTCGCCGCTTCCGGCGTGGACGCCTCGTGCCGCAATGCATCCCTGCGCGGTGGGTCCGCAACACTGCACCTACCCCGCTTCGTGGCCGAAACTGCATCGCTCCGCATGTTGACCGGAACGGAACCCGGCCGTACGATCTTCGATATACCGTACGTGTATTCACAATACCGAATGCCGCCGATCGGCGGTCGCGGAGCGCGAACATCGGCGCCCGCTCATCACGAGGGGAAGGTGTGGCCTTGTCCAACACGACCACGGAATCCGCAGACCGGGACCAGCCGGAAGCTACCGACTTCGACCAACAGCTGCGCGACGCAATCGGCGTCGCCAACATACCCACGCTGCTTCTCGTGCTGGTGCAGCTGACCGGCGACAAGCGTTGGCTCGACGAGCCGTACCGGCCGGTGCGCAGCCGCGGTGTCGACGACAACGACACCGGCGGTCTTTCCACCGAAATTCAGGACCGGATCCGCGACGGTGCATTCGACGCGATCCGCGTGTGGCACCGCGACGGTGAAATCGCCGTCCCGGAACCGTCGCCCGAGCTGCTGGTCGAGATGATGACGGCCTCCGAAGGTGCACCCGTCCCCGAGAAATACGCCGGGATCATGACCGCCCGTCTGAAGTCCTTTTCCGAACCCGACACCCCCTCACTGAATGGACTCGTCCCAGCGGGTTTCACCGCATTGATCGTCGGAGCCGGGATGTCCGGAATCTGCGCAGCCATCAAGTTCCAGCAGGCCGGCGTCCCGTACATCATCGTCGAGAAGCAGAGCAACACCGGCGGCGTCTGGCACTCGCACCGCTACCCCGGATGCAGTGTCGACACGCCAAGTCACTTGTACTCGTACACCTTCGATGGTGGCGACTGGAGCCGGTACTTCCCGCCGCAGGCGGAGATCGACGAGTACTTCCGTGGTGCTGCTCGGCGCAACGGGATCTACGACGAGATCCGTTTCGGGACCGAAGTTCTCGCTTCCGAATACGACGAGTGCGAGCACATCTGGGTGAGCCGTCTCCGTAATCCCGACGGTACGGAAGAGATCATCCGCACCAATGTTCTGATCAGCGCTGTCGGGCTCTTCGCAGAGCCGATCGTCCCCGATATCGCCGGACTCGACGAGTTCGACGGGCCCGTCGTCCACACCGCGCGCTGGGATTCGGAACTCGACCTGACCGGCAAGCGGGTTGCGGTCGTCGGCACCGGTGCAAGCGCCATGCAGCTCGCCCCCGCCATCGTCGACGACGTTCACTCGCTCACCATCTTCCAACGGTCCAGGCAGTGGGCGGCGCCCTTCCCGAAGTTCCACAAGCCGGTCCCGGACCCGATCCGGTTCCTGATGCGCGAAGTCCCTCTGTACCAGCACTGGTACCGCATCAGGCTCAGCTGGATCTTCGACAGCAAGACGTATCCGTCGCTGCAGAAGGATCCGAACTGGGAAGACACGCAGCATTCGATCAATGCGATCAACGCCGGGCACCGGCGGTTCTTCGAACGGTACATCCGTGAAGAACTCGGCGACCGCGAGGACCTCGCTCCAAACGTCATCCCGAACTACCCGCCGTACGGCAAGCGCATGCTGCTCGACAACGGCTGGTTCCGGATGCTGACCCGTCCTGAGGTGACGCTCGTCGACAACGCCGACGACGGGATCGATCACATCTCGGGAAACACCATCCACACCCGCAACGGGAACAGCTACGAGGTCGACGTCATCATCCTGGCGACCGGTTACAACGTCGCCCGCATGCTTTCTCCCCTGCCGATCAAGGGCCGCAACGGCCTGAGCATCCGCGATGCATGGGACGACACCGACCCCCGCGCGTACCTGGGTACGGTCGTTCCCGACTTCCCCAACCTGTTCGTCCTGTACGGACCCAATACACAGCTCGGACACGGCGGCGCATTCATCTTCGTGATGGAATGCCAGATCGACTACGTGCTCAAGACCCTGCGCGCGATGTTCGAAGCAGGCGTCGGTGAAGTCGAATGCCGGCGGGACGTCTTCGAGACCTACAACGACGCCGTTCAGGAACGTCACCAGCAGATGATCTGGACCCACCAGGGAATGACCACCTACGTCCGCAACGACAAGGGACGCGTGGTCGGGAACAACCCCTGGGAGCTCGTCGAATTCTGGAGTTTGCTCAACAACGCCGATCTCGGCGACTACCACCTGGTCGAGAACGCTGTCGAGGTTGGCGTGCGATGACACCCGAACTCGTCCTCGACACCGAGCTCGACAGTTCGCACGTCGGTACCGTCACCTTCGAGCGAGGCCCCTACAACTATCTCAGCGCGGGTCTGCTGACCGCGCTCGCAGATGCCTTCGACGACCTGAGCGCCCGCGGCGCCCGCGCAATCGTGCTCTACGGTGACGGCCGGCACTTCTGCGCGGGAGCCGATTTCGCCGGCAACGACACCGCGGCTCCGGGCGCCGCCACCTCGCCGATCTACGAGGTGGTTCCGAGACTGTTCGAACGCTCCGTTCCGGTGGTCGCGGCGCTGCGCGGTGCGTCCGTCGGTGGGGGTCTCGGGTTGGCTCTCGCCGCGGATTTCCGTATCGCCACCGCGAAAAGCCGCTTCTCCGCGAACTTCGCGCGACTGGGTTTCAGCCAAGGATTCGCGCTGTCACTCACCCTTCCGCGCCTGATCGGGTTACAGCGGGCGAGCGATCTGCTCTACACCGGTCGCACGATCTACGGAGACGAAGCCCTGCAGATCGGGCTGTGCGATCGGCTCACCGACGACGAGGCGTTGTTGCTCGGCGAGGCCCGATCCTATGCCGCCGAGATCGCAGCGTCGGCGCCACTGGCGGTGGCGGCGATCCGTCGACGACTCCACGGCGACCTCGCCGATGCTGTGCGCGATGCTCTCGAACGAGACTGGACGGACCAGACCTCTCTCAAGCTGACGGCAGACTTCCGCGAGGGCATCGCCGCGGCACGTGAGCGCCGTACACCACAGTTCCGAGGCCAATAGCACGCTGTGAACGCCCCGACCGGCGCCCCTCACGCCTTCCTGACGAAAGCGAAACACCTCCGATGACAAACATCGTCGTAACCCCACAGGACGGACGCCGCGATCCGGCCACTCCACTCGGAATGATCATCGACGGGACCGAAACCGCATCGCTGACGGGCGGGACCTTCGACGTGTTCGACCCCGGCACCGGCGACGTCATCGCCCGGGTGGCGCGGG
>Ga0247825_10002517_pt1 | contig 12067 bp, 13 predicted proteins | sample 13C_Vanillin_Day_FD_194413 | JGI IMG/M metagenome (GOLD analysis project Ga0247825, IMG submission 194413) | Soil microbial communities from agricultural site in Penn Yan, New York, United States - 13C_Vanillin_Day48 | ecosystem: Environmental > Terrestrial > Soil > Agricultural land | place...
AACGTTTTCGGCGGCGATTCAGAGAATGACAGGGCGACCGCGTCTGAGGTGACCACCAGCAAGGCGCCCGCTGCCGCGGTGACGACTACGAAGTCCGCAGCCGAGGTGTCTTCGTCGCAGGCCGCCTCGTCCTCCCGTACAGCTGCAGCTGCAGCCGCGGCGGCCGCAGAGGCGGAGAAGAGGCGTCAGGCAGAAGCGGCGCGACTCGACCCGAACACCTACGAAACTCTCGGCGAGCGTGACTTTGCGCTTCTCGCCAAGAACCCCGACAGCTACATTGGCCGGAAAGTCACCGTTTACGGCGTCGTGACACAGGCCGACGCCGCAACCGGAAACAAGCAGTTCCTCGCACGGACCGCCGCTGAACCCATGGGGGCCTCGTACAACTACGACCTCACAGCCCTCGTCACCACGCAGGATCCGAGCCTCATCGCGAACGTCGTCGAAGACGATTTCGTGACCATGCACGTCGAGGTGGAGGGTTCGTATACCTACGACACCAAGATCGGCGGCAGCAACACCGTGCCGGAGTTCAAGGTCAACATCATCAACGTGACCGGCTAGGTATTTCGACAGAACGCCCCCACTCCCGGCCGGAGAGTGGGGGCCTTGTCGTGTAACGGAGGCGAAGTCCGGAGCGGTTTCAGTAGTGCCCAGCCAGTCGTGTAAGTCGTGTTTCGCACTGGCGGGGTCTTCAGCGGAAATAGAGCCGTGGCGTGCGTCACAGAATCCGAATTCTTCCGCGCCGGTTTCTAGACTCGTCGTCGCACCGGCCATCCCCCCGCATTGAGGCCGGTGCCGCGACCCCGCCGGCCGACCCCCAGTGGCCGGCGGGGTTCGCCCTGCCGGAGCTCGCACAAACTGGTACGTCCGTACTAATATCTCGCCCTGCGGCGGGTGGCTGACAAGCCTCGACAGCCCGGCGTAGGCCCCGCCGACCAAGTATTCCCGACTGCGATCGGCGGGGCATCACCTGCAAGACATATCCCGCAGTGCAAACTGTCCCCTATGCTTCCGGGGAATCCGCCTGCGCCGTTAACGACGAGCCGTAGGTCGCCGATGGCTAACCACGTGCCCGATTGGGTTCTACAATCGGATGTCTCAGTGTGGGAAAAGGACCTCCTCGAAGTCCACGGTTCCCACGAACCGCAATGGCTCATCGAACCTGATGGTGATCGAACGCTGTGGCTACACAAGGATGTCGTCTCGCACTACAACGCACGACTGGAGCGGGTCATCCCGAAAGGGGAGGACTGGTCCGAGATAATCAGCACCCAGGTCGCCCTGCTCTTGGGCTTGCCAGTCGCGGAAACGCGTATGTGTTTACGGAAGGGGCGCCGCGGGACTATCTCGAAGGACGTCAGACCAGACGGTTTCGATCTTCACAATGGCCTCGTCATTATGGATTCGGTTGAAGGCTACTTTCCCCATCGAGAGGGAGCACACGGAGTCGATCCAGCGCGCCCGGGGGTGAATCGTCCCGGCCACACCCTCGCCAATATTCGCCGAGTGTTAGAGGACTATGCGCCGCCTCCCGAATTCAGTAAGGAGAACTTGACCTCCTTTGACGTCTTCGCAGGATATTGCGTGCTTGACGCTCTAATCGCAAATCGGGACAGGCACGAGGAGAACTGGGCAGTTCTTATTCCTCAGCTCACAGGGGATTCGGCGCGTCTTGCTCCGAGCTATGATCACGCTAGTAGCCTCGGTTTCAACCTCGACGATGAGGTTCGCGCGGTCAAGCTGCTGAATCTGCGAAAATTCGCGGAGGGAGGCACTGCGGGTCGATTCGAGTATGTAGGGAAGCGGCCCCCGACGTTGGTTTCGCACGCTGCAGACGCCCTCGGGCTCTGCACTCCAGAAGGCAGGGATTGCTGGCTGAACCGGATCGCTGACCTGGACTTAGGACCAGTCCTGAGCGTGCTGGAGGGAAACCAGATCCAAACCATGTCAGACGTTGAAGCTACGTTTGCCTACGAACTTCTACAACTCAACTTGAGGAGGATCCAAGATGGTGCACAGTGCCACGCTTGAGCCGCCACGCGAGGATGCTCGCCCGTCCGACGTGCGGGACCTTCTCGTGTTGTGGCAGCACCCGATCACCAGATCAATACTTCCAATCGGTCGGCTGACGCACTCAGACGATGGCTCCTACGCGTTCGCATACACAAGGCGGGCTGCCTACGTTGAAGGCCTCCGCCCCCTTCCAGGGTTGCCGGACTTGAGACGTCGATATGAAACCGATCATCTCCCCGCTGTGTTTCGTCAGCGGGTAATGGAACGGTCACGCGCCGACTTCGGTGATTATGTTCGCTCGCTCGGCTTGAATCCAGAGCGCGCTACTCCATGGGAGCAGATCGTTACTTCAGGCGGCAGGCGCGCCGGCGACACTCTCCAATTTATGGAGGTCCCCAGCGTTGAGGGAGGTCGCGCGCATGCCCGTTTTCTTGCCAGTGGCGTCCGTCATGTACCCGGGCACCAGTGCGTCTTTGTCGACCGTGAATTGAGCATTACTGCTGCTCAGCATGAGGCCGCGCTCGCATCGCTTTCACCTGGGTCCATGGTGCATGTCGAGGCAGAGATCGCGAACGAGCATGATCAAGACGCTTCACTAGTGACTACTGACGGCATCCCAGTCGGTTGGGTTCCCGCGTGCCTGTCCCGCAGCTTCAGGGAGCTCCTGGCTCTAGGCCCCGTGACGCCCACCGTCACAAGCGTGAGAGGCCGAGAAGTCCAAGCACACCTACGGCTGGTATTGGACCTCGACATGAACGTTCCCGACGGTTTCACCTTTGATCGTGACGGACTGTGGGAACCACTTGCCTGACCCCGGGCCCAAGCGGGACTTGCTGCTCAACACGAGAACGCCCCCACCTCGCGAAGAGGTGGGGGCGCTGTCGTGTGAAGCTACTAGTCAACCGCATGCACCACGCTCGTTCCCTTTTTTACAAGGCGGTCCTGGATTCGCTTGCCGACGCGTTCACGGATTGTGATTCGGTTGCGAACGCCGAGTTCGAAGCGGACGGCGGCCGTTAATGTTTTGGTCGTGTGAACGAGATAGTCGATGTCGATTGCGGGCCGCTTGTTGCGCACGACCAAATTGCACGCGTTACCGTACGTGGCACTTACACTTCTTGCTGCGTCGACAATGTGGTATCCACCAACCGACAAGATGACCATGGTTGCCCGATATAACTCGCGTCGCGCCTGGTCCATTTCGGCGAGGACATCCTTGGGGTCTTTCGCCCGCGCTCGCAGGTCTACGAAGATATCGTCGAGAATCTTGGTGTTGAAGAAGATATCAGCCTGCGCTTTTATGATCTGCTCGCGCCGAAGTTTAATGAGTTCACGTTTGTCGGTAGCCAATGCGGTATAGAGCACTCCGGCGAACACAATGGTCGGTGCAATCAATGCGAACCACAGTGGCGTCGTGGAACTCGTCAAGAGATCGATCAGTCTCTGCATTCGATCAATCTATAGCCAGCCAACTGCGGGCGGCACGACCAGGCTGCGTCCGGCCTCAGTCCTCCATCGCAAGAACCATCATCGCCGCATTGAATCGCTCGCCGGGCGTGCGTGGCCTTGGTGGACGGATACCAAGAGCCGACAGGATGCCCGCGATTACCGCGGCCCTGCGGTCACGTTGACGACGTCCGGTCGTGGCTAGCATCGCAACATCCTTTCGCGGAGAACCACCCGCCGTGAGCAACACTGGGCGGGTTGCGGGCGTACGGCGAACGAGAAAGAGGCTTGCCCGAGTTCTCCCGGACAAGCCTCTCCCTGACATTTGGCAATGTGAGGTAGATGCTACAGCGCGTCATGCACTAGATCTACTGAGCAATTCTGTGCGGGTCAGCGGATCAAGCTGGGGTCAACGTACTTACCGTTCTCGTCGGTCAGGTGGTCGTTGTCGCACTGGTAGATGTTCAGCCGCTGGTTTTGGCCTACGATCTTGGCCTGCTCGTGCTGGAGGATGAGCGGGTCCGTGGTCGAGCATTTTGAGCATCTCAGGGTCATGACCGGAGAATCCCACAGCACACTGCGCCGGACCACGGAATCGAGCGAAAAAGACCGCGAGCAATTCTGGGCGGGTCAGGGAACCTCATGCGGGTGGAACTTCCTGCGGCACTTGCCCACGCAGTTGTAGCCGACAGCCGTACGGTCGACGGCCCCTCCCAACAGTGATTCGATGTCTACCTCGAACTCCAGTTCACCGCCGCAGTTCGGGCATCGCTTCGTGGTGGCTTCGAATTCTCTCGTTCCCATGTAGCGATGATCCCAGGTTCCAGATGGAGCTGCCTCGACGGCCGTCGGGAGCTGGTCGGTCTCGGTGTCGAATGGGACGGGTTTTCTGGACACCTAGACCTCCAGGGCGAGTTGCTCAAATGGCGGTTCGATGATGGGGGCTCCCGGAATCGGGAGACCCTTCCTGCGCAGGTCCTTCCAGGCGCCGTGATCGGCGCGTTCGAATGTCCGGACCCTATGACAGTTCGCGCACACCACGTCACACTTGGCCATTTCTGCTAGGAGCACTTCGCGGTCGATGGACTGCGCAATCCGTTGTGAGATTGTGAACTTCTTCTCATGCTCAGGGAGGTGGTCGAATTCAAGCGCAGCCGGGTGGCCCTTATAGCCGCACTCGACGCATCCGCGTTCCAGCTTGTAAGCCTGGACGAATTCCAAGTTCTCTGCGTAGCGTCTCCTCATTTGTGCGCGCGTGCATTCTCGACACTTGTGGCGACGTTTCTTGCGGTCGTTGTAGAACTGCTCGACCGGCTTCGTATCGCCGCACTGGGGGCAATATCGCCACGAAGCACCATCGGTCATGTCGGACCTCCCGCTCAGGTTTTCGCCATCCCCGAGGTGTTCGTGTACTTGTCGGGTCAAGTTTGAACATCCTACGGAGTGACTCCGACAACGAATTTCAGAAGGAGTTCGCGTCACGCCACGATGTGGCTTCAACCAACTGCCCATATGAATAGGCCAGACTTGGGTGTCTTCCGCTGAAGCTCGGTATCTCAGCTCTACAACTGGTCGCCGGCCGCGTAGTTGTCCAGATTGGCGGAGTAGTTGTTGGTGAAGAAGGCGCGTTCCGACATCACCGTCAGGCCGGTTCGCCGCCGGCCACTTCCTGGAGTGACTACGCCACCAGTGTCGGTCCAGGTGCCCATTAGGACACCAGCCTTGGTGAGCGTGTATACGTTCCCGACCGCCGTCAGCTTTATGACCTGGCCTGACGCGGGGGCCGACGTGGAGCCGGATGCCCTGGTGGTATAGGTGCTGCCTACTTTGGTTCCGATGTGCCAGCCCGCGTTGTTGAAGTCGCCATAGACCAGGTTGGTGGCGGTCGAGTCGCTACGCACCACGACACCCGAATAGCAAACATCGTCGGTCTGGATCTCGGCGAATGATGCCTGGCAGTACATATCGTCGGTGTTCACCGAGGTGCCGTAGATGGCGTAACCGTTGAAAACGCCGCTTGTAGTGCCGGGATCGCCCGCCCTGACCGACTGCGAAGGCGAGCCGATCAAGGGCAGCTTGGCACCGAGCGACAGCCACGGCGAGGGCAGGGATCCGTCGGCGTAAGGGAACGTGTCCGAGAAGCTGACCGCCTTGATGTAGAGCAACTCGAAGCCGGATCCGGTCCACCGATATGCCACTTTGATTTCCTCCCATGCCGTGTTGGCCGCGTTGCGCATGTGCATCGCCTTGACCTTTTCCCAGGCAGTGCCGTTCCATACATGACCGCTCATGGCTACACCGGGATCCAGTAGATGACACCGGCGGTGCCCGCCCCTGGCAATGACGTCACACGCTGAATCGTGACGTTGGTGCCGTTGGTGCCGTTGGTGCCGGGGTTGCCATGAGGGCCGCGGTAGACGAGGCCTGCGCCATTGGCCGGCCACGCGCCGCTCTGCTTGACGTAGAGCAGGTTGTCGGCGGTGACGACGTACTGCGCGCCGTCCGGCGCACCGGACGGCAGTGCGGCGTAGGTGGCCACCGTGCCGTCGATGTGAATGCCCGACCCGGTCGGCCCCTGGATTCCCTGGATGCCTTGGATTCCTTGCGGACCCTGGATACCCTGCGGACCGCGAGGAGCTGAGACGAGGGTTCCTTCGAAGTACGTCAGCGATCCGGTGACGTTGCCGATGACGGTATCCCGCTCAGCCGAGATGCCGGGCTGGACGACTTCACCCTCGCGCAAGTACACCAGGAAGGTTGCACCGATGGCCGGGTTATCCGTAGCGCCGCCACCGTAGCGTATGGGCACCCGGGGATCACTGAACGTCGGAGACCAGTACAGAGACGGGATCGCTTGTTTGACCAGCGTCTCATCATTGTTGTCGTTGTTGATCTCGAAGTTCATCGCGAAGGCCCACCAGCCCTCGGTGTTGATGATGACTGTGCCGTCACCCACCGTGTAGACGGTGCAGCCCTGCTCGGTGAACCGCCGGTTGTCGAACACCGCGTCGGCGAGCACATGCATGGCGGTCGAGCCAGTCAGGTTGATGCCCGATGTACTAGCCCGGTACAGGCCGAATCCCTTGCCGATCATGGCCGTTGGCTTCACATCCGCGCCGGAGAACGACGAGACGCCGCAGCCGCGGTACCAGATAATCGAGACATCCGTGCGGTTGAAGACCAGGCCGACGAAACGGTTCGACGCGCCGACCGTCGCAGTGTTTCCAGAGTCGGTGTAGGTGAGCACCTGGATGCCGTTGAGCATCACGAAGTACTGGTTGCCGACAGCCCGGAACTCGACCGTGTTGCCCGCCTTCGGCGTGACGCTGTTCAGCGTGGCCCACGGCGTCGCGTAGGTGCCATACGCGCCCGACCCTCGGCCGATTTCGATGCGGTTGGCGTAGACAGAGCAGTGCACGAACGACGAACCACCGCTGGCGCAGCGGATCAGGATGCGGGTCGGTGCGGTGTTGGTGCCGGTCTGGCCGATGACGATCTTCGCCATGTGGTCGTCGGTGACCATCGCGGTGGTATGGCGCAGGCCGTAGTTGCCGGGCGTCGTCGACGAGGTCAGGATGTTCGCCATCGCGTTCTGGATACCGATCTGCGTGGCATCCGACACCCCCCACTGCGAGCCGAACGGTGACGTCGGGAACGTCTCGGTGATGACGGTCCCCGAGTTCTGCCCGCCTTCCTCACGGGCGGTGAACTCCGCCAGCGTCGAGGCCGCACTGATGGCAGCCTCGAGTGCGGTGCCGGCGTTCGTGTTCGCGTCGATCGCGGTGTTGTTTGCCGAGTTCGCTGTACCCAGCGCGGCGGTGGCGTTGGTCGACGCCGTGCTCAGCGCCGTGAGCTGCACCGCCGAGCGAAGAGTGAAAGCGACCAGGCCCCAGGAGAACTGTTTGAACAGGCCCACCTGCCGTGTCTCTGATGCGAAGCCCACTGTGCGATGTGAGGCGTCGACCGGGTAGCCCGACGAGTCGAGGTGACTGAGCAGGGTTTGCCCGTTACAGGTCAAGACATAGTTGTCCCCGCTGGCCTGCAACTCGATCAGTGCACCCTCAGGGATCGTGACCCCTGAGGTCTTCGACTCCCAGTCCGTGAACGACCAGGTCGTTCCGGATCGGGTGCCTCGGCCCATGTACACCGATTTGCCGTAGACGTTGGCGAAGACGAACTCGGTGAGCGCCGCGTTGGCGCGGATGAACAGTGTCGTCATCGCGCCGACCGCGACACCCGCGTTGTTCACACCGGCCGCGACGGTCATGCTGTCGCTGTCCGCGGTCTGCGGGCAGATGGCGTAGCGGCGGCCGGTCGGCGCCAGGATGCCGCCGCTGTTGTCAATCCGAGCGGCGTTGTCGAGAATCCCGAGGTTCGCGCCCCCACCGCCCTGAACCCACCCGTTGCCGAGGACGCTCAAGTTGTTGGCGCGGTCGAAGGTGTCGGTGAACTTCGCGCCCTCGGCGAGCTTGGCCTGCAACTCCATCAGGATCCGGTTGGTGTTCTTCCCCAGCCCGGTGAGGTTCGCGATCAGGTTGTTCACCCACGACCCGACGTCGTCGATGGTCCCGTCTTCTACACCCGACAGGATCTCGAGCAGGTCGCCGATGATCGGGACGTCTCCGACGAACTCCTGCAAGATCGGAACGAGGTAGTCGAGTAGGTCGATGTCACCGGCCGGGACCCGGCGGGGCAGATGCTCCACAGATCAGTCCTCCCGCGCTTCCTCGACGTTGCGCTTCTCTCGTTCCTCGCGTTTGCGGCGGCGGTCTTCGTTCTGCTCGCGGATCAGCGCCCACTCCAGGACGAGGTAAGAGACGATCCCGAGTGAGTAGATGAACAGTCGGAGTGCCTGTCGGCCCGTGTATTCCGTGGAGAGCCACGTCGCCAGGGTGATCTGGATCAACACCAGCGACAGGATCCCCGACTTCACCAGGTAGATCTTCCCGATGCGGTTCGTCCACCACGGCGACCGAAATGCATAGGTGAGACAGAAACAGAAGACCAGGATCGCGAAGATCAGTAGGGCCCAATCTGCGGCGTTCTTCACCGACCACCTCCCCATGCCTGTTGCAGCAGCTCGGTGTATCCGTTGCGTTCCAACTCCGCTCGCACCACCCTCGCCACTCGTGATTCGGTCGTGCTCTTGCGTTCGGTCTCGATGCGCCGGTCCACGGCGTAGGCGTGTTCTTCCGCGGCGGCGATCGACTCTGCTCGGGCCGCGTCCACGGCCCTGCTCCACGGCCACCTCACGAGGGCCCCGCGTTCCCCGCAGACTCCCGCACAGGGTTCGCCTGCCCGGTCGCCTCGCGGATCGCCTGGACGACGTGCGCTGACAACTCACCGGTGACAGCGAGTTCTGCGTTCGTCGCCGCGAGTGTCGCCATGACGCTCTTGTCTTCAGCCCGGCCGCCCCGCAGATCCGCGATCGTTTCGTCTTTCGCTTTCACGATCTCGCGGTGCGCCGGACCGAACACAATCCAGCCCCGGATTAGCGACACCGCGAGGAGGAGGAACAGCATGATGACCACTGTCACCGTGCTGATCCCCTCCCACGCGGAGGGCGTGAGGATCTGCATCACTCGCCGAGTTCGGTGTCGCTGACCTCGATTACCTCACCGTCGATGGGCGCGAGGGTGGGAAGACCCTTCGCTGAACCGCGGTTCTCGGTGAGCAATGAGGTCACGACGGACAGCAGGACCGTGGTGCCCGCGATTGTCAGCGAGCTGGGCCAGTCGATGTCGGTGATGCTGCCGGTGACCGGGATCGCCGCGGCCAGGGATCCGGCGCCTGTGCGTACGGCCCGGTCCGCGAGGTCGACGAGGAAGTTCCCCGACGTGACAGCGGTCGCCGTCGATACCGCGAGGATCAGCGACACCAGCGCGGCGAGTGCCGCGGCACCGAGGAGCGTGGTCCAGGACACCGACACGATCGTGACTCCGGCGCCGAAGAATACGAGCACGTTCTGCAAGAACGACCGGCCAGCGCGGTCGAGGGCGTCCAGCCAGAATGCGCGTGAGTCGAGGCTGCGCAGCTCCACGGTGGCTTCCACGGTGACGGGGATGGACTTCGGGAATTCGTCCATGATCACTTATCTCCCTCGATCTGGGCGAGCACAGCTTTGGCACCGGCGTCGCCCTTGTTGGCCTCGCGGCGGACGAGGTTGATCGCGCCGAGGACACCGTTGAGCGCGTCACGCTCGACCGACTCCTCGTGAATCCGGGCGTCGATGTTGAGGACCATGCCGGCGAGGGTGTCGACCGGATTGTCGTTGGCGCGGTACTTCGACCGCGATGGCAGCTTCTGGGTGAGTTCGGTGTAAATGCGCTGCTGCTGCTCGGTGGACAGTGCCATGAGAAATCCCTCCTCGGGAGTTGTGGTTCCGGCGGCCTTGGCGAGCAAGACATCCCACGGGAATCCGGGGCCGGGGTCGGTGTGGTCGGTCGAGTGCCAGGCGTCGACGGTGTCGGCGTGGCCGCCGGCGCCCTTCTGCCCGGCTCGCATCTGCGCGCCGCTCAGCTTGACGAGCGGGATGCCGTAGCGGTCGCGCCAGTCGCGCAGGACCCGGGCGCCGGCGTCGAGCTGGCGGTCCTGCGCGAGCCATTCGGCGCGGGTCTGGGAGGCGCGACCCTTGAAGCACAGGTGCAGGCCGCGCTCGTTGGCGGGCGAGCCTGCGGCCCACGGGATGTAGTTATCGTCGTTGGATCGGCCGATGCGGCCGTCACGTCCGACGACGAGGGTGTAGGACGCCTGTGCCCGCGGCTGGGCGAGCCAGCCAAGGAGGTCCTCGATCCGGCCGTTGGGGTCGCCCTCGTCGGTGTGGACGATGGCGAGGGTGCAGTTCGCGGGGTTGCGGGGCCCGTCGTCGTTGGGCGAGAGCATCGTGACGTCAGCCTGTAGCTGTCCCACTGGGTTTCCTCCTGGTGTGGGTTGGGGTGCGGCGCCGGGATAGGCGGCGCCCGACAGCCAGGGCGCCGGGTCGAGCCGGTTCGGGCCGGGCGGCGACCACACGTAGCGGTGCACCTCGAAGTGCAGGTGCGGTGCGACGCCGCCGTTGGTGTTGCTGTCGGGGTTGATGCGGCCGATGCGCTGCGCGGCCGCGACGCGCTGGCCGACGCGTACCTCCGGGATGATGTGGCCGTAGACGGTGAGGCCGCTGCCGTCCTCGGTCGGATGGTCGACGTTGATCCACTGCCCGAAGCCGGACGCCGGGCCCGCCGCGGTGACGGTGCCGCCCTGCGCTGCATAGATGGGCTGGCCGCCGGACCCGCCGTTGCGGCCGAAGTCCGTGCCCCAGTGCATCGAGTTGTCGAAGGTTCGGAAGCCGAATCCGCTGGTGATGTAGAAGTCGCGGCCGACCGGAAAGAATCTCGGTGCCATGGGTTCTCCTAGGTGCTGTTGGCGATGCCGCGCGTGGTTTGCGCGAAGCCCTGCATGTTGGCGATGAAGTTGCTCCACGCACCCCGGACGCGTTTGTCCTCGCCGAGCACCGGTGTCTCGACCATCCGGCCGTCGCGGGAGTCCTTCACCGTGACGGAGGAGACGTACTGCTCGACGGTGGTGCCGCGGTCGTAGAAGGTGTGGATGTCGCCGACGTCGTATCGGCGGCCGGTGTTGTCGTCGACGCCGAAGCTGTTGCCGCGCCCATCCGGCCCGCCGGAGGCGACAGTCAGCGCGATCGCCTCGCCGCCGGAGTGATCCTTCAGCGCACCCTGCCCGACGGCGTAGGACTCGGCCGACCAAGCGGCCGTGTTGTCGGCAAAGATCTCGCCGAATGCGTCGTCCTTGCCGATGTCATCTTCGAGGTCCTCGTCGTAGAACTGCTGGTACGCGAAGAAGATGTTGTCGAACAGGTCGCCGACGACCAGGCCGAGACCGAGCCCGGGGGCGAGAGCGTTGAGCAGCAGCTGGATCGCGAAGTTCGCACCCCACTCGATGACCTGGTTGAGGATCTCGGGGGCCTTGCCGCCGACGATGGCGCGGGTGGCGTCGGCGTGGTCCTCGCTCATGTCGACGTTGAGGATCTGACCGCCGTCGGTGCGCCACTCCAGCTTCCGCATGTCTCGCTTCTTGCGGGTGTCGAACACGTACCCGGCGCGGTCCATCTTTCCCCAGGAGTCGGGGTCGAGGAGTCCGAGGAAGTTGTCCGGGTTGAGGAAGTTCAGGAAGTTGTCGCTGGTCGAGTCGATCACCGATTGGAGCTGCGCGAGATTCGACGTGTTGAACACGTGCGGCGGCGTGCCGGTGCCGTCCCACAGGTCCATCTTGTAGCCGAACTCGAACCGGTTGCGGGTCAGCTTGAACAGCTCGTCGAGCTGCGTGAACCGGGCCGATACGACTGCGACGTTCCCGACGGCTGTGTTCACCAGCTCGAGGAGATCGTCGAGGGTGGCGATGTCGTCGAGGTCCGGGAGGTCCTCCCCGACCTGGTGCAGCGGCAGTGCCCCGTAGATCGGCTTGTCGAGGCGGGTCCAGTTCTTCGACCCGAAGTACTTGCACAGGAAGTCCGGCTCGCCCGCCATGATGTCCTGTTTGCCGGTGAGACCGACCTGGATCTCGGGCGGGAACAAGGGGTTCACCCAGGCCGTGGCGCGCTGGAGCTGGA